>Ga0137382_10001049_pt1 | contig 11833 bp, 12 predicted proteins | sample SagtaG_15_FD_104816 | JGI IMG/M metagenome (GOLD analysis project Ga0137382, IMG submission 104816) | Vadose zone soil microbial communities from Sagehorn Ranch, Mendocino, California, USA - Sage2_R_20_16 metaG | ecosystem: Environmental > Terrestrial > Soil > Vadose zone | place: USA... | reverse complement strand
CACGGAGCTGATGTGCGCGCATCCCGGTCGCGTGGTCACGAAGGTCGGCGCCGAGGGCGTCTACAGCGCGCTGCTCGTGCGCGAGGGGCTGGGCGTGAGCCTCAAGGTCGAGGACGGCCACAGCCTCGCGTCCGCGCTGGCCATCGCGGCCGTGCTCACGGAGCTCGGCCTCGAGCCGCAGCCGGCATCGTTACTCAAGAAACCGATCACGAATTCGCGAGGAGAAACGGTGGGGGAGATGCGTGTTAATGGGGGGCTAACGCAATGAAACGATTGCGGAATGCGGATTGCGGAATGTTAAGGTGAGCGTCGAAAAGCCCACTGGGCTCGATCCGCAAACGCTCGCGCTGGTTCGGATCGCGGCCGCGACGGCCACGGGCGACGAGACCAAGTTGCGCGACCGGATGGTGGCCGCTCGGGCGGTCCATGTACCGCCGCAGTGGGTGGACGAGCTGCTGCTGCAGAGCTTCCTCAACGTGGGATACCCGCTGGCGCTGGTGGCGTTCGGGGTGTGGCGCAGTGTGGCGGGGCCGCTGCTGGAGAGCGAGAAAGGCGAGCCGATCGCCCATCCCGAGTGGGAGCGGTGGACGAAACGCGGCGTCGCGGCCTGTGGCGAGGTGTACGGGCGCACATACCACAAGCTCATGCTCAATCTGGGGTCGCTGCATCCGGCGATCGAGCCGTTGGTCGTGGTCGATGCTTACGGAAAGATCCTGGGCCGGCCTGGGCTTGATGCGAAGCGGCGGGAGCTATGCACGTTGGCGGCGATTGCGATGCAAAACGCGCCTATGCAGTTGCATGCGCATTTTAGAGGCGCTCTGAATACTGGCTCTACTCGGGAAGAGGTTGATGAAGTCCTTGCGCTCATCGAAGCCGACCTGCCGGCGGGGCGGGCCCTGAGTGTCTGGGAGCTCTGGTCGGACGTGCGGTCGAGAAGCCTGTAATGCGGAATGCGGAATGCGGAATGCGGAATTGTGAGGTGAGGTCGTGCCGCAATTCAACCTGAAGGAGCGCACTAAAGCATTTGCACTCGAGGTGGTGGGTCTGGTTGAGGATCTACCCCGGAGCCATAGCGCAGACGCAATTGGCAACCAGCTACTTCGCTCGGGGACATCGGTCGGGGCGAATTATCGAGCGGCTTGTCGGGCGCGATCAAGGCGGGAATTCCTGGCGAAACTTGGGATCGTGGAGGAGGAGGCAGATGAATCGCAATTCTGGCTGGATCTAATCATTGCTCGGGGGTTAGCAGACGAAGACCGCGTGCTGAAGTTGCGCGAGGAAGCCCGACAACTCGTTGCCATCATTGTAACCTCGATTCGGACTGCGCGTCGAACTCCCCATTCAATTCCGCATTCCGCATTCCGCATTCCGCATTAGATGTTTATCGATCGTGCGGTGGTACAGGTTGTCGCCGGCACAGGAGGCTCCGGCGCCTCGTCGTTTCGGCGGGAAAAGTTTGTGCCCAAGGGAGGGCCTGACGGTGGAGACGGTGGACAAGGCGGCAGTGTGTTCGTGAAGGTCGATCCCAATCTCGCGACGCTGCTGGATTATCGATATCACACCCGGTGGGTGGCGGAACGAGGCCAGCATGGCAAGGGCAAGAACATGTCGGGCAAATCCGGCGACGACGTGTTCATGCCCGTGCCGGCGGGTACCGAGATTCGCGACCCGGACTCTGGTGAAGTCCTCGGCGAGATGATCAAGCCGGATCAGACGTTGCTCGTCGCGAAAGGCGGCCGCGGGGGACGCGGCAACCAGCACTTCGCCACGCCCACCCATCAGTCGCCGCGCGAATGGGAGCCCGGCGAAGCAGGCGAGGAGCGCCGGGTCGAGCTGGTCCTCAAACTGATCGCCGACGTCGGCCTGCTCGGCGAGCCGAACGCCGGCAAGAGCACGCTGCTGTCGGTGATCTCGGCGGCGCGGCCCAAGATCGCCGACTATCCCTTCACGACACTCGAGCCGCACCTCGGCGTCGTGGGACTGTCTGACCATCGGTCGTTCGTCGTCGCCGACATCCCCGGCATCATCGAGGGCGCGCACGAAGGGAAGGGGCTCGGCCTGCGCTTTCTCCAACACGTCGAACGCACGCGCATCCTGGCGTTGCTCGTACCGGTGGACAGCCCCGACCCGCAAGCGACGTATGAGCTACTGAGGAAGGAAGCCTCGGCGTACTCGAAGGAGCTCGCCGCCAAGCCGCACGTCGTGGTTCTTACGAAGGCTGACCTACGCACGACGCACGACGCACGACGCACGCTGATTCGCACGGACGCTGGCGCTCCGGTAGTAATGATTTCCGCCGTCGCTCGCCAGGGAATACCAGAACTGCTCGAAGTGCTATGGAAAACCGTGAAGTCCTAGCGACCCTCACGCTCTCCCTCGTCCCCGGCATCGGCTCGCAGCGGTTGCGCGCGCTCGTTGCGGCGTTCGGCAGTGCCCAAGGGGCGCTGGAGGCGCCGCAGTCCAAGGTGGCCGCGATTTTCGGCATCGGCCGGGCGGCGGCCACGGCGATCAAGGAGGCGCGCCCGGAGGACGGCGCCCGCGTACTCGAGCGATTGCGGGAGCTGGGCGCGAACGTACTCCTGGCCGGGGAGCCAGGTTTTCCATCGCAACTCGAGGAGATCCCCGACCCTCCTAGCGTGCTGTACGTCTGGGGCGATGTGTCGCTGCTCGCAAAGCCCGGCGTGGCGTTGGTCGGCAGTCGCGATCACACATCGTACGGTGCGGAAGTGGCGCACGTCCTGGCAACGGCGGTCGCGCAGCGCGCCGTGGTGGTGAGCGGGATGGCGCGCGGCATCGACGCGCTCGTGCACACGGCCGCGCTCGACGCGGCGGGGGGCGGCACGATCGGTGTCCTCGGGAATGGATTTGGCGTGATCTATCCGACGGCGAATCGCGCGCTGTACGAGCGCATGGTGGCCCAAGGCTGTCTCGTGACCGAGCATCCACCCGGTGAGCGCCCGCATGCCGGCGCGTTCCCGCGGCGCAATCGGATCATCTCCGGGCTGTCGCGCGCGGTCGTCGTGGTGGAAGCCGACGTCAAGTCCGGCGCCCTCGTCACCGCCGACTGCGGGCTCGCCCAGGGCCGGCCAATCCTCGCGGTGCCAGGGCCGATTACTAGTCGCACGTCCGCGGGGTGCAATAAGCTGATCCAGCAGGGCGCGAAGCCGGTGCTCTGTGCCGCCGACATCCTCGAAGAGATCGGTCTGGCGGTGGGCTTGCGCGAGTTTGGCCTCGCGCTCTCGACGCCCGCGCCGCGTGTGCCGCCCATCGATCTGACCGGGCTGCAGCTGGCGCTGTGGCACCGCATGACGACAGAGCCGCAGCATGTGGACGCGTTGGTTGTCGCCGCGCAGACCCGCCCGGCGGAGGTGCTGGGCGCGCTCACGGAGCTGGAGCTGCGCGGGTTGGTGCGGCAGGGGCCGGGAATGGTGTTTGGGCTTACCTGAAGGCAAGGCGAAACGCGGAATGCGAAATGGGGAATTTCACTGCAGGCCCTGTGCGCTAAATTGCATCCGTGCATCTCTACATCCATGTCCCTTTTTGCCAGCGACGCTGTTCCTACTGCGACTTCTCGATTGCCGTCAGGAAGCGAATTCCAACAGGAGAGTACGTCGAGACAATACTGACCGAAGCGGCTCGGATTCCGCCTTCGAATCTTGAGACGATCTATCTCGGTGGCGGAACGCCGTCGTTACTGCCGTCGGACGCGATCCGCATCTTGCTGCACGAACTCAGCAAGAGATTTCGCATTCCGAATTCCGCATTTCGCATTGAGGTGACCCTCGAAGCCAACCCTGAAGACGTGACTCCAGACAACGCCAGAGCCTGGCATGCGGCCGGAGTCAACCGGGTGAGCCTCGGTGCCCAATCGTTCGACGACAACGTCCTGAAATGGATGCACCGGTCCCACGACGCGGCACGGATCGGCGTCGCGGTTCAGGCGCTCCGTGGAGCAGGCATCGATAACATCTCGCTCGACCTGATCTTCGGCCTGCCGGAGGAATTGCATCGCGACTGGGAACGCGACCTGGAGACGGCCCACGCACTACGCACAACGCACCTGTCTTTGTACGGTCTGACCGTGGAACCGCGCACCCCGCTCGACCGTTGGATTTCGCGCGGCGCGGCCAGCGCGCCAGATGACGAGCGCTACGCCGAGGAGTATTTGTTTGCCCACAGACGGCTGAAGGCTGATGGCTATCAGTTTTACGAAGTGTCCAACGCCGCCCGCGACGGCTTTCGCTCGCAACACAACTCCGCCTACTGGTCGGGGAAGGCGTACGTGGGGCTGGGACCGGCCGCGCACTCCTTCGACGGCACCACGCGCCGCTGGAACCTGCGTGCCTGGGAAGGTTATCGGCGTGCAATGGCGGAGGGGCGGTCCGTCGTCGAATCGGAGGAGACGTTGACGGAGGAGCAGCGGGAAATAGAAGCCATTTATCTGGGACTCAGAACAATTGAGGGTTTACCCCTCGCCGCCGCCTCACCACGCCGCCTCTCGCCCCCGCCTCATTTCGCCGCCCAAGGCTGGGTGGAAGTGCGCGACGGCGGGCTGAAGTGCACCCCGGAGGGCTGGCTACGATTAGATTCATTAGTGAACGAATTGACCATGCACACCGAGATCCAGCAGTGACAGCTCCGCTGACCGACCGCGAGCGCGTCGTACTCGAGGCCGTGATCGAGACGTACGTGCAAACTGCCGAACCGGCGGGGAGCCGGACGATCGCGCAGCGCCACCAGCTGGGGCTGTCGCCGGCGACGATTCGCAACACCATGAGCGACCTCGAGGCGAAGGGCTACCTGTACCATCCCCATACGTCGGCCGGCCGCATACCGACCGATCTGGCGTATCGGGTCTACGTTGACTACTTGATGCGGCCGCCCGCGGTCGCCCCCGCGCAAGACCAGCACCTTCGCGGGGAGCTGGAAGGGCAGCGCGCGGCCGTCGAAACGATCCTGTCGCGCGCCGCCCAGGTCTTGGGCGTGCTGACCAATGAGCTCGGGGTCGCCGTGACTCCCACGCTCGACGAAGCCGTCCTTGATCGCCTCGATCTGCTACAGGTTTCCTCCGATCGGCTGCTCCTGGTGCTCGCGCTGCGCAGCGGCGCGGTCCGGACGATCTTCGTGGAAGTGCCGGCGGCGCTCGCGGCCGAAGCCGTGCAAAAGGTGACGGTCGTCCTCAACGAGCGCCTGGCGGGCCTCACGCTGAAAGAGATTCGCTCCACCCTCGCGGATCGGCTGCGCGATGCGAGCCCGTCCGAGCCGGGCTCGTCGGAGCTGCTGAACATCTTCGTGCAGGAAGCCGACGATCTCTTCGACGTGCCGATGACACCGCCGGGCACCGTGCCGGTGCATCTCGGCAGCACGCAGCCGCTCGCGGAGCAGCCGGAATTCTCCACAAGGGCGCGGCTGCAGGGCCTGCTCGAAGTCACGGAGCGGCGCGATCTGCTGCGCGATGCCTTGATGGCGCGGGGTGGCGAGGGGCTCACGATCACGATCGGTCAGGAGCACGCGGACGCGCGCCTCTCGACGTTCACGCTGGTGACCTCGACGTATCGCTTCGGCCCGCTCACGGGCGTCATCGGCGTTATGGGGCCGACTCGCATGGCGTACGACAAGATTGCCGCGCTTGTCAATCACACGTCGCGGCTCGTAGGGGAGTTGCTCGAGTAAGATGAAGCAGGATTTCTACGGGGTGCTCGGCGTGCCGCGTGATGCGGCCGAAGCCGATATCAAGAAAGCCTACCGCAAGCTGGCGATGGAGTGCCACCCCGACCGCAACAATGGCGATAAGGCGGCGGAGGAGCGCTTCAAGCTCGTCACCGAAGCGTACGAAGTGCTGCGCGATCCCGAGAAGCGTGCCGCCTACGACCGCTACGGTCACCAGGGGCTGCGGGGGGGGGCGGGGGGCGGTGGCGCTGGATTCAGCTCGGTGCACTTCGATTTATCCGAAGCGCTCAGCGTGTTCATGCGAGACTTCGGTCTCGGCGGTGGCTTCGACACGCTGTTCGGCGGCGGCCAGCGGCGTGACCGGCGGCGCGGGCACGACATCAAGGTGGGTCTGAAGCTCACGCTCGCCGAAGTCGCGAGCGGCACGACGAAGACGGTGCGAATCAAAAGTCTGGAGCCGTGCCCCGAATGCAGCGGCACCGGCGCGAAACCCGGCACGGAGCCCGTGAAATGCCGGACGTGTGGTGGGAGTGGCGAGGTGCGCCACCACGCCCAGTCGCTGTTCGGGCAATTCCTCACCGTGTCGCCCTGTCCGACCTGCGCGGGCGAAGGCACCTTCATCCACAGCCCCTGCGCGCGCTGCGGCGGCGACGGGCGCGTGAAAGGCGAGAAGACGATTCAGATCGACGTGCCGGCGGGCGTCGCCGATCATCATTACCTCACGCTGCGGGGCCAGGGCGTACCGGGTCCGCGCAACGGCCCGCCCGGCGATTTGATCGCGGTCCTCGACATCAAGGAAGATCCGCGCTTCGAGCGCCACGGCGACGACCTCGTCTACGACCTCGGGATTACGTTCACGCAGGCGGCGCTCGGAGCGGAACTGCAAGTCCCCACGCCGTACGGCCAGACGACGCTGCGCATCGAGCCCGGCACGCAGACCGGCATGGCGTACCGGCTGCGCGCCAAGGGTCTGCCGCGCCTCGGCGAGGGCGGCCACGGCGACCTCCACGTCCGCATTCATGTTTGGACGCCGACCAAGCTCACCGCCGACCAGCGCAAGCTGCTGGAGAAGTTGAGCGAGATCGAGGACGCCCCGCCCGAGAAGGAGAGCGGCAGGTTCTGGGACACGGTCCGCCGCGCGCTGGGCCAGCTGTGAGTAGCGGATGCATCTTTTGTAAGGTCGTGGCCGGCGAGATCCCCGCGTCCGTCGTGAAGCGCGGCGAGGGGATGCTGGCCTTCAAAGATCTGAGTCCGCAGGCACCCACCCATGTCCTCGTCGTTCCGACGACTCACATCGGTACCTTGAACGAGGCCAAGGACGCGGGACTGTTGGGGAAGCTGCTGTTGTTTGCCCGCGAGGTCGCGCAGGACGCCGGGATCGCGGCCAAAGGCTACCGGGTGGTCGTGAATACGAATCCCGATGGCGGCCAAACGGTCTTTCACCTTCATCTGCACGTCCTGGGCGGACGGGCGATGCACTGGCCCCCGGGCTAGGCTTGCCCCGGCAAGAAGCCGAAGCTAAGTTCGTGTGTCTCTAACCACTTAGCAAAAGCGGGGTCTATGCCGGAAGTCATCATTCACGATGACGAGAGCTTTGAGCGCGCGCTCAAGCGGTTCAAGAAGAAATGCGAAAAGGCGGGGATTCTCGCCGACCTGAGGAAGCACCGTCACTACGAGAAGCCGAGTGAGCGCAAGAAGCGGAAAATGAATGCGGCGCGCCGCAAGAATCGCAGGCCGCGTTACGCGTAAATGGTAGCTCAGAGCTTAGCGGACCGGCTGCGCGCCGGGATGAACGAAGCGAGAAAACAACGCGATCAGGCGCGCACCCTCCTCCTCTCCACCATCCTCGCAGACATCCAGAACCGGGAAATCGAGCTAGGCCACACGCCCACGGACGATGAGACGGCGGAGGTGCTCCGGCGCGGGATCAAGAAGCGCCGCGAGTCGGTCGAGGCGTACGACAAGGCGGGCCGCGCCGAGAGGGCGGCGACTGAAGCGGCCGAGATCAAGGCACTCGAGGACTTTCTTCCCGCAGCCGTCCCACCTGATGAGATCCGCGCCGCCGTGCGTGAAGCGATCGCCGGAGGAGCCAAGGACATGGGGAAGGTGATGGGTGCCGTTATGCCGCGGTTCAAGGGCCGCGCCGACGGCAAGCTCGTGAATCAGATCGTACGCGAGGAGTTGGCAGGATCGACCAAGTCTTAGCAACACTCGAATTCCCCCAGGCTCTGGTGCGGGTTGCACAGCACGCCGCCGGGCCGCTGGGTGCGGCACGCGTCGGAGCTCGCGGCCCCGCCACCGATGCACCGTCGATTCGCGACGCGCTCGCGCAGGTCGCCGAGCTCGCGGCGCTGCTGATCACCGACGACACGATCCGGGCCGAGCCGGTTGCCGATATCACCAAGTCGCTCGAGCTGCTCGCGGTCCCTGGGAGTGCGCTCGAAGCGCCGGCTTTCGCGGAGTTGACTGTTGCTCTTGTCGCGATGCGGGTGACAGCGGCCGATCTCAAGCGACTCGGTACGACGCACGACGCACGACGCACGATTGCATTGCGCGTCGACCCGCCACCCAAAGAGCTCGAAACCCGGCTCGTCCAGTCAATCTCCCCAGACGGTCAGGTGCTCGACGGCGCGTCGCGCGAACTCGCCCGCGCCCGCCAGCGCGTGCGCGAAGCTCGACAGCGCGTGATCGACCGCTTGGGGGCGATCCTCGGAAGCCTCGATCAGAGCGAGCGCGCACCGGACGCCGCGGTCACGATCCGCGGCGGCCGCTACGTGATCCCGATCCGCAACACCGCGCGGGCGCGGGTGGGCGGCATCGTCCATGACGAATCGGCGACGCGCAGCACCGTGTTCGTGGAACCGCCCGAGATCATCGAGCTCGGCAATGAGCTGCGCGCGGCGGAGTCCGCCGAGCAACGCGAAGTGCTCCGGGTGTTGCGCGAGCTGACCGACCTGCTCCGGCCGCACATGACCACGATCGCGGCCGCCTGGGAGATGTGCGTTGCGTTCGACGATCTGTGCGCGCGGGCGCGGTATGCGGTGGAAGTGAACGGGTTCGTGCCGGAGATCGGCGGCCACGTGAAGATCCGCGGCGGGCGCCATCCGCTGCTCGACCATGCGGTGCCGTTCGATCTTGAGCTCTTCCCTGATGAGTTCACCGTCCTCGTCTCCGGTCCGAATACGGGTGGCAAGACCGTTCTGATCAAGGCGGTCGGCCTGCTCGCCCTGCTCGCACAAAGCGGTGTCATCCCACCCATCGGTCCGCACTCGTCGCTGCCGGTCTTCATGCGGGTGTTCGCCGACATCGGCGACCGGCAATCCATCGCCGCAAGCCTCTCGACATTCTCCGCGCACGTCGCGGCCCTGCGCGAGATTCTCGATGGGGCAGGGCCTGGGTCGTTGGTTCTGCTCGACGAAATCGGCAGCGGCACGGACCCCGCAGAGGGCGGGGCGTTGGCTGCTGCGACGTTGAAGACGCTCACGCGCCGCCGCGCAATCACCCTCGCCACGACGCATCTCGGCGCGTTGAAGCAGCTCGCCGCAGAGACCGTGGGCATCGTGAATGCGTCGCTGCAGTTCGATGCCGAGACGCTCACGCCCACCTATCGCTTGCTCAAAGGGGTGCCCGGGCGGTCGTACGGTCTCGCGATTGCGCGACGGCTAGGGTTAGCGAACGATGTGTTGGCTGAAGCCGAGCGCGCGGTGCCTGATGCCGAGCGGACACTGGACCGGTTGCTGGCATCGGTCGAGGCTCGAGGGCGTGACATCGACGCGCGAGCTGCCGAGCTCGAGACGCAGGCTGCACAGCTCGACGTGGAGCGCCAGAACCTGGCCGCCCTCGAGGAGCTGGAAGCCCAGCTGCGGGCGCGGGAGAAGGCGTTGGACAAGGACGCGCGTGAGCGCGCCCGTGCCTATCTGCTCGACGCTCGAAAAACGGTTGAGGCCGCCCTGGGGCAGGCGCGAGCGGCCGTGACCGAAGCGACGGCGAGGGAAGCGCGCCGGATCGTGGAAGAGGCGATCGAGAAAACGGGGGAAGAGGGACGCGGGACGCCGGAGGGGTGGGTGAACCTGGAAGAGCTTCGTCGTCGGAAGAATATTCCTGCGGCGAAGAAGTCCCCGGATCGCCCGCCAGTCCGAGTCACGGTTGCCGAGAGCGAAGTATCGCTGCGAGGTCTAACGGTCGAAGAAGCCGAGCCCTTGCTCGCCCGTGCGATCGATGACGCCGTGCTCGCCGATCTTCCGTATCTGCGAATCATCCATGGCAAGGGCACCGGTGTCTTGCGCGACTTTGTGCAATCGGTGTTGAAGCGCGATCCGCGCGTGAAGCGATTCTCCCTCGCTCCGGCGAATCAGGGTGGCCACGGCGTCACCGTGGCGGAGTTCGCGTGATTCCCGACGACGTCATCGAGCAAGTCCGCGACGCGGCGGACCTCGTTGGCATCGTCAGCGAAACCGTGGAGCTGAAACGCAGCGGATCCGACTACCGCGGCCGTTGCCCCTTCCACGGGGGCACACATCGCAATTTCGCGGTCATCCCCAAGAAGGGGATGTTCTACTGCTTCGTCTGCCACGAAGCGGGCGACGTCTTCACCTACTTCATGAAGCGACTCGGCATGGACTACCCCACGGCGGTGCGCGAAGTCGCGCGCCGGGTCGGCATCACGATCCCCGAGCGGCCGGGCCCCACTGGGCCTGATCCCCGTGAGCCGCTGTTCACGGCGGTCGCGACCGCCGCCGATTGGTTCGCGCGCCAGCTGCGTGAGAGTCCGGAAGGCGAAGTCGCGCGCAAGTACCTCGAATCGCGGCACGTCACGATGGAGCAGGCGCAGGTTCAGGGACTCGGGTTTGGGCCGAGGGGCTCGGGTTTCCTCGATGCAATGAAAGGATTGGGGTTGCGCGACGAAGTGTTGCTGGAAGCGGGGCTCGTGGTTAAACGGGACGATGGCACGAAAGTCCCGAGATTCCGTGGCCGACTCCTGTTTCCCATTCACGATCTGCGTTCCCGCGTCGTCGCCTTTAGCGGGCGGATCCTCGGCGAGGGAGAGCCGAAGTACTTGAACTCGCCCGAGACGCCGATCTTTCGCAAGGGTCAGCTGCTCTACAACCTGCATCTCGCCAAACACGGGATGCGCAAGGCGGAGCGGGCCATTCTCGTCGAGGGACAGTTCGATGTCTTGCGACTCACGCTGGCTGGGCTGGAAGAAGTTGTCGCGCCTCTCGGGACCGGTCTGACCGACGAGCAGGCCGCGCTCCTGCAGCGCCATGCGCCGCAGGTGATTTTGCTCTACGACTCGGACGACGCCGGGCTGCGCGCGACGTTTCGCGCCGGCGACGTGCTGCTGCGCCACAAGCTGCGCGTCAGCGTCGCCACGCTGCCGGAAGGCGAAGACCCCGATACGCTCGTGCAGAACAAAGGTGCGGCCGCGCTCGAACAGGCGCTCAAGGACTCGGTGGATATTCTCGAACGCAAAATCCAGATCGCAAGCCGGAAGGGGTTTTTGGGCTCCCTCTCTGGGCGACGACGTGCACTCGATCGAATCCTGCCTACACTGCGTGCAACGGCAGATCGCACGACGCGTGGACTGTACATATCGAGAACCGCGGAAGCGTTGGGACTGCGGTCAGATGCAGTAGAGAGCGAGATCGGAACGACTCCTGAGCCATCTGAAAAAGCTGCCTGGTTTCGTGCCGCGGCGTCCGCAGCAGCTGCAAACGAAATACCTCCGTCGGGTGCAGAGCGCGATTTGCTTCTTCTCATGCTTGAGAGTCCTGCATGGAAGGATCGCGTGCTCAAGGAGGTCGACATGCCTGAAATCGAGAACGATGGCTATCGCCAAGTATTCGAAGCAATCGCAGACAATGTACCTGAGCAGCTGAATGAGATGACCGCTCGGGTCTACGAGTACCTCCAGCAGCGAGGGCTCGAGGGAAGAAACCCCGACGAGGTGTTCGCGGGAGCGATGGAGCGAATTGAAGTCCGTTCAATCGAGCGGCAACTAGACGAAGTGAATCGGAAGTTGCCGTTTGCCACCGATGACGAGAAAGCGACCCTCGCGCATGAAAAAGTCCGCCTCGCCGCCGAGCGTAATGCCAAGCGACCGACCTACGGAATCATTCAGTCTGCAAGGAGGAAGGGTGCACCCGGATCTTGAAGCGTTGTT
>Ga0137382_10001046_pt1 | contig 11848 bp, 8 predicted proteins | sample SagtaG_15_FD_104816 | JGI IMG/M metagenome (GOLD analysis project Ga0137382, IMG submission 104816) | Vadose zone soil microbial communities from Sagehorn Ranch, Mendocino, California, USA - Sage2_R_20_16 metaG | ecosystem: Environmental > Terrestrial > Soil > Vadose zone | place: USA... | reverse complement strand
GCCACGAGCATCGTCAGAAAAGCCCCGCGGGACGCAGTGAGGAGAATTGCCGTGATGCACAGAGGCAGATACAGTTGCCACAGTCGCGCGACGCGCCGCTGCGGCTGCGCCAGACTCAGGTACCATGCCATCGGTAGGCCGAGCGCCAGGGTCATGCCAAGCTCGTTGGGGTTAACGCTCAGCGCGTTGAACCGCCCCTCATACCCGGCCGCGTGTACGCCCGACAGATAGTCGCCCACGGTGGCGATGGCGGCCACCGAGACCCCCAGAACGTATGCACCGAGCAGTGCTCGTGTCCGTTCGGGTGACCAGGCGATTTCCCAGATCAACCACACCAGGAGCGCGAGCTGCACGTAGGTCATCAACCGCGTTCGCGTGGCGTCCTGATCGATGGACCAGAGCATGCTTATGGCAGCCCAGCACACGAACACGAGCGCGGACACGTGAAACCAGGACAGTGGCCGGACGCGTCGTCGCGCGACGATGTACAGCACACCGACGGCTGACGCCACGATGCCAACCAGGCGCGGGATAGATCCCACCACCGGCAGTTCGGCGTACACGTCCCACGGTAGAACAAAGACGAAGCACCAAAGGCAGGCGAACGCAGCTTTACTCAGCGGCTTGAGCACACCAAGCAGCCTCCTCTCCCTGATCAGTCAGAAAGCATATGCCATGCCTCCGCCGAGGCCATGCTGCCACCGGCCACGTAGCGGCGTCGCAACACCATCGCCAGTGTGCGGGCCAGCCGGACATGGGCGGCAGTCGCTCGCGGATGTCAGCACGTTCCTTGCAGCCCCCTCAATCCATTTCGGCGCGGCCGGAGGTGAGTGATGCTGCCTGAAACCAGAGGAAACAGCCGGATCCGCCTCGGCGCCCAATGGGTCGTCGCGGCGCTGCTGTTCGCGTTCGTCGCGTCCGCGGCGGCGCAGGTGCCGGTCCCAGGCGATCCCCCGTTGCGCCCTGGTGACATGCTGCGGGTAAACGTTTGGCGCCACCCCGAGCTGAGCGGCGACTTTGCGGTGGCCCCGGATAGCACCCTCGTCCACCCGCTGTACCAGACGGTGAAGGTCGCCGGAGCACCGCTGACGGTGGTCCGAGCAAGGCTGCTCGGCCTTCTGGCGCCGTACGAGCAGGGCGTGGACTTCGTCATCGAGCCCCTGTTCGCGGTGACTGTGGCGGGGGAGGTGCGCCAGCCCAACCTGTACCAACTGCCACAGGGGACGACGTTCGCGCAGGCGATCGCGCGGGCGGGCGGCCCCACGGAACTGGGGCGGCTGGACGAGGTCCACGTGATCCGTAGAGACCGCACGATGGTGATTAACCTGGCCCAAGACTATTCACGATATGAGGGGGTGCCGGTTGCTTCCGGTGACCAGGTACTCGTGGCTCGTCGCTCCAACTACAACTTCTTGCGGGACTTCCTGTATCCGGTGGCGAGTCTCACGGCCGCGGTCGCGGCCGTCCTGGCGTACAGTCGATACCGGTGACCCGGGTGACTGAGCCGCTGCCCAGCGATTCCCGCGCCGCGTCGGGCCCGTTCGCGGAACGAGAAGAGGTGGAGACGTCCGCGAGCACGGTCCGGCTCGAAGACCTGTTCGCGACCGTGCGTCGCCACATCGGGTTGGTCCTCGGCGTGGCGGCGGGGGCGGTGGCGGCCGCGGGAGGTGTGGCGTATGTGACGGGGTCGGTCTATCGCGCCGTTGCGGTCATTCGCCTGTCGGATCCGCGGCGGGCGTTTACCGGCGGTGTGGTGGAGGACCCGGCGTTGCTGGCGGACGGGAGGTACGCCGATCCCCTGCTATCGCAGGTGGAACTGCTCAAGAGTCGCACCGTCGCCGGTGGGGTCGTCGACAGCATGCCGATGCTGCGCGTGCTTCTGCGCAAGGCCTCGCCGAGCCTTCTGGACCGTGTACTCCGCCGGCGATTTTCGACCAGCCTCCTAGGGAGCGTGGCTGTGGCGGCCGATGCGCCAGCCGACTCAATCGAGCTTGCCTTCGACCAGGACGGCTTCGTCGTGGGGAGGCCGCCCGGGCGACGCCGCGCGCCGTACGGCACGGTCGTCGAGGTCGGTGGCGTTCGCTTCGCTGTGCTGCGGCGGCCGGATGCGACGCGAGGGCTGCTGCGGGTAGTGAGCCGCGACGCGGCGATCAGCCAGTTACTCACGGAGCTCCGCGTCCGTCCTCGCGTGCGCACGGACATCGTGGACGTCGCGTATGCCGCCCCGGACCCGTCCCGCGCGCAGCAGGTGGTCAACCACGTAGTCGACGTGTTCCGAGCCGCCAGCGCCGAGGCGGCGCAGGGCCAGTCCAGATTGCGACGCGAGTTCCTTGAGGCCCAACTCAAGGTCAACGATTCAGTGGTGGCCGATGCGCAAGCCGCACTGACGGCGCTTCAGCGGCGTGCTCGATCCGACGGGTGGGGTCAGTCCTCGGGACGGGAGCAAACCGAGGTGCCGGGACTCGAACTGCAGCGCCAGCAACTGCTCGCCGAGCGCCGAACCGACGAAGACCTCCTCGCCGCCCTCCAGGATAGCAGCACCAGCCGCAAGGCCATCCAGACTGCTCTGTCGACCCCGGGGGTGGCCCCGAATCCGGCAGTGGTCCAGCTGAACACCCAGCTCTTGCACTACGAGATGGCGCGCGATTCCCTGGTGAGTCTCTCGCCAACGCACCCAGACCTGCGCCGCCTCAGCCTGCTGATTCCGCCCACCGAGGCGAAGCTGCTCCGCGCGGTGCAGGCGGGGGTGCAAGGCGCCATCGCGTCACTCGACGGACGCATCGCCGCGATCAATGACTTGCGAGCGCGCCGGGCGGGAAATCTGCAGCACGACGCGGACGAGGCCCGCCTCACCGAACGGCTCGACAATGCACGGAAAGTCGCGGATGCGCTCCGCACCGAGTACCAGAAGGCGGGGATCGCCGAGGCCGTTACGGTTGGGCAAGTCGAGATCGTCGACCACGCCACGCTCCCGACGAAACCCGCCGGCATCGGGCTCGTGGAGCAGCTCGTCCTCGGTCTGCTCGTGGGCCTGATGCTCGGCGCAGCCGGCGCCTTCGTAGCCGACCGCATGGCGAGCTCGATCGCGCGGCGAGTCCAAGTGGAGCATCTCGGTCTCTCGGTGCTGGGGGTCGTGCCGCGCTGGGGCCGGCTAGGCAATAAGAAAGGCCCCAAGAGTGCGGAAGCGACGGTCGAGGCGTTCCGCGGTATCCGGCTCAACGTCCTGAACGCGCACGGCGCCGCCGGCCCGGTCGTGGTGGGTGTGACGAGCCCGGGGAGCGGCGATGGGAAGTCGTTTGTCAGCTCGAACCTGGCGCTCGCGTTCGCCTATGGGAACCATCGCACGCTGTTGATCGATGCCGACCTCCGGCGGGGAGCGCTCCACCGCACGCTGAAGCTGCCTCGCCAACCGGGCTTGATGGACCTCCTCGTCGGCCATGCCACTCCGGAGCAGGTCGTGCACCGCACCGCGTATCAGTCCCTCGACTTCGTCGCGAGCGGATCACGCCGACGCGACGCGCCCGAGCTGATAGGCTCCGCCCGGATGACCGAGTTCATGAGCGGTCTGCGGTCCCGGTACGGAGTGATCGTGGTCGACAGCCCACCGCTCGGAGCGGGCGTGGATGCCCTCTTGGTGGCTTCGCTGGCTGGAAGCTTGCTCATGGTCCTGCGGTTGGGACGGACCGACCGGGAATTGGCCGAGGCCAAGCTCGAGCTCCTGCGGGCTCAGCCGATACGCGTTTTGGGTGCGGTGCTCAATGACGTGCGGGAAGGCTCAGAGTACCACGCATACAGCTACTACCTAGATGGCTACGAGCTCGGGGACGAGCCACTCTTCGAGCCGCTCGTGAGCCGCCCAAGGGGTACGACGCCCGTCGCCGGACGCTAACCTCAGCGGCGGCGCGGTGAGGGTGCGCCTGCGCATGGGTTAGGAGGCCTTTGGCAGGGCGAATGCGAGGAGGTTTCGTCCGGCCGCGATTACGACCAGCTGTTCGCGGTCTACCAGGAATGTCACGGGAGCGGCGTGGATTGTGCCCCCGGTCTCTACAGACCAGAGGGGCGTGCCCGTGCGTGAGTCGAGAGCAAAGAAGGTGGTCTGGTCGCCGCCGAACACGACGCCACCTTTCGTGGACAACACGCCGCCCATTCTATCGCTGCGGACCAGACGTGGCTCTCGGCGGTACTCCCATATCCTTCTTCCCGTGAATGCGTCCAGGGCACGAACGGCAGTATAGAACGATCTACCACCGACCGCCGCAGGCGGACTGGAGGCGGATGGGAAATAGACCATTCCCTGTTCCAGGACCGGGACAAACATCAGGTTCAGCGCACCATCGTAACTGGGCGACCACCAATTGGTCGCACCCACGTAGCCGGGGTAGAGGAGAGACCCTTCGCGGTTTCGGGATGCACTGGACAGCGGTTTGGGGCGTCCCTGCGGGTCGAGACCTTCGGTCCAGGTCTCCTGAGCGAACGGTGTGGCGGTGAGAAACCTCCCGGATACGCGATCCAATACGTAGTAGAAGCCGTTGCGATTCGCCCACAGAACGCGCTTCTCGGTCCCGTCGCCTGTGTGTCGATCCGCCAGGACGGGAATCTCCGTCGCATCCCAATCGTGATCGTCTCCCGGCGTGAACTGAAAGTACCAAACGAGCTCTCCGGTGGATCCACGAAGGGCCACGGCCGAGTTCGTATACAGATTATCTCCTCGTCTGGCGGCTGCGTCGTAGTCGGGCTTGGGATTCCCCACGGGCCAAATGAGAAGGTCGAGATCCGGATCGTACGAGCCGGTCAACCATGTGGGCCCACCCCCCTCGCGCCAGGAGTCGCCCTCCCACGTCTCGCTGCCTGGCTCGCCTGGTTTGGGGATCGTGACGAACCGCCATCGCTCCCTTCCAGTCTGGGCATCGTAGGCCGCTATGAAGCCTTGGCCGGTTCCCTTTATGGCCACACCGGTGACGACGAGATCGCGATAGGCCAGTGGTGCGCCGGTGATGGCGTATTGTCGCACGTCAGTCGCAACCGTCGTTTCCCACTGCAAGGCGCCCGTCGCCGCCGAAACGGCGACGAGTCGCGCGTCCATCGTTCCGAAGAATACCTTGTCGTTGAGGATTGCCACGCCGCGATTTGCCATCACGCCGTCGGTCGCGCGAACCGCGCTCGCGAGCGGGTGATCGTATGCCCATATCTGTTTGCCAGTGTTCGCTTCCAACGCCATCACTCGGCTCGGCGGTTGCGTGACGAACATGATGCCGTGCCGCACGACCGGCGAGACCTCGACGTCTCCGGGCTCGCCTTCGAACTGGTGAATCCACCTGAGCGCGAGTCGACCCACGTTCCGACGATTGATCTGGATCAGGGTGCTGTGGCGGGAGGACCCGTACGAACCGGAGTAGGTGAGCCAGTCCTCGCCTGGCTCGCGTATCGCCGCAAGGTCGTCGTACGGCACATTCAGATTGACTGATTCACTGGGAGCGCGTCGCAGGGATCCCACCGCCGGGCCAGCGGAATCGAGCGAGCGGACGAACGCTACCACTTGCCACAACTCCGTGTCCCTCAGCGGATGCGGTCCCATGGGCGTGTTGGGAATGCCGAACCGAACGGTTCTGTACACCGCCCAATCGCTCTCGCCGCGCCTGTATGGTCGGCCTATCAAACCTGGAGCACGCCCGCCGCTACCGTCTGGGGCGTGGCAGTCAGCGCACTCACGCCGAAACAGTTTCGCACCCGCCTGAATGTCGGCCGGAGTCGTCCGGACGTTGCGGATCACCGTGTATGGGCTGCGCGTTTCGATGAGGGGTCTGAGCCACTGACCGGAGCCTGGCGTCAGATAGACCAGCAGGTGGCGCAGCTCGATGTCGGGGATCTGTCCGGTGAGGTACAGCAGCACCACCTCGGCCCGCCATCGCAAATTTGGGAACAGCGTGATCGCGACGCACGCGGCGGCTAAGAGGCCGACCGCGGACCAACGCCTGGCACGTGGGCTCCGGACGCAGAGCATCGAGGCGCGCCTGATCGACGACTGCCTTATGGTCCTGCGGTCGAGTAGCGGCAACTGGGAACGAGCCGAGGCTGCTGCGCCGACCGACCTTTGCCGCATCGGTCGTCAGGTGAAGGTCTTCCGGCCCGATCGCCGTACTGCGCCACAGAAGACGTCATGCTGCCCGTTTCGGAGTGTTCGTGGCAGCGCAACGCATGCTTCGGGCCACCTGTCGCCACTTCGCAGCAATGCGCGCGCGCGTTTGGTGCACCAAGCTGCATCCGCCCTCTCGCATCCGGCGCACCGATTTGCGGCAGCTTTGCAGCGGCGCAACGTCAGCGTCGCTCTGAACCCTAGGCCCTTCGTGGCGTCGTCTGCCGCCTCGGCTGCCCCGCCTCCCGAAACACTTTTGCCACCGCCAACACCGGCGGACTGGACTCGCCACGGCGTGACAGCAGCTCGAGCCCGAAGAGCAGGCTGAACCCCGCGATCGGTACGGCCACGGTCCCCGCCGGTGGGCGCGCAAGGTGGGAGTGGAAGCCCACCGTCCATCCTTTCCCCTGCGCGACGAGGGTCCAGACGGTCGAGAGGCCGTCGTAGGTCGCCTCGACGCGCGGTCGCAGGCCCAACCGCGCAAACACGGCGTGGAGCCGCGCGTAGAACCCGGGATGGAACGAGCGGTCCATAAAAAGGAAAGGAACCTCCGCCAGCTTGCGCGCGTCGAGCCGGCGCCTGGCCGCGAGGGGGTGGCGGGAGGGGAGGAGTGCGGTATCCAACCGATCTGCCTGCACGCGCGTCGCGACGATAGCGCTGGCGCGGGCCCGTCCCGTCGTCGGGAACGCGTGAGCCAGTCCCAGGTCGATGTCGGCGTGGACGAGCGCCGCCCGCTGCTCCGGCGTGGCCATCTCCTTGATCAACATCTCGATCTCCGGATGCCGAGCTCCGCAGCGCTCCGTCACGCGCAGCAACAAGGCGCTCGACGCGCCGGTCGCCACTGTCCCAATGACGCACAGTCCCTCGATGCCGCGTTTGGCACGCGTCGCCTCGCGGACGAGGCGCTGGGCCGCCGCGAGCAGGTCCGGGGTGTCGCCCGCGAGGGAGGCGCCTGCCGCCGTGAGAGCGGCGCCGCGCGGTGATCGCTCGAGTAGCGTAACGCCGAGCGTGTGCTCCAGCTCGCTCAGCTGGCGCGACAGCGTCGGCTGTCTAATCCCGAGTCGCGCGGCCGCTTGCCCGATGGTCCGCGCGGCGGCGACGGTCACCAACGCGCGCAGATGCCGCAGCTCCACACCGGGCGGGACGGTTCCAGAAAGGCGACGCGCGCGGCCGGGGCGCGGCGGTGGGGGCGGGAGCGCGGCGGCGGCGCGTACCTGGGTCTCGGGGTAGCTGCGCGCCACTTCGAGCATCCGTTGCAGCACGGTGCGCACGACGGGGCGCCTCTCTCCGTCGCGCCACACCACCTTCATTCCAACCGCCACCGCGATCCCCTTGACGATCAACACCGCTGTCCCCTGAGGTGGTGACTGGGCGCGTGAGCGCGACACCAGAGTCCAGCCGCGCCCAGCGGCTACCGCGAGGTGCGCGCCGCGCAGGTCTCCGGGCAGCATGAGCACGGGCGACTGCAAGCCCGCGCGCTGCAGCGTTCCCGCCACGGGAGCGATGGCATTCGGATCGACGGTCGTGCGCGAGACCACGAGTGGCAGCGAAGCGAGCTCCCGCAGGGACACCGTGCTGCGCGCCGCGAGGGGGTGATCCCGGGGTACGATGGCGCGATCGAGCGTCTCACCCCAGAGCGGCTCGGCGACGAGTCCCGGCAGCGACGGGTTCTCCATGCACACGGCCGCGTCCGCCCGCCCATCGGCAACCGCATCCCACACGCCCGGCGGCTCCCAGTCTTGGACAACGACAGTCACTTCGGGGTGGTCGTCGCGGAGCGACTCCTGCACCTCAGTGGGAAACCCGCGCGCGACGGCGGGACGGGTGGCGGCCACCACGACCCGGCCGCGCTGTCCCGCCGCCGTCGTGTCGGCTCGGTCGAGCGCCCCGGCAAGGTCGCATAGCAACTGCCGGCTTCCGTCGGCGAAGGCCGCGCCCGCCGGGGTGAGTCTGACACCCTTGGGGTGACGGCTCAGTAAGGCGACGCCGAGCTCGGATTCCAGCGCCCGGATACGGCGGGAGAGCGCCGGCTGCGCCACGCGCGCCTCCCGGGCGGCTCTGCTCATGCTCAGTGTCTCGGCGACGGCTCCGAAGCACCGGAGATCCCTGATGTCCATCAGACCGCCGCCCCCAGTGTCGCCATGCGCGCCCCGCATGGGAAGCCTAGGCAATCGGTATTGGCTTCGCCACTGGCACCGCCGCTATCTGTTCGCTGGAGCTACTAGGCCAAATGCCGGACGACCGCGGGGACCGCTCATGCTTGCTGACCATAGACCACCGCCCACCACACCGCCAGGGGAGGCCGGGGGGGCCGGGGGGAGCGGGGGGGACGCCCAAGGCTTGCGTACCGTCCCAGGGCGCGGCGAGCTAATCCTCATCGTCGACGACGACGAGAACTTGCGGAATGCGCTCGTGCGCATGCTCAAGAGCCTCGGCTTTGCGGCGCTGACGGCCGCAAACGGGGTCGAGGCGCTTGCCCTGATGGAAAGTAGCAGAGCACCGATCGACGCTCTGTTGGTCGACGTCGTGATGCCGCAGCTCGGGGGACCTGAGCTTGTGGAGCGACTCGCGAGCCGCGGAATCCACCCCGCCGTGATCTACATGACCGGCTATGACGATCCCGCACACCTGGCGCGGGTGCCGGAATCGCCGCCGACCCCGCTACTCAAGAAGCCGTTCACCTTGCACGCGCTGGTACTGGTGTTGCGCGACATCCTCGACCGCCCACCTCCACGTCACGGCCTGTAGGGACGCCCAAACACCGCATCCCAGTTGGTCAGGGCCGGCTTCGCGTGCATCGCGCTATCAGCCAATCCCAAGTGCGTGAACAACGACAGGATCGATCCCGGGGGCAGAGTCACTCCTGTCAGATCGATGTCGTAGAACGCGAGAATGAAGCCCGGGCTCCAGAGGCGCACCTGTTGCGTCCCCGCCCCACCATGCACTCCTCAGGAAAACGCACGGCAACGGAATGCAGCGCACCACGGGCCGTGCCAGCGCAACGCTGCTGCAAGAGCGCGGCACGCTTGATGCTTAACGCCGCGTGCAGTTCGCGCCGCTCCCCACTCAATACGGTCGAGGATGCTGTCGATCTTGGTAGTGGAGGACCACGTTGCCATTCGCGAGGCCGTCGCCCGCTCGCTGTCCCGTCGGGGGTGTCGGGTCACCACCGCGACGAACGGGATCGAAGGGCTCGCTGCCATACGTGGGCAGCGCTTCGACGCGGTCGTCACCGATCTCAACATGCCGGGGCGCGGGGGACTGTGGCTGTGGGAGCAGGCGCTGGCCGTCCGACCGGAGCTGCGCGGACGGTTCGTGCTGATCAGCTCCGAGGCGCGCGCCGACCAGAAGGGCATGGGCCTATTCCTCGAATCGGAGCACTTCTTTGTCAAGCCGTTCTCCCTCACCGAGCTCATGCAACAGGTCGAAGACCTGGCTCAGCAGGGGAGCGACGGGTCCAGGCGCGACGGCTCAGGCGGGCCGGCCGCCGGGGACGGTCACGACAACGGGCGCGGCGTGCTCCCTGACGTGACCGACCAGGTCGAGCCCGGTCTTGAGGACGACGAGGAGCGCGAGCGGAAAGAGAGGTGAGCCCAGCGCCTTCACCAGAAAGCCGCCGACGATGATGACGACGTGCAACACCATGACGCGTCCGTACGGCCGCGTCATCAGCGCCGCCACCTCGGCGGTGCGGAACCCCCCGGCGCCGATGTAGTTGAACGCGAACGAAATCCCGTGGCTGAGCAGGAGGGCCCACGCGGCGGGCGCGATTCCCGCGCCCTGCACGGCGTGCAGAAACGTCGCCGGAGATGGAAACCCTCGCGTCGGCAGGCTGCCGTCACCGAACAGAGCGAGAACGAAAATCCCGTGCACGGTGACGAACATCCCGTAGTGAAAGATGAAGAATGGGATGAGGAACACCTTGGTCACCCAGATCACAGGGTTGTCCGGCTGTGCGCACAAAATCCGTAGGACGTTGAACCCGCCGACGATTACGTTCTCCAGCCAGAACAGCAGCAGAATCGCGAAGACGCTCCAGCCCAGGAAGAACACGCCGCCGAGTGGCACCAGGTTCGCCACCACCAGCACGACAGCGCTGGCCGGCACACGCCGGCCAGGGCGGTCGGTGGGGACGAGGGGTGGTGTCACGGCGCCCTACGATGCAACGCGGCCGGCCTGTCGCCAAGGGCTTGCTGGCCCGGCCCGAGCGGGGGATCTTGGCGACGTGATCGCAACGCCCCAGGGTCCGGCCGCGGTGGGCATCTCAGGCAGCCCGTCACCCACGTCCAAGTCGCGCGGTCTCATAGAGTATGCGCTGGCGCGGTTCAAGGCCGAAGGCGCGGTCACGCTGCTGATCGATCTCGCGGCGCTACCGGCCGACGCACTGCTCGGTCGCGGCACGAGCGACGCGGTCGCCGCGGCGCTCGACGCAGTGGCGCGGGCTCGGATCGTGGTCGCCGGAACGCCGGTGTACCGCGCGACCTACAGCGGGCTCCTCAAGGTGTTTTTCGACCTGCTGCCGCAGGACGCCTTGATCGGCAAGATCGGTGTGCCTATCGTGACGGGACACGGCGCCGCCCACGCGCTGGCGATCGATCACGGTATGCGACCCCTGTTCGCGAGCATCGGTGCCACGGTGGTGGCGGGTGGCGTGTACGCGACGAGTGCCCAGTTCCCCGACGGGAAGGCGGGGCCGGAGCTGCTCGCGGCGGTGGACCGGGCGGTGCGTGAGGCGCTGAGCCTCGCCTCCCGGTAGAGCGGGGAACAGAGGATTGGATGAGCGCAACTACCGAGCGACCGATCGCCATTTACTACGAGCACCCGGACTGGTTCCGGCCGCTGTTCGCCGAGCTGGACCGCCGGCGTGCCCCATATTTGCGCCTCGATGCGGCGAGCCACCGATTTGACGCGTCCGATGGGGCGGGCCAGCCACCATACTCGCTGGTGTTCAATCGGATGAGCCCGTCGGCGTACCTGCGCGGGGCGGGGAACGCGATCTTTTATACGCTGCACTACCTTGCCCATTTGAAGCGTCACGGCGTGCGAGTGATCAATGGCTATGACGCGTGGGTGACCGAAACGTCGAAGGCGCTGCAGCTCGCGTTGCTCCGGCAGCTCGGGCTGCCCCATCCCAAGGCCCGCGTGATCAACAACGCGGCCGAGGCACCCGCTGCGGCAGAGGGCCTGCGGTTCCCCGTCGTCTTGAAGCCCAACATCGGCGGCTCGGGCGCTGGGATCCGGCGGTTCGAGACGCCGGCCCAGCTGGAGCAGGCCGCGAAAGCGGGTGCGCTCGATCTGGGGATCGATCACACTGCGCTGGTGCAGGAGTACATCCCGGCGGCCGACCAGCGCATCGTGCGCGTCGAGGTACTGGGCGGCCGCTACCTCTACGCCATCCGGATTTACACCACTGGGGAGAGCTTCAATCTTTGCCCGGCCGACGTCTGCCAGACCGTGGGCGGTGCGGAGCTGGTGCGGGCCGCGTGCCCGGTAGACGCGCCGAAGAACAATCTCCGCGTCGAGGGCTACACGCCGCCGCCGGAGATCGTCGCGCAGGTGGAGTGCATCATGCAAGCCGCGCACATCGACGTCGGCGGGGTCGAATACATGATCGATGAGCGCGACGGCCGGCTCCATTTCTACGACGTCAACGCCCTGTCGAACTTCGTCGCCGACGCGCCCCGTGTGATCGGGTTCGATCCGTTCGCCCGCCTC
>Ga0137382_10001040_pt1 | contig 11865 bp, 8 predicted proteins | sample SagtaG_15_FD_104816 | JGI IMG/M metagenome (GOLD analysis project Ga0137382, IMG submission 104816) | Vadose zone soil microbial communities from Sagehorn Ranch, Mendocino, California, USA - Sage2_R_20_16 metaG | ecosystem: Environmental > Terrestrial > Soil > Vadose zone | place: USA... | reverse complement strand
GTTTCACGTCTCAAGCGCAGGCTCGGACGTTTCGCCGTCGGAGCATTAAGCGCGGCCATTGCGCTGCCAGGGCCGTCGAGCGTCGCGGCCGCTGCGGTCGTCATGCATCCAACCGTCAGCGACTACGCCCAGGTAAGCACGTCGACCACGCCGCCTACACAGGCGCAGTGCGCGAACGCCACCCCTGTAAAGCGGCGCTGCTTCTCGCCGCAGGCCATCCAGGCCGCGTACAACCTCGGACCGCTGTATAGCGCCGGGTTGAACGGCACGGGCATGACCATCGCCATCGTCGACTCGTACGGAAGCGACACCATCGCCCACGACCTGCACGTGTTCGACACTGCCTTCGGTATCGCGCCGATATGCGGCGAGGAAGGCGTCGCGTGCACGGCCGGGATGCCGACCTTCAGCCAGTTCCACTTCCAGGGTGCTCCTGCCACCAAGTCGATTCCCGGCAACGGCACCACCGGCCTGGAGGACAAGTCAGCGTGGGCGCTCGAGGTCTCGCTCGACGTCGAGACGGCACACGCGATGGCGCCTGGCGCCAACATCCTGCTGGTTACCACGCCAACCGCGGAGACCCTCGGCGTGCAGGGCTTCCCCGACATGATGAACGCCGAGCAGTACGTCATCGACCACCACATGGCGAACGTCATCTCGCAGAGCTTCGCCTCGGCGGAGGACGCGTTCGCCAGCTTCCAGTCGCTGCTCAATTTGCGCCACGCTTATGTCGCGGCTGCGGGTAACGCCGTCACAGTACTTGGCTCGTCCGGCGACGGTGGCACGGCCAACGCAATGAAGAGCCCCGTCAAGACTCAGCCGCTCATCCCGTTCCCCACAGTTGAGTGGCCGGCCAGCGACCCGCTCGTCACCGGCGTGGGCGGCACCTACCTGTGCACCGATCCCAACGCCGGCACCAACGACCCGCGCACGACCGACAGTGCCAGCCCTCCGACCAACTGCCAGTCGCATCCGGGAGTAGCCGAGGTCGGCTGGACCAACTCGGGTGGTGGCTTCAGCCACGTCTTCGCCAAGCCCAGCTACCAGAACACCCTGCCCGCGGGCAGCACCGCCATCGGTTCGATGCGCGGAGTGCCTGACGTGGGCCTGCAAGCCAGCTCGCGCACCGGCGCGCTGGTCTACATCACTCTGCCGCCCTCTGGCAACGGCGGCCTGTCCTGCGGCCCCACCCCGTGCAGCACGGGTTGGTACGACATCGGCGGCACCTCGCTCAGCTGCCCGCAGTGGGCGGCACTGGTCGCGATCGCCGACCAGATCAACGGCGGTGGCCTCGGACTCATCAACCCCGCGCTGTATGTGATCGGCGCGGACGCGACCCGCTACGCCAGCGACTTCTATGACGTGACGACCGGCAACAACCAGTTGGTCGGGAGCATCCCGGGCTACCCGGCGACGACCGGGTGGGACCCCGTCACCGGGCTGGGTACCCCGAACGCCGCGATCCTGCTACCTGACCTGGTCCTCGCGGCCCACGGTCACTAAGCCTTAGCGTTTTTCTCGAGGGGCTTCCGGCGTGGGAGCCCCTCGAGCTTTTCCCGGCGGGCCCGCGATGGCGGCGGCCAGCACGCATGAGGCTGCGGGGACCCAGGGCGCGAGCCCGAGCGTGAAGGAGAGGATCAACAGTCCCAGCACAATCGTTGCGACAACCGAGGGTGCTCGCGAACTCACCCTTGCGGAAAGGATCGGCGCGAGCGATAGCACCGTCACCACGACAACGACTCCCACTGCCATCACGTCCAGGTTGGCGATGTAGGCCGAGCGGTTAGGACCGCCGGCAAAGAGCCCGTAAACGAGGACGCCGGCCGAGTAAACCGCGGCCGGCCACACGAGCACCTGCCGTACGCGACGGAATGAGGCTCCCACGATCCCGGCGATGACGCCGAGAACCGGAAAGCCGGCCATCCATACAGCCAACAGGGTCATCGGCCGGTTGACCGCGCTTTCTGGATCGCCTCCCAAACGCGCATCGGGTGCAGCGGCATGTCGAGATGACGCACGCCGAGATGCGACAGCGCGTCGATGACCGCGTTCTGCACCGCGGGCGTGGACCCGATGGTGCCCGACTCTCCGATGCCCTTGGCACCCAGCGGGTTCAGAGGCGTCGGCGTCTCCATCGTCACCGTCTCGACCTGCGGGATCTCGCCGATCGAGGGAATGCCGTAGTCGACGAAGCTCGCCGTGAGCGGGTTGCCGTCGGCGTCGTAGACGAACTCTTCGTACAGGGCCTGGCCGATTCCCTGGGCGACGCCGCCATGGATCTGGCCCTCGACGAGCATGGGATTGAGGACCTTGCCGCAGTCGTCCACAGCGACGTGGCGGACGAGCCGCGCGTCGCCCGTCTCCATGTCGACCTCCACGACGGCGACATGACAGCCAAAGGGAAACGTCTGGTCGGCCTGCTCGAACTCTGATTCGGCCACGAGGGCAGCCTCCGAAGCGAGCTCGGACCACGTGAGGGCGGTCGCCGGCACTCCCTTCACACCGAATCTCCCATCGTCGAAGCGCACGATGTCATCGGGGGCGGCCTCCAGCCTGCGCGCCGCCTCCTGCCTGGCCTTCTCCACGAGCTCGATGCACGCCCTGCGCACAGCACTCCCCCCGATCTGGAGCGATCGCGAGCCCGACGATCCGTAGCCACTCTTGACGAGTGCGGTGTCGGACTGGACGACACGGATCGAATCCATCGACACGCCGAGCAGCTGTGATGCGAGCTGCGAGTACGCGGTCTCGTGGCCCTGCCCGCTCGCTGTTGTGCCAGTCGAGATCACCATCGAACCGTCCGCCTGCGCGGTCGCGGTCGCCGACTCGCCCGTGTAGAGCACTGCCGTCATCTCCACGTATGAGGAGATGCCGATGCCGAGCTGCAGCCTTTCGTCGCGCTCGCGTCGCGCGCGCTAATCATTTCGAAGATCGTCATAGCCGGCCGTCTGCAGGGCAAGGTCCAGCGCGCGTGAGTAGTCGCCGGAGTCGTAGTTGAGGCCCGTCGGGGTCGCGTGCGGAAACGGGCCTGCGATCAGGTTGCGGCGTCGAAGGTCGGCCGGGTCGACGTTCAGCTCTGCTGCGAGCATGTCCATCGCCCGCTCGATGATCGCGATCGCCTCCGGCCGGCCGGCGCCGCGATAGGCCGACATCACCGCGGTGTTGGTGAACATGCTGCGCCCGACAAAACGAACGTTGGGGATGTCGTACACGCTGGGCAGCAGCATCGACGTGAGCACCAGCTGCGGCGGTGCGAGTCCTGCGTAGGCGCCGGCGTCGGCGACGGTATTCACCTCTAGGCCAACCAGCTTGCCCTCCCGTGTGGCGCCGAGCCCGACGTCGGAGACCAACGCGCGGCCCTGGCTCATCGCGACCATGTTCTCCGTGCGGTACTCGAACCACCGCACCGGCCGCCCGAGCTGCATGGCGACTGCAGCGATGACACTCTGCTCGGGGTAGGTCATGAGCTTCGCGCCGAACGCGCCGCCCACGTCTCCCGCGATCACGCGCACCTTCTCTTCGGGCAGCCCGAGGGCCGCAGCCACAACGTCGCGCACTCCGAACGGCACCTGGGTCGAGACCCAGACGCGGATGCCCCCGTCCCCATCAGGCTCGGCCACTATCGCATTGCCCTCGATGGGCGCGGCCGCGAGGCGCTGGTTCACAAAGCGGCCCCGCACGATGACGTCAGCACCGTTCAGCGCGCCCTCGTCGCCAAGGTCGAACTCGAACGCGACGCTGTCGCTCTTCTCGGGATCGACGATCACCGGCATTGGCTCATAGTCCACGAGCACCGCAGCCGCAGCATCGACCGCGGCCTCGCGCGTAGTTGCAACAGCGACGGCAATAAGGTCGCCCACAAAGCTCACTTCATCGCTGCACATGCGGGGCCGCGCGGTCTAGGACTCGAATCTCAGGTCGGCGGCGACATAAACCGCCTCGACACCGGGAATTTCGCGCGCCGCGCTCACGTCCACAGCGACGAGCCGCGCGTGCGCCATCGTCGAGCGCACGAACACCGCGTGGAGGCAGTGCTCAGGCTGTATGTCGTCGGTGTACCTGCCCTGGCCCTTCACGAGGCGGGGGTCCTCGCGCCGCTTGACCCTTCCCCCCAGCGCGGTGCGCACCGCCATGCCCGGAAAGGTAGCCTGTTGGGGATGTTGATGGAGGTGACGTGCCGCTGCGGCTGGACCACGCGCGGCACCAAGGCGCAGGTGGTCGCGAACGTGCAAGCCCATGGCCGTTCCGCGCACCAGACCGAGCTCACGCCCGCCGAGGTGCGCGCGATCTGGCGCGCCGTACCCGACAGCGCGGCCGGTCCGAGTGCCAAGAACTAAACAGCCATCCGGCAGCCGGCGCGGTCGCAATCGATCGGCCAGCAGGCTGGAGACCCTGATGGAGACGGTGGGCCCGCCCCTCTCCACCACCGCCTGGGCGGCGGAGTTCGTCGCCCAGACGCTCGAGGTTCTGCCTGTCTTCATGCGCGACGGCGAGTTGTTCTGGCTGAAGCCTGTCCATGGCGACTCGCTGCGCATTGGCCTCGCGCCGGCGTCGAGCCCTGGTGATGAGGTGATCGCCGCGATGAGGTGGTACCCGCTCACACCCCGCGCCGTCCACTCGACTTCGTGGCGCAGCGAGGAGGGGCGGGTGATCCTCACCTACGTGGCCGCCGTCGAACCTCCTGACCAGCTGCCGCCGGATTCGCTGGAGACGCTTGCCGTCGGCCGGGCCGAGCTCGCGCGCGGCGAGGCGATGGCGGCGCCGCTGGCGATCGGCGTCGGCGCCGTGCTCGAGCACGCGCTCCGCCACCTGGCCTGGCTCATCCGTGACGACCCCGCGATCGCCACCGCACTAGCGTCCTGGCACGACGCGCTCGCGGTCTACGTGCCCGAACCCTTCCGCGCACTGGCCTGATGGCGGAGGCGGCCGAGCGCTGGGGAGTCATCCCCCGATACAACGGGTACCAGGGCAACGTGGTCGAGTCGCCGGCCTCGACCATCGAGGCGATCGTGCGCTCGATGGCCGGCGGTCGCAACGAGCCGTCCGGCGTCGAACAGGGGCAGATCGCCAACGTCGGGTGCGCGCCTCCTCCCGAGCGAGCATGGGGCTGGGCGATCCAGCTGTACGCCGCGCGTTCGAGCGACAGCTGGGGCATCGGCGACCTGGCCGACCTTCGCCGCTTCGGCCGGTGGGCGCGATCGGCCGGCGCGTCGGTCGTGCAGATCAGCCCGCTCGGCGCGCAGCCGCCGACGTCGCCGTACCAGTCCTGCCCGTACTACTCGTCGTCGCGAAGATTCCGCAACACCACGTACCTCCGCGTCGAGGAGGTCGAAGGCGCGGAGCGCGTGTCCGCCGAGCTCGCGCCGCTCCAGGCTCAAGCTCGCGAGCTCAACAGCCAGCGCCTCATCGACCACGATGCGGTCTTCGCACTCAAGTCGCAAGCGCTCGAGCTGATCTTTCAAGCAGCCCCGCAGCCACGCGGCCTGGCCTCATGGCAGAAGAAGCAGGGCCGGGCACTCATCGACTTCGCCACCTTCGATGCGCTCGCCGAGGTGCACGGTGCGGCCTGGCGCAGCTGGCCGTCATCTCTTCAGTCACCGCGCGCAAGGGGCATCGAGCAAGCCCGCGCCGAGCTCGCAGAACGCGTGGCTTTTCATCAGTGGGCGCAGTTCCACGTGCACCGGCAGCTCGCGCGTGCCGCGCGCGAGATAACGCTCATCGCCGACGTACCCGTCGGTTTCGCCTCCGACGGCTTTGACGCGTGGCGCTGGCAGGACCTGCTCGCTCCTGGCATGCGGGTCGGCGCGCCGCCTGACTACTTCTTTCCGGACGGTCAGGACTGGGGCATGCCGCCTTTCGACCCCTGGAAGCTGCAGGCCGCGTATTTCGAGCCGTTCATCGACGCCGTGCGGGCGACCACCGCTCACGCGAAGGGCCTGCGTCTCGACCATGTGATGTCACTGTTCCGGCTGTATTGGATTCCCGAGGCCGGCGGCGCGGCGGCGGGCGCGTACGTCCACTACCCGTCGGCGGCGCTGCTCGCGGTGCTCGCCGGGGAGAGCCGCCGGTCGGGGTCGTTCGTGATCGGCGAGGACCTCGGGCTCGTCGAGCCTGCGGTGAAGACAACCCTTCAGCGAGTCGGCGCCCTCGGCTACAGGCTGCTGTGGTTCGAGACGGAGCCAAGCGAGAGCTGGCCGCAGCAATCAGTGGCGGCGATCGGCACACACGACCTGCCCACTGTTGCGGGCATCTGGCGCCTCACAGAGCCGGACCATCGGCAGCATCACCTGCGCAGCCGCCTGGTGGAAGCGACTGGGCTGCCCGACGGCTCGGACGCCCTCGACGTCGCCGTCGCGGCCTACCGGCGGCTGGCAGAGTCGAAGTCGTGCCTCGTGCTCGTCTCGCTCGAGGACGCGCTGGCGGTGGACGAGCGGCCGAACGTCCCGGGCACGACCACCGAGTGGCCGAACTGGCGCCTCGCGCTGCCGGTTCCGCTGCAGGAGATCGAGCGCGCGGATGGACCGGGCCGCATCGCCGAGGTGATGACCGCGGCGAACAGGTCGCCGAACTTGCCGCACTAACATTCGATCTGTGATCGCTTTGAAGAGGCTGCCGGGAATCGAGGTCGATTTCTATCCGCTGGCTGATCTTCCGAAGTCCGGCCTCGGCGATCCGTCCGGTCTTCCGATCACTGTGAAAGTGCTGCTGGAAGGCCTGATCCGACTGAGCCAGTCAGGCGTGACCGCGGAGGCGAACGTGCCGGCGCTTGTGGCCTGGCCGGCGCCCCGCTCCAGGGATGCTGAGCTGCCCTTCCTTCCAGCACGAGTCCTCATGCAGGACTTCACCGGCGTGCCGGCCGTCGTGGACCTGGCCGCCATGCGATCGGCGATGCAGCGCGCCCACAAGGATCCGGGCAAGGTCGACCCTCTTGTCCCCGTCGACCTCATCATCGACCACTCGGTCCAGGTCGATTCGTTCGGCCTGCGCGACTCGTACACGCGCAACATCCAGAGGGAGATCGAGCGCAACCGCGAGCGGTACGCGCTCCTGCGCTGGGCCCAGCAGGCGTTCCACAACTTCTCACTGGTCCCGCCGGGCATGGGCATCTGCCACCAGGTCAACCTCGAGCACGTCGCGAAGGTCGTGCAGGTGCGCGAACTGGACGGACACAAGATCGCGATCCCCGACACGCTCATGGGCACCGACTCGCACACCACGATGGTCAACGGTCTCGGCGTGCTCGGATGGGGAGTCGGCGGCATCGAGGCCGAGGCGGCAATGCTCGGCCAGCCCGCCTATCTTGCCCCGCCCATCGTCGTCGGCGTTCGCTTCGGCGGCGCTCTTCGCGCGGGCGCGACGGCCACCGACCTCGTGCTGACGCTCACCGAGATGCTGCGCAAGCACGGCGTCGTCGACAAGTTCGTCGAGTTCTGCGGCGACGGCCTGTCGACGCTGTCAGTGCCCGACCGCGCGACGCTCAGCAACATGTGCCCCGAGTACGGCGCCACATCGGCGCTGTTTCCTGTCGACGCGCAGACGCTGCGCTACCTCGAGACCACGGGCCGCAGCGCCGACCACATCGCGCTGGTCGAGCGCTACAGCAAGGAGCAGGATCTCTTCAGGGTCGACGGCGCAGCAACCCCACGTTTCAGCGAGCTGCTCGAGCTCGACCTCGCCACGGTCGAGCCCAGCGTCGCCGGCCCCAAGCGGCCGCAGGATCGCGTCTCGCTGCCCAAGGTGTGGGAGAGCTTCACGTCGGCGTTTGTGCACAGCCCGAAGCCCGAGCCCGAGGCCATCTCGAGGTTGACCGAAGAGGGCGGCCCGATCGACGGCCGGGCGTCGGTCGCGGTCGCACACCGCCCCCCGGCCAACGTCGAGGACGGGTGTGTGGTCATCGCCGCGATCACCAGCTGCACCAACACCTCGAACCCTTCGGTGATGGTGGCCGCGGGCTTGCTCGCGCAGAAGGCGGTGGAGCGCGGGCTGACCGTGAACCCTTACGTCAAGACCAGCCTTGCGCCCGGCTCGCGCGTCGTCACCGACTATTTGAACACCGCGGGCTTGATGGAGCCGCTGGAAAAGCTCGGCTTCTTCCTGGTCGGCTACGGCTGCACGACGTGCATCGGCAACTCCGGACCGCTGGCAACGCCCGAGGTCGAGGCGGCCGTGACCGCCGACAACCTCAGCGTCGTCGCGGTGCTGTCGGGCAACCGGAACTTCGAGGCCCGCATCCATCCGCTGGTGAAGGCGAGCTACCTGGCCTCGCCACCGCTGGTCGTCGCGTACGCGCTGGCCGGCACCGTACAGATCGACCTGAGCAAGGATCCGATCGGCACTGACCGCGACGGCAAGCAGGTGATGATGTCGGAGCTCTGGCCGTCGCAGGAAGAGGTCAACGCCGTCATCCAGAGATGCGTGAAGCAGGAGATGTTCAAGCGCGAGTACTCGCGCATCTTCGAAGGCGACGAGCACTGGAAGACCATGTCAGCGCCCACCGGCCCGATCTTCCAATGGGACCCGAACTCTACATATGTGAAGGAGCCGCCGTACTTCGAAGGCTTGCAATCCAGGCCGGCCCCGCTCACCGACATCGATGGCGCCCGCGTGCTGTGCGTGCTCGGCGACTCGGTGACGACCGACCACATCTCCCCCGCCGGCGCCATCCCGACCGACAGCCCCGCCGGTCGCTACCTGATCGATAACGGCGTCGATCGCTTCGACTTCAACAGCTTCGGCTCGCGGCGCGGCAATCACGAGGTCATGCTGCGCGGCACGTTCGGCAACATCCGCCTCCGCAACGCGCTCGTCCAGCGCGAGGGCTACTGGACGCTGCACATGCCGGACGGCACCGAGATGACCATCTTCGATGCGGCGGAGCGCTATCGCTCCGAGCGCGTGCCGCTCATCGTGGTCGCGGGCAAGGAGTACGGGTCGGGCTCGTCACGCGACTGGGCCGCCAAGGGGCCGCTGCTGCTGGGCGTTCGGGCGGTGATCGCCGAGAGCTTCGAGCGCATCCATCGCTCGAACCTGGTCGGCATGGGCGTGCTTCCCCTCGAGTTCGGGCCCGGCGAGAACCCCAAGACGCTGGGGCTCACCGGTCATGAGAGCTTCACTATTCGCGGTCTCGACGGCCTCGCGCCGGGACAGCCGGTCGATGTCGTCGCCGCGACTGATGACGGCAAGAGCACGACATTCACGACGCGCGCGCGGGTCGACAACGACACGGAGATCGGCTACATGCACAACGGCGGCATCCTGCCGCTCGTGCTGCGGGAGCTCATGGGCTGATCACCGTCCCCACCTAACCTCCCCGCATGGCGGGGAGGGACAAGTGACCCTACCTGGCCTCCCCGCATGGCGGGGAGGAATAACTGCAGGGCGCGCGGAATCCGACGGGTGCGGGCTACCCGGAAAGACCGAAGCGCTTAGCCGCTAGGCTGCGGTCGTCACCTCGATCGGCCGGCGTCGCTCGGAGCCGCACTCGGGACACTCGTACAGGCCTACCACCGTGTCCGGCCGCGACGAGTCGGAGTGCATTGAGCGCAAACGCATCGGCACCTTGTCCTCGTGACGCTCACAGCTCGGAGCGCCCTCGTGATCCATGACTCAATTTTGTGCGCTGCTTGGTGCAGCCCCATAGTGCCGCCGGCACAAGCCTTTGCCGGATTTGCTTGTGAACTGCGCACACAGCTAATCTCTGCTGGAGATGGCACGCCGGGCCGCTGAGGAGCTCGCGGAGCCCAAACCGACGGTGCGCGAGGCGATGCGCATGAGCGAACTCGCCGACGCGCGACTGCTGGCGGGCGAGAACGGTCTGGACCGCTCGATCGAGTGGGTGCGGCTGGTGGAGACGCCGGACATCCAGCCGCGCGCGGGCGACCTGCTGCTCACCACCGGGTTTCCGATCAAGGACGACCTCGCCGCCCAGATCAGGCTCATCGGCCGCATCGCCGAATCCAGTGGCGCGGGGCTGGTGGTCAAGCCGCACCCGTACCTGCGCAAGCTCGCGCCCGAGATGCTCACCGAGGCCGACAGGCTCAACGTGCCGCTCTTCACCGTGCCGGCGAACGTCCAGCTCGTCGACGTCATGGCGCAGCTGCTGGAGCGGATCATCAACGCAGAGCATTCGCGGCTGAAGCGCTCGATCGAGATCCACCGCCGGTTCACGGAGCTGGTGCTGGACGGCAAGGGCGTCAACGAGATCTGCAAGACGCTCTCGGACCTGCTGGAGAGCGCTGTCGTGATCGAGGACGCGAGCTTTCACCTCCTCGCGCACGCCGGCGGCACCGGCGACCCGCACCGCAAGGAGACGATCCAGCGGCAGGGCACGCCCCAGCGAGTGCTGTTCGACCCACAGATCCAGCGCATGCTTCGGGAGATCGAAGCCAAGCGCGGGCCGATCAAGGTCCCGGCGTTCCCTCACGTAGGCATGTCCAAGGAGCGGCTGATCGCTCCGATCCTGGCGGCCAACCAGGTGCTCGGCTACATCTCCGTAATGGACAACCAGCCCCACAACGAGGAGCTCGCCTTCCTCGCCCTGGAGCAGGCATCGCTCGTCCTGGCCCTGTCCATCGCCAAGGAGCGCGAGCTTGCCGAGGTCGAGGGCCGTGTTCGCGGCGAGTTCCTGGGCGACCTGCTGTTCGGCACCTATGGCGACGAAGCCGCCGCGCAGCGGCGCGCCCGCCACCTGGGCTATCCGCTGCACGGGCAGCACATCGTGATGCTGGTCGACATCGACGACTTCCGCGGCTTCAACCGCGCACGCCAGATCTCCGAGGACGCGATCCAGGCCTTGAAGCGCGAGTTCCTGCGCCGTGTGACTGCAGTCGTCCGGGCCAGCTACCCGCGCGCGCTCGTGCAGGGCCGCTCCGACAGCGTCGTGGCGCTGCTGCCCCTGGGCACCGAGCCGGGCGACCACCAGTCGCGCGTGCAGGCGCTGGGAATGCAGGTCAAGCAGTCGATCGCCGATTGGAAGCCGGGCTTCACGGTATCGGTCGGGTTCAGCGGCCCGGTTGATGCGCCCACCGGCGTGGCCGGCGCGCAGCGTGAGGTCACGTCGGTGATGGATTCGCTTGCGCGCTTCAAGCGGTGGGGCCAGGTCGTGGCTGTGCCCGAGCTCGGACTTACCGGGCTTCTCGCGGCGGTTGCGGATGAGCGCCTCGTCGATTACGCGAAGCGGCTGCTCGGTCCGCTCGTGGAGCACGACCGCGCCCGCAATGGCAGCCTCGTGGCGACGCTTCGTGCCTTCCTCGAAACCGGCGAGCAGCAGGAGGCGGCCAAGCGGTTGCGCGTGCACCCCAACACGCTGCGCTACCGGCTCGACCGCATCCGCGAGATCGGCGGCTTCGACCTGGAAGAGGCGGAGACGCGCCTGAATCTCGCCGTCGCGCTGCGCGTGCAAGCCCTACTCGGCATGTGACAGCCGCATAAGCTATCGCGCGCTTCTTTGTCAGCGCTGCACTAGCCGAAGCGAACCGATCCCCGATAGGCTCTCGATCAGTGCCCCCCACCGTTTCTCAAACACGCCTGGCCTGGGCGGGGGACCTGCCCAGCGCACGCGCCGCGTGCGGCATGGGCTTCGTGTCCACGCCCGAGCTCGGCCATGACGCCGTCGAGCTCGGAGCCCGCGCGCTGGCGCGGCTCGCGCACCGCGGCGGTCTGGACGCTGATGGCAAAAGCGGTGACGGCGCGGGTCTTCTGATCCAGGTTCCCCACCGGTTGCTCGGCGGCGACCACGCCGTCGTGTGCGTGTTCGAATGGGACGAGCGAGCGCTGCCACTGATCGCGCAGGCGATGGCCGCGGCCGGCATGGAGGTTCTCGAGTGGCGTCGCGTGCCGGTCGACGCCTCCAGCCTCGGCGAGCGT
>Ga0137382_10001038_pt1 | contig 11880 bp, 10 predicted proteins | sample SagtaG_15_FD_104816 | JGI IMG/M metagenome (GOLD analysis project Ga0137382, IMG submission 104816) | Vadose zone soil microbial communities from Sagehorn Ranch, Mendocino, California, USA - Sage2_R_20_16 metaG | ecosystem: Environmental > Terrestrial > Soil > Vadose zone | place: USA... | reverse complement strand
GTGATGCTTCCGGGTCGCGACGGGTTCAGCGTCGTGGAGGAGCTGCGCAAGCGCGGCGTGTTCACGCCCGTGTTACTCCTCACGGCGCGCGACGAGCTGGAGTCGCGCGTGCGCGGCCTCGAGGGTGGGGCGGACGATTACCTCACCAAGCCGTTCGACCTCTCCGAACTGATCGCGCGCGTTCACGCGCTGATCCGGCGCGCCGAGCTGCGGCACCAGAACGCCACCCTCACCGTGGGCGATCTGGCGCTCGACCCGCTGAAACGCCGCGTCACACAGGGCGACCGGGTGGTGGATCTCAGCCCGCGGGAGTTCGCGCTGCTCGAGTTCCTGATGCGCAACGCCGGCCGCACCGTCTCCCGCTCGCGGATCGCCGAGGCGGTCTGGAATTACAAGTTCGACCCTGAGACCAATGTGGTCGACGTCTACGTCAACTACCTGCGCAAGAAGCTGAGCTTCGCCGGGCGAACAGCGCCGATTCGCACCGTGCGGGGCTCGGGATATCGGCTGGAGGGAGGGGCCGGGGGGGGCGGGGAGACGCCGTGAGCGAGAGCCGGCTCGCCACGGTCTTGACGCGCCGGTTCCGGCACGTGTCCTGGACGACGCTGGCTGTCTATGGCGTGCTCGTCACGCTGGCCTTTGCCATCGCGGCCGAGGCGGTACTGCGCCGCTCGCTCGAGCATTCCGCTGACGTCATCGAGTCGTTGCTCCACGCGTACACGGACTCCACCCGGGGACCGGGGGGAGTGATGCCCGAGACGCTCGCCGATCAGCTCGTGGGCATGGGCGGTCAGGTCGTGATCACGCGGACCACGACAAACGCGAGCGGCATGCAGCAGGTGTACTTCCTGTCGCCCGGCATGCCGGCCAAACGACTCGAGGGGCTGCCGGTGAGCGCGTCCCCGGACGATGTGCGTCAGGCCCTGCTTGCAGCGATCGCCGAGCGCGCGCGCTGGCGCTACCGCGTGCTCCACCGTGCGACGACGGGCGGGGGGGGGGGGGGGGGGGGGCCCTTCGACATCTACGTCGTCGCGAGCCGGCAGCCCTACCTCGCCGCCCTCGTGGCGGTCACGGCGGTCGCAGCACTGCTGCTGCCCGTGGCCGCGCTCGCCGCCGCGCGGGGCGCTCGCCAGGCCGTGACCGCGGCGCTCGATCCACTCGAGCGCGTGACGGCGCAGACCCGCGCCATCGGCCCGGCCGAGCTCGGCAAGCGCCTCGCCACGCCGACCGGCCAGGCGGAGGTGACGGAGCTCGCCGACAGCATCAACCGGATGCTCGAGCGCGTCGACCGCGCGCATCGCGCCCTCGAGTCGTTCACGGCGGACGCGAGCCACGAATTGCGCACCCCGCTGACCCATCTGCGTGCCCAGGTGCAATGGGCGTCGACCGAAGGCCGCTCCGACGCCGAGATCCGCGAGGCGCTCATGGCCATGGAGCGGGAGCTCGACCGCACCACGAAGATGGTGGACGAACTGCTGCTCATCGCTCGCGGCGAGAACCGCCAGCTTGCCCTCATGCGTCGGCCGTTCGACCTGACCGCGGTGGCCGAGGAGGTCCGCGAGATCACCGAAGCGATGGCCGTGGATCGCGATCTCGCCGTGCGTCTCACTCCGTCCGGCTCCGTGTGGGCGTCGGGAGACAGCGACCGGACGCGGCACATCCTGCTGAACCTTGCCTCGAACGCCGTGCGCTACACGCCCACTGGCGCCATCACGTTCGCGCTGCAGCGGAACGGGGGTCGAGTGGGGGTCAGCGTCCGCGACACCGGCCCCGGGATCGCACCCGAGCACCTCGATCGGATCTTCGATCGTTTCTTCCGCGTCGATCAGTCCCGCAGCCGCGCCCTCGGCGGAACAGGCCTTGGCCTCGCCATTGCGCGACTGCTGGCCGAGCTCCAGGACGGCGAGATCACGGTCGCGAGCGCGCCGGGCGAAGGAAGCACGTTCACGGTCTGGCTGCCCGCGGGGGCGGAGCCCGGTGGTGAAGCTCGCTAGTGCGTTCGCGCGGGAGGAGGTGCTGTTCGTGGCCGCGGTGCTGGTCGGCAGTGTGACCGGACTCGTGGCGGGGCGATTACTGGTGCCGTGGGTGAGCGACGCTACGGCCGGCAATATCGCCCTCGCCGTGGCGACCACGGCGACCGGCGCCACCCACGCGCGGCTCGCGCATCGCCGATCACTCCGCTCGCTGGTGCCGAGCGTCGCGGTGGGCGGGCCGCTCGCGTATCTGGTCATGCGCGGCATTCACACGCTGCTCAGGTGAGCCGTCATGAGCGAATCGTTATGATCCTCTCATGCGAGCGCACGCCCCTTTCGCCTCGGGCCACGGTGCCGTAGCGTCAGACCGAAGGAGCGACTATGACCGAGAACGACACCCCGCTGCCGCTCGTACGGCGTCACCACTGGATCGTGCGCGTGACCCATTGGGGGACCGCGGTGGTGCTCGCAGGCATGATCGCGAGCGGCCTGCAGATCTACGAGGCGTACGCCCGGTTCGGGGGACGCGGCGGTCCGTTCCTGCCGAGCCCGTTCGACCGGACGCAGTTCCCCCATTGGAGCCGGCTCGGGGGCTGGCTCGCCGGCGCGCTCAACTGGCACTTCGCGTTGATGTGGCCCCTCGTGGCGTTCGGGCTACTGTATCTCGGGTTTCTCGTACGCAGCGGCGAGTGGCGCAGCCTGCTGTTTCGGCCGCGGGACGTCCGCGGCGCAGTCGCGATGGCCAAGTATTATCTCCACCTGCGCCGCGAGCACCCACCGCAGGGAAAACACAACCCGCTCCAAAAGCTCGCCTACACGAGCGTCGTCGTGTTTGGCGTGCTCGCCGTGCTCACCGGCCTCGCGATCTATAAGCCGACGCAGCTCAGCTGGCTCACCGCGCTGTTCGGCGGGTTTCAGGCGGCGCGCTACTGGCACTTCTGGATCGTGTGGATCTTCGTCGGGTTCACCATCACGCACGTGATCCTCGTGTTCGCCGTGGACCCGGCGTCGCTGCGCGCGATGCTCACGGGGTGGTACCGGGGGAGGTTTCCCAGTCATGACTGAGGGACGGATGCTACGACGCCACGACGCCACGCTACACGTAGACAGACGGGCGTTCCTGCGACTCGGCCTGGCCAGCGGCGCTGCGTCGCTCGTCGCCGCGTGCGGCTGGGACGGTGGCAACGCGATTCGCCCGCAGCTGCTCGATATCAGCCGGGTGAACGATTGGGTGGGCGAGAAGATCCTGTTCTCACCCACGCGCCTGGCGCGCACGTACAGTTCCGCCGAGCGCAGCGCGGCACTGCCGAGCTACTTCATCTCGAACATGATGCCGATGCTGGACGATCCCGCCGCGTGGCGGCTGCGCGTGGATGGACTCGTCGCGCAGCCGCTCGACCTGTCGCTCGACGACCTGCTGCGCATGCCGCGCGTGTCGTACACCGTGAAGCACCACTGCGTGGAGGGCTGGTCGGCGATCGCGAGCTGGCACGGCGTGCCCCTGTCGGCCATCGTGGAGCGCTGCCGCCCGCAGCCGACGGCACGGTACATCAGTTTCGCGTCGTTCGATGCGGGGTACACGAACGGCTGGGACCTCGCCAGCGCGTTGCACCCGCAGACGATTCTCGCGTACGGGATGAACGACAATCCGTTGCCGCCGGCCCACGGCGCGCCGCTGCGGCTCTACTCGCCGACCAAGCTGGGCTACAAGCTGACGAAGTATCTCGTGTCCATGACGTTCACGGACACACGACCGGGCGGATACTGGGAGGACCAGGGGTATCCGTGGTTCGGGGGGATCTAGAAGGCCTACCGCGTCACGATGGTCGCGAGCAACTCGCCGTCCGGATCAAACACGAGCTCCACCGGTGCTGTATCGAGCGGCGGGTCGAGTGTGACCCGCGTGCTCGGTTGAGCGGTGACGTCGACACGGGTCCGGACCCGACGTCCAGCCGCCGTCTTGATATCGACGGTCAGCGGGAAACGATAGCTGCCGAATCGCCCGGCTTGGGTGATTGAGAGGATGACGCGCTTGGCTGCTGCGTCGTAGGTCCACGACGTGGTGAGCTCGGGAAAGCCAGGTCGGCGGAGCCACTGGTCGAAAAACCAGCCGAGCGGCGTTCCGGATGCGGCTTCCAGCTCCCGGCGAAGATCGTCACTGAGCGCGTTCCCGTTCCGATACCTATCGTAGTAACGGTGAAGGCCGCGAAAGAACGCCGAGTCGCCGAGCGTGGCGCGCAGCATGTGCAACACGAAGCCGCCCTTCTGATAGCTATTGTTGTTGAGCAACGCCATCAGGTTCTGTTCCGCCGTGTCGATCACCGGCCGCTCGGCGACGACTTGACTCGAGAGCACGGCCCGCCGCATCTCCTCCATCTCCGCGCGAAAGGCCGAGTCGCCCGCTGAGTTTCGCGTCCACAGCGCCTCGAGGTAAGTCGCGAAGCCTTCTGACAGCCACAGGTGAGGCCATTCGGTCTCGGTGACGGCGTCGCCGAACCATTGGTGGGCCGTCTCGTGGGCCACCACTCGATCGGTCATGGTCCGCTTCCGGAATGGCTCGTCGGCGTAGAAGATCGCGGTCGCGTTCTCCATGCCGCCGAACCGAGTCGACGATTCCAGATGGGCCAGTCGTTCGTAGGGGAACGGGCCCACCAAGGATCCGAAATAGGACACGATGTCTGCCGCACTCTTGAATGGGCCCGGAAGAAAATCTGCCAACCGCGGCTCCACATATGCCCATTGGTGGACGCAGCGACCGACCAGCGTCAGTCCGCACGCGGTCTCGCCCAGGTCGTATGCGTAGAATGGAGCGGCGGCGATGACCATGAGATAGACCGGGATCGGCTCGTTCATCCGCCAACGGGTGACGGTCCTCGGTGGGTTGGAGCCGCTGACCGGCGCCTCCCCGAGACGGGCGCCGTTGGCAATGACCTTGAGGCGGCTCGGGGCGCGCACGGTCCAGCTCACCGTTGCCTTGTCGCTCGGATGATCGACACTGGGAATCCAGTAACGCCCACGGTTGGGCCAATTGTCCGCGAAGGCGGTCCAACCCCACGCGGTGTCATTCCGGATGATGAGACCGTCGGTGACCGGGCCACCGTAGCGAACCGCTATCGTGACCGTGTCGCTCGACCCCGCCGGCAACGGGATACGGATGGTGGCGCTGTCCCGGCCGAATCGGGTCGCACGCTCGTCGAGAAGTACGCTGTCGACTCGCAGCCTCACGAGATCGAGCACCAGAGTGTCGGTCCGGGCGGTACGCCGAACGGTGAGCACGGCGCGCCCCTCGATGCGGTTCCCACTATCTGGCAGATCCAAGGACAGCGCGTAATTCAGCACGTCGATCCCCGGACGGTACGGCCGTGGAGAGGGGGCGGCCTGTTGTCCTGCCAGCCGACCGCTGGCGACAAGCGTGAGGACCACGATTCTCAGGGAGTGCATGTGGGAGCAATGGTCATCCTATGGCAGCAAGCGCGTCGTGCATCTCCGCCGCAGACTGATAGCGGTCCGCCGGCTCCTTGGCCATCGCCCTCAGGATCACACGCGCCAGTCCCTCGGGCACCTCTGAGTTGCGCGTGCGCGGATCCGGCGGCGGCTCTTCGAGCTGCTTCGCGATCAACGCGTACATCGTGGCTGCCTCGAACGGCACCCGGCGCGTGAGACACTCGAACAGCACCACGCCTGCTGAGTAGATGTCGCTGCGCGCGTCCAGCTCCATCCCCGACAGCTGCTCGGGCGACATGTAGTCCGGCGTCCCGATCGACATCCCTTCCTGGGTCAGCCCCTGGTCCTTCGGGCGGCTGGCGAGGCGCGCGATGCCGAAGTCCATCACCTTGAGCACCCCGTTCGGCTCGACTGCGATGTTCTGCGGCTTGATGTCGCGATGGATCACTCCCTGCTCGTGCGCCACCTCGAGGGCGCGACACAGCTGCTTGCCGATGGTGAGGGCCACGGGCACCGGCAGGGGCCCGCGCGTGGCGATGAGCTGCTTCAAGGACGTCCCCTCGACGTATTCCATCGTGAGGTAGTACGTGCCATTCACCTCGCCCAAATCGTAGGTCCGGACGATGTTCCGGTGAGCGAGCTTGCGCGCCAGCCGGATCTCCTGCTTGAAGCGCTCCAGCGCGACCCCGCTCCCTTCCAGCACTTCCGGGCGGAGTGTCTTGATCGCGACCGGCTCCTGCAGCTCGCGGTCGAACGCGCGATATACGACGCCCATCCCGCCCGTCCCGAGCAGCTCCTTCACGTCGTACCGGTTGGCAAACAGGGTGCCGGGTCGCAGCGCGTCGCCGGCCTGAGCGAGCGACGGGCGGACGGCCTTCACGGATTCCGTGGGCGCGGCGCCCGAGGCGGACATCATGTAGTCGACCAGTCTCGCCTTGTCCTTCAGGTCGCGCACCAGGCTGTGGAATGCCTGAGACAACATCCCGATCTCGTCGCCCGACCCGACCTCGATTTCGACGTTGTAATCGCCGTCCTGCACGCGGCGCGTGGCGAGCGCGAGCCGCCGGATGGGACCCGCAATCTGGCGCGCCAGCACGTACGCCGTCGCGAGCGCGAGCAGCAGCCCCAACGCGACCGCGAAGCCGATGGTGTGCTGCAGGACCCGAAACGCACCAAGCTCGCGTTCGTGCGAGCGGAACGCGATGAACCCGCCGAACGCATCGCCGCCGGCGGAGCGGATCGGGCTCGCCAGACCGATCAGTCGCTCGCCGTCCACGACGGCGGCGAGCTCCGTGCCGGCGGTGTCGCGTGGCAGCGCCGCGATGGCCGCCGTGTCGGCCGCCAGAGCAGGTTCAATCGTCTCCCGTGGCAGGGTCGACCCAACGATGTACGGATGGTTGAGCGTATCGAGCGCGAAGAAGACCACGTCGGTCGTGGTGGACTGCTTGATCTGCTGCGCGAGGGCGTCGTCGATGGCGTACGCCGCCACGAGGGCGCCCTGCGGCGTCGCCGCCGGCGACGCGCGCAGCGGCACTGCCACGGCGATGAACAGCCGGCGCCGTTCTTCGTCGAGCCACGCGCCGTTCGCCGGCTCCCCCGACAGTGCGTTCGCGATCAGCGCGCCACGCGAAAAATCGACGTCGAACTGGTCCGGGTAGTCGGTGCGGGCCACCAGGATGCCGCGCTCGTTCGTAACGAGCACCCACGCCGCACCCAACAGCTGGCGGTACTCCTCGGCCTGGTCGATCGCGTTGCTCCGCGCCGACGCCTTGAGCAAGCGTTCGCGGAACTGCGGGACCTCCGCGCTCACCGCGCTCGTTCCGGCGAACGCCGCGGTCCGTCCCGTGAGAAAGGCCTGGACCCCCCGCCGTACGCCGGCCAGGGCGCGGCGGATCGACTCGTCCGCGGTGCGGTTCGCCTGCAGCGAGGTGAGCCCCAGGGTGACGCCCAGCACGCCCACGACGGACAGGGTGGCGGCGACGAAGATCCGGGCCCCGAGGCCGAGGCGCGCCGGCCTAGTAGCGCTCGCGTCCGGCATTCGTGGGGTAGTCGCGGCCGTACTTGTTCTTGTGGGGCATCCAGCGAAACCCGCGCGCGTCGAGCTCCAACTCGAGCCCCGCGGCACCATCGGTCGCGACGGTCATCTCGCGCGTGACCTCGGGACTGCGCTCATGCCAGACATGCAGCATCCAACGGCCCGTCGGCACGCCCGCGATCGCGAACGACCCGTCCACCGCCGGTTGGGTGAAGTACCGGCCGGCTATCACCTCGACGAACGCCACCATGCGGGGATGAACGTTGCAGAACACGCGGACCAGGCCCGGCGTCGTGAACGTCCAATCGCGCACCTGACCCCGGCCGTACTGTCCGAGGTCGAAGGCGGGCTCGGCGGAGAAGACGTTGTGGTCGAAGGGATCATGATTGACGAACCGCACGGTCGATCCCACCGGCACGACCACCACGCGGGGCACGTATTCCTTGTCGTTGATCGCGATGTCCACGGTGACCGGCTGGGCAGTCGCGCCGCCGTCGAGATACACGACCGCCGCGCCGAGGTCGGCAGGGGCCTTGCCGCCTTTCTCCAGCAGCGTGACACGACCTGAGACGCTGCCCTGCGCAACACTGCGCCGCCCGGTCACACAACCCACCCCGACCAGCAGCGCGATCCAGCGCATCGCCCGCACCGTTCCCCGTTGCGCTTGAGGCGTTGCAGCTTACTGTAGTCGTACCGAAACCGCCAGGAGTCCGAGATGCGGGCCACGCTGCTCGTCTCGCTCGCCGCCGTCGCCTTTCCCCTGAGCGCACAGACGCCGTCCCCTCCGGTAGCGAAGGCGAAACCCACCCTGGAGCTCGCGGGGCTGGTGCTGGTGAACGGCTTCTTTACGAACGCCCGCGTCAACAACAGCGACGTGCCACAGTTCGTCGATTCGCTCCCACCTGCGAGCGCCGTGGGCGGCACGATTCGTCAGACTCGGGTCGGCCTCTTCGTGACCGATCCCGACGTGCTGCACGGTACGTTTTCGGGAGAGCTGGACGTCGACTTCTACGGCGGGCAGCAGCCTTCGAACGGTGGTCGCACGTTCCCGCTCCTGCGGCTGCGACGCGCCGTCGGCATCGTGTCGTGGGCCCACGCGCAGGTCCTGGTCGGCCAGGAGTCGCCCCTCGTCGCCGAGCGAAGCCCGCGCTCTCTCGCGTCCGTGGGCACCCCCGATTTCGCCACCGCCGGCAACCTGTGGCTGTGGCTGCCGCAGTTCCGCGCTACGCTGGAGCAGGGATATACCCTGCGCCTCGCCGAGCAGGTCGCCGTGCTCGCTCCGACCGCGGGCACACCGCAGGGAACGTTCAACACGCAGCCTGATTCGGCCGAGCGCAGCCGGCGTCCCTATCTCCAGGGACGGGTGCGACTCGGCTGGGGTCCGACCGACGATCCGAGCGAGGTCGCCATCGGCGGCCATCTGGGATGGCTGGCGGCGGGGGATTCGCTGTTTCAATCGAAGGCGCTCACGGCCGATGCGCGGGTCAAGCTCGGCGTCGTCGAGCTCCTGGCGGAAGGATTCACGGGCCAGGCGCTGGCGGGATTGGGTGGCGGCGGAATCGGCCAGAACCTCGGGCCGACGGGAGTGGAGGTCCGGACGAAGGGCGGCTGGGGCCAACTCAATGTCCGCCCGCGCCGGGAGGTCATGTTCGGCGGTGGCTGCGGAGTCGACAACCCGGACGACGGCGACCTGTCCGACGCCCTGGGCAATCCACGGGGCCGGCTCAAGAACTTCGTCTGCGAGGGGCATGTCGACGTGCGGCCGTCGGGGCCGCTGGTGCTCGGCGTCGAGTTTCGGCGGCTCGAGACCACCTACCCGAGCGGCAAGTTTACGGCCAACCATTTCAACCTGGCCGCGGGGTATCGCTTTTAGACGGGCAGGCGGCCCTTCACGTCGGCGGGTTGGAACGGCCCGGGCTCGGCAATCAAGGCCCTCGCATGGTCTACTTGCCCCCAGGTGTTCCAGAGCAACACCCCGCGGACCCGGCCGTCCTTCAGGTAGTAGACCACCCCTTCGCGGAATTTCTCCTTCCAGTCGGACACCGACTCGAGCCTGGCGTCCACGTCGCCGACTGCTTCGTAGCCCAGGTCAAACAGGTCGGAGTAGAAAAACGGCAAGTGGTGATAGGGCGTGACCCGCCCGGCCATGTTGAGCCCGGCCGTGCGACCCATGGTGTTGGCGTTGTCTTCGTGCTCCACCCGGATGCGCGCGCGCAGGGCGGGATTCTCGAACGCGGCGACGTCCCCTGCTGCGTAGATGTCGGGCTGGCTCGAGCGGCACGTTTCGTCCACCACGACGCCGTTCTCGATCCGCAGGCCGGCTTGCTCCGCCAGCTCGACGCTCGGCAGGATCCCGAGGCCGGCCACGAGGACTTCCGCCACCAGCTCGCCGCCCGTCGTTGTGCGCACGAGGCACGAGCCGGCGCGGCGGTCGAGTCCCGCCATCCCTTCGCCGACGCGCATGATCACGCCCTTCTTGCGGTAGTAGTCGACCAAAAACGACGAGAGGTCGGCCGGAAACACGCGCGCGCCAAGTCCCGCCTCGGGGACGAGCATCGTGACGTCGCGTCCCTGCATCCGCAGCGCGGCCGCCACTTCGCTGCCGATGAACCCGCCGCCGATCACCGCGAATCGGACGCTCTGACTCGCGAGGGCGCGCAAGCGACGGTAGTCGTCGAGCGTGCGGTAATAGATGACCTGGTCGCTCTGGAGCGGCAGGCGCCGCGGCGCACCCCCGGTGGCGAGCAGCAGCTTCCGGTAGCCGTACACGGTGCCCCGGTCGTCGGTCGCATGGTGCCTGCGCGGGTCGATCGCCGTGACCCTCCGGCCGAGGTGCAGGGTGGCCCCCGTCGCCGCCGTCTTGCGCCAGATCTTTTCCTCGGGCTCGCCTTTCCAGAGGGCCTTGGACAGCGGCGGGCGATCGTACGGCGGGTGCGGCTCCGCGCCGACCAAGCCGATCGACGCCCCGGGCTCGGCCTCGCGAATGGCCTGCGCGGCGGCATCGGCGGTCATGCCGCCGCCGACGATGAGATGGGTGTAGTCGGGCATCGCGCCTCGCACAGTACTCTAAGCACAATAAACGTTGCGATTAGAACGATGGTTCGGAAGGGGCGCTCGGTGTACATTTGCGGCGTGTCGGTCGCCAATTGGGAACGCCAAATCGCGGCTCTCGCGCTGCTCCACGATCCCACCAGGAGGGGTCTTTATCGCTACGTCTCCGAGCGGCACGGCGACGTGGGGCGTGACGAGGCGGCCCGGGCAGTCCGCGTGTCGCGGGCGCTGGCCGCGTTCCATCTCGACAAGCTCGTGCAGGAAGGCCTGCTGGACGTAAGCTATCGCCGGTTGACCGGCAGGCGCGGTCCGGGCGCGGGCCGGCCGGCCAAGTTATACCGCCGCTCCGCCCGCCAGCTCGACATCACCCTTCCGCAGCGCCGCTACGAGCTAGCCGGCCGTGTCTTCGCGCGCGCCCTGACGGCGGCGGCGCCGGGGGCTCGCACCTGGCTCGAACGTGCGGCGCGCGCCGAAGGACGAGGACTCGGCGCCGCAGCCCGGCGCCTCGCGGGACCCGACGCGCGCAGCGATGCGCTGCTTGAGTCCACGCTCGCCTTGCTGGACCAGTGGGGATACGAGCCCGCGCGCGTGAACGGGGAAGTCCGGCTCCGCAATTGCCCGTTCGACGCGCTGGCCAACGACTGCCGGCCGCTGATCTGCGGAATGAATCTCACTCTGTTGCGCGCCGCGCTCACCGCCGCCGGCGCCCGCGGCACCCGGGCCGAGCTTCGCGCCCCGGAGGCCGGCTCATGTTGCGTCATCTTGAAAACAGCCGGGCCACCCCACCCGAAGCGCTGAGTCCCCTCTCCCCGTCCAACCGTCGTCTATTCGTCGTCCGCAAGCCGGTCCCGATGCTTTTCCCGGCGCCGATACTGCTTCGCGGACCTGTGCACCTTGTGCGACGGGGTCTTGAGCCGCTCTTTCACGGGCGCCTTGGGATTGGGTACGCGGACCGTGAGCTTCCGCTTGCTCTTACCGCTCACGATGCCAGCCTGGCGTGAATCTGCCGGGCGTGATGCGCGCAGTGTCGGATGTGAAACCGGATCCATTCGGGCAGGGTGAGATCGCCCAGCGCGGGATTTTTCACGAACAGATCGTCGCGCCGGGCCGGCAGCAATTCGCGCTCGAGCGTCAGGAAGCGCGCCACGCCGTCCCGCAGCTGCCGCTCGACGGCGCGCGCGTCCGGCCGCTCGGCCGGCCGGGTCAGCTCGGGCGCCTCCCGGCCAGACGGCATCCAGCCGATCCGCATTATCAGCAGGAAGCCGACCCGCTCCCGCATCGTGCGCGGTCGGCGGCGCATCGGCGGCTTGCCGCGCCGCTGGTCGAACGTGCGAGCGCTGGTCTCGAGCGAGATCGCCAGGTGGTGCACGATCTGCG
>Ga0137382_10001032_pt1 | contig 11893 bp, 7 predicted proteins | sample SagtaG_15_FD_104816 | JGI IMG/M metagenome (GOLD analysis project Ga0137382, IMG submission 104816) | Vadose zone soil microbial communities from Sagehorn Ranch, Mendocino, California, USA - Sage2_R_20_16 metaG | ecosystem: Environmental > Terrestrial > Soil > Vadose zone | place: USA... | reverse complement strand
CGAAGAAAACCACTCGCGCTTCCTGAATCTTGATGACGATCGCATGCTGAAGGTTTTCCGGCAGGTCGCCGGTCTGGCCGCTCCCGGAGAAGACATGGGAGGCTGGTACGACCTCACGGGATTCAGTCTGGAAGGTAATGACTTTCATGGATTTATTGCTGGTCATACTTTCGGCCAGTACGTTTCCGCCCTTGCCCGAGCGTATGCGGTCACGGGTTCAGAGCCGACGAAGGCAAAGATCCATCGTTTGGTAAAGGGATACGGCGAGACACTGGATCCGAAAACAAAGTTCTTCGTGGACTACCGTCTTCCGGCGTACACCTATGACAAACTCTCGTGCGGATTGATTGACGCTCATGAATATGCCCACGATCCAATGGCGATGGAGATTCATGAAAGACTGACTCGGGCCATCGTGGCCTATTTGCCCGAGAAGGCGTTGTCACGCGCGGAAATGCGCTCCCGCCCACATAAGGACACGTCCTACACATGGGATGAAACCTATACTTTGCCGGAGAATCTGTTCCTTGCATATCAGCGCAGCGGCAAGTCGTTCTATCGCGACATGGCTAAGAAGTTCCTCGAAGATGACACCTATTTCGATCCGCTGTCGCAAGGCAACAATGTACTTCCCTTCGAGCACGCCTACAGTCACGTCAACGCCTTCAGTTCAGCCATGCAAGCCTACATCACTCTGGGCAGCGAAAAACATCTGCGTGCGGCAAAGAATGGCTTCGACATGCTGGTCAAGACGCAGAGCTTCGCTACGGGAGGATGGGGACCGAATGAAGCATTCGGCGAGCCGGGAACGGGGCAATTGGGCAATAGTCTCACGACGACTCATGCCAGCTTTGAAACTCCCTGTGGAGCTTATGGTCACTTCAAGATTACTCGGTACCTTTTGCGCGTGACAAAAGATGCACGCTACGGCGACAGCATGGAACGCGTCCTCTATAACACGATTCTAGGTGCCTGGCCGATTCAGGCTGACGGAACCTCTTTCTATTACTCTGACTACGCCACGACCGGAAAAAAAGTCTGGTATGGACAAAAATGGCCATGCTGCTCAGGAACATTTCCTCAGCTCGCTGCCGACTATCACATCAGCACCTATCTTCGCGCGGCGGATGGCGTCTACGTGAATCTGTTTGCGCCTTCGAGCGTTCAGTGGACTGAGGGAGGCGGGAAGTACGGCTTGAAGCAGGAAACGAAATATCCCTTCGACAACAAAATTCAGATTCAGGTATCGGCCTCAGCCCCAAAGGAATACACGCTCTACCTCCGCATTCCAGCGTGGGCTACGCCTAACCCGGTGCTGATGGTGAATGGAAGGCGCGTTTCCAGTGAAGTTCAGCCGGGCACTTTCGCCAGTATTCGCAATACGTGGAAAGACGGTGACCGCGTGGAGCTCGAGCTGCCTATGCCTCTGAGGCTCGAGGCTGTGGACGCAAATCATCCTGACATCGTGGCCTTGGTGCAGGGCCCATTAGTATTGATGGCCGTGGGTGAGTCCCAGCCAACGTTCGAGCGCAATGCGTTGCTTCAGGCAAGGGTGGCAAGCAATGCTACCGGAGACTGGCTTGCCAGTTCGGCGGATCAGCGAAACATCACAATGCGACCGTTCATGATGATCGACAAGGAAAGCTACAGCACCTACGTTCAGCTCAAATCTTAAGGGTACTTTCGCCTTGACGGCGGCCCCGGACTATCCCGTCTGGGGCTTTTTGTCGCAGAATCGGATCTATTTTGGCGGCACATCCCCTTCGACCAGTTTGTAGCGATACTGTTCCCGCTCGTCCTTCGTTGCCTGCTGACGAAGCAATGCTAAGCGTTTCAAAAGCTCTGGAATTTGGTCCTTCTTCTCAGTCTTCCTCAATGCCTGGATCAGGTGATACAGCGCGCTCTGATCGTCGGGATTAATTTCCAGAGCTTTGCGGCATTGGGCAGCAGCCTCAGGATACTGGCCAGACTGCAAATAAAGCTTTGCCAACACGCTGCGAGCTGGACCGAGCGTAGGACGAAGTGCAACAGCCTTCTTCGCAGAGCGCATGGCCGTTTCAAAATCCGCGCTACCCGGCTCAGCCCCTTTCTGCGTGAGTATGTCCGCCTGCAAGTAGAGCAGGATGGGATCGGTTGGCTTGCGCGCCAGTTTTGCCTGCACTCCAGTCAGTGCACGATCCAAGTCGTTCTGCTGCACCGCTGCCAAACCTTGGGCGGCGGCGCTCAGCGACTGGGTCGGATCGAGATCATAAGCTTTTTCAAAGTCCGCCTGGGCCTTGTCATATTCGGCGAGTTGCACATAAAGCACTCCGCGAGCGAAGTACAGTGCTGCTACCTTGGGCTGCAGATTGATGCCTTCATTCACGACATTGATGCCAACCTGGAAAGACTGGTGAGCCGCAGATAAGATGGCGAAGTCCACGTACAGATTTGGGTCTTGCGGATGCAGCAGAATGGCTTGCCGCAGCGCATCAACTGCTTTGGTTGTGTCATGCATGTCTTCATAGGCTCTCGAGGCCAGCTCCAGCGTCTCCGGATCGGCGCTGGTTCCGAGCAGCGAATCGAGAGTGGCCAGCGCATCTTCAGGCTTGTGCGCCATTAATTGCAGGGAGGCCAAAACCTGCCGCTCCCGCGGGTCGTCCGGATCGAGCACCAGCGCGCGCTGAAAGACGCCCGCCGCTTTGTCGATCTGTTTCAGTCTTACCAGACACGTGGCATAGGCGTGGAGTGCTTGCACTCGCGAGTCAAAAAGCGCAGCAGCCTTTTCAAAGTGCGGGACGGCAGCGCGGCAGTCTCCCTGCTGATACTCGAGTACGGCCAGCATGCCGTGGCTGGTGACATCGCCAGGTCGCAATAGGAGAAGATGCTTCAGGAGGGGAATCCCGGCCGCGCTACTGGAGTCATATTCGATCTGCGCAGCGCCTTGCAAAGCTAATACGTTGTCGGGCGAAAATTCCAGTGCCGTGCGGAACGATGTCAGGGCATCCTTTTTTCTACCCAATCCCGAATATGCTCTCCCTTGCATCGTCCATAGCCCGGCATCTCGAGGAGATTGTTGAAGTGCCGGACGGAGAAGGTCGAGGGCTTTCTCAAATTGCTGGTTCTGAAGTGCCGAGGCGATTGGCGGGAATTGATCACTCGCACTTTGTGCGAGTGCCCCAGTTAGGACCAGCAATATTATGAGAGGAACATAGTTTCTTCTGCTTCCAACTCTACCGTTCCCCCCCATCACTGGTCCTGCCCGGCTACTCTCGGTCACTCTCCTAATGTAATGCGAGATACGCAGGCAAGCAAAAAAGCCCCGTCGTTGTGAAGCGGCGGGGCTGCAGGCGCCCGGCGAAATCGTTAGAACGTGATCTTGCCCCCGATCTGCCAGTTTCTCGGAAGTTGCTGGCTGATAGCTCTTCCAAACGACCCATTCGCCAAGTTTGGATCCACAAACAGATTTGGGTGATTGAACAGATTGAAAAACTCAAACCGCATTTCGAAATTCACCCGCTCTGTTATGTGGGTGTCCTTGTAAGCGGTGAGATCCGTCTCAGTGAAACTTGGCTGCCGGAATTGCTGTGTCTTCTCGTTGCCATTCGTGCCTAAAGTCGGCACGGTGAATTGATCCGATGTGAATACGCCATTGAGATAAGCACTACGCGAAGTCAGCTCGCGATAGCTGGAAACGTCCGGATAGTCCAGATTGTCCCCGTCAGCGTTGTAATCTCCGCCAGCACTAAACGGAGCCGTTGTGACAACCGTGAACGGATAACCTGTCTGATAGATCGCAGTCCCGCTTACTCCCCAACCTCCGGTTAACAAACCGGAAGCGCCGTGACCGCCATTGATGCCCGGCAATTGGTAATTGAAGGTAAGCGAGAAGCGGTTGGGAACATCCCAAGGAGACGGTCCGTAGAACTGGTGCGGATTTAACGCCGTAGGATACGAACCGTTCCCGACACTCGCTCCACCCGTGCCCGCATCGTCCTTTGATTTGGAGCGGGTGTAGGAAGCATCAAAAAATGCGCGTTTGGCGCGTCCTCTCAGGTCAAAGGTCACGCCGTTATAGTTTGCGACTCGATCGTTGTCCGCATAGTTGATCGATCCAAAACTGGTATTGAGCCTGGTAGGATTCGGGTTCACCAAAAGATCCCCGGGCTTGGCATTGATGTCAGCACCGTAGCTCACAGTTCCAGCCTGGTTACCGTTCGCAACCAAACCGCCAGAGTGAGAACCACTGTAGAGGACACTGGCGACCAGGTTATTGCCAATCTTCCGCTCTAGTGTGGCCGCGAAAATGTACGCAGTAGGAGTTGTCAAGTTGGGATTAATCCCTCCGATGCCCGGCGATGCACCGGGGATTCCTCCCTTCGCATCGAGACATGGTGCGGTCGGACAAAGCGCTGTGCCGGCTAATGGCGGATAGCTAAACCCAAATGGAGGCTTGCTGCCGCTCCCCTGGGTGAAAACCGGAGAATTGGCGCCGGTGCCACCGAAGAAAGTCGGCATAATTAGACCCGGCGGATTTCCTCTGAATTCTTCCTGCACATTGGCCTGAGATAGCCAGTTCGCATACATGCCAAATCCACCCCGCACAACCCAGTCACCTTTTCCGGTAACGTCCCACGCCACACCAACACGCGGATTGAAGGCCTTGGGTGAACCACGAAGAGCGTTTTTGGTGGGCTTCGCAACTCCGCTAGCGACGCGGTCCTGGAAGGTCGCCCCAGATCCGAGATAGAAATTGCCAAACACGGTCGAGTCGGACCGCGAATAGGGATTGCCCTGATCGTCAAAGCGCAGACCCAGCGTCACAGTCAAGTTGCGTCTCGCCTTCCATGTATCTTCGGCAAAGATTCCCCAGGTTCTAGAAGCGGCGTTCCACTCCCAGAGCTGCTGTTGACCTGTGATGGGGTTATACATCACGCCGCCTTCGGTGTGCGGCGCGTCCTGCGCCAAATTCAGCAAATTATCAAATTGGAATTTCGGCGTGGACCACGGTCCCTGGAAGGGCTCGACATCGTCGCCAAACCATCCTTCGTATCCGAATTTCAAGACGTGTGCACCGCGAACGTGGGTCAGTACGTCCCGCCAGTGATAGTTGTGCTGGATGAAATCGCCTTGGGCAAAGCCTTGCCCATAGAAGCCGCCGAAGCCGTCCAGATTGGAAAGTCCAGACACCCCCACCGATGGGACGGTGAAATCGCCAGTTTGATGCTGCACACCTTCGATCCGGTTTTGGGCGAAGATGGCTTCGTTCAATGTGGTGGGACTGAATGTGTGCGTGTAATTCACCTGGAAAGCACGTTCCCAGTTCTTGTTGGTGGAAGAGAACTGCGGGATAGGCGCCGGCCCGCCGAAGCTGAGATCTGTGCGGAAGAAACTACCGTAGATTCGATCGTTCTTGAAGTACTTGTCGACGCGGATGAAATATTGGTTGCCGTTGCGGAAATTGCTGGAGTTGAAAACACCAGTATCAATCATGGGGGTGGAACACGGCAGGTTATTAGTCGCCGCTGTTCCACAAGTGCCCGGGAAGATGTCATTGGCTGTCTTCGACACGGTTCCGCCGCTCAATCCCGTGGGAGCATAAGTATTCAGAATCTTGGTGCCGAATGTGTTGGGAAAGTTCTGCTGCGCAAAGGCGGCGAAGGCCGGATCTGGGGAGTTGATTGTTGCTCCTCCGGTAGCGGCAGATGATCGAAGTGGTTCCACAGAAAAGAAGAAAAATAGTTGTTTGTGCGGGATGATCGGACCGCCAATCGCCCCTGAGAAATTGTTGCTATGAAACGGATGGTACTTTGTGTGGCCAGGAGTCATGAATTCCGTGATGCCATACATGTTCTGGTAGTTGAAGTAATCGCTGGCCAGTCCATGGAATGTGTCTGATCCTGATTTTGTGGTGCTGGTCATCTGGATCGAACTGGCGCCGCCGTACTCCGATGAAAACGTGTTGACCTGAATACTTGTTTCCTGAATCGCATCGGGATTCGGTGTAAGGTTCAGAACACCTTGCCGAATACTGCTGTTGACATCAAGTCCATCGATAATGAACTTGTTTCCCACCGTACCTTGTCCATTGGCGCTCACATCCACAGCAGTTTCGGTGGAGTAGTTATCCACGCCTGATCCCGGCGTTCCGCCACCTCCCGGAGTTCCACCACCCATGGTTCCCAATCCTGAGACGCCCGGCGCTAGTGTTACGAGGGAGATGAAACTGCGGCCTGCCAGCGGCAGCGTGGACAGGGACTGCGTCTCCAAAGTTAGTTGATTGCGGGTCTCCGCCGTGTTCACGAGCGGAGCCTCGGAGGTGACCGTTATCGCTTCCGAGGCAGAGCCGACCTTTAAGGTGATGGGGACACTCAGATTCTGCTGGGTAAGCAAGGTGACATCCGCTTCGGACTTGGCAAATCCCGGCGCATCAGCCGTCAGTTTATAACTACCAGGAGCCAGACTGAGGAAGCGGTAGTTTCCAGAAGCATCAGTCGTGGTCGTGGCTACCACTCCCGTTGCTACATTGACGAGCTGGACGTCGGCTTTACCAATTCCCGCTCCGCTCTTATCCTCTACTACGCCCTGAATACTGCCGGTGAATTGCGCCAGGGCTGCGCTAGCGAGAAGCACCAAGCTCGACAATACGAAGAATGAACGGCGAGACGGCATGCATCCTGGCATGGTGGCCTCCAGGCAAAGTCTTCAATTGCAGGTGAAGTTTCTGAGCAAACGTTTACTCAAGTGGCATAATGTATAAATACTACGTTTATTCCTTGTCAAGAACTTTTCTTCTTTTTGGGATTGGGGAGAAAATCCGCCGCGGCTTCGTTGCGGAATTTAGAGCAGAATAGAGGCCGCCATTGCCCGGGTTAGCGAGCCCGTCGCCTCTTCAGCCTCGGCTCCAGGCCTTGTTGCTCACAATCCCCGAACCCTCTCGAATCGTTATCAACTGGTTGACAGAAACCTTCTTGCATTGTTCGTGGAAACCGTTGGGCCAGTACACTTCGACGTCGGCCACGACATCTGCTCCAAGCCCGAAATGCAGGCGTGGATCGTTGCACGAATAGTAACTGGACTGGCTCAGTACCGCCTGCGCCTGCACTTTATTCCCGTAGTGAACTAGGACTCGTGCCCCGATCGCGCTCCGGTTTGATTTCACTCCCTCCAACTTCACCTTCAGCCAGTTCTGTTTACCCTTCAAATCATTTCGCAAAAGCGAGGGGAGCTCATTCATGTTGACGATCAGAACGTCCACGTCACCATCATTGTCGAAGTCTCCGAAAGCACACCCACGGCTGCTGTGCGGAGCGGTGATTCCTTCGCCCGCCTGCGAATCCAGTTCTTCAAAAGTGCCATTCCTCAAATTGCGAAACAGAACTCGTGGAGTCTTGTAGGGATACTGTGGCAACTTGCGCTCGACTTCCGGATACACGCTGCCGGTAACGAAAAACAGGTCCGGATAGCCGTCATTATCGAGATCAACCATCCCTGTCCCCCAGCTGGTAAACCGGGTTTCGACTCCGACCTTTGCCAAACGGGTCACCTCGTCGAAGTTCCCCTTTCCATCATTGCGGTAGAAGCCACATGTGTCCCCGATGAAATGGGTCTTGAACAAGTCGAGATGTCCATCGAGGTTGTAGTCACCAACCCCGACACCCATGCCCGCTTGTTCCATGCCGTCGTCGCTCAATGCAACCCCGCGCATCACGCCCTCTTCGCGGAAAGTACCGTCACGATTGTTCATAAACAGCAGGCTGGGAGTGGAATCGCAGGCTACGAATATGTCGGGCCATCCGTCCTCGTCGAAATCGGCGGTGACCACAGTCATCCCGTAGCTCTCGGTTGCTCCAGCGATGCCCGCCTGCTTGGTGACGTCGGTAAATGTCCCATCCCCGTTGTTGCGATAAAGAGAATGCCTGCCCGGGGGAAGCCCACGTGGCCCACAGTTGACCGGAACGCCCTTCCAGTTACAGGTTGAGTTTTCTCCTGGTGCCGGGGCGTGCTCGAACGAAAATCGAATGTAGTTCGATACGAAGAGGTCGAGATGACCATCGCGGTTGTAATCCAGAAAAGCACATCCGGCTCCCCATCGCACCGGCCCCGATTCCCAGAGTCCGGCTTGCTTGGTCACGTCCGTAAAAGTGCCGTCGCCATTATTGCGGTAGAGGCGATTCTGTCCGTAATAGGTACAGAAGATGTCGTCGAAGCCGTCATTGTTGTAATCGGCGACACAGACACCGTTTGCCCAACCCACGGCTCGGAGTCCTGCCTTATCGGTCACATCCGTAAAAGTTCCGTCGCGATTGTTCTTATAGAGCCGATTGGTCGCTTCGGAAGGATCCCCCTCCAGCCGCGTGCCGGAAAGCAGGAAAATGTCCATCCATCCGTCGTTGTCGTAGTCGATGAAGGCGCAACCACACCCGTTCGCCTCCATAATGTATTTCTTGGAGTCCACTCCCCCGTAGATGACAGGCATGTGCAAGCCTGCTTCCTTCGCAACATCAGTGAAATGCGCGTCGAACGGCCGACCTGAAGGCGCAGGTTTGGGTTGCGCCTTTATGTCACGTGTGGCGATTCCTGGCTGCTGCCCGAGCAGGCGCTGTGCCGAGGCGCAAAGAGAAAAAAGGAAGAACGAACGACGGGTAATTGCCATAGTGGAGTTCCCATTATCGCGGCCATGAAGCACCGAGTAAAGGTTGTCGGTCGACTTGAACTCCGTGGCCGATGAAGCGACCACCTTATAGCAACGGCGGTCCGCTTCCTCTTTGGTCGCGTAAGGCGAGACTTTGCCCGCTTCTTCAAGTGAGCGCCCCTCGTTAGTCGGAAATCTACGAAGAAAGCCACAGCGTGCCACTTGAAGATCCCGCGGGAGAGGACTTGGGAATCCTGAAGCGGTCGAAGATTTCGATTGACAAGAGAATCCACATAAAAGTATACAAAATCTGCTTTCGGCAAACGTTTGCTCTGTCTTTAAATTACTTCGAAGATCTCCTAAGTATGTCCGCCTTATCTCTGCTCGTGGAACATGGGCATCCCACGAGCAAGGAGCTTCTCGAGCGGGCCAAAGGCATCCGCGAACGCTGGATCGATTACTGGGAGACGACCACTGGACATCGCGCATCGATGACAGCCGATCCACAATAGCCGTCGAGTTGAAGCAGCTTGACGGCCGAGACGAGCGCGTTGGCCCGAAGCAGGCCTCCATTAGTTCGACTGCGGGCCGGGTTCCGTGACCAATTTGTATCGGTTATGTTCGACTTCTTCCTTGGTTGCGTCTTGGCGAGCTTTTGCCAACCGCTTTAGCAACTCAGGAATCTCCGCCTTGTCATTCGTCTTCCGGAGCGCGAGTACCAGATGATACAAGGCGGTCTGATCTTCGGGATTGTCCCGCAAAACTAACCTGCACTCCTTGATGGCAGGTGCGATTTGTCCCGCCTGAAGGTAGAGCTTGGCCAACACGTTGTGCGCGGCGGAAAGAGACGGCTGCAACCCAACCGCTTTTTTACCGGACAGCATTGCCTGTTGAAACTCAGCGCTCCCTGGGTTGGGCGCCTTTTGCGCGAGGATAGCGGCCTGAAGGTACCATAGAAAGGCATCCTCGGGCTTTTTCGCCAGTTTGGATCGCACGGTCGCAAGGGCTCGGTCGGGGTCGTCCTGGTTCCGCTCCTCGGCAACCATGCTCTGTGCTGCCGCGCTCAGGGCTTGCTGTGGGTCCAATTGTTCGGCTTTCTCAAAATCAGCTTCCGCTTTCTCGTAATCAGCAAGCTGCACGTAAAGCACGCCCCGCGCTAAATAGAGTTCCGCAGCCTTGGGCTCCAAATTGAGTCCAGCATCGATCATGTCGATCCCTGTCTGGAAAGACTGGTGAGTCATTGCAATGTTGGCAAAATCCACGTAGAGAGTGATGTTGTGTGGGTCTTTGACAATAGCCTCGTGGAGTACTTTGACGGCACTAGGCGTGTCTTTATTTGCCTCGTAGGCAGCAGCCGCCAACTGCATCCCGCTCACATCGGGGCTTCCGGACTCCAGCAGCGGTTGCAGCGTGGTAATCGCATCCTGTGGTTGCCCGGCCGAAAGTTGCGCAGTTGCCAGACTTCGCTTGGCCCGAGGATCGTCGGGGTGGTTTGCCAATATCCGCTGAAATATGGTGATCGCTTTGTCGGACTGTTTGACTTCCATCAGGCAAACGCCATACTCCTGCAAAGCTCCGGGCTGCGAGTCCACCAAAGACCCGCCTTGGGCAAAGTGCTGCACCGCTGATGCGCAGTCGCCTTTCTTGAACGCGATCACTGCCAGCATGGCGTGAGTCGTAGGATCGTTAGGGCGCAATCGCAAAACGTGCTGCAACAGTGGCACTGCGGCGGCATTGCCGGAGTCGTATTCCAGTTGGGCTGAGCCTTCGAGCGCCGGAAGGTAATCGGGGGAGAGCCTCAATGCACTGCGAAATGCAGCCAGCGCGTCCTTCCTCTGCCCTTTTCCCGAATATGCAAGTGCTTGCAGCGTCCATAACTGCGCATTATTTGGAGAGTGCTGGAGAGCGGGCTGAAGCAACTGAAGCGCCGTAGAGAAATCGCGGGCGCGCAAAGCTGCTGTAATTTCACCGATTGGATCAGCACCGCTCTGCGCGAAAAGAGAAAACCCGGAAAGACTGATTAGCAATAAACCCAGGAGGCCGAAGCCTGAGGCCTGTCTCATGTTTGGTATTATCCCTCGGAAACGATGGCGCTGAGAGCTCACTCTGGACGGGCATATTGCCCTGAGGAGAACCCCATGATTTGCACACTCCCCGCGAGTTTGTGGCGGCCCCTGCGTGTGCCGACGTTTCGTAATCTGTTAATCGCGGATGTTATCGCCGATGTCGGCACATTCATGCAGAATGTTGGCGCCGCCTGGTTGATGGTATCGCTGGGAGCTGGGCCAATCTATGTCGCACTCACCTAAACACCTGGTTCGCTACCGTACTTTCTGTTCGCCCTTCCCGCAGGTTCCGCGGTCGACATCTTCGACCGTCGCGAGCTGGAAGAGGCCCATTCATAAGCGGACCACGCCAGCAGAAACGCTAACCGGGGCTACAGTCGCTGCAATACGCTATGTCCGCCAGTCCCCCGCAATCCTCAAGGTTTTGGTTCGGACCGGCGCAGTCCTGTTCCTCTCAAGCGCACTTTTCGCGTTGCTGGCGACCCGAAGGTCCGCCATCTGCTCTACGTGAATTCGACAGAAACATAACGCGAACAGCTGTCGCTCGGCATTGCTGCGCCTGTGCTCCGGTGCTAGACTGCGCGAATGACCCCCAAAAAGAAAGCTATGAAGAAGCCGAAGAGAACCGCCCGAAAGAAAGCGACACCAGCGAAGGCGGAGAACCGTTCTATGAAGGTGGCGAAGAAGAAACCCACGCCGAAGCGGGCAGAAAAGAAGACGGTCGCTGCAGCGAAACGGCACCGGAAGACGGAGCGCGTGGGCGAAGTCGTATTCCGGTCCGAACGTCCGGGGCTGCGCTCCGGTGAACAGTCGGGAGATTTACAGGGCTTGTCCCACCTCGAAGCCGCAGATTCGGAGAGTGTCGACGAGCTCATCGAGGAGGGAAATGCGTTCGAGGCCGACGTAGTCGCTGGCGTCGAGAGCGCTGGGGACGCGGACGAACAAGAAGTTCGTACACACGAGGTGCCGGAGGATGACGTACCTGACGAGTATCTGGACAAAGAGTAGACAGATTCGCGGGATGAAGGGTGCCACGATAATCAAGGAAGACGAGACCCGCGCCACGACGGAACCTGAGGTTGGAAGCAAATATGCTCAAAATTGCCTCAATCTGCCTACTTGTAACGCTCGGAAGTCGGTGGAACCAGTGATTTGGTTAAGCTAGCGTTCCATCAGTAGATTGAAGGTTCGATTCCTTCCGCGCTCACCATCT
>Ga0137382_10001030_pt1 | contig 11904 bp, 8 predicted proteins | sample SagtaG_15_FD_104816 | JGI IMG/M metagenome (GOLD analysis project Ga0137382, IMG submission 104816) | Vadose zone soil microbial communities from Sagehorn Ranch, Mendocino, California, USA - Sage2_R_20_16 metaG | ecosystem: Environmental > Terrestrial > Soil > Vadose zone | place: USA... | reverse complement strand
GGTTGCTGACAAAGTGGGGAATTTTGAGGCCGGGGCCGACGACTACCTGACAAAGCCATTCGCGTTTGCTGAACTTCTGGTTCGGGTGAAGGCCCTGCTTCGGCGCGGGCCAGTCACTCGTAGTAGCGTGGTACGCGTCGGCGATCTCGAACTCGATCGTTTGTCACAGCAGGTGAAGAGAGCGGGCAAGCGGATCGACTTAACGGCAAAGGAATATTCTTTACTGGAATATCTGATGTCGAATGCAGGGCGGGTTCTCTCGCGCACCATGATCATCGAACACGTCTGGGACCAGAGTTTTGATGGCATTACGAATATCGTGGATGTTTACGTTCGACATCTCCGGAACAAGGTCGACGATCCATTCGAGCAGAAGCTGATTCGCACGGTGCGTGGCGTAGGCTACACCATCGGCCCCGGAGCGCATGCATGAATACAAGGTCTCTCCGTTTTCGCATCACCGCATGGTATGCCGGACTGTTGGCCGGGGCACTGATTGTTTTTGGCGTCTCCGTTTATCTGGGCCTCGAGCGATATCTTGACTGGACTCTGCAAAGGACGCTGGCTTCCGAGTGCCAGACGATCGGGACAGAGCTGCTTTCCCAGCTGTCTGCCAAAGACAACTTGTGGCTGGCCACCGAGATCAACGAGGCTTATGCCCCAGAGGTGAATGGACGCTTCATTCGCGTTGTCCGCCAAGACGTGGGCATCGTTTACGTTTCGGGCCAGCCCAAAGACGGAATGTTTGATCCTTCGCGAATCCCTCTTCCAACCGATACCGAAAAGGATGGTCCAAGAAAGATTCGCTTCGAGGCGGGAAACCGGTTACTCATCGATTCGATAACTCTTACCACGGCCAACGGAAATCGATTCTTGGTGGAAAGTGGCGCCCCTTATAACCAAGTCGAAGTTGTGCTGCATGGGCTTCTGCGGATATTCGCGATCTACATGCCGTTCGTTGTTTCACTTGCGGTTGCGGGCGGTTATTGGTTGATGAGGCGTTCCCTGGCGCCGGTGGATGAGATCACCAGGAGGGCTGAAGGAATTACTTCCTCGAACCTGAGCGAGCGTTTGCCGGTGATCCGCACCGGCGACGAATTGGAGCGACTCTCTACTGCCCTGAACCGCATGATCGAGAGACTGGACGAGGCGTTTCAACACATCAACCGTTTTTCCGCCGATGCTTCTCACGAGTTGCGCACGCCCTTGACGATCCTCCAGTTGGAACTGGAAGGTATCGCGCAGAACCAGCGCCGGGATGCCGCGTTGGGAGATCAGATTGGCAGCGCGCTGGAAGAGACTCACAGGATGTCTCGGATCGTCGAAAGCCTTCTGGCCATTTCGCGCCTGGATGCTGGCGAAGTGAAGATGGACAAGACACGCCTGGACTTGGGTGACTTGGCTGCATCGACGGCCGACGAAATGAGGTTGCTGGCAGAGGAAAAATCGATTCGGATTCGTACTCACATGGCCATCAGCGTCCACGTGGAAGGAGACCGGACTCGCTTGCAGCAAGTAATCGTCAACCTCATCGACAACGCCATCAAATACAACCAGGAAGGTGGTGTGATCGATGTCAGTGTCAGCAGAGAAGGAAACGCCGCAGTCTTCGAGGTTTCCGACAACGGCCCCGGCATTCCAGTTCACGCTCTACCTCATGTGTTCGAGCGCTTTTACCGCGCGGACAAAGCCCGCTCGCGCGCCAACGGCGGAGCGGGACTGGGTCTCTCCATCGTCAAGGCGATCTGCGCTGCACATAATGCTGAAGTCAAAGTCTCGAGCTGTGAAGGCCGCGGCAGTTGCTTCCGTGTCGAACTCCCCCTACTCGACATGGTTACAAGGGACGTGGATCCCGCCGCGGTTCGGCAGGTTTGAGTGTGAGCGCAACCCGTTCCAACCGGGAATCCAATGGGCGAATCGCTACTACCACTCAAGCCGGCGGCATTGACCGAGTCAATACCGGCGATCGCGCCGCAGGATCGGAAAGCAAAGATCTGGTCTGTGATACGTGTCTCCAGCGGCAATTTCCTGGAGATGTACGACTTCATGGTCTTCGGGTATTACGCCACAGCAATAGGCAATGCATTCTTTCCCAGCCAGAATCCATTCGTATCCTTAATGTCGTCGCTGATGACCTTCGGGGTGGGCTTTCTGATGCGGCCCCTCGGCGCCATCGTTCTGGGCACGTACACCGATCGTCATGGACGCCGCGCCGGACTCATTCTGACGCTAAGCCTCATGTCGGTGGGCATCATCTCAATCGCGTGTATGCCGGGATACGCGACCATAGGCTTGATCGCTCCGCTCCTCGTGCTTGTTGGCCGTCTGCTACAGGGGTTTTCAGCCGGAATGGAGTTGGGTGGTGTGTCGGTCTATTTGTCCGAGATTGCCACTCCGGGGCACAAGGGCTTTTATGTAAGCTGGCAATCCGCGAGTCAACAGGTCGCCGTCATGTTCGCTGCCCTCGTCGGAGTCGTATTGAGTTCCACGTTGCCGCCGCAACAGATGATGCAGTGGGGGTGGCGTGTCCCGTTGCTGCTTGGTTGCGTGATCATCCCATTCCTTTTCCGGCTGAGACGTTCTCTCCAGGAGACCGACGAGTTCGTTGCCCGCAAGCACAAGCCGAGCATTTCCGAAATTTTGCATTCGCTGACTGCCAGCTGGCAGATCGTGATTGTCGGCGTGATGTTGGTAACGATGACTACGGTGTCGTTCTACATGATCACCGCCTATACACCAACGTTCGGCAACTCTATCCTTCACTTGGCCAGCATCGACAGTCTGATCGTCACCCTCTGCGTCGGCGCGTCGAATCTTTTCTGGCTGCCTGTCATGGGAGCGCTTTCCGATAGGCTAGGCCGTCGGCCGTTGCTTCTCATTTGCGCGATTCTCATGCTGGTTACCGCTTATCCTGCGATGCTGTGGCTGGTTGACCAACCATCTTTGTCGAGATTGCTCACGGTCGAACTGTGGCTGTCGTTCATCTATGGCAGCTACAACGGCGCCATGGTCGTTTTTCTTACCGAAATCATGCCGGCCAGCGTGAGGACAACGGGTTTTGCGCTCGCTTACAGCCTCGCGACTGCCATCTTCGGTGGCTTCACACCTGCCATCAGCACGTACCTTATTCACGTTACTGGGAACCAGGCGGTCCCGGGAATGTGGCTGTCCTTCGCTGCCGCCTGCGGCCTTGTGGCAACGTTCTTGGCCAGACCTCATGTCGCATTGCAATCCGCTGAGTCACTCCAATTCTGAGCAAACTTTAATGTTGCAGTTGGTCGATTTTAGTCCTCCCGCTCGTATAATTCGCCATCCATTCAATTGCCTTGGGGTGAGGTGACTATGCGAGCCTCTTTGCGCTCAGTGGTTCTGTCTTTCCTGTTGTGCAATGTGCTTTGGGTTGCCGGAACGTCTCGGATGTGGACCTATTCGCAAAGACCCTTACGATTCGCAAGTCAAAAACGGCTGCTGGCGAGCGGACTGTACCGCTGACCGACGTGGCGGTGTCTGTTCTGGCAAGGCTGCGCCGAAGGGCTGAGGCTTTCGGCCCGGTCGAACCGGTACACTACGTCTTTGCGGCCTTTGTTCCCAAGTTCACCTTCTCCGGCAAGAGAGTGATTGATTACAACGTCACAGGCGTCGATCCCACGCGGCACCTGAATAGCTGGCGGTCGGCCTGGAGGACGCTAACAAAAAAGGCGCGATTGCCGGGCTTCCGGTTCCACGATCTGCGGCATTGCGCCATCACGCAGCTTGCAGAGAACGGTGCGTCCGATTCCACGATCATGGCTATTGCCGGTCACGTCAGCCGTCGCATGTTGGAGCGGTACAGTCACGTACGGATGGAAGCGAAACGAACCGCGATGGAAGCCCTCGCCGTGAGCACCAAAGCGGCGGGTTATGACACAAACCATGATACAAATGCCCGCCCTGTGAGCACGCGCCCTGTTTAACTTGAGGGATTTGGTGGACCTGGTCGGGATCGAACCGACGACCTGTTCCATGCCATGGAGTCGGAAAGGCAGCCGGAGCTTTGTTTTCAGGTGGTTAGCAACTGGTATATTGGCCGGAAACCGGTATATTGGATGATATTTCCGGCCAAATTTTAGTGTGTACAACAGACGAGCCGCATGGGCGGGGGTTCTTGTAGCTCGGTTTTCAAGCCGAATTGAATTTGCATCACGAGGGTTTGCAAAAAGACCTGCGCTTTTGCGGCATTCTGGAAGCAGCTTCGCTGGTTTGCGCTCGTGGAACCCAATGAGGATGTAGTCGCAATCCGGGCGAAATTCGGATTGCGAGCAGATTCCGATCCAACGCTGGCCTGGAATTTCCTGACTTCGAAGCAGCCGTTTTGGATGACTGGCCCGGATGTCATTGCGGCAAAACTTATGACGGGAAAGCCGATCAAGATTCTGGAAGCCATCAAGGTTGTTCCGCACGGAGTGCAACCTGGCCTCGTGCCCTGTGCCTCATCAAAACGTTCTGCGCAAGAAAAATGAATCAATGTAGGTATGGCGTCGTCTCAACTCTCGGGTGCTGCGGGGGTAATGAGCGATACTCAGGGCTTTGGCTGTCGGAGAATGGGAGGAAGAGCAGGCAGACGACTGCTGCATTTCGTGAGGTATGAAGAATCACTCGCTTATGCTGCCACGGCGTAACGATGATGCAGGCCACCGAGTCGAGCGAAGGATTGAATCCTGCTTGCGTCGGCCGAGTGGCTAGCGACGGAGCGCCCTTCTGGCGTGTCCTTGGCCAGCCCAAGATGGGTTCGGTCTTCGTGGTAGTAGCGGATATAGTCGTGCATGAGTCGTTTCAGATGCCGCTCATTGAGCACGATTACATGGTCCAGCAAGTCGCGACGGCAGCTTCCCACCCAACGCTCTGCGACTCCATTCTGCCAAGGACTGCGAAATGCGGTGCGAACCGGTTCAGTGCCCAGGTTTTCGGCCGCGCAGATCACGTCATTTCCGAACTTTGAATCGATCAAAGAGCAGGAACTTCTGGGGCTTGGCATATGGCCATGCTTCACGCATCTGTTGAACGATCCAGAGCGCACTTGGATTCCTAGTCACGTTGCAGCGCAAAACTTTCCTGCGACCGTGGCTGAGCACGAAGTAGCAGTACAAGACTCCGAAGGTGAGGGTTGGCACGGTGAAGAAGTCCATCGCGGCGATGGCCTCGCGGTGGTTGCGCAGGAAAGTCAGCCAATCCTTGCGCCCCTCGGGGCTCCTGGGCGCACGCTGAAGCCAACGCGAGACGGTCGGCTCGGAAACCTTAAAACCGAGTTTTAGCAATTCGCCGTGGATACGAGGTGCCCCCCAAGTTGGGTTTTCAGCCGCCATGCGAAAGATCATCACCCGGATCTGTTCGTCGACCGGTGGACGACCTCCACGTCGCTGAGCTCTGGACAGCCACTTCCAGTAGAGCCGAAAGCCAGCGCGATGCCACTCAACGATAGTCCTTGGGGTCACGAGGACAAGGGGCTGCTTCCATCCTTGCCAGAGCTTTCTCAAGGCTACCCAGAACAATTTCTGTTTCACCGACAAGCGACGCCGCGGTCGCTTGGCGTGCAGCGCAAGGAGCTGTTGGCGCAAGGCTAGGTTCTCGAGGATTAGATCCTGGCGTGAGCAGAAGGCGCTGATAAGCCAGCCGATGAGGTGCCGCAGCGTGCAGAACATGGCCGACATTTTATCGGAAGGCACCAAACGCAAGCAGCGGCAAGTCATTCATTCTACGACTGCACGAAGTTTTGATGAAGGACAGGTAGTCGCATGGCAGTAGTAACGAGATGAACTATGACGGCTGCACAGCGCATGTACGTACAAAAACGTGACCGGTATCATCGGCTGGCACTGGCTGAATTGGTGGGAAGCAATAGTATAGAAGATGATTGTCAAACTTGGCTTTCTTAATTCCTCCTGTTTGGGTGCGACACCCGCTCGCGGACCGGGTCTAAGCTGAGGATGTCAGCGAACTCGTCAAAGGTATTCGCACACAACAGCCACTGATTCCGTTGCCCGGCGCCATAGTTCCACTTGAGGCGAATAACGGTTGGGTTCAGTTCGTTCTTGCGATAGTCAAGCAAGATGGGAGCGTCGGAACCAAGCCCGAAGTCACCGATAACAACTGCAAGTTTAGCGTCTATATCCTGCGGTGCTGCAGATGTTGACCAGAAGTTTCTTTCCCCGCCTTTGCTTAGCTGCGCTACCGTACTGAATGGTGGCCGAACAAAATAGATTCTGTCCTGTTCAGGGGCCACAATTTTGATTCGCGCCTCCTCTACGAGAGACTTGAGGTTCTGCCTTAGTTCTTCCTCAGGTGTTCGCGGCCAAGAACCGCTCTGGATGAGTGCGACCAGACGCTCCGGAATCGGTAATCCATCCACTAACATTGTCCTGAACCTCCGTGACGATCGCTTCCTTGTAAACACTAGGGTAGTATTGTCAATTCAGTCAAGCCTTCTAAAGCCCCTGTAATCGCCGGACGGATGTTCATCGGAACCTCAGCATTAGGGTATGCTCCATTCAGTACGCCTGATCTCCACGTCAATTGTAAGCTGCCGTCCGCTTGACGAATTGCGGCAAACCCATAGTGGTTTCCGGCGTCTCCCCCCAGGGCCTCACTGACAGCTTGGTGACCTCCCCTTCTGCTCACCCAACCTTGTGGTACATCTCCAGTTGTGCTTGGCACGAGAGCAACCTTCCCGGACTCTGCATCGTAAACGCCGGTAAATCCCTGCCCCGCAGGAAACGCGTCGAAGTCGTTTCCGGACTTTATTAAGAGGAGAAGGGATCGCGCATCGACATCGTCTATTCCACCGCAATAACAGGGTCCTTCCATCACTTGTCTGTTGAAAGCATTTTCGATCGCGTCATAGACTGACCTCTCGAAACGCCCCATCTTGGTTCCGAGCAAGCCAGGCCAACCACCGGCTTGGAAGGCGAAAGCATTTTCTGCTTTTACATCATCAGTCCTCGGAGGTAAAGCCATCGGGTTATCGGGATCGTTACTACAGCCGATCCCAGCACAATCAGTTTTAGCGCCAACAGAAGATGAGGGCGGGGCTGAGTCCGAATCCGAATCCGCACCCACAGTGGTTCGCAACTGGGGCATACCATCTAGCCGGAAGAAGTCGAAAGGAGTCCAGACACCATCTATTGACTGGCTCGATGAGATTCCGGCAGTGCCAATAAAACTCAATCCAGATGGATCGATCAGGCTGTTTGGATCGGTCGCGTAAGCGTAAAGGTTCCAGCCTTGACCAGCCGGATCGGGAGACAACCATCGAGAAGCGTTGGTTGCTAACTCCCGATTCGGAGTGTCGAACAATCCGGCAAAGATATCCTGAAGATCGCCCGTGAAGTCCTGCTTCAAGGTTCCGAACGTGTCGTAAGACTCTCCGTATGGCGCGTAGGCGGTATCGTAGGACAAAGCACGATTGCCAAGAACGGTTGCGAGTCGGTTTGTCCCGAGCCAATCATTGTGCATGATTGTCTTGGAGCCTCCGCCGTTAGCGCCCGTTGCTTTCAGCATAGGCCCTCCGGGCAACCGTAAATCTACCTCCGTGACAGTGGTCCCGCTCATTTGCGCCAACCGCCCGGTTGGTCCGAACAGGTATTCTTTGTACGTCGCGTTGGTGCTGGTTTCAACAATCCGCCCTAAAGCATCGTACGTGGCGCACGATCCCGAGGTCCCGCAAACAGCAGCGGTAGCCCCGACCCTGACACCAACCATTTTTCCGTAGGCATCCCAACTGTAAGTGTTGGTCCCGTCGTAAGTGAGATGCCCGTCAGAATCGTACGAGCTGCCGAGGTAGCGATTGTTGGCGGAATTATAACCAGGGTTCCAAGACGTGCCGGGATTTCCCGTTTTGGTCAAATTATCGTACTGGTCATAGCTGAATACCTGTCGCCAGAGGGAAGACCCACAATCAACGCTGTATGTTGTTGGAGTAGGCGGCGGAGGTGGAGAATTCGGTGGAACTCCCAACCTTCCGAGATCGTCATATAAATAGGTACAGGTCTGTGAGCCGCCCACGTTGAAGCCGTCATTGATAACGAGCTTCTGAAGCGTGTTGTTTGTATTCCACGTCAGAGTTCCGCTGTCGGTTTTGCCGTTGACGGAGAAGACGTAAGTCTTCGTGTGCTCGACCGCATCGTACGTGAAAGAGTCGTTGTCCCCAGAGGTTCCGATGAGTACGGAAAGCGGACGGCTCGCTGCATCGTACGTGACTCCGTTGATAACAACCGTCGATCCTAGAGAAGCGGTATTCGGGCGGCCTTCACCATCAACCCCAAAAGTATACTTACTGGTATAACTCGGAATGCCGCTGATGGACGAGACCGTTCCGTTCGAATTGTACGTTACTGAGGTGTGGTAATAACCTCCCGAATGCGGAGTGGACTCCCAGACATCCGTCAGTCGCCCGTCTTTATCGTAACTGAATTGCTCGTCGGTGACCTTGCTAGTGCCGGAGCAGTCGGAATCTGTGTAGGCTTCAACGATTCGACTGACACCGTTCTGAACCGCTAGCGTTGATTGATCGCCATATACCCAACTACGACATCCGAATGCATAAGTCGGAGTATGAGCTTGAAAAGTTCTTCCGAGCGCATCTACCCCAAAGCACATGTGCGTTCCAGCATTGTCAATCGTTTCCACCAGCCTCCCGTAAGCGACTCCAGAACCGCACGTCACCGAAGCCGTATCGTAAATATACGTCGTGGTTCCGGCCTCGGGAGTCGATGACGATGTGACTCGGCCAAGAGCGTCAGCAGTAGAAGTGTGCGTCTGCGACCCGCGAGTTGAAGAAACCGTCGATGTTCCCGTACCGAAAGAATATGAATAGGTGTTCAGAATGCCAGAACCACCCATTACCTGCCCGCAAGCAGCTCCGCCGCTGGTCTCTAAAGAACAAATCGATTTCGGGCGGCCAAGACCATCTGTTTCCGTTTGCACCGTCTTTACATGCTCTCCCGCGGGAGCGGGAGCACGCGTTGCCGAAGCATCATTTTGGTTGTACGTATAGTTGAGCGTTCCGGCCAACGCATCCGTAGAACTGATCGAGCGGCCAAGCGGGTCCACGATGCTCGTACCGTATATTGAGCACGGCTGATCTGATGTTTTTACACAGGGAGTGCTGCTTTGAGTTTGCCAGTTGGGGCCATTGAACGAATACCGCGTCGAGACCGTATCGTAATTGGAGGAAGTTGGGCCTTGTTGAGTCTGTGAAATGATTGATCGCCCGAGTGCATCAAGATAGAGTGTATGATTCTGAACCGACGACCCGAACGAGGCAGTCGTAGAAACTGAATTGCGGGTGTACGTCGTCGAGACTTGGTAGCCCGAATTGTCGGTCACGAGCGTTGGGCGGAACATCGTGTCGTACTGCCTAGCCGGAGGCGTATTTCCGTTGGCGTCAGTCGTCGTTAGCACGACACCGCCGTTACAGTCCCAAGTTTGCGAGGACTGGATCACAATACCGTTGACGGTAGTCGAGGTTGACGTCGGAAGAAGTCCGGCACAACCCCCTGAGCCCGTGGCAGCGTAGCCGAAATCGGTGCGGTGTCCGTTGGGATCAGTCGCTGAAGCAACGGTCCCATTCGCGTTCGGTGCGTAGTTTGTTGTAAGCCATGAGGAACCCGTCCACAAACTCGTGCTCGTCAAGAATCCCTTCGTAGTATATGTAAAGCGGGTTTCGGACAGAGTGTTTGTTCCATCTGATGTCACCACATCGCAGGGGTGGTTGTTAATGCCACTTCCAACGGCTGCGCACGGAAGTGACCCCGTCCAGGTGCCGTACGAGGTAGTCGTGGTTAGAGTTTGTCCAGTGATGTAGTCGAACTTGGACGATGAGAGAACATTTCCAAACGTATCGTAGGTGGTAGTGGCATGGTTCATCGCTGTGCTCGATGCACCAATGTACTCATAAGTATCGGTTTGCGATATAGGCAGGTGCGAAGCAGTACCAGCACGGCAGTTTGTGAGTACGTTGTTATAGCAAATGGTCAACGATGCCAATAGTGAATAGACCAGACTCGCTACAGTACCAACGTTTTGGTAGGTATCCTTCCCTAGCAACAACGATAACTTTGGTGCATTCTTGTTAAGCGAAACATATAGATAGTAGACTGCTTTGTTCTTGCCGGGATCGAGTACCGTCGTGGTCGTCACATTGCCGGCAGTCGAGGCCGTATACGTCGTAGTACCATCTGGCGTAGTACGCGTTAATGTACCATTCATTCCGGAGAGCGATGTGTATGCCGACGGACTTGGATAAGAATAGGAGACAGATCCACCTGTACGCAACGTAAACGATGCGACACGACCGGTTCCCACTTCAGTAGACAAAGTCGTCGAGACCCCGTCCGGGTACAAGATCTGGCTGACCGGATAAATGTTGAAGTGGCCTGCAGATGTCAATGGTCCGGCGATAAACTGTAATTGCTGTGTAGCTCCTTGCGTGTCCGTCCACTGGACATACGATGTAGTTGTGGAACTTAGTGGCGAAAGGAAGACTGGAATGTGCGCGCCGTAAGTATCTGTGAAGGTGCCATTACAGAACTCTGTAGGGGGACACGACACGTTGTTTGTAACCGTAGTTGCATTTCCAAAAGTATCGGTGTCATTAAGTACATCGAAGCCAGTACCGGTAACCTGGAGAATGCCAGCATGTCCATTGGCCGCAAGAACAGAGCCGTTTTGAGTTGGCGGGTAGCCTCCGGGTAAGGAAACAAAGATTCCGGAGCCATCTGTGGTATACGCAGATCCGCTGTTGATGCAGGGGCTAAATTTAAATGTTGAGGGAAGTGGGTGTGCGGTATGACCATCTGAGGCGTAAAGGTAAAAGTTGGAATACTGGGTGGCAGTGGAACCATTACACGAGACACTGGTTGAAGATGTAGACACGAGTGAGCCAAATAAGCCGGGCACGAAAGGGTTAAATCTCGCAGACGCGCTACAGTCGATATACGTGTTTGGAGAGATACCGGCTATGACGCAGTCTTGTGCGGCGGTCATTGTCAAATGGATACTGGACGTCGGTATGACTGGAACAGCAATCGTTGGTACAAGAGTAGCAAGGTCAATAGAATCGTAATCATGTGAATCGGTGGCGCCGAATGAGTTCGTGGCACCCCCAGTTTGCGCATTGGCCATGCCGAGCAGGCACACTATAAATAGCGACATGACGATCGTTTTCATTGGATTTGTCCTTCCTTACTAGGATCGTCGTATGTTCCAATGCTGTCCGGCAATTGTCGTCTGCTGCTTTGCTTTGTCAAGACAAGCTCTGCTGTGGAAAACCCGGTCTGTAATCAGTAGTTCTACGGGCGATGTCCGCGAGCGCTCTGAGGCGTAGCTTCTTCGGAGTGATAGCGTGGACATTCCTAAAATCCCGATAGAAGTTGCTGATATCGCGGTAGCCGCACTCTGACGCGATTTGTTTTATGGGGGTCTGGTAGACCATTAAGAGCTGAGCCGCTTTCTTCATCCGTACCTCTAGCAAGTACTGCCTGAGTGTTTTGCCAACCTCTTCATGAAATAGGCGCAGGAGGTAAGACTCGGATAGCCCTAGATATTTGCACGCGTCGGTCAATCGAAACGGTACGGCAGTGTTATGTTCATTGATAAGGTCCAACGTCAGGCTTACACGAGGGTCCATGACTCTGGTGATGGTTAAGGTGGGCCAGCGCGCCTGCGTGGGATCAAGCATGTGTGAGGCAGACACCCAGCAATGAGTATCAGCAGCGAAAACAAAGACAAGAGGGAAGCAGCGAGGAAGGATTAACGGAACTGAGAATCCGCCGCTCTGACTGGCCGATCCTGCTCGCGACTAGTGGGCGGCACATTACTTGCAGTCGCCTGTGGAAATCAAGCGAGCATTGCATCTTGTTACAAAATACG
>Ga0137382_10001027_pt1 | contig 11909 bp, 11 predicted proteins | sample SagtaG_15_FD_104816 | JGI IMG/M metagenome (GOLD analysis project Ga0137382, IMG submission 104816) | Vadose zone soil microbial communities from Sagehorn Ranch, Mendocino, California, USA - Sage2_R_20_16 metaG | ecosystem: Environmental > Terrestrial > Soil > Vadose zone | place: USA... | reverse complement strand
GGCCTTTCCTCACTGGCAAACAATCGAGGACAAACGATCCGGAACGATTGCGATGCATCGCGTGGAAGCATAAAGACTTCGATAACCAGATGGCAACCTTCCACCCTTTTTGCGCTAAATTGGCTCTAAACCTGGACCACCACACCGAGTCCGCATGGAAGCCCGATCCCAAAGCGTAGCCCACCCAAATGAAAATGAATTTCATTTTCAACTTGAATGCCTTCTCATGGAAGTCGATGCAGCGAACCGCGAGCCAGGCTGCGATGTGCTTTCTGCGTATTTGCCATCGACATTTTGGCTGCGCCGCCCTTAGTAGCGGGCTCGCGGTCGCTGATCTTATGTCTCGTTAGATCGCATGAGCGACAGGCCAAATCCAGGTTCGCTGACGCAGCCAGAGGGGCCCCTCAAGCGATGAATTTTCTTACCGTAGTTATCATTGGTCTCGTGTTCGGCGCTTTGGGCGGCGTGGGTATTTTTTTTGAACCAAAGGAGCCATACAAATGGCAGATCCTCTGCGCCGCCCCATTAAAAGGTGCTCTGGTTGCACTTCTTACAGGATTTTCGTTAGCGACAACTACGAGATGGTGGTCCGCGATGGCCATTGGCGCGTTCTACGGACTAGCCTTCAGTCTCGTGATTTATCTTGCAAAGGGCGGTCCGAAATCGGGCGACGCGCCATATGTGATCCCGGGTGGAATTATCACGGGAGCATTGAGTGGCCTTTTTATTGTCATTTGGGCAATCAAGACGATCTAATCAATTGATGAAGCCAACGGCCCCATTGCGAAATGAGTTCAGTGTGTGTGCCACGACATCCTGTCGTGGCTTATCTCGTTCTCGTTAGCCCGCATGACGCTTCCACCGCACATCGAGCTCAGAGCCAGATGCGCCGGAGCCGATGATATTTCCGGCATCATCTTCGCATGCAGATCACCGCTGGCTCCAAGAACCCACACAGCATCTTCTTCCCCAAGACGCTGGCGGCCACACTCGACTCGCAGCAAAAGAGATCGAGATGCAGTTCACAGATCACTGGGACATGGGGCTCATGGACTACAACGGCTCCCTGCAGGAAGCGAACGATCTCGTGACTATCCACCTTTGGGATCCACGTTCGTTTCGCCAGCACATCGACGACGTTCTAGCGTGGCCACTTTTGTCGTACGAGAAGACCCGCTGGAAGTCACGACGCGAGTGGTTCGACTACATGGGTTCATGCCGAAACGACGAGTTCACGTTTGGCGGTGTTTCGATACGTTTGCCCGAAACCATGCTTCTTTATGTTTCACTTCGTCCCACTGTCGCTCCCCAAGCGGCCTAACCAAGCGCTCCAGCGAACCGCTGGCCGTTCCGATGTCTAGTTTTAAGATGACTTCAACACGCACATTGCAGTTCACGCTCGCTCCCGCCAGCGGTGGCTCAGTTCCGTCTCGTTGGATCGCACCGCATGAAAGAGCCGTGGTTCAGCCCGATAGGTTGCTTTCTCGGATCGCTCGAAGCGCTGATCTTGGAAACTCTCGTTCGGCATCGTGCTTTGCCATTTCTTCGCGATGAAACGATTCTTGCCGGAGGAAAGCTGGTTCTCACCACAGAGTGGGTCGCATTTGCGTCAAACTTGTTTTACATCGGAAGCGCCGTCGCGCTCGTCATCGGGATTATCGCATTAGTGAGCCTCTCGGACGCGAATCGTCGCTACATCGCTCAGCTGCCGAAATGGCAGCAGTTTTTGATTTGGCCGTGGTAACTTTCGCTTATGTGCGCCAACGCTTGTTGCCACGCCGAGGTCAGCGCTCTCGGCTACAACAAGTCCGGAGTTGAAAGCCGATCGTTAAGGGTTTGAAATCTTTAGCTGCTCGAACTCTCAACTATCAACTACCGCGATGCCTGCTGTCCTCACATTGCTACGAATCAAAAATCTCGCGCTGGTGCAAGAGCTCGAGTGGCAAATGGGACCGGGTTTTATCGCGGTCACTGGTGAAACGGGAGTGGGGAAATCGATCATCATCGGCGCGCTGCAACTGTTGTTGGGTGAACGCGCGGACAAATCCCTGATTCGCACCGGAGCCGATCTTTGCACTGTGGAAGCGGTGTTTACGGGAAAGGAGTTGCAAAAATCAAATCCGCAACTCGTCGAGTCCGGAATCGAACCGTGCGAGAACGATCTCATTCTAAAGCGCACCCTCTCCTCAACCGGAACCAATCGGCAATTCATCAACGGTTCTCTAACGACGTTATCAATCTTGAAAAATCTCGGCGACGAACTTGTCGATCTCCACGGGCCGCACGATCACCAATCTTTGCTCTCGCCCGAGACACAATTGAGCTTGCTCGATTCGTTCGCGCGCGTTGAAGCACAGCTTGGCGAATATCGACAGCATTACCGGCAATTGCAGACGCTGCTCGCCGAGCAGGCGGCGCTGAACACCGCTGAGACGGCGCGCGAGCAGGAGCTCGATCTTCTTCGTCATCAGATTACGGAAATCAAATCCGCGAACCTTGTTGCAGGCGAAGAAGAAGAAATCGAGAGGCGCTACAAGCTGGCCAGCAACAGTAAACGGCTGATTGAGCTGGCCACCGGCGTCGCGAACAAGCTTTCGGAGGCGGACGGTTCCGTTCTCTCGCAGCTTGCGGAAACACAGCGGCTGTTGCGTGAGTTGGAAAAGATCGACAGCTCGATCGCGCAACTTTCGTCGGCTCACACGGCAAGCGTTGTCGAGCTCTCCGAGATTGCGCGCTCCCTTTCCGCGTACGCAGAAAAGTTCGATCTCGATCCCCAACAACTAGCTGCGCTCGAACAACGCGTCTCGCTCTTCGAAACTCTGAAGCGCAAATACGGCGACTCAATTGGCGAGGTGATCGCGTTCGGCGAGCGGGCGGTGGAACGAATGCGGACAATCGAAGGTCGAGATGCAGAGCTCGAGCGTCTCGCGAGAGAAATCGACAATGTTCGCACACAAATGAACCGCGCGGGTGAAGCGTTGCGCAAGCTGCGCGCAAAAGCTGCGCCGAAACTTTCCGAAAACATCCGGCGCAATTTGCGCGATCTTGGATTTCGCCAATCCGAATTCGAAGCAAAATTCAACGCGCTCGATGAGCCAGGCCCAAATGGATTTGATTCTGTAGAATTGCTTTTCTCACCGAATCCTGGCGAACCGCTCAAACCGCTGCGCGCTATTGCGTCGAGCGGCGAAATCTCACGTCTAATGCTGGCGATCAAATCGGCGCTGGCTGCGCATGATGCAATCCCGCTGCTCGTGTTCGACGAGATTGATACGAATGTAGGCGGCGAGATAGCCCACGCCGTCGGCGCAAGAATGCAAATGCTAGGGCGCGATCATCAGGTGATTTGCATCACGCACCTGCCCCAAGTCGCCGCGACTGCTTCTTCGCATTTTGTTGTAACGAAGGACGTCGCGCGTGGACGTACATTTTCCAATTTGCACGAAGTCATTGGAAAAGGGCGCCAGGAGGAAATCGCGCGGATGCTCGGCGGCAAAAGCGAACCGGCACTCAAACTCGCGGCGAGTTTGTTAGGTAGGGGCGATTGACCGCAATCGTCCGCGGGCGGTTCGGTGAACCGCCCCTACCTGATCGAAATTACTTGTCCACCGGCCCGAGTGGCAGGACGATTTTGCCGAAAACTTCGTTAAGCACTTGCGCGAGGCCGGCGTAAATCGCCGAGAGACCGCAGAAAATTCCTTCGTAGCCGGTGAAATGTCTGAAATCCGGTCCGGCATTGATGAAATCTCCAATGGCAAGAAGAAAGAAAAGAATGGTCAGCGAACCGAAAACGACCTGGCCGGCGACGTGCAACCGCAGCGTGCCTACGAACATGACTGCTGTGAACAAGCCCCACATGGCGAGGTAAGCGGCCATTGCAGTGTCGTTGGTGGGCGTCGCCCATCCTAATTTCGCCAGGATGATGAGCGTCACCAAAGAGAACCAAAAAAGCCCGTACGAAAGAAAGGCAGTAGTGGCAAATGTGTTGCCTTTCCTCCACTCCATGATGCCCGCGAAGATTTGCGCTGCGCCACCATAGCAAATTCCCATCGCCAGAATCATGCTATTCAGTTCGTAGAACCCGGCGTTGTGGAGATTTAGCAATACAGTGGTCATGCCAAAGCCAAGCAACCCAAGTGGCGCTGGATTCCCTGTTGTATCTCTGAGTTGAGTAACGGATTCATTCATGGCACAACCAGTCTGCCGAAACGAAGATCGATAACGCAATAACAATATCGGAGGCCGACGATTTAGCTTGTCGGTGCGGTAGCGCTGAAAGTATCGTGCGTTTTTCGCTATGATTCGGCGCGATTATCTCATCATTGGTGGCGGCATCGCCGGAGCGAGCGCATGCGAGGGCGTCCGCAAATATGACAAACGCGGCTCAGTTACGCTGGTGGGCGCTGAGGCCTTTCCGCCTTACAAACGCTGGATCCTCTCGAAGAGCTTTTTGCGCGAAAAGGATCCTAATCTCAAAAAACTGCAGGAACCCGACGAGCGCTGGTTTGAAACGCATAAGATCGAGATTCGCCTAGCTACAGTAGTAACACAGTTCAATATCGAGCGGCGTCTGGCCGTGCTTGCCAATGGCGAAAGCATTGAATTCAACAAAGCATGCCTGGCGATGGGAAGCCGCCCGATCCGCCCGCCGGTAGCGGGAGTCAATCTCGGCAACGTTATTTACCTGCGAACGCTTCGGGATGCGCTCGCATTGAAGGAGATGGCGAGTGTCGAGCGAGGCATCATGATCGTGGGCGGCGGCCTGCTTGCATGCGAGGCGGCCGCGAGCCTGCGGATGATGAAATTGAAGATCGGCGTGATGCATCGTGATCCCTATTTGTTGAACCGCTACCTCGATCCTGATACTGGCGCATGGCTCACCGATTATTTTGCAAAACACGGTGTAGTTCTGTCGATGGGCGAAAGTCTCAATGGCTTTGAAGGCAAGACCGTCCTGCGCAACATCCAGACAAAAAGCGGGAACCGGTTTCCGATCGGTCTCGCTGTGGTCGCCTGTGGCGCAGAACCGAATCTGGACCTCGTGCGCAATACGCCACTCGCGGGGCCGTACGGGTCGCCGGTCACTGAGTACCTGGAGACAGAAGAAAAAGGAATTTATGCGGTCGGCGACCTGGCATTTTATCCAGATCGGATTATGGGCGGTGTGCGGCGTCAAACGCATTGGGAAAATGCCCGTAGTCAGGGCCTGGTTGCGGGTGCGAACATGACGGGCAAGAAGCGCATCCGCTACGAGCAGGTCCCATATTTTTGGACGGAGATGTTCGATTTGCGGATCGATTTTGTAGGCGACTTCAGTGTGCTGCCGACTCGCGTCGAGCTTCAAGGCACCTACGCGAAGAAGAAATTTGTCGCCCGCTACTATCAAGGCGACAAGCTCCGGGCGATTCTGCTTTGCCAGCAAACGCAGCGCGATGTGGATTCTGCCAAGACACAGTTGCGCCACGCGCTTGGTAAGTGACCCGTAGGGCACGCTGCCTGCCGCACGATAGCTTTGCTGAGTCAGGTGAGGCCGCGCCGCTTTGTCGGTCAGTACATATCCGCCGGGATCTGAAATGCCGAATTGCTCACTCGCACGAGTTTCCAATCCCACGGCTTTCTGGAGAGGTGATGCCACTCCAACTCGAAAGGCGCGGGCAATTTGTTGATCCGTTCGTCGAGTAATTGCATCACATCATCGTCCGTGCTGTAGAGCGTGACTTTGCCAACCCACACCGCGCCTCGAAATTCGATCCGCACAGTCGGGTTCGCCGCAATGATTCTGGCTCCGCGCACCCATCGAAAGCCTTCCCGCATGCGTTCGAGAACCCGCGTCCGATCGTCGCCCCACTGATCTTGATAATTTTCGCCAATGGAGTCGGCCACAGTTTCCCAATTTCTGTGCTCGATCGCACGAAAGAAGTTTTCGGTGTGTCGTTGGACTTGATGTTCAGGCCGCCAAAGCCAGATGAGATACAATCCAATACAAAGTGCGAGAGCCAACCCGCCATACAATCCTCCGCGAAACGTAATCGTTACAGGCACGACTCTTTACCCGAGGAGTTACACCATCTCGCGGGTAAGGACCGGCTATTTCAAGGACGGCTCGACCGGTTCCTTTACCGCTACGTCTCGTTCCCAGCCTTCATTCTCCAGCGTGATATGCTCGATCGCGATCGCATTCGCATTAGCGTCTAGATCGGGCAGGATTTCATATTCTGAAACCCAGCAGCGGAAAATCTTATATGCAAGTACAAGCTGTCCGGCTTCGTTATAGAGCTCCAAAACGATATCTTTGCGGAAGTCTTTCAGCGAAACTTCCGAGCCAAGACCAGCACCGAGGCTCCAGACTTTATCGGCCCAGTTCTCAAATTCGGGGTCGTGAGTAACACCGCGCTCAAGCGTGATCGGCGCGAATTCGGTGAGCCCCGGAGATTTGCGACTGCTGCTGGGATCGCCTCCTTCGCGGTGGTGAATGACTTCGGTGCTTCGCCGCAGCCCGCTTATCTTGCTAACGCCAGCAACGTACTTCCCATCCCACTTAACGCGGAACTTAAAATTCTTGTACGGATCAAAACGCTTCGGGTTAACTGTGAACTCAGCCATAATCAGTGAAGCATTTGCGCGTTACTAAACTCAGCGCGTAAGCGGCGTGATACAAAAACGGAACGATCCTGTCAACTTTGTAGCAGGCTCTGCACTCTGGCGATGCCTTAGCTGGCGTCTCGCGCGTACCAATCCACCTTGCGCGTCACGTACATTACGATTGCAAGCACAATGAAGAGCGCGATCGCGCCCATGAGCAGCGCGTAATCCTATTGCCGCAAGGTGATGTAGAGAAAGGTGTAAACGCCCGTCAAACCTGCGCCGATCATTAACGTGCGGACACCGCCGCCAAGGAAAAAGCGGCAATACCATGTGATCAATAACGTCGATGCCACGGCTGCGATCAGATACGCCCAACTGAATCCAATGAATTCCGAAATCGACAATAGCAGCAGGTAGAACAAGCAAAGCGCCGCGCCGACCATCAGATATTGAAACGGATGAATTTTCTGTCGCGCGGTCACTTCAAATAGAAAAAACGCCGTAAAAACGAGCACCAGAAACAGCACACCGTATTTGATCGAGCGCTCGACGTAACGATACGCATCCAGAATGGAGAGGAACTGCGCTCCGAAAAGTGAATTTGAAACGGATTGGGTCGTGAATCGCTCGTTGCCGGTACGGCTCGTCCACGATTGCGGATAATCGCGTCCATAATACGACACTTTCCATGTGGCATCGAATCCGTCCGGACGCACCGATCGTTCCGCCGGCAGAAACGCTCCGCGAAATCCCGGGTCGGCCCAGTTTGATTTCAGCGTTGCTTCATTTTGCACACCGAACGGCGCAAAGAAAATCCCTTCGCTCCCATTGAAATCCAATGGAATCTCAAACTGAACGTCGGCTGCAATTGGTTGATCGCCAGCGAGCGATGCGGTTGCGCCCGTCGTGTAACCCGGAAGTTGTGAACCAGGTAGCATCGGACGCTTGGCGCCGCCCCAATCGAGAAGAATCGCTTCACGTGTGCCGCGCAAGTCGTTGATCGCGATGGTGACGAACGCATCCTTCCATTGCACATCCTTTACATCGATCTTCAGCGGCCCGAAATCGGGCGGCACAAACTTGCCGGATAGAGTCGTCTGCGCGCGATAGACCACGGCATTGTAAATCCCGCGATGCAACATCTGTGTTTGCACATTGCCCGAGACCTTCAGCGCTTGTGGCAGAAAATAAGCGTTGCCTGTGGCGGTCTCTTCCACTTCACGCCGCTCCATCCTTCCGTCAGCTGCTGGGACTTCTTTCACAGCTTTGAACTTGTATTGATACGGAATGCCAAGCACTGGTCCGATAAGATTTTGTTCCCTGCCCCATGAGGAGGTAATATCCGCCACCGCCTCATTGCGCCGTTGCAAACGCTCCCTAAGTACGCCGGTAATCATTGCCAGGGGGAATCAGCAACACCAACACGAGCGCGCCTACCCCGAGCAATTTGATGATGGTGCTGTGGCGCCGCCCAAACGACGGCTGAGATTTTGGCAGCGGCGGTGGCGCTTGGACCTCGGGCATGCCGCGATGTTGAATCAGCGAAACCGATTAGGCAACGAACTTACTCAGCAATATCGCCAGTTGCGCGGACGGGTAAGCGACGTGGCTGTACACGCGCTTGGGTCACCTCGCCCTTTGGCAGGGGACAGGGAGGGTGAGGGTTATTCAGAACTACCCGCGCGTATGATCGGCAAACGCCTCACCTTTGTCCGCTCCCCTCCGCGAGGGGGAGGCGGAATCACTCGCGCTGACGCCAATCGTTAGCAGGACTCTTTATCTTCGACTTCGCCATTGCCGGCGAAGTCGCGCCGCCTCACGCATGAAATTCGGATTTCGGATTATCTTCGTCGCATCGTGCGGGGCTGAATCGCTCCGCACGAATAGCGACAAGCAATCAATCAGGCGCCTGCCCCGCCAGTTAACGAGCTCCTGACTCAGGCAATGCAGCCCGTGCTGCGCGCACAAAACGCGGAATAAATCAGCGCTCATCCCTGGGTTTCGATTATGCGCCCAATCAAGAATCCTCGCCTTGATCAACGGTTTCGCTAATGCCTCCGGAAGCCGCTCGCGCGGCGTATTAACATATTCCCCAAAGTTGGAATGATGAATGAAACCCTTCCCGCCGATCTTCAATTTGCGTCGCAGTTCGCGAAGATACGCGTCCACGACATCGCGATTTGTGTGTACGAAAGAATCAAAACTGAAGACAAAATCGATTGAAGCATCGGGAACCATCGAAAGTGAGCGGCCATCATTAAGATGACAGCGCACGTGAGAACTGGCCGCGAAACGCTGGAGACACGCTTCGATGCATTCTGCGGACTTATCAACAGCCCAAAGTTGTTCGCAGTAATCTTTGAGATAATGCGTCCACCGGCCGAAGCCGGGCGCAATTTCCAAAATTGTGCTGGTTGGCAGGAAATCGCGAATGCGCGGAAAGATTGTGCCGGCCCATTGTGCGGCGGAACTGCCCCAGGGCGCCGACCATTCTTCGCCCGCCTCTCTCCAATCGTACTTCATGCAATGGCTAGCACTATAGCCAGTACGCACTCTTCGAAACACCTTTGGCATTGCCTAAAGGTGTAGCCAAAACTCTAGGGGGAAGAGCATCAGAATGCCCCACACAGGAAATCGGGAGCGTCTCGAATTGCGATGAATATTGCGTCCGCAGTCGCACTTGAAATGGTCAACAGTCCAAGCTGGTGAAAGATCACCACTTTGAAATTGTTGATGAACAAGCGGCGCGCGAGTACTGGAGTCTCAAACCGCTACCGCGCGACGACCGAAGAATCGTTGCAATTCGTTAGGCAGCGACGCGAAATAAATAAAGAGGCGGTGGCACTTCCGGTGAAAAACACCGGAAGTGAAATCACGCGAGTTTGTGATGAGTTCGTCGGCCGCACTGCCAGTCTGGTGCCTCCCTGATGAGAACCTAATACCCCCCAAACCGGGCAACGGAGAGCTTGCAATCGTACAGAGTTTCGAGTGAAACTGCCTCTGTGCGGCAAGAAACGGACTACGAGATGCCGTCTAATTATAGGTGAGCGGCTCGGAACACTTTCCCGCAAGACGCGGTAAAAAACCAAGAATAGAAACAACGAGAAAACACAAAGAAAATATGACAATGAAAACAACACTCACCCTAGACTCACGATTGCTCGCAATTATCGGTCGGCGCCTGCCGGCCGTATACGATGTCATCCCTCGTGGCCCGCTGAGCCGCTTCTTGGAGGTGGCACTCAACCCGCAGCCGCTTCCGCCGGTGGACCCACCGCCCCACGCACTGGGCGCCGCGCTCGCAGCCGAGTTTATCCAAACCGCCTGGGTCGCTGATCGCTTCGGACTTGATATCGGGCGTGTTTTCGACGATCTCGACGACTGGTGCCCAACGCGTCCGAAGCGACGGCTGAAGCTACCACCATGGTGGCCACCAGTTCCTGACCCGGAGCCGCATCCGAATTGGTTTATTGACTTCCATCTTGGCTTCGCCGCACGCCTCGCTGCTGCCTCGCTTGAGGACACCCGAATTGGTGAGTCCATAAATAAGGCAATCGAACGATCCATAGTAGCGATTAAATCCGCGACGGCGGCCAAGTAGCGGTAGAATTCCCATTGCACCGTTGACAATCACTTCGGAATCTGTCCAATCCGGACTCCGCTAGCGCGCAACGCCTACCAAGCGCTGCAGCCAACCCGTTGGGCGGCGTTGCAATCCTCTTTTGAGTTTTAAGTGCCTCAAGAATTTCCATCGTCACCCCGCCACATCTCGAACAGGGTGCGGCAACCTCGGCGAGCGTCGACGGGTAAAATGTTTTGTGTGCCTACAACCGGCACAATTCCAAGCAAAGCGGCCTTTGTTGAGTCGGTTGTTCGAATTTGCTGAGAATGGAGTCAGCCTGATGGCGCCCAAAGACGGAGTTAACAGTATTGATGTTCAATCGAACATAAACAGTCCCGGAAACACTGTCTAGAATAAAACAACGCTCCGAAATGCCGCTTTTTTCCGCGCGTGCGGGTCGCGACTGCTAATTGGCGCAGTCGCCTAACGCGGCACCTGTGACTCGTTCAAGCTCTAAAAATGCGCTGACTTTTTCCTCCCACAACACAGTAAAGCAAAGCGGAGGCAGGGTTCGTCGGCTGGAACCGCTGGTTGGGCATCGCCACTACCGGCTTAGCTCATCAGGGCCAATCCGCTAGCGCTTTCCGGATCATGTTGACCATGCCGGAGCCGCCCGCCGCGACATTGTTGTTCTCAGCAACGATGTCACCGAACGGCGTCGGACCGACCGGACATGGTGCCTGGCCTTTTCCATAGCTGCATGTTCCCGTGCTTCATTATCCCAACCAAGGTGCTGGAGCGCTTTTCGCGCGATCGGAAACTGTCGGCCAAGGCGCGCAAAGCCTTTGCTGACGCGGCGCGGTTCGACAAGGAATGGCGGGAAGTTCGCGAGGCAAGAACTAGGCTCACGCTGGCGGCGCAAAAACTTCTTCCGAGCCAATTGGCCGCAGCCCCGTTCGGTCCGCCCGCGATCACGGTTTTCAATTGCAATCACGGCACTACACTGCCGGGCACCTTGGTGCCCAAACCCAAAACTTCGTCCGATGCGACAGCCAAGCAGACCTTCGTGGAGACGACAGGTGTCGCCAAGTTTTACAAAAAACTGTTCGGCCGAAACTCGATCGACAACGCCGGGATGGGGCTGAGATCCTCGATCCACTTCAGCGTCCAATACAACAACGCATTCTGGAACGGCAGCCAGATGACCTACGGTGACGGCGACGGCAACATCTTCATCGATTTCACGAAGGGCAACGACGTTATTGGCCATGAGCTCACCCACGGCGTGACGCAGTACAGCCTCGGCCTCTCCTACTCGAACCAACCGGGGGGCCTCAACGAGAGCATGTCGGATGTGTTCGGCTCGATGTTTCGCCAATGGCAAGCCAAACAGAATGTGACCAACGCCGATTGGCTGATCGGCAAGGATATTATGGGGCCGGGCGCCCTCGCCCGCGGCTTTACCTGCCTGCGCGACATGTCGAATCCGGCCGCGGCACATTGCCTGGCGCCGCAACCAACGAAATTCTCCCAGTACCATGACGGCATGGATCCGCACGAGAGCAGCGGCATCCCCAACTTCGCCTTTTATAAGGCGGCCATGGCAATCGGGGGCAAAAGCTGGAAGAAGGCCGGCACGATCTGGTACCAGGCCTTGACCGGGTCTGGGCCGAATCCTAACATGAAGATGGGCGCGTTCGCCAACCGGACACGCTCGTTGGCAGGCAGCCTGTTTCCGTCCGAGCCAGCCGTAAAAACGGCC
>Ga0137382_10001025_pt1 | contig 11925 bp, 10 predicted proteins | sample SagtaG_15_FD_104816 | JGI IMG/M metagenome (GOLD analysis project Ga0137382, IMG submission 104816) | Vadose zone soil microbial communities from Sagehorn Ranch, Mendocino, California, USA - Sage2_R_20_16 metaG | ecosystem: Environmental > Terrestrial > Soil > Vadose zone | place: USA... | reverse complement strand
CGGCGGTGCGCACCGCCGGTATCGTGCTCACGCGCCAGCGCCCGGCCACCGCGAGCGGCGTCACCTTTCTCACTCTGGAGGACGAGAGCGGCCAGGTGAACGTCATCGTGTGGGAGCGGGTGGGGCGCGCGCAGCGCCGCGCACTCATCGAGTCACGCCTGCTCGAGGTGCACGGTGAGCTGCAGCAGCAGGACGGCGTCTCGCATCTCATCGCCCGGCGGCTCATCGACCGCTCCTCGCTCCTCGGAGAGCTCCTGACGCGCTCGCGGGATTTTCACTGACGCGGCTTGCGGCGGCCCCTGCGCGGCGTATCGCCGTCGTCGCCGATCTCGTAATCCTCGAAATCGCTGGTGAGCTCGGCGGTATGCTTGTCCTCGAGCAGCCGCTCGAGGCGGCGCCAGGCCGGGTCGCCGACCTTCTGGCCGCGGCGCTTGGCGAGATCGAGGTCCTTGATGACCTGATCAAGATCGACGTCACCGTCCTCCGTAACGGGCTCGTCGGCTTCCTCGTCTTCGAATTCCTCTGATTCCGGCTTCTCGCTCATGCGGGACCGCGGTCCTGCAGGAATTGGACGGCGCGAACTTAAATCAGATCACCTGACAACTGCAACGCTGCGCGCGCGGTTTGTGAACCCGTGCCGGGTTTGGCCCCGCGAACGGCCGCCCGGGCTCAGTGGATCAGCTTGTTCATCTCGAAGATGGGCAGCAGCATTGCAAAAACGATGCCCATGACGAACAGGCCCATCACAATGATGAGCAGCGGACCCAGCAGCCCCACCAGGGCGGACAGCAGCCCGTCGAGCTCACGTTCCTGGCTTATCGCGGCCCGCTCGAGCATGTTCTCCAGCTGGCCGCTCGACTCGCCGCTGGAAATGAGGTGGATGGTCATGGGCGGGAACATGCGGCTGAGCCCCAGCGAGCGCCCGATCGGGGCGCCCTCGCGCACCCGCGCGGCCGCGTCCGCCACCGCATCGCGCATGGGCAGGTTGGTCACCACTTCACCGGCGATGCGCAACGCCTCGAGCACCGGCACGGAGCTGGCCGAGAGGATGCTGAAGGTGCGCGTGAAGCGCGCGGTGTTGAAGCCGCGCGTCAGCTTGCCGAGCAGCGGCATGCGCAGCTGGAAGCGATGGTAGCGGCGTCGCGCCCCCGGGTCGCGCTGCCAGCGGCGGAACAGCACGAAGGCGATGACGGCCGCGACGGCCAGGTACACCCCGTACTCGCGGAAGAAGCCGCTGGCGGCGATCAGCATGCGGGTGATCAGTGGCAGCTTGGCCTTGCTGGTCTCGAATACCGCCACGACCTTGGGCACCACGAATACCAGCAGCAACGACACGATGGCGAAGCACATCACCGTCAGCACGATGGGGTAGAGCATCGCCGCCAGCACCTTCTGGCGGATCTGCTCGCGGCTCTCGGTGTAGTCGGCGAGGCGCTCGAGCACGTTGTCCAGGTGCCCGGCCTGCTCGCCCGCCGCCACGGTGGCGCGATAGATCTCGGGAAAGATGCGCGGGAATTCCGCGAAGCCGTCGGCGAGGGTGTGGCCCTCCATGACGCGCGCGCGCACGCCGAGCACGATGCTCTGCACGCGCGGCTTTTCGGTCTGCTGCGAGACCGCGAGCAGCGCCTCTTCCAGTGGCAACCCGGCGCGCGCCAGCGTGGCCAGCTGCCGGGTGAACAGCGCCAGGTCCGCGGCCGACACGCGCCGCACGAAGCTGAAGGAGCGCTGGCGCCTGGCTTCCTTTTGCGCCACCTCGGTGACCGAGACCGGCAGCAGCTGCTGCTCGCGCAGCTGCTGGCGGATCTGGCGCGGGGTGTCGCCTTCGAGGATGCCCTTGCGCTCGCGGCCGCCGGCATCGAGGGCGGTATATTCGAACGCGCCCATTATTAGATTGGCTGAAAGTCGCCTGCGGCGCTTTCAGCGGAAGACGCCCCAGCTTGGCTCGACCCCGGAGCGAAAGGCGTGACTTTCGCCCCACCGGGGCAAGTCGCGGACACGGCGGTTTCAATCTTCGCGCGTGACACGCAGCACTTCCTCGATCGTGGTTTCGCCGCGCAGCACCCTGGCGCGGCCGTCGTCGCGGATCGAGGGCGTGCTGAACCGCGCGTGGCGCTCGATCTCCTGCTCCGAGACGCCGTCGTGAATCATGGTGCGCATGGTGTCATCGACCACGATCAGCTCGTAGATCCCCGAGCGGCCGCGATAGCCGCCGGTAGCGTCGCGCCCGGGCCGGTACAGCGTGGGCGAAGGCTCGTCGGGCCGCAGGTTGAGGAGGCGTCGCTCGTATTCACCCGCCTGGAAGGGTTGCTTGCTCTCCGGGCTCAGCACGCGCACCAGGCGCTGCGCCAGCACCCCGATCAGACTCGAGGACAGCAGGAACGGCTCGATCCCCATGTCGCGCAGACGCGTGATGGCGCCGGCGGCGGTGTTGGTGTGCAGCGTCGAGAGCACCAGGTGGCCGGTGAGGCTCGCCTGTACCGAGATCTGCGCGGTCTCGAGGTCGCGGATCTCGCCGATCATGACCACATCGGGGTCCTGGCGCAGGATGGCGCGCAGGCCGCGGGCGAAAGTCATCTCGACCTTGGTGTTCACCTGGGTCTGGCCGATGCCGTCGATGTAGTACTCGATCGGATCCTCGACCGTCATGATGTTGCGCGTGTTGTCGTTGAGGCGCTCGAGCCCCGCGTACAGCGTGGTGGTCTTGCCCGAGCCGGTAGGTCCGGTGACCAGCAGAATCCCGTGCGGCTTGTGGATCAGCTCGTCGATGAACTGCTGGGTGCGCGCATCCATGCCGAGGGAGTCCAGGTCGAGCTTGCCGGCCTGTTTGTCGAGGATGCGCAGCACCACGCGCTCGCCGTGCCCTGAAGGGATGGTCGAGACGCGCACGTCGACCGCCCGCCCGGCGATCTTCAGACCGATGCGTCCGTCCTGCGGCAGGCGCTTCTCGGCGATGTCGAGGCGCGACATGACCTTGATGCGCGACACCACCAGCGGCGCCACCGCGCGCCGAGACTGCAGCACCTCGCGCAGCACGCCATCGACGCGGAAGCGCACCACCAGCCGGTTCTCGAACGGCTCGACGTGGATATCCGAGGCGTTCTCCTTGACCGCCTGGGTGAGCACCGCATTGATCAGGCGGATGATCGGGGCGTCGTCCTCGCTGTCCAGCAGGTCTGCCTGCTCGGGCAGCTCCTGCGCGAGGTGCGCAAGATCGGTGGTGTCATCGAGGCCCTCGACCGCCTGCATCGCATCCGAGCCGGCCTCATAGGCCTGGCGCAGCAGCTCATCGAACCGCGCATCCGGCACGCGCTCGAGCTTGAGCGAGCGGCGCAGGTACCGGCGCACTTCGGCGAGCGCCTGCGGGGAGGCGGTATCGCGGTAGGTGCATTCGGCCACGCCGTCGACCACGCGATTGACGAGCACGCCATGGCGCTTGGCGAACGCAAATGACAGGCGCCGCCCCGGAGCGCTGTCGACATCGCTCATGGCTTGCCCTGTGGCGGGGGTGGCGGGGACGACTGCGGCGCAGGCGCCGCGCCCTCGGGCTGCGGCGGCGGCGGCGGCGCCTCGAGCTTGCCGCGCGACACGCCCGGCAGCAGTGGCAGGGCCTCGCGGCGGTTGAGGTCCTTCTGCTGATCCATCATGTAGTTGTACTTGAGGTCGGTCTCGAACGCCGCCTGCGACGGGTCGCGCAGGATCTTCGGGCGGATGAACAGGATGAGGTTGTTCTTGGTCGAGGTGGCGTTGCGCGTCTTGAACAGCAGGCCGATGAGCGGGATGTTGCCGAGGTACGGCACGCGCTGCTCACCCCTCACGCTGTTGTCCTCGATGAGGCCGCCGAGCACCACCACGCCGCCATCCTCGATGAGCACCGTGGTGGTGATGGTGCGCTTGTTGGTGACCAGGTCGACCGCGCCGGCGGGCTTCTGGCCGATGCTCGAGCTCTCGATCGAGATCTTGAGCATTACCGAGGTGCCTTCGGCGGAGATGGTCGGCGTCACCTTGAGAATGGTGCCGACTTCCTGACGCTGAATGGTCTGGAACGGATTGATGCCGCCCGTGACCCCGCCCGTGGACGCCGCCGTATTGGTGAACTGGCCGGTAATGAACGGCACTTCCTGCGCCACCTTCAGCTCCGCTTCCTGGTTGTCCATGGTGACCGCCGAAGGTGTGGCGACGACGTTGGTGTTGGTGTCGCCGCGGATGGCGCGGACCATGGCTGCAAAGTTCACCCCGGTGCCGGCGATGCGGCCGATGCCGATGGTCGTGCCCTGCAGCAGCGCGGTCGAGGCATTGGCGGGGGCCTGGATGGCGCCCGCCAGATCCACGATGCTGGTGCCGCCGACCGGGCTCACGAAGGCGCCGGCGGGCACGTTGTCGCCTTTTGAGAACGCCGCCCAGTTGATGCCGAGGTCGGCGCTCTTGTCGTCGTCGACCTCGGCGATGATCGCCTCCACCAGCACCTGCGGGCGGCGGATGTCGAGCTTGTCGACGATGTCCATCACCGCGCGCATGATCTTCGGCGGTGCGGTGATCACCAGGGCGTTGTTGGTCGGATCCGCCCACACCATGGCATTCTTCTCCGCCTGCGCCAGCGGCGAGGCCTGCGCGCCCGTCCCGGCCGCGCCCGGGGCGGCCTGCGCGATACCGGTGATCTGCTCCTTGAGTTTCGGTGCGATCTTTTCCGCGTTCGCATAGTGCAGGTAACGTACGCGGGTGTCGCCGCCCGCCTCGAGTGGGGTATCCAGGTGTGCGACCAGCGCGCGCACGCGCAGCCGCTGCGCCTGGTCGCCGCCGATCAGCACGCTGTTGGAGCGCTCGTCAGCGACCACCTTCACCGCGACGCCCTCGGTGGCGGCCGCCCCCTGGTAGAAGGCGTTCACCACGCGCACGATCTCGGAGGCCGAGGCATTCTGCAGCGCCACGATCTCCGGATCCTGGTTTGCGACCTGGTCGATGCGCCGGATGATGCGCATCATGCGGTTCACGTTACTGGCGCGGTCGGAGATGATCAGGATGTTGGACGAAGGGTAGGCGGCGAGATGACCGTACTGCGGGATCATCGGCCGCAGGATCGGCACCAGCTGCGCCGCGCTCACGTTCTTCACTTCGACCACCTGGGTCACGATCTCGTCCGAGGTGGCGCTCACGTGGTCGGGCAGGTCGATGGAGGGTATCTGGCGCGCGTTGGCATCGGGAAGGATCTTGACCACGTCTCCGGCCGGCACCGCGATGAAGCCGTACACCTGCAGGATGGACAGGAACGCCTCGTAGAACGCTGCCGGGGACAACGGGGTCGAGGACAGCATCGTCACCTGGGCGCGCACCCGCGGGTCGATGATGAAGTTCTTGCCGGTGGCGGCGGCGACCGCTTCGGCGATCTGCGTGATGTCCGCGTCCTTGAAGTTGGGGGTGATGCGCTGCGCCGGCTGCGCCGCGGCGAGCGAGGCTGCCATCAGCGCCGCGAGCGCCCACACCGCAAATGAACGAGAGCCTGTCACTGGATCTACCCCCGAAACGGCGCCGGCCGGCTACTGGTTGCTGCTGTCGCCGCCGGGCACTTCGGCGGGTGGCGGCGGCACCGGCGGCTGATCAGCCGCCGGGAGCGCGCCCGGGCTGCCCGGAAGCTGCGACTGGGCCAGGCTGTCCGCCTCCTGCGCGACCTGGGCGATATTCAAAGTAAGATCCTGCTGCTGGCCGCCGCGAATGAGCGTGACGCGCGCCTCACTGGAGCTGCCCAGGGTGCGCAGAATCTGTTCGCCGCGGTCGCGATCATCGAGCGGGGTGCCGTTGATCGCCGTCACCTGATCGCCGGGGCGCAGCCCTAAGCGCATGAAGGCGGCGCGGTTACGGCCGGGGTACACCCGGAACCCGTTCATCCGGTTATGCTCCATCACCGGTTGCGGCCGCAGGACATCCGCGAGCAGCCCCGGCTGCTCGCTGATCATGCGGCGCATGCGCTCGATCGCCGGGTTCTCGTTCTGCAGCGCGGCGCTCGAGGGGGGCGGGGCGTTGCCGGCGTTCATCTGGCGCGGCAGGGACAGCGACTCGAGCTGTCCGTCGCGATCGATCACCACGCGGTCGTTGTAGACCGAGTGCAGCTTCGCCCCGCCGGGAACGCTGTCTCCGACCGCATACACCTTCGCGGTCTGTGCGCTCTGTCCGAGGATCGCGAGGCCGTTTTGCGGATCATTGCCGGCGATGATTCCGGTCAGCACCAGTGGCATGCTCGTCTGCGGCGCGTCGGCGCCGTCCTGCTTGAGAGCCGGCGCGGCGCCGAACAGGTGGGCACGGTTGATGGCGGCCAGGTCGACCAGCCGGGAGCGCACGGGCGCGCGGCGCACGCCGCCACCCGCACCGCCGCGGCTGGCGGCGGCCAGATCGGTCAGGATCACGGCGGCCTGCGCCGCGAGGGCGATGACGAGGATCCAGGTCGCGACCCGTGGCCCGTCGCGCAGCAGCCGCGCGCGCCAGCGATCGCTCGCCGGGAGAGCGTCGAGCCAGGAAGCGGCGTTCATGGGCTGACCCGCATGAGCTTAATGGTAGTCCTCCAGGCGCCTCGCGCGCGTGCCCCGGTGCGCACGCAGCAGCGTGCCGTGGAAGGTGCGGCGGCGCAATCATACGGGTGCGGCGCTTGTGCTCTCAAGCGATTGTTTCTGCAGGAGTAACTGGCACGCATTCTGGCAGGCTTGTGTTGCCGTTTCGCGACCCCTATAAAGCAGTCATGCCCGACCCGCATCCGGTCCGCCCCGACACCGGCGTCGTCGTTGAAGAGGCGCAGCCGGAGGTCAAACAGCCGCCGCTGTACCGGGTTGTGCTGCTGAACGATGACTACACCCCCATGGAGTTTGTGGTCGATGTGCTGGAAAAGTTCTTCGCGCTGAACCGTCCGACGGCGACGCGCATCATGCTCGAGGTCCACACCCGGGGTAAGGGGGTCTGTGGGGTCTTCACATACGAGATCGCTGAAACTAAGGTGGCGCAGGTGACGACGTATGCGCGGGACCACCAGCACCCGCTCATGTGTACGCTGGAGGAGGCCTGAGGCCGCTGTGCTCACCGGGAACGGTTTGCCTGAACGCTCAACCTGAAAGGTCCGGCTAAAGTGCTGTCCAACGAGCTCGAGTACTGTCTGAACGACGCGTTCCACCAGGCGCGCGAGGCGCGGCATGAGTACCTGACGGTCGAGCACCTGCTGCTCGCGATCCTCGACACCCCCAAGGTGCGCGAAGTGCTGCGCGCCTGCGGCGCGGACACCATCAAGCTCAAACAGGAGCTGAAGGACCACATCGACCAGTCGACCCCGCGGCTCGAGGAGGGCGAAGAGCGCGAAGTGCAGCCGACGCTCGGGTTCCAGCGTGTGCTGCAACGCGCGGTCTTCCACGTGCAGTCGAGCGGCAAGAAGGAAGTCGGCGTGAGTAACGTGCTGGTCGCGATCTTCAGCGAGAAGCAGAGCCACGCGGTGTTCCTGCTCAACCGCCAGCACGTCACGCGCCTCGATGCCGTCAACTACATCTCCCACGGCCTGTCCAAGATCGCCGAGGAGAGGACCGACAAGGAGGAGGCTGCCGGGGACGGCGAACGCGAAAGCGAGGGCGGCAGCGCGCTCGAGAAGTACACCACCAATCTCAACCGCATGGCGCAGGACGGGCGCATCGACCCGCTCATCGGCCGCAAGCTCGAAGTCGAACGCACCATCGAGATCCTGTGCCGCCGCCGCAAGAACAATCCCCTCTACGTCGGTGAGGCCGGCGTCGGCAAGACCGCGATCGCCGAGGGCCTGGCGCGCCTGATCGTCGAGGGCAAGGTGCCCGAGGTGCTGTCCGACTGCACCATTTTCGCACTCGACATGGGCGCCCTGATCGCCGGCACCAAGGACCGCGGCGATTTCGAGAAGCGCCTCAAGGGCGTGATCACCGAGCTCAAGAAGCTCCCCGGTGCGATTCTGTTCATCGATGAGATCCACACCGTCATCGGCGCCGGCGCCGCCTCCGGCGGCGTGATGGACGCCTCCAACCTCATCAAGCCGGTGCTGACCAACGGGGAGATCCGCTGCATCGGCTCCACGACCTACCACGAGTACCGCGGCATCTTCGAGAAGGACCACGCCCTCGCCCGGCGTTTCCAGAAGATCGACGTGGTGGAACCGTCGGTGGCCGAGACCATCGACATTCTCTTTGGACTCAAGCCGCGCTTCGAGGAGCATCACGGCATCACTTATGCCGACGAGGCGCTGCGCGCGGCGGCCGAGCTCGCCGCGCGCCACATCAATGAGCGGCATCTGCCCGACAAGGCCATCGACGTGGTGGACGAGGCCGGTGCGCGCGCGCGGCTTAAACCGGTCGCCGAGCGCGAGGCGACCGTCGAAGTGCGCCACATCGAGGACGTCGTGGCGCGCATGGCGCGCATTCCGGCCAAGAACGTCTCGACCTCCGACCGCGAGATCCTCAAGAACCTCGAGCGCAACCTGAAACTGGTGATCTTCGGGCAGGACAAGGCGATCGACGCGCTGGCGGCCGCCATCAAGATGGCGCGCTCGGGCCTGGGGGAGGCGCGCAAGCCGGTCGGCAATTTCCTGTTCGCCGGCCCCACCGGGGTCGGCAAGACCGAGGTCACGCGCCAGCTCGCGATCGCCATGGGCGTGGAGTTCCTGCGCTTCGACATGTCCGAATACATGGAGCGGCACACCGTGTCGCGCCTGATCGGCGCGCCGCCCGGCTACGTGGGCTTCGATCAGGGGGGCCTCCTCACCGAGGCGATCACCAAGCACCCGCACTGCGTGTTGCTGCTCGATGAGATCGAGAAGGCGCACCCCGATGTGTTCAACCTGCTGCTGCAGGTGATGGATCACGGCACCCTGACCGACAACAACGGTCGTAAGGCAGACTTCCGCCACGTGATCATCGTGATGACGACCAACGCCGGCGCGCTCGAGATGGCGCGCCCGTCCATCGGCTTCACACACGCCGATAACGCGAGCGACGGCCTGGAGGCGATCCGGCGCATTTTCACCCCCGAGTTCCGCAACCGCCTCGATGCGGTCGTCCAGTTCGCGGCGCTGGACCCGCCCACCATCGAGCGCGTGGTCGACAAGCTCATCGTCGAAGTGGAGATGCAGCTCGAGCAGAAGGGCGTCACCATCACGCTCGACGATGCCGCGCGGCGCTGGATCGCGAAGGAAGGCTACGACCCGAAGATGGGTGCCCGGCCCATGGCGCGCACTATCCAGGAGCACATCAAGCGCCCGCTGGCCGAGGAACTGCTGTTTGGCCGGCTCGCCGGCGGTGGCCACGTGCGCGTGTCGGTTTCAGAGGATGGCACGCAGCTGGCACTGCAGTACGAGCCGACGCAGCTGCCGGCGGTTCCGGCCTGAGCCGGCGGCGGGCCGGCGCACGGGATCGAGGGGCTGCGCGAGCCGCTCAGCGGCCGCGATAGATGATGCGACCCTTGCTCAGGTCGTAGGGGGTCATCTCCACCGTGACCGCATCCCCGGTCAGGATGCGGATGTAGTTTTTGCGCATCTTGCCGGAGATGTGCGCGGTCACCACGTGGCCATTCTTCAGTTTCACCCGGAAAGTCGTATTGGGCAGGGTCTCGACGACCTCGCCTTCCATCTGGATCGCGTCTTCTTTGGACATACCAGCCTTAAAGGCTTTGGGGCGCGAATTGGAGCACAAAGCGCGCTCCCCTGGCAATTTGCAGCATCGAGCCAGCCGCGCTCGTGCGGCCGCGCGTCACGGGGCCGCGAGCGCCGCTGACGGCGCGCGCACGTGCTCGCGCAGCAGCGCCTGGAACTGGCTGCGGGGGATGGTGCGGCTGCCCAGAGTCGTGAGGTGGCGCGAGGGCAGCTGGCAATCGATCACCGCCAGAGTGTTGCGCCGGCACACCGCGACCAGGTGCGCGAGCGCGGCCTTGGAGGCATCCCGTGCGCGGCTGAACATCGACTCGCCGAAGAACACTCCCCCCAGGCGCACGCCGTACAGACCGCCCACCAGCTCCCCGCCGCGCCAGATCTCGATGCTGTGAGCGTGCTCTAGGTGGTGCAGCTGGAGGTACGCGGCGCGCATGTCGGAGGTGATCCAGGTGCCGGGACTTGCCGCGCGCGGCGCGGCGCACCCATCGATGACGGCGGCGAAATCGCGATCCATCGAGTAACTGAAGCCGCCGTTGCGCAGCGTCTTGGCGAGGCTGCGCGTGCAGTGAAACTCCTCCGGGAACAGCACCGCGCGCGGATCGGGCGACCACCACAGCACCGGTTGACCCGGCGAGTACCACGGAAAGATTCCACGCTGGTAGGCGGCGAGGAGGCGCTCGGGCGACAGGTCGCCACCGGCCGCCAGCAATCCGCACGGCTCCTCCAGCGCCTGCTCGAGCGGCGGGAACCACTCCGGCGCGTCCTGCGCCGACAGCCAGGTGATGGTTTTCACGCCCGCCCCGCGCTGCGCCGGCCCCGATAGGGGACGTGCTCCTGCACCTCGAGCGCGTAGGCTTGCACCGCTGCGGCTTCGCGCGCCAGGTACTCGGCAATGGCGGCGCGGAACTGCGGATCGGCGATATAGTGCGCGGACCAGGTGATGGCGGGTTCGAATCCGCGGCTCACCTTGTGCTCGCCCTGGGTGCCGGGCTCGAAACGCGCGATGCGGCGCTCGATGCAGAACTCGATCCCCTGGTGGTAACACGCCTCGAAATGCAGGCTGTGGTAGTCGCCCGCCGCCCCCCAGTAGCGACCGAACAGCGCCTCCTCACAGCAGAAGAAGACCGCGGCCGCCACCACCGCGCGTCCGTGCACGGCGAGCTTCACCATGAAGGATTCCGGCAGCGCGCGCGTCACCGCGCTGAAGAACGCGCGCGTCAGATACGGTTCGTGCCCGTGACGCACGAAGGTGTCGCGGTGCAGGGCATAGATGCGGTCGAGGAGCGGCTCGTCGAGCTCACCGCCGAAGCGTGTCTCAAAGCGCACGCCCGCATCCGCGACGCGGCGGCGCTCGCGACGCGCCTTCTTGCGTTTCTCGGCGGTGAAGGTGCCCAGGTAGTCATCGAAGCTCGCGTAACCGCGATTGTTCCAGTGGAACTGGCAGTCGCGGCGCAACAGCCAGCCGCGCTGCGCGCAGGCTGCGCGCGCCGGCTCATCCAGAAACAGCGCATGCACGCCCGATAATCCGTGGCTCGCGGCGTGTTCTTCCAGATGCTCTAGCAGGCGCGCGGCGAGGGCGTCCCGATCCAGATCGGCGCGTACCAGCAGACGCGGTCCGGTCGCGGGCGTGAACGGCGCGGCGAGCGTGAGCTTCGGGTAGTAACGGCGGCCGACGCGCTCGTAGGCGCGCGCCCAGGCAAAGTCGAACACGAATTCACCGAACGAGTGCGTCTTCACGAACGCCGCGGCCGCCGCCGCGAGCCCCCGGGCATCGTGCAGGGTGAGGTAGCGCGGCTCCCAGCCGCTGCCCGGACCCACGCAGTGCGTGCGCTCGAGCGCTGCCAGGAACTCATGGCAGGTAAAGGGATTGCGCTGTGCGCCGAGATCATTCCACTGCTGCGGCTCCAGCTCGTGGATGCTGCGCAGGAATTCGGTCTTGTCGGTCGGCATGGCTCGGGCTGATCTAGCGGTGCGGCTGAGTGTCGAGCGTCTCGAGATAGCGGTCCGCATCGAGCGCCGCCATGCAGCCGGCGCCTGCCGAAGTGACGGCCTGGCGGTACACGTGGTCGGCGACGTCCCCGGCCGCAAACACTCCCGGCACGCTGGTGGCGGTGGCCTCGCCATCGAGCCCGCTGCGCACGGTGATGTAACCGGCGCGCATCGCGAGCTGTCCCTCGAACAGTGCCGTGTTGGGGGTGTGGCCGATGGCGACGAACAGGCCGGTCACGGTGAGCGCCTGTGGCGGGCCACCGCTGAGCGAGCGCAGACGCACACCGTTCACGCCCTGCTCG
>Ga0137382_10001017_pt1 | contig 11980 bp, 9 predicted proteins | sample SagtaG_15_FD_104816 | JGI IMG/M metagenome (GOLD analysis project Ga0137382, IMG submission 104816) | Vadose zone soil microbial communities from Sagehorn Ranch, Mendocino, California, USA - Sage2_R_20_16 metaG | ecosystem: Environmental > Terrestrial > Soil > Vadose zone | place: USA... | reverse complement strand
TGCCGGTCGATTCCCTCTCTTCCGCGATCGCGCGCGCCCGGATGACGATGCGCCCGCGGCCCTTCTCGTAGCACTCCTTGATCCCGTCGCGGCCGTAGATGATGGCGCCGGTCGGGAAATCGGGTCCTTTGACGAACTTGCGGATGTCCCTGATCGTCGCGGTGGGGTGATCGACGAGGTGGACGATCGCCTGGACCACTTCGCCGAGGTTGTGCGGCGGGATGTTCGTCGTCATCCCGACCGCGATGCCCGCCGACCCGTTCACGATCAGATTCGGCAGCCGTCCCGGCAGGACGGTGGGCTCCTGCAACCGGTCGTCGAAGTTGGGGACGAACGCGACGGTGTTCTTGTCGATGTCCTCCAGCATCGTCATCGCGACGCGGGTGAGCCGGGCTTCGGTGTACCGGTAGGCGGCCGCGGAGTCGCCATCGACCGAACCGAAATTCCCCTGGCCATCGATGAGCGGGTAGCGCAACGAGAAGTCCTGCACCATCCGGACGAGCGAATCGTAGACCGCGATGTCGCCGTGGGGATGGTATTTGCCGAGGACGTCGCCGACGACGGTCGCCGCTTTCTTATAGGGCCGGCCCGGCACCAGGCCGAGCTCGTGCATGGCGTAGAGGATGCGGCGGTGGACGGGCTTCAACCCGTCGCGGACATCGGGCAGCGCGCGCTGCACGATGACGCTCATTGAATAGTCGAGGAACGATTCCTTCAGCTCGTCTTCGATGAGGCGCGGGAGAATACGTTCGCGGACGTTAGGACCGGTCATTGAGTTCTGGTTCAGGTGACGTGGAAGATTCGCGACATTGGTAAGTCACGACAACATAACCACTTAGGTAGTCAATTTCAAGTGGCGTCCGGCAGCGAACTGCTTGGGTCGACAGAGGTTACAGAACGCGTTTGCCCCGCCCTCTGCCAAGGTCTAGGTTCGTTCGAATGTGTGTTCGTGCAGGGGCACTCGGCCACATCACACACTGGCTGAGGGCGTCAGCGGTCGTCCTCGCGGGCACGCTGGTCGCATGCGGGGACACGCCGACGGAGTCGCCCCCCGGCCCTTCTCGCCTCATCATGGTGTCCGGAAACGAACAAACCGGGGCGGCCGGGCAGCCCTTGGCTCAACCGATTGTCGTTCGCGTCCTCGACTCGCGCGGGCGCGGCCGCTCGGGGGTCGAGATCTACTGGGTGGTGTCGTTGGGCAGGGGCTACGTGACAACAGCTACGTCCAGCACGGATAGCGAGGGACAGGCTTCCGCCATCTGGACTCTTGGCTTCCTGGCCACGACTCAGACTGTCAGCGCTGTCGCGGGTGACACCACAGTCAGTCCTGCGGAGCGACGAGTCACGTTCAGTGCGACCGCCATCGGCGTGGCGAACCGACTGGAACTCGTCTCCGGTGATAACCAGACGGCGTTGACCGATGACAGTCTGTCCTCGCCACTTGTCGTCAGGCTTGTCAATGAGAATGGTGTCGGAATCGGAGGCGTTGGCGTCTATTGGCTCAGCAACGGCGGGCACGTCTTCCCGCGGGGCTCACCTCTGACCGACGCCGACGGTTACGCGAGGGCGACCTGGATCGCCGGGTTGAGCGCCGGTGCCCAGACAGCGTCGGCGAATGTGTACGACTTTGTGACGCCGGGGCCCCTGTTTTCCGTTCAGTTCACAGCGACGGTGCAGTTACCACCTCAGGCCTTGACCTGGACGCGCGAAGCTCAGGGCGTGACGACAGCCAACCTCTTTGGTGTTTGGGGCAGTTCGGCCACTGACGTCTTCGTCGTGGGGGAGTCGGGGACGATCCTGCACTACGACGGCGTCGGCTGGATTAAGCAAGCTAGCGGCACGACCGCACGTCTCCGGGACGTCTGGGGCACCGGTCCGACAAACGTCTATGTCGCCGGAGACTCCGGGATCCTCCACTACGATGGAAATGGCTGGTCCCCGGAGCGGATTGACCCCACGCTCGACACCACGTTGGCAGCGATGCCGCGCTTCTCGAGCATTTGGGGAACTTCACCCAGCGACATCTTCACGGTCAACCGCTCTGCCTTCTTCCACTTCGATGGCGCGACCTGGAGCGCTACGCCGATGGGGCCCACGAATGATCCGGAGACTTCATGGCATGTATGGGGCCTGTCGCCAATCGACGCCTACGCGGCCGGTGTCGATCTGTGGCACTTCGACGGCGTCACCTGGCGACGCAGTGTCGACGGCACGTATTGTGGCGTAGGCTCGAATTTGGCGTATTTCGACATCTGGGGCGCCACGGGCGACGACCTCTTCGCCGTCGGTTGGGATTGCCATTTCGGTTCAGGCCTGGGAACCATAATCTACGGTTGGATCAGGCATTACGACGGATCCCAGTGGAACACAGTGCTTACCACAGGGCCCCTTAGGGCGATCTCGGGCTGGTCCGCAACGGACATCGTCGCGGTAGGCAATGAGATAAGACACTACGACGGTCAGCGGTGGCGGCGCGAGGGCCCTGAGGGGACGCTGTCTCTAGGTGCGGTGTGGGGGAGTTCGGCGCTGAACGTTTATACGGTGGGCTCTTACGGCTTCATCTTGCACGGGGTTCGCTAGATCTCCACGGCGACCTTCCCGAGTTGCTCACCTTTCGCCAGCCGCTCATACGCTTCACGCGCCTGACTCAGCGGATACACGCGATCCACAATCGACCGCAGCTCTCCTTTCCCCAGCCGGCTGACGATCTCGGCGTACTCCGCGGCGTTCCCCATCGTCGACCCGAGCAGGCTCCAGTGATGCCAGAACAATCGCCGCAGATCGAGACTGACCTGCGGGCCCGACGTCGCACCACAGGTCACCAGGCGTCCCCCGCGTCTGAGACAGCGCAACGAATCATCCCACGTTGCCGTGCCGACGTTGTCGACCACGACATCGACGCCGCGCCTGTTGGTGAGCGCGCGGATCTCCGGTCCGACCTTTTGCGTGCGGTGGTTGAACGTGACGTCGGCGCCGAACCTTTGTGCCGCCGCCAGTTTGGCGTCGTCCGACGAGGTGACGATGGCCCGCGCGCCCAGCAGCTTGGCGATCTGGAGTGCCGCGAGCGACACGCCCCCCCCAATTCCCCAGATAAGGACGGTTTCGCCCGCTTTGAGATGTGCCCGGGTGACGACCATCCGCCACGCCGTCAGCGTCACAAGTGAGAACGCGGCCGCCTCGGCCCAGCTAAGCTCCTGCGAGAGTTTGGGGATGTGTGCGACGTTCTGGGCAGGTAGCGTCACGAGTTCGGCAAACGTGCCGGGCACGTGCTCGCCCAGCATGTGATAATTGACGCACAACGAATGCTCGCCCGCACGACAGAATTCGCACGTGTAATCCGAGATGCCCGGGTTCAGCATCACACGGTCGCCCGGCCGGACGTTCGTCACAGCATCACCTCGCGACTCGACGACACCGGCCCCATCCGCACCCACAACATGAGGAAACCGCTCGGGACCTCCGGGCAGACCTCCGGCAACGAACAAATCGAGATGATTGAGCGCCGCAGCCTTGATCGCGATGCGCACCTGGCCCCCCTGCGGCTTAGGGGCGTCCGGAACGTCTATGATCTGGAGTTTGTCGATTCCACCCGTGGCGGTGAGAACGCAGGCGCGCATGGCGCCCGTAATCTAGGGCCGGAACGCCGGCGTGATCATCTGCTCCAGGCCGATCGTCGGCAGCGGGACGGGGGTCGCCGAGCCGACCGGCTGAACGTATACGCGGTACACGGGATTGCGGCGATTCTGCGGCTCCGCATTCACGACCAGGGCCAGGAGATCGCCGGACGGCGAGACGGCGAACGACGCGATCGCGAGGTCGGTGCCGGTGAGCGCGGTGGTCGCGCCGGTCGCGAGATCGGCGCGGATGACCTGCTGGACCGTGCGATTGCCCTCACGCCGCTCTACCAGGTAGGCGAGCGAGCCGTCACGCAGAAACCGGGGCTCCGACTCACGTTGTTGCGGCGACCGCGTGAATTGGCGCTGGTTGGTGCCGTCGCGGTTCATCAGCCAGATATCGCCGTCCTTGTTCCGCGTGGAGACGTAGGCGATCGTCTGGCCGTCCGGCGACATCGCCGGCGAGGAGTTGACCGAGTCACGCGTGAGCTGCGTCAGGCCGGTGCCGTCCACGTTGACGGCCCAGATCTGCTGCTTCCCGGCGGTGCGGGATGAGTGGAACACGAGCGACTGACCGTCCGGCATAAGCGACGGCCGGCCGTCGGGCTGCGGATCATTCGTGACGCGCGTGGTCCCCGTCCCGTCCGCATTCATCACGTAGATCTCGGCGTTCCCGTCGCGCGAGGAGACAAAGGCGATACGCGATCCATCCGACGAGAACGCGGGATCGCTGGCCGAGGCGGTATCGGTGGCGGGGGTTAACTTCGTGAGCTGCGCGAGGTTCGAGCGCTCGACAGCGTAGAGCTGGAACTTGCCGGGAGTGCTCGGCGCGGCGCGCGAGCTGGCGACGACGATCTCACCCACGACATACACATCCGCCGTCGCGGTCCTTCCACCGGGCGCCGTGGCCGTCACCTTCGCATGGCCATACGCGGCGCCGGTTACCGTGCCGTCCTCACCGACGCTGGCGATCTGCGGACTATCGCTGCTCCACGTGAGATTCGTCGCGGGCGCCAGGACGTTTCCCTGCTCGTCAGCGTAATTCGCCCGAAGCGTGCGGCGCTGATTAATGCCGATGCCGACCCGCGGCTGCACAAAGCGCGGAAAGCCCGCGATCACACTGATGTTCCAGGCGACCGACAGCCCCGAGCCTGGACCCCGAACCATCAGTTGCGTCTTCCCGACCGCCCGGCCGGTCAGCAGACCCGTTTGGGGGTCGAAGCTGGCGATACCCGGATCCGTCACGGTCCAGCGCAGCCGAGCCTCTGGAACAAGTGCGTTCTCGGACGTGAGCGCCTGGGCTTCGAATTTCGTGGAACCGGTCAGTGGCACCTGGACTTCGTCCGAGAGCTTCGGCCGCACCGAGAGCTTAGTAACTACTTGGTGCACGGAGACATCGATACTCTTGCTCTGGAGCAGACCGGATACCGTTAGAATCGCCTTGCCCGGCCCAACCGCGGTGACTACGCCCGCCAGGCTCGCGCGGACGACACTCTGATCACTCGACGCCCATTGGAGCACGAGGGGGTTGACCGTCCGGTTGTTCTGCGTTGCAACAATGACGTGCAGCGTGTCGACTTCGCCGGGTGCGAGCAGCAGCGGGGAACCCTCCCGTACGGTGAACTCCGCCTGCTGCACCACCACCGGGGCGGTCGCCGTCAGGCCGCCGGTGTGGGTCGCCTGGATCGTACCCTGGCCCGGCGCGAGGGCGACGACGTTGCCGCTTTGGTCGACGCTCGCGACGTCCGGTCGGAGCGATGTCCACGTCACCGCGACGGGCGCGGCGGGTGAGCCGTCGTCGCGCAGCGCCCGCGGCGAGACGCGCGTGTTCTCCGATGGCAGCAGGTAGACGACGCCGGGCTCGAGGCGGAGGGCGGCGGCGGGCCCGCTGCCGGACGGCTGGCCGGAGAGGTCTTGACCCGGCGGCGGAGGGGGCGCTGGAGGACCGGGAGGGGGCGCCGGGGGCGGGGCTGGTGACGCGCCACCAGTGACCTGGATGGCGGCCTGCCCCCGGCGCGCGCCGACGCGGGCCTCGATGATGGCCACACCGTTGGCCACGCCGGTGACGGTGCCGTTGTTGTCGACCTTCGCGATGTTGACGTTGTTGGACGACCAGATGATGCGCACCGTGGGGATGACATTCCCGATTCGATCGAACGCGGTCGCGAGCAAACCGGCGCGTTCACCGGCGCGGATGGTCACCGAGGGGGGCGCGACCTGCACCTCGGCGACACTCTGCGCGACCAGTGCAGTGGGCAGGAGCAGCCCCAATGCGCCGAGAAGTACGCGTCTCATCATGGCTGGCGAATGTGTGTCCGGCTAAATGGCGTTGTCAAGCCAACTTGTCACCAAGAGCGGTATTTGGTGAGACCGAAAGGGCGGTCGTCGGTATCACTTGCGAGGTCAGAATCCCGCGGTAAGCTATAGGCCACCCACGACGCCCCCGCACCATCAGCATAGGAGATGATCCGATGCTTGAGCAGACGGACGTAGACGTACCGGATAGCAGTTGGCCTGGACCGGGGTTCATGGAGCCGATGTTCCCGTCGGCGCCGACGCCCGCGCCGACGCCATCGTCGATGCCGATGCAAGAGTCGTCGCGCCCGTCTTCCAAGCCCAAGGCGAAGAAGAAAAAGAAAGCCGCCAAGAAGGCCCGGCCTAAGGCAAAGAAGAAGAAACCGGCGAAAAAGAAGAAAGCCGCCAAGAAGAAACGCCGCCGCTAGACAACTCGCTTCGCCATCCCGCGGGAGCGTCTCCACGAGACGCTCCCGCGGACACGTTAAGGAGGGGAAAGACCGTGCGTCGTGCGTCGTACGTCGTACTCGTCTCGGTTGCACTTTCCTGTTCCGCTCCGCGCATTCCGCTTGGGGATCCGCCGAAAGAGATCGCGGCGCTGTTGCAGCGCTCTGCCTCGGACTGGAATCGGGGCGATCTCGCGGGGTTCATGAGCGACTACGCGCAGGACTCGCTCACCAGCTATATGGCGAACGGGCACGTGCAGTACGGCTGGCAGGCGCTGTACGATCGCTATCAGAAGAACTACTTCGCCCCCGGGAAGTCACGCGACTCGCTCTCGTTCGACGAGCTGCACGTGCGCGTGCTCACGCCCGACTTCGCGTATGCGACGGCACGATTCAAACTGACGCGCGGGGATTCGGTCGTGGCGAGCGGACCATTCACGCTGGTGCTCCAGAAACAGGGCGACCGCTGGCGGATCCTGCACGATCATACATCGGCTGATCCGAAGTGAGAGACCGCACGTCGGCACGTTGGCACGTCGGCACGACGATTCTGTTCCTGCTGGTCACCGCAAGCTGCGACCGCGTATTCCCCAACGACCACATCATCGCGCTCGAAGGCGCGGCGTTGATCGACGGCGCCGGCGGCGCACCGAAGCCCGACGCGCTGATCATCATCCGCAACGGTCACATCGCGACGGTCACCCGTGTCAACGAGATCCCGATTCCGAAGGGCGCGGAGCGGATCAATGTGGTCGGCAAAACCATCATCCCGGGATTGATCGACGCGCACGCGCACGTGGAACGGTGGGCCGCAGGCCGGTACATAGCCTGGGGCGTCACGACCGTGCGCGATCTGCACGGCGGCACCGACACGGTGTTGGCGCTGAGAAACGCGATGAACCTTGGGTCGATCACGGGCCCGCGGATGTTCACCGCCGGCGCGATGATCGATGGCGTGCCGCCGACGTACGCCAACGCGACCGGCGTCGCGACCGCCGATCAGGCGCGACGCGCGGTGGACCAGCATGCCGTCGCCGGCGTGGACTATCTCAAGGTCTACACGAAGATCACGCCGGCGCTGCTGCGACCGCTGCTCGATGAAGCCGACAAGCTGCGCCTCCCCGTCGCCGCGCATCTCGGCAGGACCGACGCCCTGATCGCGGCACGTGCCGGCGTCGTGTCGATCGAGCATATGTCGGGCGTCGTGCAGGCGGCGACCGGCGATCCGAGCTACGCGGTCGCGCACAACAGTTTCCTCGCCGGCTGGACGACGGAGGAAAAGGGCTGGGTCGGCCTCGATTCGGGCGCGGTCGCCCGGACCGCGCGCGCCCTGGCGCAGACCAAGGTGACCATCGTGCCGACGCTCGTGGTGCACGAGATGCTCTCGCGGCTCGACAACCCCGTCTTGCTGGCGCGTCCGGGGATGGAAGACGTGCCGGACAACGCGGAGAGTGTGCGGAGCGTGCCGAGCCTGCTGCGGCGCACCGGTTGGCGCGCGGGCGACTTTGCCGCGTTCCGGCGCTCGCGGCAGCGGCAGGATCAGTTCGTGCGCGAGTACAAGCGCGCCGGCGGTGCAATCGCCGCGGGCTCGGACGCCGCGAACCAGCTCCTGATTCCGGGATATTCTTTACACGAAGAAATGACCCTGCTCGTTGCTGCCGGTCTGACGCCCCTCGAGGCGATCACCGCCGCCACGCGCCGCGGCGCCCAGCTGCTGCACGCGGATTCCCTCGGCATGATCGCCCAGGGCAAAGTCGCGGACCTCGTCGTCCTGAACGGCAATCCCGCGGAGAACATCGCCGCTACCCGCAACATCGCATTGGTCATGATCCGGGGCCGGGTGATCCGGCCCGATTCCCTGAGAGCCACATGGAAATAAAACTCGGACGGTCGGTCTTCCTTCTTTTCCTCACCGCCTGCGGAATGGGGAAACCGCCGCAGAGCAGTGACGGCCCGTTCGATGTGATCCTTAAGGGCGGCTGGATTGTGGATGGTAGCGGCAACCCCCGCTATCGCGGCGACGTCGCCATCCGCGGCGACCGCATCGCGGCCGTTGGATTCCTCGGCCAGGCGACGGCCCGCGACACCATAGACGTCAGCGGCCTCGTCGTCGCTCCAGGTTTCATCGATATGATGGGGCAATCCGAGTTCAACGTGCTCATCGACAACCGTGTCCTCTCCAAGATCACGCAGGGCATCACGACGGAGGTGACGGGGGAAGGCGGCTCGGTGGCACCGCTGACCGACCGGCTGGTCCTGGCGGACTCCGACGCGATGAAGAAGTGGCACTATCGGGAGGACTGGCGCGATCTCAACGGCTACTTCGCGCAGCTTGAGCGCCAGGGATCGAGCCTCAACTTTGCCACGTTCGTGGGCGCGACGCAGGTGCGGCTGGCAGTGGTCGGCAACGAAAACCGCGCACCCACCGCCGCCGAGCTCGCGCGCATGGTTGCGATCGTCGATACGCTCATGGAGCAGGGCGGGCTGGGCGTCTGGACGGCGCTCGAGTACGCGCCGGCGAGCTACTCGCAAACCGACGAGCTCATCGCGCTGGCGCGTGCCGCGAGACGGCATGGCGGCATCTACGCATCGCACATGCGCAACGAAGGCGAGCACATCGACGATGCGCTGAACGAGCTCTTCCGAATCGCGAAAGAAGGGGACATCCCCGCCGAGGTCTCGCATCTCAAGCTGTCGGGCCGCCGGGCGTGGGGGCAGATGCCGCGCATCCTGGCTCGCATCGATTCGGTGCGCGCGGCGGGGCTGGACGTCATGGCGGATCAGTATCCCTACATCCGGGCGGCCACGTCGCTCGACGCGTCGATCCCCACGTGGGCGGAGAGTGGCGGCATGGACTCGCTGCTCATCCGGTTGCGGGATCCTGCGACGCGCGCGCGCCTGCATCGCGAAATGTTGAATCCCGCGGGCGGCGAAGTGTTCTATTCCGCCGCCGGCGGCGCCGACGGGATTCTCATTACCGGCACTTTCCAGGATTCCTTGCGCTACATGCAAGGCAAGACGGTGGCGCAGATCGCGGCGGCCCGACATCGCGATCCGATCGAGACCGTTTTCGACATCGTCCTCGCCGAAAAAGGACATCGCACCGACGCGGTGTACGCGATCATGGATGAGCCGGACGTGCAGGCGGCGATGAAGCAGTGGTGGGTCGCCGTGAACACCGACTTCGGCGGCGTGGCGCCGGACGGCCCGTTCGGCACGCAGTCGGCGCACCCGCGCGCCTACGGCTCGTTCCCGCGCATCCTCGGCCACTACTCGCGCGACCTGAAGCTGTTCCCGCTCGAGTTCGCGGTGCGCAAGATGACGTCACTCGCGGCGCAGCGCGTGGGCCTGGCGGACCGCGGGCTCGTCAAGCCGGGCATGTACGCCGATATCACGGTCTTCAATCCCATGACAGTGAGCGATCGCGCGACGTTCGAGCAGCCGCACCAGACGTCCGTCGGGATCGACTACGTATTCGTAAACGGCCAGCGAGTACTGAACAAGGGGCAGCTCACCAACGCGCGTCCGGGCCGGGGACTGAGGGGGCCGGGCTACCGCGGGACGCGCTAGCGTGACGTTCGGGCGACTGCTCGTCGCCTGGCTGCCGCTGGCGACGCTCTTCACGATCGCGCCGCCGATCGGCTATCGCTGGGACCTGCCGCCCGACAATCGGGCTCTCGTGTGGTCGTGGAATCGCTGGGAAATTGGCTGGCGGTGGGTCGAAGCCCTGGTGCTCACGCTCTTCGCTTCGTTGTGGTTCGACTCCCTCGGCGCCGGCGGATGGTGGCTGCTGTTTCTGTTGGTTGGATTGCTCGTTGCATTTCCGCGACGCCTCGTGATGTGGCGGCATGTCGACCCCCTGCGACGGCGCCACCTGCTGGTCCACGCGTGGTTCGACGTGGCTCGCTATGTCATCGCGGGAGCCCTGCTCGCCTGGCGGCTGTCCTAGCTAGCTTCGACTTGTAAGGATTCCTCCCCACCACACGTTCTCTATCTAAGAGACCGGTGTGCCAATACTAGAGCCGTCGATTCCACTCAAGCATGAACGCTCGGACGACGCAGCGCTCGTTGAGCGCTTATCCACCGGTGATCTCGGGGCGCTGGATGCGCTCTTCCATCGGTACGCGACCGCGCTCTTGAATCTCGCGCGCCGAGTGACGGGATCAGCCGGCGATGCGGAGGATGTGGTGCAAGATCTGTTCGTGGGTTTACCTGTGGCGGTTCGCCGTTACACCGAGCGTGGCAGCTTCGGTGCGTGGTTGCGCACTGTGACGGTGCGGCTCGCCCTCGACCGCGTTCGGCGCGGTACCCGGCGGCAGGAGGTCGCGCTCGACCACGCTGGTGAGCAGCCCGCGGCGTCAGAGACGCCCGAGGTTCGCTGGGATCTCGAACGCGCCATCGCAGCGCTTCCTCACGACCTGCGAGTGGTGTTCGTCCTGAAAGAGGTCGAGGGATTCTCGCACGCGGAGATCGGGAGGTTGCTCGGCATCCGCACGGGAACGAGTGAGGTGCGGCTGCACCGCGCGATGCGCGCGCTGCGGCGTGCGTTGGGAGGTGGGGCTTGAACGACTCCTGGATCCGTGAGCTGAAGACCGCAATCGCGAGCCTGCCGGTGATGCCTGCATCACCCGAACTCCTTCGGCGCATTCGCGCGCGACTCGCCGCCGATGAGCACGTCATTCTCCCGCTCGCCGACCCGCCGCTGCCGGTGCTGCCCGTGTGGCGCGTCGCCGCGGCGATAGGCCTGCTCCTCGCCGCCGGCGCGGGTCTCTGGTTCGTCTGGCCCCCGGCAACGCTGACGGCGGGCGATATCCAGGGTGAGCTCACGTTTACTCCGGCGACGCCGCGCGTCGGCCAGGCGGTGCAGGTCGCTTATCGCGCGCCAACGACGCTTGCCGGCCGCAGCCGGCTCGTCCTGCGGGTGCGTTACCGCACCCCCCGGGACGAGGCCTACCAGTGGACGACGCGGCAGACCGTGGTCGCGGAGCTGGAAAGCGCGCGCGACGGCCTGTTCCGGGCTTCGCTCCGCCTACCGGACTCGGTCGTGTACGCCGCGTTCGCCGTCGAGGACGCGGACGGCCGAATCGTGGACAGCAATGCTCGTCGCTTGTGGGAGTTGCTGGTCCACGACCGCGAGGGCCGGCCAACGTTCGACGCCCTCAAGCAGCGCGAGAACGACTTGATGGGCCGGAACTGGGAGCAGGGCTACGAGACGGCGCGCCAGGTTGCGGCACTGTATCCCGATCGCGTAGCCAGCTGGTCGGGGCTCCTCTTCTACGAGAAGTTCGTGCTCGGCGAGTCGCACCTGGACAGCACTCTCGCCGCGCACAAGGCCCGTCTGAAAGCCTTCCACCACCGACTCGCGCCGCGCGCTTCCCTCACCGCCGACGACCTCGGTTGGATGCTCTGGTACGCGCGGTCCGTGGGTGACTCGACGCTCGAGCGGTACTGGAGGGATCGCCTGGAGCGAGAGGCACCAGCGTCGCCATTGGCCGTTCAGGAACGGGCGATCGCCATCGGGAACCGCGCGTGGAACGATAAGGACTCCGTGCGAGCGCTGGCCGACCTGGACCGGCTGTGGGACGAAGCAGGTCCGGCACACGGCAACCTCGTCAACGTGGGGTG
>Ga0137382_10001003_pt1 | contig 12053 bp, 9 predicted proteins | sample SagtaG_15_FD_104816 | JGI IMG/M metagenome (GOLD analysis project Ga0137382, IMG submission 104816) | Vadose zone soil microbial communities from Sagehorn Ranch, Mendocino, California, USA - Sage2_R_20_16 metaG | ecosystem: Environmental > Terrestrial > Soil > Vadose zone | place: USA... | reverse complement strand
GAGTTCGATCGGATCCGTCATCGTCTCGACAAGGTCGCGTACACCTGGAACCTGTGGGCCGCGGCCTACGTGATCGAGGACGGCTGCTCGGACGACTGCTTCCGCGATTTCCGCGCCTATCTGATCTCTCTCGGCCGGGGTCCCTACGAAGCGGCTCTCCGCAATCCCGACTCGCTCGCGTCGGTGGCTCAGGACGCTGAGAACGGCGACTGGGAAAACGCGGACGACGTCGCTCCCGACGCATACTCGAGCGCGACGGGGCTCGACTATCCCCTGGACACCTCGGACCTCTCCGGCGAACCGCGCGGAAAGCCCTTCGACGAGAACAACCTTTCCGCCCTTGCCGGCCGCTTTCCGCGTCTCTTCGCACGCTTTCGCTGACGAGAACGCCTACCGTGCGAGCGTGGCGAAGACGATGTAGTTGTCGCGATGGTGACCGGTCGCCCAGTTCAGCTTGCCCGCGCACGTGACCAGGCGCAGGGCCGGAGGGCCCGTGTGAACGTAGACGCGCGTCGTCGGAAAACGACTCTTCGGGACCCGGATCATCGATCTGGCGATGAATCGAACCGTGCGGCCGTCTTGCACCTTGATCTTGATCACGGCGCCGACGGGCAGCTCGTGCAGGCGATAGAAGACGCCGGGGCCTAGCCGTGAATCGAGGTGCCCGACGATCACCGCGGCGCCTCGCTCCCCAGGCTCAGGGCCGGGCTGGAACCAGCCTGCCTCGGCGAAGTTCTTGGGTACCTGAATCGTCCGATCCGGGTTGAGACCGAGGCGGACGATCGGTGCGTCGACACCGATTGCCGGAATCGAGATGCGAACCGGAATCGGCATCTCTCTTCGAGACGGCGTCCTCGCGGCGACGAGTGACCTCCGGGCCGCCCTCCCCACGGCGGACGCCTTCACTGCCGTCGAGACGCGCTCGGCCCGGGACTCCGAAAGCCGCGCCCCAACTGCGGCGCCGACGATCAGCGCCACGGAAATCGTCGCGATCAGCAGTCGGCGCCGGCGCCAAGGCTTCGGTTTCAGTTCGCCGCTCCCCAAACGGCCAGCGATCGTATAGATCGCGAATCAGGTTCCTGTAAAGGAAGCCCCGTGCAACATGCGGCCTTGCGAGCTGATAGGGAGGCGCTATCGAGCGACGAAGAGTTCGTATCGCACGCCCCCGATGTGCCGCGTACCGTCGCTGCTAATGGTGGAGGACGGACTGACGTGAGCGGCTTGGCCGCCGCAAGCGAGGCTTATCAAGCCCAGCTCGAGCACCACCGCCTGGCGGTGATGGAGCTCGAGCTCGAGCCGGACCGGCAGGACTTCGTCGCCGAATTGGCAAAAGACGTCGAGCGGGCACGCAAAACGCTCGAGGTCGCCTGGCTGAACACCATCACGTTCGGTTCGGCGACGTGAAGCCCGTCGACTAGCGCCTTACGAGCTCACCGACGTGCGTCCGGACGACTCTCTGAACGGGGCCGTCGGCTCGATCCCTGGGTCGCCGTCGGTGCTCAAATCGAGCTCCAGAGGAAGCTCGACGATGACGTGAGTCCCTTGGCCCCGCGGGCTGATGATCTCGATCGATCCGCCGAGGGCCTCCACCCGGTCGCGGAGGCCGAGCAGACCCGATCCTGCGGCAGGCTCTGCGCCGCCGACGCCGTCGTCACGAATTGAGAGCCGCAGGCTGCCGTTCTGCGCAGCAGCCTCGATGTCCACTCCGGAGGCCTTCGCGTGCTTCGTTGCGTTCGTAAGCGCTTCCGAGATGACGTAATAGGCAGCAACCTCGATCGGCTCCGGCAGCCGCTCGTCGACAACGCGGCCGAGCTCGACGGGTAGCGCGGAACGGCGGGCGAGCGTCCGCAAGGCCGGTCCGAGCCCTCCCTCGGAGAGGATCGCCGGGTGAATGCCGCGTGCGATCTCCCGCAGCTCCTCGATGACCCGGTCGACATCGCTCGCGATCTGCCCGATCGTGCGGCACGTCTCGCCAAGCTCCGGTGGCATGGTCGACTCGGCTCGCCGTAGGTGCATGGCGAGCGTCACAAGCCGTTGCTGCGTCCCGTCGTGGAGGTCACGCTCGATCCGACGGCGCGTCTCGTCCGCGGCGGTGACGATCCGCACCCGCGAGGCCGCGAGCTCCGACCGGCCCTCGGCGTTCGCAATCGCGGTTGCGGCGAGCCCGGCGAACTGCTCCAGGCGCTGCTCGGTGTCTTCCGGGAAATGTTCCCGCACTGTCCCGGCGATGATCACTCCCCAAAGCTCCCCCTCGACGAAAATCGGCGCTCCGACCGAGGAGCGAATACCCACGTCGCGGATGATTGCCGGGATCGACCCCGTCGCCTGGACGTAGTCCTCCTTGCGAGCGGGGCGGCCGGTCGCGAGCGTGGTGGTCAGCACCCACCCGGGCTGAGGCGTTAAGCGCGTGCCCGCCCCGAGCTGATCGGCGATGACGCCGGCGCTGGCGACGATGGTCACCGTCCCGTCGGCCTCGAGCCGCTGGATCGCGGTGGTCTCCGAGTCGAGGAGGCGATCCACTTCGTCGCAAAGGGTGGAGAAGACTTCCGCCGGCGGCACACCTTCCGCCACGAGGGTCGCCACCCGGCGCAGAGCCGCCTGGTCCTCTGCGAGCCGGGCGATCTCGGACCGACTCTCTGTGTTCGCAATCGCGGTTGCAGCGAGCTCGGTGAACTCCTTCAGGCGCTCCTCGGTGTCGTCCGCGAAATGCTCGCGCACCGTCCCGATGATGAACACACCCCACAGTGCCCCTTCGACAGTGATCGGGACCCCGACCGTGGATCGGATACCCAAGGCACGGGCGACTCGCAGGCCACGGGCAACTCCCTCGGGCCGCCCCGAAGAATCGTCGTAGTCTTCCTTACGCGCCGGGCGGCCCGTTTCGATGATCGGGAGCACGACCATGCCGGACGCCGGCTTCGTCCGCGTGCCCACCTCGAGCTCCTCGGTGATCTCACCACCGCTGGCGACAACGCTCGTCATCCCGTCGGCCTCGAGCCGGACGATCGTCGAGGTTTGGGCATCGAGGAGCTGATTCACCTGCTCGCAGAGAGCCGAAAAAACCTCCGCCGGCGATACGCCTTGCGCCACCAGCGTCGCCACGCGACGCAACGCTGCTTGCTCATCCGCGAGCCGTTCCACCTCGGCACGCGCTGCTGCGTTCGAGATCGCCGTCGCCATCAGCTCGGTGAACTGCTCGAGACGACTCTCCGCGTCGGGAGGAACCTCTTCGTCGGTCTCCGAACCGGTGACGATGGCACCCCACGTTCGAGCTTCCACCAGGACAGGGACCGCCAGCGCATTCCGCGCGCCGGCCCCCTTGGCGAGTTCGGACACGGGCCCTGAGGCGGTCCGGTAGTCGGCGACTCTCGCCGGCTTTCCCGTGTTGAACACGCGCGTGATCGTGTTGTCTCCACCGAGTGGCACGCGTAATCCGACCGGAAACCCCTGGACTCGTCCGCCCGAAGCACCGACGACGACCGCAGTGTCGCCCTCGTACCGAAGGATGCGGAGCTCTCGACCCTCGAGCAGGTGCCCGACCTCCTCGGCGATCGCGGCCAAGACCTCCGCGGGGGCTGCCTCTCGCGCGACGAGCTCGGCCACCCGCCGCAACGCCGTCTGCTCTTCGGCCAGCCGTGCGAGCCCGGCGCGGCTCTCTGCGTTCGCGATTGCGGTCGCGACGAGCTCGGTGAACGAGGCGAGGCGCGTCTCGGTGTCCGGCGGCAGCGGCTCCTCCGCGGTGGAGGCGGCGGTCATGACGCCCCAGAGCCGTCCCTCGACGGTGATCGGCGTTCCGACGGCCGATCGGTAGCCCGCCTCGCGGGCCGCGACACCGACCGGGCCGGAGGCGTCGGCAAAGCTGTCGAGTCGGGCCGAACCGCCGGTCTCTAGCACCATTGTGGTGACGTTCTTTCCTTCAGCCGTCCACCGGTTTCCAACCGGAAACGCCGTCATCCCTGTGTTCCAAGCGGCGACCGTGGTGAACATTCCGTCAGGGTCGTAGCGCCCCATGGCCGCGCTGCTGACCGGCAGCAGCTGCCCGACCTCCTGTGCAACAGCGGCGAACACCTCCTCTGGCGGCACTCCGCTGGCCACCAGCGTCGCGACCCGCCGCAACGCCGCCTGCTCCTCGGCCAGCGCCCGGTTGCGTTCCTTCGCTTCGCGCAGATCGGTCTCGACCTGCCGTCGCTCCGTCACGTCGCGCGCCACCGCGTAAATCAGCTGTTCCTCGACGACGGGGGTCGCCGTCCACTCGATCCATCTATACGAGCCGTCCTTGCAGACGTAGCGATTGTCGAACGAGGTCGCGGTCTGCCCTTCCGCGATTCGCCCCGCCTCCGCCGTTGTCCGCTCGCGGTCGTCGGGGTGAACGAACTCGATGTAGGGCCGCGCCAACGCCTCTTGCTCCGTGTAACCGAGCAGTGCCTCGAAGGCCGGATTCACGCGCTTGAAGTAACCGTCGAAGCCGGCGACGACAATCAGGTCGGGCGAGATGGCGAAGAGGCGGTCGAGCTCGGCCTTTGCTTTCGCCCGCCGGCCCGAGATCACCGCGAGCGCCCCGGCCAGCGCGGCGAGCACGAGACCGCCGGCGAGGATGATCCACGGGAGGATTGCGGCGTTGCCGCGCACTTTGTCGACCGGCACACGCAGGTCGAAATGCTGGCCGAGGGCGGTGAACGCGCTCCCTGCAACCGCGCCGCGCAGCATTCCAGTCGACCCACCACCGACGGTGATCTTCAGCTTTGGATTCGACGTCGGACTCGGGGCGACGGTGTCGGCTGCCGCCCCGAGTAGCCATGAATCCGGGACGAACAGCACGACGAAGCCAGGCTCGACGATCCCGCCGTTCTGGAGACGTTGCGCCGATTGAACGAGAAACAAACCGGCCGTGCCGTCGGGGAGCTTCCCCAGGGAGGTGGCGGTGACGCGGTATGCCGTCTGCGGGCGTGCGACGGCGGCGGCGACGCCCGAGGCGCCACTGAGGTCGATTCCCGGCACGCTCATGGGCGGAATGCCCGTCACGAGCGTCGCCGGGAGATAACTCTCGCGCGGTCCTGGGGGACGAAGGCCGCCTGACTGCGTCGGTTCGACAATGTGGTGGCCGGTCCGCCGTTCGTAGCCGGGTCGCTCGTAATCGGAGACGCGCTGGACCCAGGCTGCCGCAGGAACACCTACGGGACCGAGCCACCGCGCCCCGATATCCCCGAACTGCTCGGTCGTGACCCCCGGGCTGATGTGCCCCGTCAGAAACCGTCGGACACCGTCCACCAGGGTTGCAGCCTGGGTAACGCGATCACGCACCTCGGTGGCCGCGATCTCGGCCCGATGTGCCGAATCGTGCCTCGCGTCCTGTTCACCGTGAGCCCGACTGACGAAGAAGCCGCCGACGGTCAGCCCGAGCACGAGCACGATCGGTGCCAGCTGGCGAAGTCGCACGCTCACTTGGAAGCTCCTTGCATTTTGCGCTCTTTCAAAGGCCTGCGCGAGTCGGGTTTGGGCTTCGTGCTGGGATGCGCTAGCGTGGCTGGTAGTCCGCTTGGAGGCCAATGGTGAAGGCTTGGCCGATTGTGCTTGCAGCCGTTTCGGCGATGCTTCTCGCCGGGGGCGTCACTGGAGCCAAACCCGCACCCGTGCGGATCGGTGTCGTCCTGAAGGATCTCGACAACCCGTTCTTCGTCGCGATGTACGAAGGAGTGAGGGCCGAGGCGGGACGACGCGGGGCTCATACCTCCGTCCGAGCGGCGAAGAGCGAGACCGATCTCCAGGGTCAGGCGGCGCGCCTTCGTGCGCTCGTCGCGGCCAAGGCGGGCTGCTACGTCGTCAACCCGATCTCTAGAACAAATCTCATTCCTCCACTGCGCGGTGTGAGGCGTCCCATCGTCAACATCGACAGTCCGGTCGACCTCGCAGCTGCCAGGCGCGCCGCCGTGCACATCAACTCTTTCATCGGAACGAACGACGTCACGGCCGGGACGCTGGCCGGGTCCAAAATGGCGTCGCTCCTCGGGCGCAGAGGAACTGTTGCTCTCCTCGGCGGCACGGCCGGCAGCATCAACAGCATCCATCGCTTGACCGGATTCATGCATGGCATCCAAGGGACGAACATCAAAGTGGTCGCCCAGGTCAACGCCGGCTACGTCCGCACGACGGCCGAGGTCGCAGCCAGACGAATCCTCCGCACCCATCCGCACCTCTCCGGCTTCTACGCCGCGAATGACCTGATGGCGCTCGGCATCGCCGACGCGGTTCGCTCTCTCAGCAAGCCCGAGCCCGTCAAGATCATCGGCGTCGACGGGATCGCCGAGGCACTCGATGCCGTCCGGAGCGGGTCGCTCAGCGCGACCGTCTCGCAATACCCGTATGTCATGGGGCGGATGGCAGTCGAGGCCTGCGTCGCGGCGGTGCGTGGCGCTCGACTGCCGGCGAATGTCGATTCTCCGGTCGCGCTCGTGAGCAAGTCCAATGTCGCGCGCGCGACCGCAAGCTTTCCGCGCCCGTTTCGAAGCTACTCGGACCCCTTCGCGAGCATCCTTCGCCGCCGGCGCTAGCAGCAGGGCGCCACTGGAGCGAACTCGCGCTCCAGCTCGCGGACGAACGCGGCGGGCTGCGCATAGTGTGCGCTGGGCCGTGCGCCCTCGGCGGTCCGGAGGACCGGATGCGTTCGGCGAGCGTCGTTGATGATTCCCGCGGGTAGCTCCCGAGTGTCGTAGGCACAGATGAACGAGACCGGGACGGACGCCATCGCTGGGCTGATCCCGGCCTCGTAACGCTTCCAGGCGGCGATGTCGGCCGCAGAGGAGCTCTCGGGCCAGATCACCTCGGCAACGACTCGTACGCGGGCAGCTCCATCGTCGGGGTGGTCGGCTAGGTAGCGGGTGGACCCCTGGAAAGCATGCTCGGGGCTGCGATACCAGGGGAGGGCGTCCGCGTACTCGATCCTGTCCGCGTCTCGCCCGAGCGCCTCACTGAGGACGGTCCGACCGGCCTCTCTCAAGACGACGAGCAGGTCGTCGCCATGCGTCAGGCCCTCCTCCACGAACGGCAGCGTCGCTGAGGCGAACTCGTCCGTCGAGGAGTAGATGAGCGCCTCGTGCCTGCAGCCGTGACCGTGGCTGCGGTCGGCGAGGAAGTCTTTGATGATCTCTGCGGAGAACTCGCTCTTGGAGATGAACCCGAGCACCGGGGTCACGGCGAGGAGCTCGGCCATGTCCGACTCGCTGTGGGTCGAGGTGAGGATCGTCTTCCTCGAGGCCCCCTCTGCGCTCTTGGCGAGCTGCCAGACCAGGTCGAAACCGCTCTCGCCGTTCAGATCGACGTCGACGATAGTCACGTCAGGCTCGAGCTCCGGAACGCGCGCCAGAGCTTCGGCCGAGGTGGTCGCCACACCGACGACGGCGAGTCCCTGAGCCTCGAGGAGCTCTGAAGCCGCCTCGAGGAAAAGGGTGGAGTCGTCCACCAGGAAACAGTTGATTCCCATGTCAAGCAAGGATGACAGACGAAATCCCGCCTGTCTTGGTGGCTAACCGGAATATCTCTGAACCCCTCTCAGTTGATTTCGCACGCCTATCAGTGCCGCGCTGCAGCTGGCCTACGGTGGATCGAATCAGACTTAGGAGCCGTAAATGGAGGCAGCGAGCGCACGGGTGAGGCTTGGAGCACGGCCAAAATCGACCCCGGCTGAGGCGACCATCGAAGCGCGGAGTGTGGCCGCGTATGCGGCAGAGGGCATCGGAACCTTCCTGCTCGTCTTCTTCATCTGCGGCGTCATCTCCGTGGGCAATGCGGGCGTATTGCAGCTCGACCTCGCCGGCCTCGGGATGCTGCACGCTCTGACGCTCGGCGTGCTCGTGTACGCCCTCGCGGCCTCCTCCGGCGCCCACTTCAATCCGGCGATCACGGTGGCGCAGCTGGCGATCCGCCAGATCCGCGCCCGTGACGCCGCCGCCTACGTCGTCTTCCAGCTCGCCGGCGGCGCGCTCGCTGGGCTGCTCGTGCTGCTGCTTTTCCACCACGCCGGCGCCTCCGTCAACTACGGCGCCACGGCGATCAACACCAAGCTCGTCCCACATGGGTCGCCCTGGCTTGGGCTGCTCGACGAGGCGATCGGCACGTTCATCCTGATGTGGGCCGTGATGGCAGTCGCCGTCAACCCGCGTGGCGAGAAGCACTTCGCGGGCCTTGTGATCGGCGGTGCCCTCGGCCTGGCGGTCATGGTCTTCGGCCCCGCCACCGGCGCCGGCCTCAACCCCGCCCGCTGGCTCGGCCCCGCGCTCGCCTCGGGCAGCTACCCCGACTTCTGGATCTACATCGCCGGCCCCGTCGCGGGCGCGCTCGCGGCGGCGCTGGCGTACCGGGCGCTCGTCCTCGCGCGCCAGACAAACACAACCCCGATGGAGGTTTCACGATGAGCAAGAAGCGCCCGCCCACGACCACGACTGACTCGGGCATCCCGGTCGCAAGCGACGAGCACTCGCTGACGGTCGGCCCGAGCGGCCCGACCGTCCTGCACGACGCGCACCTGGTACAGAAGATGCAGCACTTCAACCGGGAGCGGGTTCCGGAGCGGGTCGTCCACGCGAAGGGGAGCGGCGCGCACGGCTTCTTCGAGGTGACCGAGGACGTGACGCAGTGGACGAGCGCCAGCTTCCTCTCAGAGGTCGGCAAGCGCACGCCGATGTTCGCCCGCTTCTCCCAGGTCGCGGGCGAGATGGGATACGCGGACACCGTGCGCGACCCGCGCGGCTTCGCGCTCAAGTTCTACACGGACGAGGGCAACTACGACCTGGTCTGCAACAACACGCCAGTCTTCTTCGTGCGCGACGCGATCAAGTTCGAGGACTTCATCCGCTCGCAGAAGCGGATGCCCGACACCGGGCTCAGGTCCAACGACGCGCAGTGGGACTTCTGGACGCTGTCGCCGGAGACCGCCCACCAGGTGACGATTCTGATGTCGGACCGCGGCACCCCGGGCAGCTACCGCAACATGAACGGCTACAGCGGCCACACCTACTCGTGGATGAATGCGGCCGGCGAGCGCTTCTGGGTCCAGTACCACTTCAAGACCGTCCAGGGGATCGAGAACTTCACCCTCGCCGAGGCCGCCGCGATGGCGGGCGAGGACCCCGACTTCCTCCGCCGCGACCTCTGGGACGCGATCGCCGCCGGCGACGCACCGGAGTGGCGGCTCGAGATGCAGATCATGCCCTTCGAGGAGGCCGCGGACTACCGCTTCAACCCGTTCGACCTGACGAAGGTCTGGCCGCACGCCGATTACCCACCGATCACGATCGGCCGAATGGTGCTCGACCGCAATCCGGCGAACCATTTCGCGGAGGTCGACCAAGCCGCCTTCGCTCCCGCGCGGCTCGTGCCTGGAATTGGGCTGAGCCCCGACAAGATGCTAATGGGCCGGATCTTCTCGTACCACGACACCCACCTGCACCGCATCGGCGCGAACTACGAGCAGTTGCCGATCAACGCCCCGAAGTGCCCCGTCCATTCCTACAGCAAGGACGGAGCGATGACCTACCACCACACCGGGTCGCAGCCCGTCTACTCCCCGAATTCCTACGGGGGTCCGCAGGCCGACCCGGACAAGGAGCCGCCGAGCTGGTGGGTCGAAGGCGGCGAGCTCGGGCGCTACGAATACGAGCGGCACGCGGATGACGACGACTTCGTCCAGCCGCGCGCCCTGTACCGGGACGTCATGAGCCCGACCGATCGCGAGCATCTCGTCACGAACATCGTCGCCCACGCGAGCGACGGCGTCTCCGCCGACGTTCAGGCACGGGTGATCGAGTACTGGACGAACGTGGACCCCGAGCTCGGCGCCCGCGTCGCGGCCGGGCTCGGGCACGGCACCGCGGCAGCGAAGGCGGCGGCGTAGCCGTGGCCGCCGTTCAGTCCCCCATAGCCGTCCCGGACAGCCGGCTGGCGCGCGACGCCACCGAGCTGATTCGCAGCATTGAGCCCGATCTGCTCTACAACCATTCGCTCCGCGTCTACTCCTTCGGCGCCTTGCAGGGCGAGCGCCGGGGGCTGCACTACGACCCCGAGCTCTTGTACATCGGCGCGATGTTCCACGACATCGGGCTCGTCGAAGGCCATCGCAGCGCACATGACCGCTTCGAGGTCGACGGTGCCAACGCCGCGTGGCAGTTCCTTGTCGAGCATGGCGTCACCGGCGACGCCTTGCGCATCGTCTGGGACTCGATCGCGCTGCACACGACGCCCGGCATCCCGCAGCACAAGGAGCCCGAGGTGGCCCTCGTCACAGCCGGCGTCGAGCTGGACGTGCTCGGATTCGGCTACGACGACATCTCCGCCGAAGACCGCGAGGCGGTCCTCGCCGCGTACCCGCGGGTCGACTTCAAGGAGTCGATCATCCAGGCGTTCGCAGACGGAATGGCACACCGACCCGAGACGGTGTTCGGCACCATGAATGCCGACGTGCTGGCGGAGAAGCTCCCCGGTTACGAACCTCCGAACTTCTGCGCGATCATCAGGGCGTCGAAGCACACCAACTAGAGCCGTTGTGAAGGCCGTCGTCTACGAAGACACGCGGCGCGTCGGCGTCCATGAGGTGGAGGACGCGGCGATCGAGGATCCGACCGACGTGGTCGTGCGGGTGACGTCGAGCGCGATCTGCGGGACCGATCTGCACATGTTCGACGGCCGCACCGGCGCCGACGCGGGGCTTGTAATCGGCCACGAGCCGCTCGGGATCGTCGAGCAGGTTGGTGGCGGCGTCAGCCTTGTCAAGGAGGGCGACCGCGTCGTCATTCCTACACACCTCTTCTGCGGGCTCTGTTTCAACTGCGTTCGCGGGTACACCGCGGCCTGTGTTCGGGTGCGACCCGGGAGCTTCGGCGCCGCCTACGGGTACGCGGGCATGGGTCACTATCGTGGCGCTCAGGCCGAGCGCTTGCGCGTGCCGTTCGCAGACGCCAACTGCGTCTTGCTCCCGGGGGAGCCGGGAGACGAGCGGGAAGACGATTTCCTCCTGCTGGCCGATGCGTTCGTCACCGGCTGGCACGCCACCGAACTGGCGTGCGTCGAGCCGGGCAGCACGGTGGCCGTCTTCGGCGCCGGAACCGTCGGGCTGCTCGCTGCCTACAGCGCGCTGCTTCGGGGCGCCGTCGAGGTGTACGTCGTCGATCGCGTGCCCGAGCGGCTCGATCAGGCGGGCGAGCTAGGCGCGACGCCAGTCAACTTCGCGGACGGCGATCCAGTCGAGCAGATCCGCGAGCTGCGACGGCGCCGCGGGCTCCCAATCGGTGAGGAGCAGATGGACGGCGTCCAGAAGGGCATCGACGCGGTCGGCTTCCAGGCACTCGACCGCCGCAATCCTTCGCGGGAGAACCCCACGCAGGTGATCTCGGACCTTGCCCGGCTCGTCAATCCGACCGGTCAGCTCGCGATCGCGGGTGTGTACGTCGAAAAGGATTTAGATCCCCCCGCGGAGGGGAGCTTCGACGGGTCGCTGCGCGTTCCCTGGGCGACGCTCTTCAACAAGGGCGTGAGCGTCAATTTCGGACGCACCCACGACCGGCGCTACACCACTCTCCTGCGCGATCTGGTCGTCGCCGGCCGGGCACGACCCGGCCGGATCGTCACGCACCACGGCACACTCGACGACGCTCCAGGCTTCTACGACAGCTTCGACCGCCGCGCCGACGGCGTCGTCAAAGCCGTTCTCCAGCCCAACTGAGGCCCGATCATCCTTTCCCCTTCGCCGCTCACCGGCGCTGCCCTAGAACTGCGGCGAGCTGCGTCACCGACGATTGGCTGATCGGCACTTGCTCTCGATTTGGGAGCGCGCTGGAGGTTCACTGGCTTGCATGAAATGGAAAGCGACAGCGGTTGGAGCCGTCGCCCTGGTGCTGGTTGGAGGCACGTTCGTATTCGCGCTGGCCACCCGAGGAGGGGCTGACACGCCAACCGTGGTCACGACGGTGTCGTCCCCGACACCACTCGGCACCGCGAAGCCCCTCGCAAAGAAACGGGCTCGGAGCGTCTCGAAGCCGTCGTGCCAAAGCGACACCAGTGACCCG
>Ga0137382_10001001_pt1 | contig 12054 bp, 14 predicted proteins | sample SagtaG_15_FD_104816 | JGI IMG/M metagenome (GOLD analysis project Ga0137382, IMG submission 104816) | Vadose zone soil microbial communities from Sagehorn Ranch, Mendocino, California, USA - Sage2_R_20_16 metaG | ecosystem: Environmental > Terrestrial > Soil > Vadose zone | place: USA... | reverse complement strand
GGACCTGGTGGCGAAGGCGGACGCCGAGCCAGACATCAACAAGGCGATCCCTGACTACGTTTCGGCGACGAAGCAGATGATGGCCGATGCGGCGTATGCGCCGCTCGTCTACTTCAAGGGCGAGTTCCTCTTCAAGCCCTATCTGCAGGGCGCCGGCTCGAACAACTTCAACGACTTCTACTGGAACGAGATGAAGATCGGGTCTCACTAGTCGAGGAAGGGTGCGGGGGCGCTTCTTAACGAGGCGCCCCCGTTTTCTTTTAATCTGAATTCCGCATGTTCACCCGGGGCGCGCTCCTCTACATCGGGCAGCGGCTGGTCCTGATCGTCTTTACGGCCGTCGCCGTCTCCTCGATCGTCTTCCTCGGCGTCCACCGCCTCCCGGGGGACGCGCTGCTCAACGAGCGGCGCCCCGACCCGGCCGCCGAGGCGGCGCTCCTGCATTACTACCATCTCGACCTTCCCCTGCCGGACCAGTACGTTCGATACGTCACGGGCCTCCTCCATGGCGACCTCGGCGAGTCCTACGTCAATCGGGGCGTGCAGATTACGCCGCTGCTGTTACGCGAGGCCCGGGTCAGCGCCGAAGTCGGCACGGCGGCGATCGTCTTCACCGTGGGCCTCGGCGTCCTGCTGGGGGTGATTGCCGCGGTCCGGCAGAACACCTGGGTCGACTACCTGGCCACCACCACCTCGGTGATCGGCTACAGCATGCCCAACTTCGTGATCGCCTCGCTGCTCTTCCTCCTCTTTGGCGTCGCGCTCTATAGCTGGACGGGAGGTGCCCTCTATTACAACTCGGGCTGGACGGGCACCTACGGGACGATCGACCAGATCCTGGTTCCGGGCTTTGCCCTCGGTTTCCCCTATGCCAGCATCGTCGCCCGCCTGACCCGGGCCAGCATGCTCGAAGTCATCCGCCAGGACTACGTGCGAACCGCCCGGGCGAAGGGCTTGACCAGCCGGATCGTCATCGTGCGGCACGCGTTGCGCAACGCGCTGATCCCGGTCGTCACCATCCTCGGGCCGCTGGTGATCGGCATCGTCACCGGGAGCGTCGTGATCGAGAATATCTTCGGCATTCCCGGATTGGGCAAGGAGTTCGCCAACAGCATCCTGAATCGCGACTACAACATCGTGATCGGGCTCTTCACCTTCTACGCCATCATCATCGCGCTCGCGAACCTGCTCGTCGACCTCCTCTACACGGTCATCGATCCACGGATCCGGTACTGAGGGATGGCGACCGCCCCCGGCATCACGGAGAAGTTCCTCGAGGAGACGCTCGCCCACGAGCAGACGAGCCTCTGGGGTGACGCCTGGCGCCGCCTCCGCCGCAACCGGTTGGCGCTGGCCAGCTCGGTGTTTCTCCTGCTGCTGGTCCTGGTGGCGATCGTCGCGCAGTTCTGGACGCCGTATTCCTATTACGCTCAGGGGCTAGGACCCATCTACCAGGGGCCGACCCCACAGCATTGGTTGGGCCTCGACCAGTCGGGCCGCGACATCTTGAGCCGGATCATGCTGGGAGCGCAGATCTCGCTCAAAGTCGGGATCGGCACCCAGCTGGTGGTCATCGTGGTCGGCGTCCTGGTCGGCTTGGTTGCCGGCTTCTACCGCGGCTTTGTCGACACCGTCAACTCCACGGTGATCAACATCTTCTATGGCATCCCCGACTTATTGGTCGCGCTGACCTTAGTCCTCCTCCTGGGCCGATCGCTCGGCATCATCATCTTCGCGATCGCCTTCACGCAGTGGATGAACATGGCCCGGCTGGTGCGGGGCCAGACGCTATCCTTACGCGAGCGCGAGTTCGTGGAGGCCGCTCGCTCCGGGGGCGCCAAGGCGAGCAAGATCATCTTTCGCCACATCCTGCCGAACGCCCTGGGACCGATGATCGTCCAGGCCACGATCGGCGTCCCGATGGCCATCCTCTTCGAAGCCTTTCTCAGCTTTCTCGGCCTCGGCGTCCCGCCACCCACACCCTCATGGGGCGCGATGGCGGCGGACGGCTTCCACGCCATCCGCATCGCGCCCCATATCGTGCTGGCGCCGGCCATCGCGCTGTCGCTGACGTTGATGGCGTTTAACTTTCTGGGCGACGGTCTCCGTGACGCCCTCGATCCGAGGCAGAAGCGATGAGCCAGCCCGTACTTCAGATCAAGGACCTCAAAACGCAGTTCTTCACCGACGACGGCGTGGTGCAGGCCGTCGACGGCGTCAGTTTCGACCTCCACTCGGGCGAAACCCTCGGCATCGTGGGCGAGTCGGGCTGCGGTAAGAGTGTGACCGCCCTGTCAATCCTCCGCCTGGTGCAGGAACCCGGCCGGATCGTCGCCGGCCAGATCCTCTTCAAGGGCGACGACCTCGTCCAGATGTCGGACGAGGAGGTTCGGGAGATTCGTGGCAAAGACATCGCGATGATCTTCCAGGACCCGTTGAGCAGCCTCAACCCCGTCTTGACCGTCGGCTTCCAGATCGAGGAGGCCATCGAGGCGCACGGGAAGGTGCCGGGAAAAACGGCGCTCAACCGCGCCGTGGCGTTGCTCAAGCAGGTGCGGATCCCGGCGGCGGAGTCTCGTGTACAGGACTATCCGCACCAGTTCAGCGGCGGCATGCGGCAGCGGGCGATGATCGCGATGGGCCTGGCGAACTCGCCCTCGATCTTGATTGCCGACGAACCGACCACCGCGCTGGATGTCACGGTGCAGGCCCAGATCCTGGAGCTGCTGCGCGACCTGAACCGCGACCTCAAGACCGCCATCATCTTGATCACCCACAACATGGGCGTGGTCGCCAGCCTCTGCACCCGGGTGCTCGTGATGTATGCCGGCCGCGTCGTCGAGCAGGGACCCGTCGAGCAGATCTTCAAGGATCCGCAGCATCCTTACACCTGGTCGCTCCTGCAATCGATCCCCCGCCTGGACTCGGACCGGCACGATCGGCTGCTGTCGATCGAAGGTTTTCCCCCGGACCTCATCCGCCCACCGCGCGGCTGCCGCTTCAACCCGCGGTGCCAGTTCAAGATCGACCGCTGCCTGCACGACGATCCGCCCCTGATGAATGTCGGCCCCGACCAGGACGCCGCTTGCTGGGTCACCATGCGCCGCGCCCTGTCGTCCAACGGAGAGCGGCGTGGCTGACCGGACACCACTGCTGCGCGCGGAGAACGTGGTGAAGCATTTCCCCGCCGGGCTGGGCGCCAGCGTCAAGGCGGTGGAGAACGTGAGCCTTGAGATCTACCCGGGCGAAACCGTCGGGCTGGTGGGCGAGTCCGGTTGCGGAAAGTCGACCTTGGGCCGCCTCATCACCCAGCTGCTGCCGGTTACCTCCGGCAACGTCTTCTTCGACGGCGTCGACCTCACCAAGCTGCGGGGCGAGAAGCTGCGGCAATACCGCCGCCAGCTGCAGATGATCTTCCAGGATCCCTACTCGTCACTCGACCCGCGGATGACGGTGGGCGACATCATCGCCGAGCCGCTGGAGAACTTCGGGCTGCTGCGCGGCCGGATGAAAGACCAGCGGGTCCAGGAGCTGCTCAAGATCGTCGGCCTCAACCCCTACTTCAATAACCGTTATCCGCACGAGTTCAGTGGCGGCCAGCGCCAGCGCATCGGAATCGCCAGGGCCCTCGCGCTCCGGCCCAAGCTGATCGTCGCAGACGAGCCGATCTCGGCGCTCGACGTCTCCATCCAGGCGCAGATCATCAACCTGATGGAAGACCTGCAGAAAGAGTTTCAACTCACGTACCTCTTCATCGCCCACGACCTGTCGGTGGTCCGCCACATCAGCGATCGGGTAATGGTGATGTACCTGGGGAAGATCGTCGAAGTCGCCGACAGCGTTGAGATCTACCGCAACCCGCGCCATCCCTACACCAAGGCGCTCCTCTCCGCCATCCCGATCCCGGACCCGGAGGTCCAATCGAAGCGGCGGATCGTCACGCTGGCGGGAGAGATCCCCTCGCCGGTCAACCCGCCCTCAGGCTGCCGCTTCCATACCCGTTGCCCGATCGCCCAGCTGCCAACGCCCTGCGCCGACCAGGAGCCGCCGCTGGAAGCGAAGGCGCGCGACCACCGCGCTGCCTGCTTCTTCTCCGAGAAAGTCCCGGTCGCCGTCTAGCTCAGGCCTGGGCCCCATGATCGCTCGCGGCCGCCGCCGGTCGTTCCAGCGCCGCGTCCTGGACTGGTACGCGGCCCACGGGCGCGATCTGCCCTGGCGCCGGACCCGAGACCCGTACGCCATCCTCGTCTCCGAAGTCCTCTCACACCAGACGCAGATCGCACGTGTGCTGCCCGTTTACGAACGGCTCCTTGCGCAGTACCCGACCGCCACCGCGCTCGCCAGGGCGCCGCTGGCGGAGGTGAAAGCCATCACCGACCCGCTCGGCTACAAGGTTCGTGGCCGGTGGCTCCATACGGCGGCCCTCCGCGTCGCGGACCGGCCATCCGGCAGCTTTCCGGACACGCTGGACGAGCTGCGTAGCCTGCCTGGCATCGGGCGCTATACCGCGGGTGCGGTGATGAGCTTCGCCCACCACCGGGATGCGCCGGTGCTCGACACCAACGTGGCGCGGTTGCTGCGCCGGTACTTCGGCATAGTCGCCACGCCGCGAGCACGAACGCAGAAGCTGTGGTCCCTGGCCGCCGCCGTCATTCCGAAAGGCAAGGGCTACCTGATCAACCAGGCGCTGATGGATCTCGGCGCGATGGTTTGCCGGGCGCGAGCGCCTCGCTGCGAAGCCTGCCCGCTCCGACGCAGCTGCGCCTTTCGGAGAGAAGCAGCGCAGGGGTCAGCGCGACCCCTGCCCTGACGATTCATGCGGGACCGGAGTCGTCCACGAATACCCGGCCTGTATCGGTAATGCGCTCGGGTTTGCTGGTCGCGAAGTAGAGCAACAACACAACGCCAATGACCATCCAGATGCCGATGATGATCGGGGCAAGGTTCGCCGGTGAAGTCAGCGCTCCGATGCCAAGATTGGCGAAGTCGATGCCGAGCGCAGCGGCCAGCGCAGGCAGGAAGATCAGGGTGCCGAGGATCGGCACGAGGCCATTCCAGAGGATGTTGAACTCGCCACGTTGCTCGCGCAGGTAGTAGACGAGGTTGCTCAGGTTGGTGAGGATGTAGATCACGACGACGATGATGCCGGCCATGGTCCCGAGCAAGGCAAAGGCAGGCAACGGGCCACCGGCAATCGTGCCGAGCGCGACCGCCAGGATGATCCCGCCGGCGGCCTGGACGTTGACCGCCCAGTAGGGCGTCTTGAAGCGGGGGTGAATTCGGGCGAGGACGCGCGGCAGCAGGCCGATGCGCGCCAGTGAAAAGCCGACGCGCGTCGCCGCGTTGGCACCGGCGTTCGAGTTGGCGATTGCGCTATTGAGCACGGCGAGGATGACGATGATCAATCCCGGTCCCCAGACCGCCTGCGCCATGCCCGACCATGGATCGCTGGTGTTGAAGAGCGCGAAACCGTTTTTCGGGTCCGCCATCTTGTCGGGACCGAAGTACACCGTCGCCGCGTAGTAGCAGAGAAGGTAAAAGAGCCCGATCAGCAAGGCCGAGAGGATGACGGCCCTGGGGATCGTCTTTCGAGGGTTCTTCGCCTCCTCGGCAAGCGGCGCCGCCGCTTCGAAGCCGATGAACGCGAGGATCGCGTAGATCATCCCCGGGAAGACCGATCCCCAGCCTTTCGGGTTACCGGTGTTGGGAGCGAACACCGACAACGTGTTGTGGTTACCGGCGGCAAAGATCAGGGTGATGGCCAGCGCGACGAAGACGACGATCTCGAACGTGCCCAGCGCGACTCCGGTACGGGTGGAGAGACGAATACCGCGGTAGGTCAGCACCCAGACGATCAGGCCCGCGACCACGGCAAAGGGCGCCCACAGCCAGAGGGGCCAGCCGAAATGCGAATTCAGGTTGGCGGCCAGCTCGTTGCCGAAGATCAGGTAGAGGAGCGGGGCCACGATCGGCTCCGCCAGGATGAAGCCCCAAGCGACCAGGAAGCCGACGTAAGGATGGAGTCCACGGGCACTGTAGGTATAGAGGCCGCCAGCCGACGGCAGGTGACGGCCCAGCTGCCCAATACTGACCGCGACCAGCAGGCAGGCCACCAGCGCCATGAGGACCGCGAGCGGCAGGCTGCCGCCGGCATAGGGGGCTCCGACGATGATGGAAAAGGCGACCGCCGCGGCCGGGGCCATGTGCGTGATGGATTGGAACAGGGTTGGCGCCAAACCAACGGCGTTGCGTTCGAGTCGATGCGCGTCGACCGATGTGCTCATGTGTCCCTCCCTTTAGGCGCGAACATAACATTTCCTCCGCGGGCTGGCAACGCCGATCGGGGCTAGCTGGCTGGCGGCGTCTCCGCGGCCGTGTCATGCGCCAGGGTCGCCTCGGCATCGGCGCGTGAGATCACACCGAGCAGCTTGCCCTCCCCGGTGGTGACCAGGCTGTTGGTCTGGATGTCATGGTCCCGCATCGACTTGAGGAGCTCCTCGAGCGTCACGTTCGGCCGGAAGGTTTTCGGGCCGGACCGCATCACCTGCTCGGCCGTCGCCGTTGGGTCACCCTCGAGCTCCGCCTTTCGCAGCAGACCGAGGACCACGCCCTCGGGACCGACGACGACGCAGGTGTCCCAATCCGCGGTGCGCCTGCGCACCTCGCCCACCCTCTCCTTGAGACCGCAGGTCGGCACGTCCGCGTCGGCCACGTCACCGATCCAGGTTTCGTCGGCGGACTTGCCCTCGCGCGGCTGATTTTCCTCGAACCACGCCAGCTTGCCGGGGACGTAGTCGATCACGTTCGTGAATCCCAGGGTCTCGAGCCGCAACGCGGCTCGCGGTGAGAGGTCTCAACCGAAATCGTTGCAGTAGACGAGCACGGGTCGCCTTCGATCGAGGTCCGCCACCGTCCCTAGGTCGAGCTGCTTCAAGGGGATATTGATGGCACCAGGCAGATGATCGCGCTCGAACTCGTCCGCGCCCAGCACGTCGACCAGCTGGGCGCCCTTCTCCAGCAGCCGTTTTACTTCGGACACCGAAAAAACCTGCGACGGCATGCTCAGCGTGCTCGCATCCGGTTGTTCCTCGGCAGGTGCTCGACCTCCGACAGTCCGAGCGCCTCCATGACGGGTGGGACGTACATCGCGAAGCGGCCGCGCAAACCCTTCTTCAGCCCGTACCAGCCTCCGACCGGGTTCTTCGACGAGCGGGCCCAGGCTTCGACCGTTCCCTCGGCAGCCGGCTTCTGCTCGTCGGCGCTGCCGAGTGACATCCAGTCGCCGTGCCGTTTCAACATCGCATGCAGGTCGTCGAGACCGCGCAGGTGATAGCGGACCTCCGTCTTACCCACCTGCACGACGAGCGCCGGCGGAGCGGCGGTTTCGTCCCGGTACGCCTCGAACTCCGAGGTACCCGGCGGCGTTTTCAGCATCCACGGTGATTGCCGCGTCCCGGACCCCTTACCCTTCGTCTTCCCCATCGCGTGCCTCCTTCGCTATCGTGCCCAGACGCCGACCGGTGTGAAGTGCAGCGGTATATCGACCAGGATCAGTTCCGACGTGTCCTTCGCCTCGATGCGCAGCTGAGGCTCGCCCTCGATTTTGGCCGCGTCACCGGTAGCCAGTTCCTCGGTGCCGATTGTCGCGCGGCCCTCGATCAGATAAAGGTAGCCGCCTCGGTCGACCCCAAAGTCGCCTGTGACCACCGTGCCGGGTGAGAGACGGCTGACATAAACGGCGGCGTCCTGGTGAACTCGGACCGGATCGCCAGCTGCTGGACCGATCACCTTCAGCAGCCGACCGGTCCGATCCTCCTGGGTGAACTGCCGCTGCTGCAGCCCCGGCGGAAGACTCGCCACCTGGGGAAGGATCCAGAGCTGCAAGAACTCCATCGGTTCCGTTTCGGAGCCGTTTTGTTCGGAATGCTCGGCGCCGGAACCAAGCGTCATCAGTTGCACGCCGCCCGGATGGAGGGTGCCGTCGTTGCCAAGGCTGTCAGCGTGGCGGAACGTGCCCTTCCAGACATAAGTGATGCCCTCCACGTCCGCATGCGGATGCATCGGCCAGATCGCGCCCGGCGCCAGCTGATCGTGATTGAACACCCGCAGCGGCCCGATCCCCATCTGTCGCGGATCGCGATAACGATCGAACGAGAAATGCCAGCGAGCGACAAACCAACCGCCGTCTTCCTTGTGGATCTCACGGTCGCGGCGCACCTGCAACATGGGGTTCCCCTAGGGAATCTGGATCGAGCGCTTGGAGAGTCCCATCCAGTAGCCATCGATGATGCTGGGCAGCGGCTCACCGTTGCTGTCGCCGGCGCCGAGTGTCACGAACAGCGGGGCCAGGTGCTCCGTCCGCGGATGCGCGTATCGGACCGCGGGCGCGCGGTGCGCGAAGTCGGACAGTTCGTCGATGTCACCGTGGTCGAGAGCCTCGTGCGCCCAGGCGTCGAACTCCGTCGACCATGCCGGGGGTGGGGCGTCGAGCCGGAAATCCCGCAGGAATGGAAGCCCGTGTGTGAGGAACCCGCTGCCGATGATGAGTACGCCCTGGTCGCGCAGCGGCCGAAGGCGTCGACCGATCTGGAACAGTTGCTCGGGGTCGAGGCTCGGCATCGAAACCTGCAGCACCGGCACCTTGGCGTCGGGATACATCACGGTGAGCGGCACGTAGGCCCCGTGGTCGAGCCCGCGGTCGGGCTCCTCCGCCACCGCCTCGTCGGAAAGCAGGCGGCGGATATCAGCGGCGAGCTCAGGCGCGCCCGGCGAGGGGTACTGCGTCCGGTAGTAGCGCTCGGGAAATCCGCCAAAGTCATAGACCAGCGGCGTGCCGGTGCGGGTCGAGCCGATCGTTAACGGAGCATTTTCCCAGTGCGCGGAGATGATCAGGACGGCAGCCGGACGGGGTAACGCGCGGGCCCAAGCCTCGAGCTGGGCGACCCAGAGCGGATCATCGACGAGCGGGGGAGCGCCGTGCCCGATGTAGAGCGTGGGCATGCGACCCGAGGTGCTTGCGTGTCGAGCGCGCTCCGCCACCGCGCTCGCCCCAACCTGGGCTGGCTCTTCGGGTGCGCTCGCAGGTTGCGGCTTCAATTCTTCATCCATCGCTGCGTAAACCATTCTCGCCCATGAGCGCAAACCCTCGTTTGGATCGAACTCCGCTGGTCGCGGGCAGGTAACCTTTCCTCCGAATGGTCACTGATCACGCCGTGCACGCCGAGGGCCTGGTGAAACACTACGGCCGGGTTCGAGCACTGGACGGCCTCAATCTCGATGTAGCGGAAGGGAGTCTGCTGGCCCTGCTCGGACCGAACGGGGCGGGCAAGACGACGGCGGTCCGGATTTTCACGACCCTGCTCGAGCCCGACAGCGGCCACGCCACGGTCGCGGGTTTCGATGTGGTCCGGGATGCGGACCGCATCAAGTCACAAATTGGCCTGGCTGGCCAGAACGTGGCGATCGACGAGTATCTGACCGGCCTGGAAAACCTCGAGATGATCGGCCGGCTATATCACCTCGCCGGACGGGATGCAAAGCAGCGCGCGGAGGAGCTCCTCATGCAGTTCGACCTGAACGACGCGGCGAACCGGATCGCGAAGACATACTCGGGAGGGATGCGTCGCCGGCTGGACCTGGCGGCCTCGCTCGTGCTGCTGCCTCCCGTGCTGTTTCTCGATGAGCCGACCACCGGGCTCGATCCGCGAAGCCGGCGACAGGTGTGGGGCATGATCGGCTCCCTCGTGCGTGAGGGGTCGACCATCCTGCTGACGACGCAGTACCTCGAGGAGGCGGACGAGCTGGCGAACCGCATCGCGGTCGTCGATGCCGGGCGGGTGATCGCGGAAGGCACCTCTGACGAGCTCAAAGACCGGGTTGGCGGGAATCGAATCGAAATCGCGGTCGCCAAGGACGCGGACCTCGCCCGCGCCGCCGAAGTCGCCCGCCGTCATTTCTCCAGCGAGGTCAACGTAGATTCGACACAGCGACGGATCTCGGCGCCATCCAAGAATGGGACGAGCCAGCTGGCCGGCCTGGTGCGCGACTTCGACGGCGCCGGGGTCGACATCGTCGACCTCCAACTCCACCGGCCGAGTCTCGATGACGTCTTCCTAACCCTGACAGGTCACCAGGCGGAAGAAGAAAAGGTGGCGCCGCCCGCCGGTCGCTGGCAACGGAGGCCGCGCTGATGGCGGTCGCGCGCGCGGTGTCAACGGCGGGGACGCGCTACGAGCCGGTCAGGGGACGGCCGCGCATCGTGTGGGCATTCCTCGACGCCTTGGTGCTCGCCAAACGAAGCGTGCTGGAAACCGTGCGCGTGCCGGAACTGATCATGTTCGTCGCCATCCAGCCGATCATGTTCGTCCTCCTGTTTCGCTACGTCTTCGGTGGCGCGATCCAGGTCCCCGGCGGGCAGTATGTCAACTTCCTGATGCCCGGGATCTTCGTACAGACGGTGGCATTCGGCGGCGTCACCACCGCCATCGGGCTCGCCCAGGACATGCAGCGCGGCATCATCGATCGTTTCCGTTCCCTCCCCATGTCGTCATCCGCGGTGCTGACCGGTCGCACCATCGCCGATCTCGCCCGAAACCTCTTCACCGTGATCATCATGCTGACCGTCGGGTTCCTGGTGGGGTTTCGGCCGGGCGGCACGCTCTTCGAGTTCCTGCTGGGCATCCTGCTCTTGCTCGGGGTCAGCTTCGCCTTTTCCTGGATCTCAGCCTTCATCGGTCTCCTCGTCCGCAGCGTGGAGGCGGCGCAATCGGGCGGGTTCATCTGGCTCTTTCCTCTGACCTTCGCCTCCAGTGCCTTCGTGCCGGTGGCGACGATGCCCATCTGGCTACAGACGTTCGCGCGCCACAATCCGATCTCGGTCCTCGCCGACGCCCTGCGCGGCCTCTTCCACGTGAACCCACTGATGACCACCGCGGATACGCGCTGGGCGCTGCTTCAGTCGGTGGCCTGGATCGCCGGCATCCTGATCGTCTTCGTACCGCTGTCCGTGATCCGCTACCGGCGGACGACGGCCCGCTAGCCACGCCGAGCGCTGCCATGGCGTGCCCCATGATCGCGACCGAGCGCCTCCTTCTTCGGGAATGGCGGGACCCGGACGTGGTGCCCTTCATCGAGATGAACGCGGATCCCGTAGTGATGCAGTTCTTTCCCGAAACCTACACTCCGGAGCGCACCCACCGATTCGTCGCCCGGATCCGCGAGTCTTGGGCCGAACGCGGCTACGGTCTCTGGGCGGTGGAGCGCAAAGACACGGAAGGCTTCATCGGCTACGTCGGCCTCTGGCCGGCGACGTTTCCCGCCAAATTCACTCCGGCGGTGGAGGTCGGGTGGCGGCTCGCGGCGGACCAATGGGGCCACGGGTACGCCACCGAAGCGGCGCGCGCCGCGTTAGCCTACGGCTTCGACTCGCTCGGCCTCGAGGAAATTGTGTCCTTCACATCCAGCGTCAATGTGCGTTCCTGGCGGGTGATGGAGCGCCTCGGCATGCGACGCGATGCGAGCGGCGACTTCGAGCACCCAAACGTGCCGGAGGGCCATCCCCTCCGGCCTCACGTCCTCTATCGCATCAAACGGCAGGGTTACGCCTAGGCGGCCGCGACTGGAGCCCCTTCCTCGCGAGCCGACTGCCGTCCGCGCAGCGGCACATCGTTGAGGAAGACCGAGGCGATCAGCGCCAGAATCAAGATCGCCGCTCCGTAGAGGAAGACCTCGTGCAACGTCGCGGCCAGGCCGGCACGAATCGCGTGCAGCACCTGGTCGAAGATTGCGGCACCCTGTTGTCCAAAGGCGCTCGCCTGGGCCCTGCGGGCCGCGATCTGCGCGGGATCGAACAGCGTTTGGGGATTGCTGCCACCGCCGCTGACGAACCGCGACGCGACCTGGGAGGGAAGATGGAGGCTGGCCACCTGCTCCTGGATATGAACCGGAAGGCGCTGGGCCAGGACAGAGCCGAGCACCGCGGTGCCGATCGTCCCGCCGATCTGCCTCCAGAACTGGATCTGGCTCGAGGCAACGCCCAGAAAGTTACGCGGCAGC
>Ga0137382_10000997_pt1 | contig 12063 bp, 13 predicted proteins | sample SagtaG_15_FD_104816 | JGI IMG/M metagenome (GOLD analysis project Ga0137382, IMG submission 104816) | Vadose zone soil microbial communities from Sagehorn Ranch, Mendocino, California, USA - Sage2_R_20_16 metaG | ecosystem: Environmental > Terrestrial > Soil > Vadose zone | place: USA... | reverse complement strand
GGACGAAGCAGTCTGCACGGGTTGGGTCGACGGCCTTCGTAAGGCCGTTGATGCGAAAAGCTATAAAATCCGTTTCACCACGCGCAAGCCGAAGAGCAATTGGAGCGCACTCAACATCCGGCGAATGCAAGAGCTCGCTGGCGAAGGTCGAGCGCATCCGGCGGGGCTGAAAGCTTTCAAGCTGCGTGCGCCGGAGAAATCCGGGATCTACTCTTACGAAAATCGACATGCGGCGGCGTTGCGACAAGCGGACGAGAGACAGTTTCGCTCTAATTCCGCCGCGTGGCATTTTTTTCAAACGCAACCGCCGTGGTATCGCAAGACAGCGATCTGGTGGGTGGTGAGCGCCAAGAAAGAAGAGACACGACAGAAAAGGCTGCAGACGTTAATCGCGGATTCAAAAACGCAGCGACGAATCGCTCAGCTTCGGCGCGATGCATGCTAATATTTGGCCGGAACTCAGCCCTCAAGCAACTGCTCTTTAATTTCCATAATCTGTCGTCAGAATGTGCTCGCCTTTGTTGATCGGAATTGCGCTTAAGACAAACGCAGGGACCTTTGAATACTATGGATTATGTCATTCGCCCGCTCACGACCGCGGATGAACCGATTCTATGGGAAATGCTGTATCAGGCCCTGCAGAGGAGCGAAACCGAACCGGCAGCGTCACGGGATATCGTGCGGCGACCTGCATTCGCGCGCTATGTCGAGGGCTGGGGCCGTCCGGGCGATACCGGTTTTGTCGCCTACGATGCCAAGCAGAATGACAAGCTGTTGGGTGCGGTTTGGCTTCGCTTGCCAACAGGCGACCAGAGCAATGAAAACAAAGTCACGCCGGAACTTGCCTTTACCGTCAAGCCTGGCCTTCGCCGGCGTGGCATTGGGGCCGCGCTTCTCACGCAATTAGTCAAAGCCAACCCGCAATACTCAGCGATCTCAATCCGCGCACCGGCGAACAATCCGGCGGTGCGGCTCTACGAAAAATTCGGGTTCAAAATTGTGCAACAAAGCGAGCGAGCCGTCACGATGCGCAGGGAAGTCTGAGGCAGGCGCACTGTGGAGCCTACAGGTTCGAACGTCGAATCAGTATTCCGCGAAAGCTTCGTCCGCGTAGCAATATAGCCAACGTTCGTTAGGCTGAGCGGACGCGATTACCGGATGCTCGCTTGCCCTGGCGTGTTTGCTCGCGTGGCGATTGGGGGATGAGTCACAACAAAGCGTAACGCCACATTCCTGACACGTTCGCAGGTGAACCCAGTCGGAGCCAATCCTTACGCACTCTTCGCATTCCTGCCGTTTCGGATGTTTGATTGTCGCGATAGCAGCGAGATGAGAACAGGTTCCTTCGGCCATATGTCTTCCTAGCTTCGCAGCACCTGATGCACAAAGGCAACCGCGATGGATCCTTCCCCAACGGCTGACGCGACACGCTTGATGTTGCCCGATCGAACATCCCCAACGGCAAATATCCCCGGGAGACTGGTTTCAAGTAGATAAGGAGCTCGGGTCAGCGGCCAATGCGCAGCGCGCAGATCTTCCGCCGACAAATCTGGTCCGGTCTTTATGAACCCTTTCTCGTCCAGAACGACACAGCGATCAAGCCAGCGTGTGTTGGGAATGGCACCGAGCATAACGAAGACGTGCCCGATATCGTGTGTCTCAATATTCCCGCTACGATTCTCGCGCCACCGCACCCGCTCGAGGTGATCGTTTCCTTCCAAGCCGACGATTTCTGTGCACGTTCGCAACACGATCGCAGGATTCTCTTCGATACGCCGGATCAAATATCGCGACATGCTCTTTGTCAGGCCTTCACCTCGCACAAGCATGTGCACACGCTTGACGCTCTGCGCGAGAAAAACGGCGGCCTGCCCAGCCGAATTTGCTCCACCGACGACGACGACTTCTTCCCCGCCGCACAACTGCGCTTCGACAAATGTCGCGCCGTAATACACGCCCGCGCCTTCGAACCGCGACAAGTTCTCGACAGCGAGTCTGCGATATTCGGCCCCGGTGGCGATGATTAAGGCGCGGGCCCGCACGCGCGGACCGCTGTCCACCGCGACCGCATACGGCTTTCGGTCGCACATCAATTTTGTGGCGCCTCTCGCGATGAGCATCTGAGCGCCGAATTTCTGCGCTTGCGTGTAAGCGGCCGTCGCGAGGTCCTGGCCTGAAATGCCGGTCGGAAACCCCAGATAATTTTCAATTCTCGAACTCAAACCTGCTTGGCCCCCGGGGGCGTTCGTCTCCAGCACGAGCACATCAAGGCCTTCCGACGCGCCGTAAACCGCCGCCGCCAGTCCGGACGGCCCGGCTCCGATGACGACCAAATCACGTATTTCCGTCTGATCGATCGCTTCGTTAAACCCGAGGCAGTCGGCAATCTGCCGGTTGGTCGGATTTCGAAGCACGTTCTCGCCGCGACAAATCACTACCGGCACGTCTTTGACGCCGACACGAAAACGACTGAGCAGATCCTGGACTGCTGAATCACGTTCAACGTCGATGTACGAATACGGATGCCCGTTACGCGTCAGGAACTCTTTGATGCGGAGTGTTCCCTGAGAATGATTCGAGCCCACGAGCACGACGTCCCCAAAGCCTTCCGCGATGAGGCCGGCGCGCCGCAAAATGAACGCTCGCAATAAAATTTCGCTCAATTCACTGTCGGTTTGGATGAGCCCCAACAGACGTTCCCGATCCAACTCGATCACTTCACCCGGCTCCTTGGCGCGAATCTGGAGGACGCTTCGTCGGCCCGAAAGCATATGCGTGTCGCCAGTGAACTGCCCGGCGCGCTCGACTGCCACAATTTCTTCCTGCGCGCCTGAGCGCCGCACCACTTCCGCTTCACCGGCGGTAACAACGAAGAAGCGCGTAATTTGTTCACCCGCTTCAATCAATATTTCGCCACGCTGAACCTGGCGTCTGCGGCCATGCGGCGCGATGCGCTCGATCTGTGCCCGCGTCAATATCGGAAACATCTCGTATGGACGCTCCGGCGGCGTCGAAGGAGACTGAGGAACGGTATCGCTCATGCGATGTGTTTACTTGTTTGCTACGGCATAGTTTAAAGCGCGAAGGTCTACTTCGGCCAAACTCGGAATACGGTGTTCATTACTCAAAGTAATTGCGCTCGGCTTGCGCCGCCTGCTCTTGGCGCAGCCATTCCATGCATAACCGTTACGATGTAGCCGGCGGAATCGGCATTTGAGGCAAACTGTAGCGATCGGGCCACGTCAGCTAACCGGGGGCGGAAGAGTAAATGAAACAATCTCGTTCGCGACCCGAGGGTTCGTCCATAACTGCGCGCCGTCGAACGTCAGCGAGCGGCATTGAAGCGGAACATGCGCCAGATCTTGCACCGTCGGCGTTTCTTCCCGCAGATCGAAACGCGCGATGCGCCAATCCTCGTTTGGCTTTTCCGCACCGCGCAGAACGTAGATCAATGCATCGACGAATACGTGACCGCAGATCTCAGCATTAACGTCAATGACACGCAGAATGTTTCCGCCTGAATCGAGTTTTAGGATGCGATGCTCGTACCATTGGCTCAGGTAAAGATGATCGCCGTCGTAACTGAGGTACGATCCCGTAAAATCTGGACAAGCGATTCGATCGGTGTTCGTGAACCCCTCTCCCGGAACATATCGCCGAACATACCGATCATCTTCTGGACCTTCACCGATGGTAAAGCGAAGAGCTTCGCCAGTTGAAACCGCCGCCCACGGGATCCCAGGAGCCTCCGTTTCTTCCAAGAGGGTCCATGTCTTCACATCGATTCGATAAATGCGGTGAAGATCGCGTGAGCCCATCCAGAGCGCATTGCCATCCCAGGCGAGCGCCTGCGGGGTGACCGCTGGAGAGGCAAGTCGTCGTTGCTCGTGGATCGATGGCAGTTCTCGCATCATGGTCAAGCAATTTGCATCGATTTTGCCGACAAAGAACAAGAAAAATGCCGATCCGGTCCCGTCGCCGCAGCGAGAGTCTATTCGAATTAGGCATTCCTCTTTTGGTCGCCGCGGCGGCCTAGTTTGTGGTCGCGGTTGAGCGGTGTCAGTCAGTATGCTCCGAGCATGGAGACGTCAATTTCGGATAGCACTAAACAGGCGAACACGACACCACCGCATGTTGTCGTGCGTGGCAACGCGAGCGGATTCTTGCAGGAGGTTGTTAGCGGCACCCACCGCTTGCGCGCTGATGAGCCGGTGAAGGCAGGCGGCGGCGATGCGGGTCCGGATCCGTATGATTATCTCCTGGTGGGCCTGGGCGCCTGCACCTCCATGACGGTTGGTTTGTACGCGCGCCGAAAACAATTGCCTCTCGAGAATATTACCGTCTCGCTCCGACACTCTCGGATCTATGCTGAGGACTGTGCAGAATGCGTCACCAAAGAGGGCTTGCTCGACAGAATCAACGTGGAGATCGAGCTGACTGGGCCATTGACGGAAAAGGAACGCGCAGCGCTCATGGATGTCGCCGCGAAATGCCCTGTCCATCGGACACTCAAATCCGAGATCAACATCAAGCTGGAAGCTGCTCGGTCACCAAATACCTAGTTCTGGTCGCTGATGATAACGTCGGTCATCGAGCATTAAACCTATTCAGCGCGCATAGCACGCGTTGAACGTTTTTTTAATCTTCAACCCACGCGACTGAATCACCTGATCGATCTTGTCTTCGTCGCGCGAGCTTGGGATTGAGATTGTGTGGCGAAAATGCTGGCCATCCACACTCGTTCTTGGATAAGCAAGCGCGCCGCCCATGCTGTTTAACTCCCTCACTTTCGTTGTTTTTTTCGCAGTCGTCGTGACCGCCTACTGGAGCATGCGTTCCTGGAATGCGCGGAAAAATCTCCTGGTAATTGCGAGCTACATTTTTTACGGAGCCTGGAACCCGCCATTCGCCGCTTTGCTTTTTTCCACCACCGCGATGGATTTTTGGCTCGGGGCGAGAATTGCCAAGGCCAAAGGCCGGCATGCGCGGCGCGTCTGGTTGATTGCCAGCGTCTGCATGAACCTGAGCATGCTCGGGTTTTTCAAATACGGGAACTTTCTCCTGCAAAATTTCCAGTGGCTGCTGGCGCGCCTTGGTATCATCTATCAGCCACCGCACCTCGACATTCTTCTGCCCGTCGGCATTTCATTTTACACGTTTCATTCTCTCTCTTACACCCTCGATGTCTATCGCGGAGTGTTGCAGCCCACGAAGTCGCTGCGCGATTTCGTCCTGGCCGTTTCGTTTTTTCCACAGCTGGTCGCCGGACCAATCGTGCGTGCCGGTGATTTTCTTCCGCAACTCGTCACGCCGCCGGGTTTACGCACCGGTCAGTTTTTGTGGGGATTGTTGCTCATGACCCTCGGCTTGTTCGAAAAAATCGTGCTCGCCGATACCATGCTTTCTGGTTCGGCCGATCGCATCTTTGGTTACCCCGGTCCGTTAGTCGCGCTCGATTCGTGGCTTGGTGTCATGGCATTCGCCGGTCAAATATTTTTCGATTTTGCCGGCTACTCCATCTGCGCTATCGGCGCGGCTCTCTGTCTTGGCTTTCATTTGAAAGATAATTTCCGCTTTCCCTACGCCGCCATTGGCTTTTCCGATTTCTGGCGGCGCTGGCACATTTCGCTTTCTACATTCTTGCGCGACTACCTTTACATCCCGCTGGGCGGCAATCAGGTCCGCCCAGTTCGGGCCGCGATCAATCTAGTGATCGTAATGTTTCTCGGCGGTCTCTGGCACGGCGCGGCCTGGACTTTCGTGGTTTGGGGGCTACTTCATGGTTCCTATCTCGTTATCGAACGCGTCATTCGCGTTTTTTTCGAAGACGCGGCGTGGGCCAATAATGTTGCCACCCGACTTTTGGCCGGCCTCGCTACTTACACCGCTGTTTCCATCGCATGGGTATTTTTTCGCGCCTCCGATTTCACCATCGCCACGCGAATGCTGCGCGGCATGTTTGGCGGGCACCCGCACGGCGACGCCATTCTTTCCACTCGTGAGATGTTGCAGATCGGTATCGTCATCGCCGGCATGGTTCTCGCGCATTGCGCGCTACGCGAGAGCAACATTGAAACCGCTGTGACGCGCTTGCCGCGCTGGCTCGTGACTACAGCCTGGGCCGCGATGGCCTGCGCCATCATACTCACTCAAGGAAGCAGCAATGCCTTCATCTACTTCCAATTTTAAACGGAAGCTTCGGCTGCCGCGGTTATTCTTCGCCAAGCCGTCGGAAATAACGCCGCGCGATTACGAGCGACCGATCCCTCCGGTACCATGGCGCGGCATTACCGTCGTTGTTGTCCTAATCGTTATCGGGGCCACGTCCGCCTGGGAGTTCTATTGTCGCTCGATCGGCTACGGTCCCACCCTTAATGATAACGAGGATCTTTGGACGATGACGCGCCGGCGCGTGAAACCGGAGTCCGTGGTCATCGTCGGCGATTCGCGCGCCTGGTTCGATCTCGATCTTGATGAACTGCAAAAGGGATTAGGCAAGCGTCCGGTCCAGCTGGCAATGGGCGGAAGCTGCGCTTATCCGGTGCTGGCTGATCTCGTCCGTGACGAAAGTTTTCACGGCACAATCATTTGCAGTGTCGTGCCACGTCTGTTCGTCGCGCCACCCGGTGTCCCTCCGATGGAGCGCGCAGAAAAAGTCGTTCGCCGGTTTCACACTCAAACGCCCGCGCAGCGCGCCAGCCAATATCTGGCGATGCCATTGGAAGAACATGTTGCGTTTCTCAAGCAGGAAGAACTTACCTTGGACGAGCTGCTGAAACGCCTGCCCATTCCCAATCGACCGAACGCCCTGGTGCCACCTCGCCTTCCGCCTTATTTCGGGACTTTGGATCGGGAACGCCGCTCCCGCATGATCGAGCAATGTGCTCGGCCGGGAAAATTGCAGACCACGGTTCAACAAATCTGGTTGCCACTCTTCAGCCCGCCTCCCCTGCCTACGTACATTCCAAAAGACGAATTCATGGCGAAAATGAAGCAAGCGACCGAACAACGTTTTAATGATGTCGCCGCGGCCGTTCAAAAGCTTCGCGCCCGCGGCGGCAAGATCGTCTTCGTGCGCTTCCCTTATAGCGGCGAATTGAAGAAACTCGAAGACCGTATCACGCCGCGCACCGGAATTTGGGATCGAGTGATCAAAGACACAGCCGCGCCCGGAATTTACTACGAAGATTTTCCCGAGCTGTCCGGATTCAACTGTCCCGAATGGTCGCACCTCTCTGCCGGCGACTCAGTCGAATTCAGCAAGCGTCTCGTTCCACATCTGCGCAAGGCGCTGCAGATGTGATGCGCATTGTCAGAGCGCGCGCCTTCGCAGAAGCGATATTCGTCAAATTTGGAGTTATTATCCCGCCTCCCGATCGAGCACGGAGAGAATATTGCCGGCGGGATCTTTGAACCAGGCAATGGTGGGACCTTTTCCACGCATAATTCCTTTTTCATTCGTCTTGATGTCGAGTTGATTATAAATCTCAAAGCGCACACCGCGCTTTGTAAGTTCGTCTACGGCCTTATCGACATTGTCCACCGGGAAATTCAGGATGGTGAAAGTTGCCGGGGTGTGGTTCGGCTTCGGGTAGATGAGAACCTTATTGTCTCCGGCAAGATGAAGCGTTAGAAGGCCGTTCGATTCAGAAACCTCCAAGCCTAATGTTTGGCCATAGAACTGTTTCGCCTTTTGGGTGTCGTTGACTGAAAAACCGCTGAACGCTTTGCTGTTGCTTAACATTTATAGCCTCCTTCATTACTATTTCGCTTTCTGCCACATTTCTGTTCCTGTTGATCGGAGATTGCCGGGAAAAACTCAACGGCAGTTCGGTCTTTGCTTCTGATCGATGCGATCTGCGCTTGAACCGGAGTCGCGCGCCTTGACCGACCCGCTGTCGCGCTGTTAAGCCGGACGGCGATGAAGCGGCTCCTCTGGCTCGATGTAGCAAAGGGATTGGCCATTCTCGTGGTCGTCTACTTTCATTTTTTCCGGGCCTACTTCGAGCACGGGTCACTTCCACCAGCCGATTGGAACGGCTTCGCCGCCAGCGTCGCGACCATTCTAAGATACGTGTGGCTCCATGTCTCCGGGCTTGGCTTCCATGCGGTCGGCGTTTTCATCATTCTCAGCGGTTGGGCGCTAATGCAATCGACTGCGCGCCGCGCGGAGTCAGGGTCGATGAAGTGGGGCGCCTGGTACCGCGCGCGATTTCTGCGGCTTTATCCGATGTACTGGGTCGCACATTTGGTCTATCTCGTTTCACCTTTCGTCGCGCGGCTCGAACCGGTGGACAGCCGCATCGTGTTGAGCCTGCTCGGCCTGCGCTTTATCGACATCACTATGAACTTCATGTACCTGAATGCGGCCTGGTGGTATTTCTCCATGCTGATCCAGTTCTATCTGATCTTTCCCCTGCTCTTTTGGACAGCGCAGCGGCTCGGACCCTGGACTTTTCTGCTGATCGCGTGCGCCGTCGGATTTTTCACGCGCTATGTGATGCTCATCGTCTATCCGCAACATGGATTGTGGATACTTGGCGGTTTCGCGATATGCCGGCTGCCGGAGTTCGCGTTCGGCATGGCGCTCGGAATGTGGTGGAACCAATCGCCGGCGTGGGCCGAACGCGTTCTTCTCGGCGGGGCCGGATTGGTGAGCGGATTGGTGTTTTATCCCGCGGCCCTACAGCTTTACCACAACGGTTACACCTACATTTTCGTCGACTTCGCCACCGGCGCCTGCTGTTTTCTCGTCATAGTAGGAGTCGCCGGAATTATTTCGCGATTCCAGCGACCGGCCGAAGTAATCGGCCTGGTCGGAGCGTTCTCTTACGGCTTGTATCTTATACACCAACCTTATGTCATCTGGTTGGGACTTCGCATCCGCGAGCAACCGATCCCGATGTTTCTGCTGATCGCGGCCGGGACGCTCGCCGTGCTCAGCGCGTGGGGCATCCTCCTGGAAAAGGCAACCAATGCGCTCGTGAACACGCTTGTTCCGGCGAGGGCAGAATCGCGACCTGATTAACAACTGTCCCACCCGGTTTTGGCAAAACGGAATTGGCTCTCCCAAAGGGTAGAAACAATGGAGACCTTCTCTTCTAATTGGATGTTGGGGGTTGAGCGTTGGACGTTTAACCGGGACCTGTTGTCATGAGTAAGGCTTCAAACAAATCATCCAAGGCTCGTGGCGAGTCGAAAAACCGACGGTGGTCAGCCAGAGTCACGAAGCACAGTAATGCGCTCGATCTCCAACCAAACGTTTTCAGATCAAGCGATCCACGTCGGATCGCGCTCTCGCTGAAGCGATCTGCTCAGAGCAGCAAACGACGTAAGGGCACACCGTATCAATCAGCCATGTCGATGCTCAACTTCTATATCAATCGCGCCGGCCGATCCCTTTCTCAAAAGCAGAAACGTGTTCTGGAACGGGCCAAAGGCGAACTGCGCGACGTCTTTGGCCGAGCGTAAACGTGCGCGACACCGCGCGCGCAGATTCTTGCAGGATTGCCACCCCTGACCTCTGATATCAATTGCTCTTATGTGGATGATTGGCGCGATTGCTGTATTGCTGCCTTCCGTGGTCATGGCCTTTGAACCTCCCAGTTCGGAGACAAGACGGGATGCGGCCGGTGATCTGAGCGGATTGCCGATTCTCCTTCAGCGCGCCTTTGCGTCGGATGCCGTCAGTTTCGATCCGATTCCAAAACCGGGGCCAAACGACTGGCTCGCTGTGCATGAGGAGCCGGGGCAGACATTCGACGAGTTCAAAACGTCGCAGCCGAACAGGCCCACCCAGAGTCGACGTATTATTTACCTTCAGCCGCTCGGCGATTTTGCACCCGAACGCAGCCCGTCGATCGACAAGCTGCGGAAGTTTGCTGCAGCATTCTTCGCGATGGAAGTGAAGGCGCTTCCACCAATTTCGATTTCCGTGGGGAAGTTCACAACGCGGCGCAATCCTCACACCGGCTCACTGCAAATCCTAACGAGTGATGTTCTCAACTTTCTCAAAACCCGCCTTCCAGCAGACGCGTTCTGCATGCTTGCTATCACAATGGAAGATCTTTATCCGGAGTCATCCTGGAATTTCGTGTTCGGGCAGGCCTCGCTGCGCGAGCGTGTTGGAGTTTACAGCTTCGCCCGATACGATCCGGCTTTTTATGGTGAAGCCCGCGCCGCTGATTATGAGACGCTCCTGCTGCGCCGCAGTTGCAAGGTGCTCGCGCATGAGACCGGCCACATCTTCGGCCTCGCCCATTGCACCTTCTTCAATTGTCTGATGAACGGCTCAAATCATCTGGCCGAAAGCGATCGCCGGCCGCTGCATCTATGCCCGGTGTGCCTGCGTAAGCTGCAATGGAGCATCGGCTTCAACGTCCTGGAACGCTATGGCGCACTCGAGCGGATTGATCGCGAGGCCGGATTTGCGGACGAAGCTGACTGGTTCAGCCGGCGCATCAAAACCGTGCGCGCGGAATGACCACGTAACTTCATCACCGCGGCGCGTCGCTCGTCTGAAATTGCGCTGAGTACAGTCGAGACGGTTAAGTTTGTCCGGTTAGAAAGGAGCTGATCTCACCGAGAGCTTTGCGCGAGATATCGGGAACGAGGGCGTCTTCGGCGGGGTGACCCACCACCAGAAGGACAAAAGCTTTCTCGTGCGAAGGACGGCCCAGAATTCGACTCAAGAAACCCATCGGGCTCGGCGTGTGGGTTAAAGCGGCTAAACCGCACGAGTGCACCGCGGTGACTAAGAGACCGGTCGCAATCCCAACTGATTCGATCGCGTAATATGTTTTGGACCGCATTCCGTCCGGCAGAATTCGGAACGGCTGCGCGAACACCGCGATGAGCCATGGCGCTATTTCCAGGAATGGTTTTCGAGAATTCGTTCCGAGTGGCGCAAGGGCTTCCAGCCACGCCTTCGGCGCGCGGTGCTCGTAAAATTCCTTCTCCGCCGCTTCGGCCGCAACCCGGATTTGGCGCTTCATTACAGGATCGCTCACCGCCACGAAATGCCATGGCTGCAAATTCGCTCCACTCGGCGCAGTCCCCGCTGCACGAATGCAATATTCAATCACTTCAGGTTGCACCGGCCGACTCGAGAACTCACGGATCGTCCGACGCCTCTGCATCGTTCCGTAAAATTTTTGGGCCCGGTCGAGTTGCTCGTCGTCAGATCCAGCCTCGATTTTCGGAGGAGGCACGAAGCGCGCTAGATTCACTCCTTGCTTATTACGCGGCTTACTCGTGAACCGCCAGCCTCATTGGTTCTGCTCTGGCATGGACAAGCTAACGGCAATCTCAGTAGTAAACTGCGTTCTCCGATCACCTCCCCCGAAGCAATCTTGCCCGACGAACCGATGAATTAGCGCAGCGACCACAACGTGCGCAGGCGCTAACAAATAGAATTCGCCGCCATCCCCCCGGCGGCCGAACTGGTTAGAATTCCAGCTCTAGGGTTTCCCTGAGGACGAGTTCGTCGGCCGATCTGTGCCAGAAGGAATTTCGAATCATAGCATGCTCGTCGCGAATCACCATTGCGGCTCGTCTCTTTGCGCTCGGCGAAGGGAATGAACGTCTTTTCCATGCGGGTGACCCAGCGAGCATATTTTTTCCGCTGGGCGTGCGGATAGGTAATGCGCAGCGTTACCCATTCCGAACCGTTCGTGTAAAGTTTGCGATGGTATTCCGTGCCGTCAGGTGTGACCCCCGAGAGCGCGAACCAGTTGTCGCCTTTCTTTTTCTCCTTCACGGTGCCGGCGAGAAGATCGATCTCTTTCTGCATCCGACTGTCGAGGCTCTTTCCTTCGGCAGCATCGGCCTGGACAACCGCTTCGACCGTGAATTCACCATCCGGTGTTTGGAAGGAGCAACCCGCAGTCGGCGCAGTGGAATGAATAAGGGTCTCAGGAACTTGCAGGACATACTGAGTTTTGGGCGTTGAACAGAGGTTCCACGTCTCTTGCTCCGCATCGGCAAGCCCAGCTCCTGTCACGCCGACTGCGAACGCCACCGTGAAAATTCGAGAACACATCGAGAGTCACTAAAGACTCATCG
>Ga0137382_10000994_pt1 | contig 12068 bp, 9 predicted proteins | sample SagtaG_15_FD_104816 | JGI IMG/M metagenome (GOLD analysis project Ga0137382, IMG submission 104816) | Vadose zone soil microbial communities from Sagehorn Ranch, Mendocino, California, USA - Sage2_R_20_16 metaG | ecosystem: Environmental > Terrestrial > Soil > Vadose zone | place: USA... | reverse complement strand
TCGGATGGATCGGTCTCGCATCTGCGAGAGATGTACGATGCCGGCCGTCAACCCTAGCCCCGCGCAGAGTCCGCCGAGGCTAAAAAGCCGACGATTTGGGAAAGAAGGCGTCTCCGGCAAGCTCGGCGGATCAATTACCCTAAACCTCTCTGCCTGCTGGCCATTTTCAAGCGCAGTGGCCATCTGCGACTCATTTCGCCTTTTGAGCAGGTCGTTGTAGAAAGTGAGGGCCGTCTGATAGTCCCGTGTCAAGGCTTGGAATTCCTGCTGGACGCCCGGACTTGATTCAATCCGTGCCTGAAGCACACGGATTTGTTTTTGCAGCTCCTCTTGCTGCTTTGCTTTTTGGATGATACTCAGCTCTTGCTGATGAAGTTGTGCACGAAGCTGCTGTACCTGCGGAGTTTCGATAACGGGAATTGCGGCTTTCTGTTCTTCGGTTGCGGTTAGATCTCTGGGGGGCGCCGATTCAATTTGCTTTTCTAGTTGTGCGATCGCGTGTTTGAGTTGAATAACCTTCGGGTGCTTGTCTGTATAGCTTCTTTGGAGCACGGCGAGCTGATTCTGCATATCGCTGAGTTGTTGCTCAAGGGACTTGGAGCTCTGCCCGCCCGAAGTTTGTCTCAATTCTGCAAGCTGCTGGTTCAACATGGATTCCAGAAAAGTCTTTTCTTGCCGGGCCTGATTCAGACCTTGTGTCACGGCTTCGAGTTGCGGAGTCATGCCGGCCAATAGCGTGACATTGGTCTTTTCGTCCTCCGGTAGTGATCCGATGTGCCGGCTTTGAAACGCAGCCACCTTAGCGTCCTGTTCGTCCAGTTTGGCCTTGGCTTCCTCCAATTGTTTGGCCAAAAACTCTGTCGTATCTTCCGTCCGTTTTTGCCGCTGATGAATATTTTGACTCCTAAACATGGAGCTGATTTGAGTGCAAACTTGCTGCGCAAGTTGCGCATCCCCCAGTGTTACGTCCACTGTGAAGCCTGGCAGTTCGCGCGACAATGTCCCGGGCATCGGATTGAGCGGCGCTACTTTGATCGACTTTTTCAGCCGTTCGATCATGACTTCCATGGGGACTCGCCCGGCATCCTTTTTGTACGGGTTAAATTGCTCTACCAATTCCTGTAACCTCGTGCGGCTGAGGATTTGTCCTTGCATGCTGGCCAGACGTTGGTTCACGTCCTCACTCACCACGGGTTTTACATAGGCCTCAGGGACCACCGGTTCCTCCACCAGAACCATGGTGTGCGACGTGTATTGTGCCGGAATGACTATCGACAAAAGAAAACCAGCCGCGGCGCCCAAGGCGGCCGCGCTGATGAGCAGCCAGCGTCGCCGAAGCAGAAGCGCCACGTACTCTTCGACATTCATTTGGCGGCGGACTTCCACTTTTACCTCGCTCTCCTTGCTTTTGCCGATACGGCATCCGGTCGGGCACACCGTAGTCCGCTCATGCTACGGGACAAAACACCGCCGGGAATAAGCATTTCCCGCGTGCTACCGCCATGCACGGGCGGCTGTCTAAACGCTGAAACTGTTTCCGGTCGAACGGCTCCCCGGACCCTGCCTGAGCCCTCCTCAGCGGGGCTCTCTCTTGGTGCCCAGCCTAATGAACCAAGCCTTTGCGGACAATCGGGCACGTTCCCCATCCGAATAGGAGTAAACACCTGAAGCACACCTAAAGGAAATACACGAAATTGCCTTTGGTCCTCAAAGCCATCGATTTGCGCCCACATTTCTTGTCTAGAACTTGTAATCATGTGTCCGGTAAAATAGGCCTAGCGTAAATCGGTTCCTGTCCACATCCAGAACAAGCGGCACAAACTGGTTCGCGCGCTGGCGCAGGTAGTTGTATCCAAGGTGCAAACTCAGGGTTTGCACCAGCGGGCGTTCGAGGGCTACTCCGGCTGATTGCGTATCAAACGCCCCTTTTCCATTGGGTCCTTGAAGGGCTACGGACCTTGCGTTCGATCCGGTTAGCGCGATGTCCCACTTCCAGGCCATTGGGCGTCGGATCTCCGCGCCTTCGTAGGAATTTGTAACCGCCGGCAAGAGTCCTCCGCCGTCTGCAACAAGATAGTGAGCAGTCAAGCGAACGACCGTTTGATCCGAACGGAATGTCACCGACCCGCCGCCTCCGGGGTTCCACCGCATTGTTCTTTGCGTGACGAGGACGTTCCCCGGTTGGAGTGGATTTGTCGAGGGAACCAGGAATTGTCCTTCGGAGTCGGAGTATTCCGCTCCTCCGAAAACACTCAGGGTCACGTACGGACTGGCGTCCCACAGCTGTTTCAGAAAGGCCCCGTGCGTTATGTCATGAAAGGATTGGCTAAAGCGAAGGTTTTGGTATTGATATTCCACACTAGTCGTAAAGTGCCGGGTCACCCGGTAGCTATACCTTCCTGCACCTACGTCGCTCTGCGTGCTAAACAGACTTGGGGCAGGATTTGTATTGGCATTTCCTATGTTTGTAAAGCGTCGGAACGCATGGCCCCCGGTAAAGTTAAATGAAGTGCGGTGGCTCACGTCGTACTCGACTTCTCCCGAAGCTTCATTGGCAAATTGCCGGGAAAACGGCGTGAAGAGCGTGGTATTGAGATTGGAAGAGCCGCCTGCAGGAAGAGAAAGGTCTCCATTCGCACGCGGCTCTAACCCACCGGTAGTGTAGTCCAGTGAATCCTTCAATCGGAAGAGCAAATGCCTTCCCGCGTGGAATTCGTTGTCAAAGTCTAGGCGCTGGTCAACTTGGTTGAAATTGCGGGCCGTCTGGTAGAACAAGGCGTTGGGGCGGTAATCCAGCCCGAGTTTCCAGCCCGGCCCCTTGGTCCAGATGCTGAACAGCGCGCCCTCTTCAAATACGTAGTCCCTGACGCGGCGCGCGTTGTCTCCGAGAATGTTGTCGTCCCAGCTCGATGCGCTATGGAGTTCGACGGCAAATCCGCTGGTTTCGGGCTGCTGGGTTATGTATCTTAAATTGGCTTCGGGCTCCTTGGGAGCAGATCGCTCCTGTCCTTGAGCGACAAAGGGTACACCCATCAGCGTGAACGATGCGGCCAGTCGGAACAGGGATACTCTGGTATATTCCATGAGCGTGACCTTCAGGGCACAATAATGGTGTCCCCGGCCTGTAACTCGATGTTCTGCGAGTCATTCTTGCCTTTTGACACCTGCTTGTAGTTGAACGGAAGGGTTATCGTGGTTCCCTGAGGAGTGCGCCTCAAAACATGGATTTTGGTGACTTTGGCAAAGTCGCGAAAACCTCCCGCCTGCGCCAAACCATCCAGCACACTTGTTGGTTTAACCAGCGGAAATGATCCAGGATGCTCAACCTCACCCATGACGCTAAATTGCCGGCTCTTTACTTCCTCTACGACGACCGTAACTTCCGCGTCTTTGATGTAGTCGTGGAGTTTTTCGGCAATGGTTGCTTGAAGACTGTACGGCATCACCCCACTCGCTTGGATTTCCCCAATGAGGGGCATGGTGATCTTGCCGTCCATCCGCACCGGAACTTTCTGTGACACTTCAGGCTCGTGAAGTACATTGATGGCAAGTAAATCACCGGGCCCGATGATGTAAGAGTTCGCATCGACGGGTATGGGGTCAGAAGAAGGATTGGTGGTCGGGGAATTTTGCCGGGGGCTTATCTTTTCCTCGCGTTTTGCTGGGCGCGAACTGCTTTCTTGACATACTGCACAAGTGGCCGTCACGCTTAACAAAACTAAAGTAAGTACCGTGAATTTTGCGGGATGGGCAGGATAAGACACATGCATCATTTCACCACCTCGATGCTTAATAGGTCGTGCGAGTCCCGAAGCACATCGCAGGTCCACACCGAAATCTGCAACCCTTGATTGCAGACCTATCCAGCCTAGGAAGGTGGGGCCCAAACGACAATCCGGTGAGTACACGAAACCCTATGTAGGTGAATCTCCTACGGGTATATCTAGGGTGGTCTCCTCACATTTGGATCGTCACGCTAACTCTTTTTCCTTCAAGAAGTTAACGCGCCTACGGGAATGTACTGAGGCTGCTTGCTTTATCTAAAGGCCGGGCCTTTTTCTCGGGATGAAGATAGGTTCGCTTCGGGTGACAGACTGCGTTCGGGATCTACGAACAACCATGCCACGGAACCGAGCACCGACAAACCCGCAGCCACAAGAAAAGACGTGGTCCAGCCGAATCGAGACGCAAGAAACGGAGTCAGTGAGGCGGTGAGCGCTCCCCCGAATTGATTGCCCATGTTCATGAAACCGGAGACGGAGCCGGAGGAACCGGAAGCGATATCGGCGGTGACCGACCAGAACGAGCTTTGCGAAAGATAGAGTGCGCCCGCACCTCCGGCGAGCACCAGGCTGGCCAGCCCGGCGCTCTGCACTTGCGAACCAAACAAAAGGAAGACGGCAGTCAAGACCAGCGCGAAAACGGCGATGCCACAGCGTCCAGCGCGTTTTCCGTAGAGCTTCGTGACCTTGTCGCTGATCGCGCCGCCGACGGGGCTGCATGCGGCCATAGACAGAAAGAGAAGTGTTGTATAGGACGCACTAGCCTTCAGATTCAATCCACGCACTTTGGCCAGGTAAATGAAGAACCAGGTAAAGAAAATCCAGGCGATATAACCGAAACAGAAATAGGCGAGCGTAACGGCCCAAACATTCTTCGAGGAAAGGATATTCATCCACGGAATGCGGTCACCGGCTGCGACGCTACGGTGATTCGATTCTTCGGCCGTGCGGGAGTAGGCCGATGGCCTAACCGTTCGCCCGGCCTGAATGAATTTTAGTTCCGCTGGCGAGATTTTGGGATGCTCTTCGGGCGTATTCCGCGCAAAGAGATACCAAATTGCACCGACGGCCAGCCCCATGACCGCGCTCAGCCAAAACGACCATCGCCAACCATAGTGAACCATGATGTAGGTGATGAGGAACGGCGTGGCACCCGCACCGATGCCCACGCCGGCAAAAATCAGACCGTTGGCTCTTCCCCGCTCCTGCGAGGGAATCCAACGCGAAACGAATTGGTTGGAGGCGGGGAACAACACCGCTTCTCCTGCTCCCAGAAGAAAGCGGGCCGCTGCAAGAACCAGAACCGCTGAGATTATCCCGGGTGGAACGGCGGCAATAAGAGAAGTAAAGATCCCCCACCACACCACGCCGACGGCGAGCACGCGCCGCGATCCGAGGCGGTCGGCCAGCCATCCTCCCACGGTTTGGAAAAATGCGTAGCCGAGCAAGAAGGCGCTGGTCAGCGAACCTAGCTGTACGTTGGTAAGGTGACATTCTGTGGCAATGGAACTTCCGGCGATAGAAAGATTGATTCGGTCGAGGTATGCGACCGCGCTCAGAACAAATAGCCAAAGCACCAGGAACCAGCGCACGCGACTCTTCGCACCTTCAACCATGCAGACTCCCTTGATAGCTACTGATATGGGGCACGCGGTGGCTCCCGGAATGCAGTTTCATCAGAGACGCGAACGAAAGAGCTGATTCGCCTACGCAGTGTGTGCCTTTAGGAATTTCACCAATTCCTGGGCGATGACCTTTTCTTCCCCGGGCTTCAGCATGAAGGAATTCATGGACAAGGCTTCGCCATGCTCCCCCGACGAAAGAACGATGGACGGTTTTCCGCTGCGCAGGGCAGTCGTGACTTCGTGCGGCGTCAGCTTGATGCGGGCGGAATCCCACTTGATGTGCAGGTGGGGCACGTGGTTGGCGATTTCCGGGGTAGGGAAAGAAGTCGTCACCCCCGGAATTCTGGTAACCTGCGCGGAAACAAAATCCAGTCGTCGTTGCCATTCCTTGTTCAGCGCCTCGTGATCTTCCTTCAAATAAGATTCGAGCGCCTTGACCATCCCGACGATTTCTTCCTTGCCCACTTTCTGGCTGCGCCCGAGCGTGTCTTCGTGAGGACTGTTGTTCAATAGTGCGTAGGCCACTAAATCTTTCTTTCCTATAAGCAACCCAGCGCATTGCGGCCCACGAATCGCTTTTCCCCCGCTGAACGCAATGAGGTCGTATCCCATGTTCGCGTAGTCCCAAAGGCGCGAGACAGGAGGTGTATCTGCGGCCGCATCATTAAATGCCGGGATATTATTTTCATGGGCCAGCTTGACCCATTCCTGCACTTTGATCTGTCCCTCATTGTCGGCGAAGTTCGAGAAATGCATCATCGCTGTTTGTGGATTGATGGCCTTTTTCAAATCGTCGCGGGATTCTACGACCACGAGCTTTATTCCGGTAGCGCGCAACTGATGGTCAAATGGATTGCGATGCGATTTTTGGATGATGACTTCCGATTTCATCCCTGTTAAATCGGGCAACTGCTCGATGAACTTCGGGTTGTCCCCTGTAAGGATGCCTGCAAGACCGGACTGCATTGCGGCAGCAGCACCAGACGTGACGAGCGCGCTGTATCCCTCCGGCAGCTTGAGCATCTCAGCGATGCGCTGGCCAGCAGCGACTTCCAAATCAGGAATGCTGACAAAATGGCGCCCCGCCATCGCCATAACTGCTTCGACTTCCGGACGCATCATGGAGCCGCCCAGAACAGTCATGGTTCCTTGGCCGTTGATGACGGTCGTCACGCTCAATTCTTCATAAACGTTTCCAGTTGCGCCGAAGCCCGTAATAGGCCCAGCCTTGGCGCCAACAGTCGGATGGGCAAGCGCCTTACGCCCTGAAAATCGTTCCCACTAGCGCGCCGAGTGTGCCCAAAAAAGTTCGGCGATTCCAGTTATCTTTGAATACCATGGATCTACGCCCCCTTCTTTACGTCGCGCACCACGGCAGCAATGCAGTTGATCTCCACGAGCGACTCGCCCGGTAATCCAGCTACAGCCACGGTAGTCCGAGCGGGGCCGCCATTCGGAAAGTATGTCTTGAAAACCGAGTTCATGCCGTCGTAGTAGTCCAGCTTTGCGAGATACACGGTGAGTTGAAGAATGCTGTCCATGGTACCGCCGCCTGCTTCGACGACGGCCTTTACGCCGTCCATCACCATTTGAGTGTGCATTTCGATCGTCGGTGTTTTTCCGGCGTCCGATTTGTTGCCGCGTGAATGTGCGCCTTGCCCGGCGATGTAGATCAAGCCATTGTGAATAATAAGCGGCGTGATGAAACCCTTGCCGGCAGGTTTTCCATCGCCGTCGAGCTTCTGAATGGTGCCGGTGCCCTGCGCGGCCGATGCCGGCGTTTCACCTGTCATTCCCGCGAGGCCGAGGCCTGGCAAAAGCCCGGCCAGCCGGGCGCTAAAACCTCTTCTCGTGCTGCGATCGGTAAACATTGCTGATTCCTCCTTCGAGTGATGGTGATTTGAAATCGTTCGTTCTTCAAGGCAACCCAAAACTAAAGACGTCGCTTCCCGCCGCGATGGCCACGTATTGTTTGCCTTTCACCGCGTAGCTCATGGGTGAAGCATGCATATTCTGGCCTGTATTGAAGTGCCACAGGGGCTTGCCCGTTTGCGCGTCAACGGCTTCAAAGGACTGGGCATCATCGCCGAAAAAGAGCAGCCCGCTGGCAGTGGTCATAACTCCACCCGAGGAATGCCCCTGGCCTGCTTGAGGATAGCGCCAGGCAGGTTTGTCGGATTCAAGACTGAAAGAGAGCAAACTTTTCTGGGCATGATCCCCGGGACTGCCGCGAGCGCCTGTGGAATAGTATGTCTTTCCTTCGGAGAATTCCTGTGGCTTTAACAAAAACACATCGCAGTTTTCGCTCGCCAGGAAATAGAAAAGATGAGTCGAGGGATTGTAAGAAGGCGAGTACCAGTTTGTGGCCCCGATGAATCCGGGACAGGTGCGCGTGCCCTCAGCGGTGGGTTGGACGCCGGTTCGAATCGGACGACCCTGCGCATCAATGCCCTTCGCCCAATTGAGTTTTTCCACGAATGGAAAGGCGGAGAGAAATTTTCCACTAGTGCGGTCCAAAACGTAGAAAAACCCATTGCGATTGGCTTGGACAAGCAGCTTTCGCGGCTGCCCCCGATAGTTCGTGTCGATCAGGACGGGAGTCTCTGTCGCGTCGTAGTCATACAGGTCGTGCGGCGTAAATTGAAAATACCATTTGAGCTTTCCCGTATCCGGGTCCAAGGCCAGCACGCTGTCGGTGTAAAGATCGGCTCCCGGTCGCGGACCGCCATCAAAATCGGGAGCGGGATTGCTGGTGCACCAATAAATCGTATTCAGTTCGGGATCGTATGTGCCCGGCATCCAGGTAGTGCCGCCACCGCGCTTGTAGAGTTCGCCGGGCCAGCTCTCGGAGCCAAACTCGCCGGGCCCGGGAATTGTCCAAAAGCGCCACACTTCTTTTCCCGTCTCCGCGTCGAAGGCGGCGAGGAATCCGCGGACGCCGTCGTCGCCGCCGGACGTTCCCACCAGCACGTTGTCTTTCACGACCAGCGGAGCGCTCGTTGCTCCGTAATTTTTGTTTCCTTCAGCGTAAGGAACGTCCCACAGTAGGTGGCCCGAGCGTGCGTCCAGACAGAGCAGATGGGCGTTGTCCGTTTCCATGTAGAGGTGCGACCCGAGAATTCCAACGCCGCGGTTGTGATGTTGTGAGGCATCGTCGATCAGGCCTTCTGTGATGGGGCGCGAGTAATGCCAAATGAGGCGGCCGGTTTGCGCATCCAGCGCAAATGCATCGTTTGCGGAAGTGATGAACATGATGCCGTCGAAAACTACCGGCGTGACTTCCATGCTGTTTGAATTGGACACGTGGAAAACCCATTGAGCGCGGAGCTGTTCGACATTCTTTGGAGTGATCTGTTCAAGGTTGCTGAACCGGCGGCCAGTATAATCGCCATTATAGGAAAGCCAATTCGCGCCCACTGGCTGCGCCGCGAGAGCTTCCGAAGTCACATGGATGGAAGTCGAAACGGAACCATTCCCCGCGTCTTGCGTTTGTGCCCGCGTTTGGAGGGCAAGGAAACTGGCCAAAAGGGCTACTGTGGTGGCCAAAAATCTGCGGATCAGAGCGGGGAAACCCGCTTTCTCCACCGGCTCCATGAAAGTATTTGCCATGTGTTGAGAGCCTCTATACTACGGCATGCTTCCAGGTTCCACTCCCAATTTTAGTATTTAAATCGAATCAATATCTCCCACAACGTTCTTAAAGGCGCCCAAACTTCTTTACCGCTTCCTGGATGGACTTGAGTTTTTCGATCCACGCATACATCGAGTGCTCTTTGAAATCCATCTCCTGTGCCAGCGCAAGGACTTGCGGCGCACTCGAGCGAGGGACCACTACCAGGCCATCAGCATCCGCGACGATGATGTCAGCAGGACTTACTTTGACCCCATCGCACACGACCGGAATGTTTGATCCCGCGAAGCGGTAGTGGCTGATCGAAGTGGAGGGTACGATGCCCAAGGCGTACACGGGGAATCCAATTTTTTGCAAATACGCTGTATCTCGCACTCCTCCGTCGATCACCGCGCCAGAAAAATTGCGCGAGTACATCGCCGTGCCCATCAGGCCTCCCATGCCGGCGATGTCGGCGCCGTCCTCGACAACCATGACGTACACGGAATTTGGAGGGCCCTGGTCGATTGCTGCAAGCATCCCAGTGAGTGCGCCTGGGTCATTGTTGCTTTCTTTCTTCAATAGCACCGTAAGCGCAAATCCAGCAAACTTCGTCGGGAAAATGGGCCGCATCCGATGGGTCATGTACATCTTGCGTCCGCTGATTTGTTCGAGCGCATCAGATACGGAGGCCGCTTCGACATGCCGGAATCCTTCGAGCAGGGAAGCGTCGTCGCTCGGCTTCGCCGCTTCCTGGCTAGAGTTCGCGGAAGGGTGCCGGGCCCATCCCGCAATTCCCGCTAGGACAAGACTTACAGCTAGAACTCCTCCGCAGATAATGGCGCGACGGAAAAAGCCGGCGAATCTGTTCATGTAATCCTCCTTAAAGTCAGTGTGAAGCGCCGCCTCAACGAGATATCGTGCCGTTTCATTGGAAGCGGGATTTTTTGCAAAGCAAATGATACTTTTAACCTCTCAAAGTTGATAGGGAGCGCGACAAAATCGCTTCAACCGCCACCAGCCAAATGACTGACGTCCGTTCGCGAATCACGACTTGGAGCAAGGCAGGTCTTATTCTGCTTTCCTCCCGCCATTTTCTCTGCGCGGCCACTGCTTCAGCATTCTTTGCCGCCTGCGTGTTGGTGTTACAGGCCGGCGCCCAGAATACGAAATCCGCGGCCAGGAAAAATCCGGCGGGAGGTTCTGCTGCTGAGGATGGCCGGAAAACGTTTGAATCCATTTGTGCCACATGCCATGGCTTGGATGGGCGCGGCGGCGAACGCGGCCCGGATCTGGTATCGCGTGCGGAAGTGGTGGCCAAGAGTGATGCCGAGCTCAAAGAAATTCTGAAGGTAGGGAAGACCGCGGCGGGGATGCCGTCGTTTGCAGGCTACGAAGCGGAGCGGGTGGCCTCGATTGTGGGCTATTTGCGGACGCTGCAGGGTGGGAACAAAGCAGTCCGGCTGCCAGGCAATCCGGTGCAAGGCAAGATGCTGTTTTTTGGTAAGGCCAAGTGCTCGGAATGTCACATGATAGGCGGGCGAGGCGGATTCTTCGGTCAGGACCTGACCAGGTATGCTGGGAAACGGGACGTGGATGGCATTCGTGCAGCCATCATAAATCCGAATAAAGACCTGGATCCACGCCGCGGACTGGTGACGGTTGCGCTCGCTGATTCGAATCGGCTTACTGGATTGGCGCGCAACGAAGACAATTTTTCGCTTCAATTACAAACGCCAGACGGAACATTTCACTTGTTGAACAAGGCCGACATCCTGAGGCTGACCTACGACGGGAAGTCGGCAATGCCAGCCGACTACGGCTCAACACTTTCAACGACTGAACTCAATGACGTGGTGAGTTTCCTACTCCGCACGGCGGACGCGGAAAAAGCAAGCAGGGCCAAGGAGGCCGAAGATGACGTCGATGACTAGAAAAGAAACGCAGGGCAGAAGATGAGGCGATACCGAGCCGTAGCGCTGTTGCTAGCGGTTTTGTTCGCTGCAGTCCTTGAGCTGCGGGCCCAGAAATCCAAACGTGAATTCCAATTGCATGCAGACTCGGAGGAATTTTGGACGTTGGTTGATCGAGACGCCAAACTTTCTATGGTTGGCACCGGATTTGGATTCACGGAAGGGCCGGTGTGGGATCCGGAGGGCTTCGTTCATGTAAGCGATGAAGTTACGAACAAGATTTTTCGGCTTTATGCTGACGGGCGAAAAGAAGAGCTGGTGTCTTTAGGTGACCCCGACGGGAATACCTACGACCGTCAACACCGATTAATTGATTGCGCCAGCGTGTTGCGCGCAATCATTCGGCTGGATCGCGATGGAAAGTACGAGATTCTTGCTGAACGATTTGAGGGAAAGAAATTCAATAGCCCGAACGACGTGGTGACCGGGCCGGATGGCGCTCTGTATTTTACTGATCCCACGCTGGATCTGCCCGAAGGACAGAAACAGGAAATTACGTTTAAGGGCGTGTACCGGCTGGATCCTTCGGGAAAGGTCAGTGTGCTCACCAAGGAACTGTCGCAGCCGAACGGACTGGCTTTTTCTCCGGATGGCAAGAAATTCTATGTGGACGACAGCGAGCAACGAAACATCCGGGTTTTCGATTTTACGATGGACCACACGCTGGCGAATGGCAGAATTTTCGCAGAAGAGCCAGGCGGAAAAGGCGATGGAGTGCCGGACGGCATGAAGGTAGATTTGGCCGGAAATCTCTACGTAACCGGGCCAAAAGGGATCTGGATTTGGAATGCATTGGGGCGGCACCTGGGAACAATTGAAATGCCTGAGCAGTCCGCGAATCTTGCGTGGGGCGATCTGGATTACGGGACTTTATACATCACCGCGACCACGTCCGTTTACAAGTTACGAACCAGAACGCACGGATTCGTCCCATACCTAAGTCGTTAGTCCGACGAGCGATCAGCTTACTGGAGGGGCTTTGCGTTTGAGTCCTTTCGATTACGAACGGCGATGAGCGACATCTGCTCCAGTGTCGGATAATGTACATCATCTTCGAGCTTGCGATTGCCGGGCCGGA
>Ga0137382_10000991_pt1 | contig 12083 bp, 9 predicted proteins | sample SagtaG_15_FD_104816 | JGI IMG/M metagenome (GOLD analysis project Ga0137382, IMG submission 104816) | Vadose zone soil microbial communities from Sagehorn Ranch, Mendocino, California, USA - Sage2_R_20_16 metaG | ecosystem: Environmental > Terrestrial > Soil > Vadose zone | place: USA... | reverse complement strand
GCGCCGCCCGGGCTTTCAGCCTTCCCTGCCCGGCTGCCGAGCGCGATCCCGAAGTCGGTGACGACCGCGCGTTCGGTCGCGCGCTCGATCATGATGTTGTCAGGCTTCACGTCGCGGTGAATCACGCCGCGTTGATGTGCGGCGCCGAGCGCCCACGCCATTTCCTGCAGCAGCTTTGTCGCGAGGCGCGGCGGGAGCGGGCCGGCCCGCTCCACTCGATCGCGCAGAGTCTCGCCGTCCACGAAGCCCATCACGAAGAACACGAGCTCACCGCGTGCCTCGACGAGATGAATCGGCACGATATTGGGATGCGCGAGGCCGGCGGCGGTCCGCGCCTCTTGCAGAAACCGGTCCCGTTCGTCGGGGCGCGCCGCGAGGTGGGGTGGGAGCAGCTTGATCGCGACCGGGCGGTCGAGCGCCACATCACGGGCGAGCAGCACGATCCCCATACCGCCTCGCCCGAGCTCGCGCTCGATCGAATAGCGGCCGGCGAGCAACTCCTGGAGGGCCAGGAATTCGGCGCTGATCGGCGCGGTCATGTGTGTCTCGTCCTACGAGCACAGCCTCGCGGCGTTTCGAGGCGGCTAACGCCCCCCTTCGTTTCACAACGTAGCGTTGTCATCTAGAAGTAAGGTGCGCCATCTACTTTTATGAGGCCATGATCGCGCCCCGCTCCCTCGCGCATGGGATACTGTTGATCCTCGCGACCCAGTCCGTGGCGGTCGCACAGGACAGCCGCGAAATCCGCGGCCGCGTGGTGAGTGCCGCCGGCAGGACGCCGATCGGCATCGCCACGGTGGAAGTGATGGACTCCGCTGGTGGAGTGCGCGCCCACGCGTCCACCGACGCGGACGGCGGCTTCCGCATTCAGGACCTTCCTCCCGCTCGCTATCGAGTCCGCGTCCTCGCACTGGGGTACACGCCGCGGGTCCTCCCCGTCGAAATCAGCGCGGCATCGCCGAGCGTCGACCTGGGATCCGTGGCGCTCACGGCGGCGGCGATCGTGTTGCAGCCGCTGCAGGTGACGGGCCAGAAGCGCGACGTGGAGCTGGCTCCCGACCGTACCACCTACGCCGTCCGCGACATGCCCACCACCCGCGGCGGCACCGCGCTCGACGTGCTGCGCAATGTGCCGGCCGTGGACGTGGACATCGACAACGTCGTGAGCCTGCGCGGCAACACCGACGTGGTCCTCCAAATCAACGGCCGACCCAGCCCGCTGAAGCCCGCGCAGCTCGGCAACTACCTCGCGCAGCTGCCGGCCGACATGGTGGACAAGGTCGAGGTCGTTTCCAACCCGTCGGCACGCGAAAACCCCGAAGGCGTGGCGGGGATCATCAACATCGTCCTGAAGAAGCATGCGGATGAAACGCGGAGCGGCGGACTCACGATCGGTGGCGGCACAACTGGCCACGTGGACGTGGGGGGCAACCTCGGCTACGAACGCGGTCCGCTGTCGCTCTATGGCAGCTACGGCTTCCTGCGGGATAACCGGCCGCGGCGCGACACGATCTTTCGCGCCAACACCTACCAGGCGCCGCTGACCTATCTCGAGGAAGCGGGGCTGCGCACGCAGGTGCCGCTCGCGCACACGCTCACCGGGAGCGCCGGCTATCAACTGAGCCGGCAGGACGAGCTGTCGGCGGACGTGGACTACAGCACGCGCACCGAGGCGGAGACGTACGGGCTTCTGTACCGTGATCTGGACTCGGCGCGCGCGCTCACGGGGCTCAGCGACCGGTTCACCCGGGGCACGAACCACGAGTTCAATTTCGAGACGACGCTCGCGTACAAACACGGCTTCGCGCAGAAGGGTCACAAGCTGTCGAGCGAGCTCCGCGTCGTGCGGGCGCGCGAGGGCGGGCCCAGCGCCATCGTCGCGCGCACGCTCGCGCCGGACGGCACGCCGCGCGACACGTCGGCGCTGGAGAGCCAGCTTGGCTGGGAGCATCCAGACGAGAACTCGCTGAAACTCGACTACGTGCGGCCGCTCTCGAGTCTGCTGCGTCTCGAAACCGGATATCGCGGATCGGTGCAGCGCTTTCACACGACCCTGCGGACCGAGGTCTTCGACACCACACAAGCGACGTACGTGCCCGATTCCACCCGCATCAGCGATTTCACGTACCACCAGATCGTCCACGCCGCCTACGGGATTCTCGACGCGCAGCGCGGCAAGGTTCTGCTCCAGGCTGGCGTCCGTGTCGAGCGCGCCACGACACACTTTCACCTGCAAACGACGGGCGCGACGTACGACAACCCGTACAACAGCGTGTTCCCGAGTGGGCTCATCGCCTACAACATCGATGATACGCATCAGGTGAAGCTGAGCTACTCGACGCGCATCCGCCGTCCGGACGACACCGATCTGATCGATCCGACACCGCATTATCTCGACCCACTCAACATCTCGCACGGCAATCCTTATCTGAAGCCCGAGTATATCCACGCGCTCGAGCTCGGCTTGCAGCGCACGGCCGGCGCGATGACGATGCAGCTCACCCCCTTCTTGCGGCACACCCTCAATGCCGTGCGCACGATTCGGTCGCTGGACAGCACGGGCGTCATGACGCGGACGTTTGCCAACGTCGCGACCAGCGACGCCTATGGGGCCGACGCTACTATCGCGCTGAGCGGGGGACGGTTGAGCGGATTCGCGAGTGCGAGCGCCTTCCGGCAAGTCAGTAACGCCGCCAATCTGGGCCCGGGCCTTTCCGCGAAGACGTTCGGCTGGACGGCCCGGACGAACGCGTCATTCCGGGTCTCGCCGACCCTCGATCTCCAGACGCTCCTGAGCTATCAGGCGCCGCTGACCGTCGAGCAAGGCCGGGTCGCAAGCCGGACGCGGTTCACGCTTGCAGCGCGAAAGAAACTCGAGAACGATCGGGTGAGCGTGACGCTGCGCGTGATCGACCCTCTCAACACTTCGCGCGAAAGCTCGACGACGATCGACCCGCGGTTTTTCCAGATCTCGGATCGGCGCCGCGTAATCCGGGGAGTGCTGGTGAGCGTCACCTGGTTGTTCGGGCGCGCGCCACAGCACGAGCGCGAAGACCTCATCGGTAACGAGACCCCGCAGTAATTCGGCTACGGAACCGAACACCTGACCGGATCACTCTCGGCCCCTCCGGGAATGCGGACGCGATACGTCCGGCCGACCGCTCCCGACCAGCGTAGCTCCCACCACGCCAGGCCGCCGCGGCGCGACCGCAACCGCATCTCCAGCGCCGAATCGTCGTCCCAGCCCACGACGGTGCGCGCCGCGTCGTTCACCACGATCTCCACGCGCGGTTGCGCCGCCACGTCACCGGTGGCCACCGGCCACTCCGCCGCACCGCCGAGCTGCAGCCAGGCGTACAGCGTGTCACGCGAACACCAGACCCGCTCGATCCGCGGTGCCGGCACATGGCTGGACGACCGGCGTGGGACGACGTGCCGCTTGTGGCCGACGACGAGATCCAGTGGTGGCGCCGCTCCCGGAGGTAGACTGTCTCCGTTGGATACTCGAGCCGCGAGGCGGGCGAGCACCCGCCCGAACATCGCTGCTTCAGCAGGTCCGTAGATCGTCGAGCCGCCCTCGTAGTACTGCGCCGTGTATTCCTCGGCCGTGGTGATGTACTCGATATAGCCGTTGGCGTGACCCAGGATGAGCGCCGCACTCACCGGCAGCCCGGCCTCGCGGGCGCTGGCCAGCATCTGCTCGCGCATCCGCCTTCCCGCCGTCGTCGTCACTTCTCCCGGGACCGCGCCGATGACACGATCGCCCAGGCGCAGCACCGTGACTTGTGCGTACGAGGGCAGGTTCCCGCTGATGAACAGATGGTTGGGGAGGCCGCCGAACGCTGCGTCGAAGAGTTGGCGCTTGTGCCCCTGACATCCCGGTACGTCAGGGTTGGGCGAGCCCTGCTTGAGACCGACGTCGAACAGACCGAACAGCTGCCACCCATCGATGCGCGTGTGCGCGTCGTCCGCGCCGACCAATGTGCTCAGGCCGACGGCCGGCTCGGCGCAGATGCCGAGTGCCCGCGCGCTGTCGCGCAGCGCGAGCGTCGCAAATGCACGCCCCAACTCCAGCCTGTCGGTCAACGTCGCTCCGAGCGCATCGAACAATGCCACCGCGCCGTCCCCCACGCTCTTCCCAATCACGGTGATCGCTTCCCGCGCCGCGTGCCTGCAGGAGGCCAAGTGCGTGGCGGTCGGAGCGCGCCACTCCCACAAGGCGTGCGTGAACGGGCCGGCGAGCGCGGTGAGCGGGGCGAGAGTCGGAACGTCGCAGCGGCTCTGCGGCGGCCACGCCGGCGACACGTCGCCTTCGGCCCCGTTCGCGAACAGGTACACGGCACGGGGCACGAAGCCTCCGTCGCGGTCGATGTGCCGCTCCAATCGCCGCTCGACAAGGCCCTGAATATCGGGGTCGAGCAGGTCGTTGGACGGTGCGTTGCCCGTGCCGTGCATGGCGAAGATGCTGAAGGCGCCAGCGGGCCGGAACGCGCCGCTGGCGGCGTCGCGGAGATCGACGCGCAGCATGGTGAGCTCAGGATCCACGAGCCGGTATTCCTGCGCCAACCCGGCGGGCGCGTCCGGCGGCGCGGTAGGCAGGGGGATATTGCGCAGCATGGCGGGAAGACTGCGAATGCGCGTCTGACCCCAGACGGCCCGACTCCCCCACGCCACGCGAGCCGGGCGCAGGTCTTTCGCCGCGTTATGCACGGCACGCGCGATGCGCGCTGCGAGCGAATCGACCATCACAGGATCGAAGCCGAGGACCGAGCTTCCCTCGTCGTTGTATCCGGTCGCTTCGAAGAAATGACCCGGACCCGCGTGCGTGTGGGTCACCGCGATAACGAGACGATCCACGCCGATGCCGTCCGTCCGCGCGGTCAGCGCCGCGACGCGGCGGTGCAGGAGGGACGAGCTGAGGGGGAGATCTGCGACGACGAGAGCCAGGCGGTTGCCGCCGCCGTCCGCCAGTACGAGCACGCGCGCATACAGTCGCAGCCGATAGCCGAGTGCCTGGGCACCCTCGGGGCCGTTGCCCGCCAGCCCGACGCCAGGCGGCGGCGTGATATCGACGCGGGCGAACCCGGCCTGCAGCGGCGCCGCGGTGCCGGGCCCTGGCGCGGGGCTGAGCACCCCAGGCACGCGTAGGCGCGTAGCGCCGCACGCCACCAGCAGGACGACCGAGGTCGGGAGCAGAACCCTCACCGCACGCTCCCCTTGGCTTCGCCCAGCACCATGGTGATCCCCGACCACAGCCACAGGACGAAGTCCCGACGGCGGCCCGGGCCGTCGAACTTCGTGGCATCATCGACATTGAGTTGCGACCGAACGCCAAGGGCCAGCGTGGCCAACCCGATCCCGGAGAGTCGTCGCAGTTGCACTTCCGTCCCCAGACCCAGGCCGACATGCGTGATGCCCCGGGTGGCGAAGTGACAAGCTCAGCGGGTCGGGCGGGGTTAGGTCCCTGGCCGACATTCAGTCCCAGTTCGCCCTGGACGAACACGAAGGCGTACGGCGGAAAGGGCCATCCGAGAACCGGGAGATCGACCGATCCTCTGAGATACGCTCCACGGACCCGCTCCAGATCCCACCATGCTTCCACGGTGGGGTTGAGGTAGCGGCTGGTCGTCGAGAGCGAGGCGAAGACCTCCGTTGTGTTGCGAGCCGAGCCCACCCCGCCGGTGCCTGAGTCGCCGCGGAAGACGTACCGCACCAGCCCTGCGTGCACACGTGTTGGTCCGAGGACGAACGAGGCCTGCCCCCAGAGGTCCTGCTCTCCGAGGTGTCGACCACCGGCGCCTGTCTCGGACAATTCTCCTGCCGAGGCGGCGTCGAGTTCGTAGTGCAGGACACCCCCGCCCTCGAGCGAGAGGCGGTGGACGCGGAGTCCCAGCGCGAGCGCTGGTTGCGCGACAAGCCCGGCGGATCGGGAGATCCCGTGCCACACGTAGCGACCACCGGCGGATACGTCCGCGCGGGCGGAGACTTGTGCCGCGGCAGGCGCAGCAGCCACAACCAATCCCGCGAGACACGACCAGGCATGTCGCACGGGGTCTAACGTACCTCTCTTAGAGAGTCTTGAGAAACGAGAGCGGCTTCAGCCAAACGGACATCTCCGCGTGCAGTTGATTCCTTCGGCGTTCGATTGATACACTCCAACTCACAATTGACCCACATCGTGCTGTCGCGAGCGGCAGCGCGTGTGGGGTCTCGCGTCTTGGCCTTCGGGATTGCCGAGGTTCGCAGCCATGAGGTGCTGGTGTGGCGAAATCGGTAAACGCGGTGATCTCACAAGTCACTGGGCGAAAGCCCTTGTGGGTTCGAGTCCCACCACCAGCATCCTCGCTCACCCATTGACTCGGCTAAGCGTTCAGCCGATGTTTTGCATACTTGTGAGGTCACCGCGTAGGCAGTTTCGCTACGCCAAGAAAGCCGGGGAGCAAAAGCTCTCCGGCTTTCGTGTTTGGATTCACAGGCTAAAGCCTGCGCTCGGCAAACATTGTCCTTAAGGACAGTGTCAGCCGAGTCCTCCCGCCTCTAACCGAAGGCTGGCTTCGGTGCCACGTTTGTCATCGTGCAATCCTCCAGTCATTCCATCTGGCGCTGGCGCGCTCGCACCGTGCTCATCGCCTATCTGTCGTGCACCGCCTGCACCAGCTGGCGCATGAATACGCTCAGCCCGCAGGCCGTGGTAGAAAGCCATCCCCGCGCGCTGAAGGTCACGCGCACCGACAGCTCACAGGTCATTCTCAACGACCCAAGTCTGCAGGGCGACTCAATCGTGGGAATAAGTCCCCGCTATACGCACGTGGGTGTGCCGTTGGACTCGATAGCGACGACGCATACGCGTCGCACGAGCGCGGTCAAGACCGTGTTTGCAGTAATCGGCGTCGGCGCCGCCGCGTTCGCGGCGCTCGTGATTGGGTTCCTAATTCATTGCAACCAAACCGCCTGTTTTGACGTGCAGCGTTAGGGGAGGCGCGGAAGTCTTAGAGGAGCCTTCGGAACCGCGGATTGCGTCGCAGCGGGTCGAAGGTGGGATCGATCTTCAGCCACCCAGGAGACAGGAAGTACGGCATCTTGAGCAACGGCTCGAGCCGATCAAGCGCCTTCTCGGGCTCGTTCGCAAGGATGTAGATGCGGACGAGCTGGTGCTGGACGTACGGTCCGAGGTCCGCGTCTTGCGCGATCGGTCGGAGCGCAACGGCGCGCTCAGCTTCCCGTTTCGCCTCGGCGAAGCGGCCAAGATAGGCGAGGGCCAGGGCGAGGGAGGCGTGCTGGATGGGGTCGTGCGGCGATACCTGGACGCGTTGCGATAACGTGACCCGCGCTGTGTCGGCGAAGGCTTGCATTCGCGCCGTGTCTCCGCGCAAGGCGTACGTCTGAGCCAGCACAATTCCCCAAAGAGCTCGGTCCCCACCGAACGCAGCGGGCCTGAGCCGCAGCAGCAAGGTTTGCTGCGCGTCGCCGAGCACCCACATGAGATCGTTGTAGGTCGCCAGATACGCCGCGAGCGCGGAGGGGTCGACGTCGTTCGGGACGGTTTGGAGAACGGCTCGCGCCGCGGCGAGGTCCCCGCGGCACAGAAATACCATCGCTTTTGTCTCGATTAGCTCGAGATTCGCGGGCGCGAACGCAAGTCCTTTGTCGAGAGCTTGGACGGCCTCATCGTAGCGCCGCAAGGCAGTCAGACGCTCCCCCAGCCCTGACGCCGTCGTGACCGACCGCGGATCGAGCCGCTGAGCTTGGTGGAGATGATCCAGTGCTGTTTCCCACCGTCCGAGACTCCATTCGGTGCGAGACAGGGCCGAGAGGACGTCGGCTCTGCCGGGGGCGAGCCGGTAGCCGTGGGCCAACTGCTCGAGCGCCAGGACATTGTCCCCCAAGACGAGCTTGTAATAGCTGCCCATGGCATGGTGGCCACCGGGGCTATTCGGAGCCAGCGCCAGCGCGCGTTGCGCCGCGCCGTAGGCCGCTGCGGAATCAGCCGGCTTCGGGGCTATGAACCCGTACAAGGCCGAATGGCTGCGCGAGAGCTCGGCCCAAGCCTGCGCGAAAGTCGAATCGAGGGATACCGCCTGCTCGTAATACGACACGGCCCGCCGCAGGTTGAACGGATTCCCGGCCATGTTCTCGAACAACGCCTCTCCGCGCAGAAACGCGTCGTAGGCGGCGAGGTTCGCGGTGGGCCGCTCGGCGAGCTGCTGCTGCGCGGTGGCGCCGAGCGCGACGTCGAGCGACTGTGCCACGCGGCTCGCGATGTCGGCCTGCACTTGAAAGACGTTCGTGAGCTGGGCATCGAACGACTGTTGCCACTTGGTCGTCGGCGCCCCCCCCGACCCGGCGCGCACCTGCACCAGCTCAGGACTGACGTGGACGGCGCTGCCCCCGCCCGGCAGTATCTCCCAGCGCACCGTCGCGGTGAGGAGGTACTGTGCGCCGAGCTCCTGCGCGATCTGCTGCGGCGTCTTCGTGGTCCGCTTGAACGGCGTCGAGCTGGCGCGCCCGATCACTTGCAGGCCTCCGCCCGCTAGATCGGCGAGCTTGCCGCGCACTTCATCGGTCATCCCGTCGGCGAAATACTCTTGCTCGGGGCTGCCGAGGTTCTCAAAGGGGAGCACCGCCAGGACGGGCTCGGCGGCACCCGCTCCTCCTCGCGTGCGTCGCCAGGCGAATAGGACGCCCACGCCAATCAGAAACCCCACGAGCAGCATCGCGAACAGGGGCCGACGCCGCGGCACTGAAGCGCTCGCGGCCTCGTCGAGCGCCCGCGCGAAATCAGCCGCGCTCGGATAGCGATCGCGGGGCGTGACCGCCAGCGCTCGGCGGAGCACGGCGTCGAGCGCCCCCGCAAGGGGCCTGGGCTTCGTAATTCGGGAGAACGCCGGCTCGCCCGTGAGCATTTCGTACAGCACGCTGGCAAGCGAGTAGACGTCGCTCGAGGGATCCAGATCGCGCGCGCCGCTCGCCTGCTCGGGGCTCATATATGCGGGCGTCCCGACGGCGATGCCGGTGTTGGTGAGGCGGGTCTCGGCGTCCAGAGCGCGCGCGATGCCGAAGTCCGCCACCAGCGCGTGAGTGCCCGTGAGCATGATGTTCTCGGGTTTCACATCGCGATGAATGATCCCGTGGCGGTGGGCGTAGTCGAGCGCCTCGGCTGTCTCCCGCGCGATCCGCAGCGCGTCCTCTACGGGAAGTTGATGCTCGCGTTCCAGCCGATCGCGAAGCGTCTCGCCTTCCACGAAGGGCATCGTGAACCAGAGCTCACCGGCCGCCTCACCCGAATCGTGCACCGACAGGATGTGGGGATGCTGCAGGCGGGCCGCCAGCAGGATTTCCTGTTGGAAGCGTTCCGATCCGAGCACGGCGGCGATCTCCGGGTGGAGTAGCTTGAGCGCGACCGGACGGTCGTGCCTGAGATCGTGGGCGAGATAGACCGTCGCCATCCCGCCGCGCCCCAGCTCCCGGTCGAGGCGGTAGCGGTTGGCGAGGGCGGCACGGAGTCGGGAATACCGGTCGGGCAGCGAGGGCTCGGTGTGGGTGACGTCGCAAGAATAGACACCAGAGTCCGACGGAGCTAGAGCCCGTTACGGCGTCGAATTGATTCTGCCATCGTTCGTTCGGTACGCCCCAACTCACATTGTGTGCGCATCGTACCGCGCGAGCGGCAGCACGTGCGGGGTCTCGCGTCATGGCCTTCGGGAGGAGGTATTAAGGTGGGGTGCTCCTAACTTGCGAGCGATTTCGACGCTCGGCACAAGACGTGTTCTTAGGATCCAGTCCGCAGTTTATTGATACCAACGTCCGCCGAGCGTATCGTATGATGTACCGGCATCTACCCGTGGAGCTCGTGTGCCGGTTACGGCCAAACTGTCCCGCAAGTTTTACGAGAGATTTGGGGACGACATTGCTAACGAGCTCGTGGACTGGTTCAACATGGTGGATGCGACTTACCGATCTGAGTTACGTGAGTTGAACGAGCTGAATTACGCGCGATTCGACGCGAAGCTCGAGCAGCGGATTGCCGAGCTACGGGCAGAGTTTAACAGTCGGATCGCGGAGCTTCGGGCGGACATGCATGCCGGGTTCGCAAAACTCGATGCGAAGTTTGAGAACCGGTTTCTGGGTATGGACACCAAACTCGCGCAACTCGAGACGCGACTCAGTAAACGCATGTTTGGCTTTTGGATCGCCCAAGCCGCGACGACGGCGGGTCTCCTGTTCGGAGTTGTGAAACTCCTCCACTAGATTAGTCGCCCTCGCAACGAATTGACTCGGCGGCATCGAACGTCGATGTTACTAATACTTGAGGGGTCACCGCGTAGCCAGTTTCGCTACGTCAAGAAAGCCGGGGAGCCAGAGCTCTCCCGCTCTCTTGTTGTTGTTCGCTTCCACCAACCAAGGCTAGATTGGTTGCGGCACACGGATCGGAGCTCGGAATCCGTTACGAATTGCGGGCTATGAACGATCTGAGCCACGCTCGCCTGGAAGCCAAGCTCGAACAATTGGTGGCCGAGCTGCGGACAGACATGCGCTTGGCGCGCATCGATGCGGCGTTTGAGGGTTTCGAGGCGCGAATGACGAGGAAGTTCTTTCTCTACTTCGCTGCGCAGGGCGCTACGACTGCGGCAATCATTATCGGATTGGTGAAACTCCTCCTCCCGTAGAACAGAAGGCCTGGATGAAGCTGTGGCAGAGTGGTTGTGACCGTGCGTTGAAACGCCGGCTCGGCGAAGGCGGCAGCCCTTAAGGGCTCGCGTAGTGGCCGAGCCGCGGCTTCAGCCGACGGATAACTCTCGCGTGCAAGTGATTCTTCTCGCGTTTCTTTGATACGCTCCAACTCACATTCTCCTCCCATCGTATCGCCACGAGGAGGCGGTAGGTGCGGGGTCTTGCGTCATGGCCTTCGGGATTGCCGGGTTCGCAGCCCACCACCAGCACCCTCGCATTTCCCTATTGACTCGGCGAGCTGAACCGCCGATGTTTGAAATACGTGAGAGGTCTCCGCGTAGCCAGCTTTGCTACGCCAAGAAAGCCGGGGAGCAACAGCTCCTCGGCTTTCGTGTTTGGATTTCACAGGCTAAAGCCTGCGCTCGGCAAACATTGTCCTTAAGGACAGTATCAGCCGAGCACACCCTTCAGGGTGTGGACGCCAACTCTCTCAGCCGTTCCAGCACCTTCACCATCGCCCACGTATCCCGCTCACAATAATTCAGCAGGTCCTGCCGCACTCGGGTCTGCTCCTCCTGCGGAATCTTCCCCGCCACAAACAAGAGCCGCGCAATCTCCACACTGGCCACTAACCCATCGACGATCACCAGGTCGCTGTAGGTCAGCTCCGGCACGAGCGGCGTCAGCACGTACTTGAGACTGAAGCTGCCGAGGAAGTCGGGATGGTAGACGTTCTCGCGCACGATCGGCAGCAGATCGACCAGCTTGTGCGCGAGTGCCTCGAGCTCCGGCTTCAGCTCGGGCACCGCCTTCTGCAGTGCCTGAATCTTGGTCCGCTCGAAATGGGAGTATGTCGCGATCGTGTCGGCGCGCCGCGTCGCCTCGAGCATATGGCGCACCAGCGCGGGCCGGCAGTCCTGCGGACCCTCCGCCAGAAACTCGTCGTGCGCATACGTGCCGTCGTCCTGCAGCTCGTGATAGCTGAACTGCGCCGGTGCCTGCTCCCACGGTCCCATGCCCGGCCACACGGGGACCGCACGTTGGATCGTTTCGAAATCGAGGAAGCCGATCCTGCCGTGAAACGCCTCCAACGCTTGCGCGAGACCTGGTTCGACGATCAGGCGATTCTCCCGCATCGCGCGGATCTGCCGCTTTTGCGTCACGTTGAGCTTCTGCGTTGCCGGCAGATCGGCGATGCGATGCACGCCCGTGAGCAGGAAGGCGCAGCCCTTCTTCGGTCCAACGCCTGACAGATTCATGATATGGTCGCGATCGTTGGGCCAGCATCGCGCCATGAACGGGCATTCGTACGGCTCGTGACAATGCAGCCCGATTGCTACGTCGGGCAGCGGGCCCGCCAGCATCTCGAGCTGCGCGTCGATTTCCCAGCCGACCTTGTTCAGTAGCGGTTC
>Ga0137382_10000983_pt1 | contig 12148 bp, 7 predicted proteins | sample SagtaG_15_FD_104816 | JGI IMG/M metagenome (GOLD analysis project Ga0137382, IMG submission 104816) | Vadose zone soil microbial communities from Sagehorn Ranch, Mendocino, California, USA - Sage2_R_20_16 metaG | ecosystem: Environmental > Terrestrial > Soil > Vadose zone | place: USA... | reverse complement strand
TGGTGAGTTAGGTGACGGAACAAGGGTCGGGCAGATTTTGGGCCCTGGTGGTTGGCCCACGGATACTGCACCAGTGGCGGTCGTGGGGGGACCTCGGTTTACGACAATCTCCGCAGGCGGGAGCCGCACGTGCGGGATAGCGGTAGGCGGTGATGCCTACTGCTGGGGCCTTAACCCCGGGCTGGGGACAGATGACACGACGAGCGAGTTCATCCCAGTGCCTACTCCCGTGGTCGGTGGGCTCAAGTATTCGACGGTGAGCCTCGGTGTGGCACATACGTGCGCTCTTGCCCTGAGCGGCGCCGCTTATTGCTGGGGACCGAATTACGACGGCGAGCTTGGGATGGGTGACCTTTCGATACGATTTCAGCGCGCCCCGGTCCCGGTAGCTGGTCAGCTCAGCTTTGTCGCCGTGAGCATGGGGGAACGGTTTGGTTGTGGTCTTACCGACGCCGGCGAAGTCTACTGTTGGGGGAGGAACGCTGAGGGGCAACTGGGAAATGGCGACGCGAGCGGACCAGAGCAGTGTCCGATCGAAACCTGCAGCCCGCGCCCTGTGCGAGTTGCCACCTCGATTCGTTTTTCGGCGATCAGCGCGGGCGGAGACCATGTCTGTGGCTTGGCCCAAGATGGCATCGCGTATTGCTGGGGTAGAAACACGTCCGGAGAACTCGGCAATGCACGCGCAACAAGTGGTCCGTGCGGTCTCCTGCCGCAGCTGCCACCGCCGGCCGCTCAGATTGAGCGACCGTACTGCGCGGCGCCCGTCAAAGTTGCACGGCAACGGTAAACGATGTTGCGACGCTGGTCGTGGGGAGCGATCGCGGCTGTCGGCATCAGCGCCGTCGTTTGGCTGAACAGCTGCTCGGAACCATCGGGCCCCTGCGCGGACTGCCCGGCTTCGGGATCAATCGTTTCCAATCCCATTCAGACGTCGATCGTCGCGACCACGGGGACTCTACCCAGTAGTTCGACCTTCAGCGCCGAGCCGCTCGTCTATGTGTCGCTTCCCCCGGGTACCGTCCCCAACGGAGCCCGCGCCAGTATTCAGCGCGTCGGCGATAGTACCACGTTCGCCACCGCTGTGGTGGATGGCGGGTTCGATCCTGTACCAATCGTCGCGAATGCCGGCGACGTTATCAGCGTCGAAGTGAAGAATGCATCGGGCGTCGTGCTCGTGCAGTTGAGCACAACCGTGATGCCCACGCGGCCTCCGGTCGTCGTGCGGGCGTATCCTCCACCGAAGAAGCGCGATGTGCCCCTCAACACTGCCATTGTCGTCGTGTTCAGCGAGCCGGTTGAGCCGAGTACCCTCACACCTTCCTCGATCGCGCTGCGTCGGGGGGCGGACGCGGTAGGCGGCACCGTCAGCTTCTTGGAAGGGAGTCAAACGATCGCCGTGTTCCGGCCGAACGACCAACTCGCTCCCAATACCGATTACAGGCTCGTTGTGACTGATGCGGTCACCGACCTCGACGGCACGCCACTCGCCGAGGGCGTCACGGTGGACTTTACCACCGGCCAATCGCTCAGCGGTCCCGCGGTATCAATTCAGATTTCGCCGGATACGGTGTACCTCACGCAGAGCATGACGTATCAACTCACGGCGACGGTGCGCGACGCAGCGGGCAACATGCTTCTCAATCTCCCGCTCTCCTGGGCGACGAATGACACGGCTGGGTTGACGGCATCTGCGACCGGACGCGTCACAGCGCTGGCGCCGGGTTTCTACCTTGTCACCACATCACTGGGCCAGCTCGCGGGGTTCGCGCGCGTGATCGTCAGGCCAGGAGTACCGGGCGCATTGCAGATCACGCCTCATGCTGCCGCAGTTGGCGCATCGGGCGATACGATCCTCCTCACAGTCACCGTGCACGACGCGTTCGGGCGGCTGCTTCGGTATCCCGATGTCAGTTGGAGCAGCAGTGCGACCGGCGCGGCAGTTGTGGAGCGCTACGAACCGGGAGACGGCCGAGTCGGACTCGGCGTCGTTACCGGCGTCGCGCTCGGGACGGCAACGATTACGGCCCGAAGTGGAGCGGCCACCGATAGCATTTCCGTCACCGTGGTTCCTCCACCGCCGGTCGCATCCGTGACCATCGGTGCATCGCCCGCGCGACTATTGGTGGATCTACCACGTCAGCTGTCAGCTACGGTGCGTGACGCGAATGACAGAGTGTTACTGGGGCGGCAGATCGCGTGGACGACCGACAACCCAGCGATCGCGACCGTGGATGCGACAGGAATGGTCCGCGGACGATCGGAAGGCCTCAGTCACGTGATCGCGACCAGTGAGGGTGTGAGCGACACCGTACGCATTCCGGTAATCGCGATTCACCTGCAGTCCATAATTCCCGGCCGCTACCACACCTGCGCCGTCGCTACAGATGGAGCCGCGTACTGCTGGGGAGACAATCTCTACAAACAGCTTGGCGATAGCACGGTCATTCCTCGACTCGTGCCCGTACCGGTTGTGGGTGACATAGTCTTCTCGATGGTGAGTACGATGGCGTTCGACACCTGCGGTCTCGACTTGGGTGGAAACGCGTACTGCTGGGGCTACAACAATGCCGGACAACTTGGCAACGGGTCGCGTGGCGACACGACCACCCCCAAGCCTGTAACAGGAGGACATGTCTTTACCGCTCTCCGAGCCGGCTGGCAGCACACCTGCGGATTGACTGCCGACGGAGGCGTCTACTGTTGGGGCGACAACCACTACGGCGAGCTGGGTGACGGCACGAATAACAGTAGTTATGTGCCGACGCTTGTCGCTGGCGGAGTCACCTTCAGTTCTATCAGCTCGTGGGGACCTCATGTTTGTGCGCTAGACCAACAGGGGACGGCCTACTGCTGGGGAGACAATGAAGCCGGGGAGTTGGGCACTGGCTCGCAAGCCAATAGTTCTGTGCCTGTGAGGGTGAATAGTGATGTCTTGCTCTCAGCGGTTTCAACGGGTGGGCTTTATACCTGCGCCATCAGCACAGATGACACCCCCTATTGTTGGGGAAATAATTCCGATGGAGAACTCGGGGACGGCACGAAAACAAATCGAAACGTGCCAGGCGTTGTAAGCGGCGGCCTGCATTTCGTCACCATCGCGACTGGCGATGCTCACACGTGCGCTCTCACCGCCGACGGCACCGCATATTGCTGGGGGCGCAACGGGGACGGAGAGCTCGGAAATGGTTCAACGACGGGGTCTACAACTCCCGTCGCGGTGGCGGGCGGGCATCAGTTTTCCGCGATCAGCGCTGGTGGTTTACATACATGCGCCCTGGCCGTTGATGGTGTCGCGTACTGTTGGGGCTACAACCTCTTCGCACAACTTGGTGACGGGACCACGACGAGCAGTAGCGTGCCGGTCCGCGTAGCTGGTCAGCCGTAGCATCCGCCTAAGTAACCTCGCCAACCGCGTCCGTCTGACTTCCTCGGCGGAACAAGCCTCAAGGAGGCCCCCGTGCATCGGACTGGCACGATGGTTGGGCGCCAATGGTGTCGGCCAGCTTGGGAACGGCACAATGCTGGATAGCTGGTCCAACAACTCGGGCGTCGAGGATGGCTACGTCGTCGGGTACTTCTACTTCGACGACTACTCCTACATCTGGTACTTCCAGGATGTCGCGCACCTTCCGGCGAACGCCACGACATACCGCCTCGCGGCTTTCTCGAGTGATGGGTACTACGTGGCGGCCACCCGGGATGGTGGGCACTCCGACTTGGCTGCCTTCGGTGTCGTCACGGGCACGGCACGCGCAATGGCTCCGCGCGCGACGGTACAACGACCCTCTCATGTCATTCGCACGCCTCGACCGCACCCCTAACCTCTGGAGATGTCTCATGCCTCACTCCACATCGCGCTTCTTCTCGTTGGCTGTCGTCGCGGCGCTGGCGCTGCAGGGGTGCTATGACCGTCCTGCGCCCGTCGCACCCGCCGGCGGCGGAATGCTCGCCGCGAGCGTTGCCCCGTCCGTGCGGGCCAGCCGCCACATCGTGCTGTTTACTGTCGAACAGGTGCCCGCCGACTTCTCGCAGCGCGTCGAGCGCCTCGGCGGCACCGTCTGGCAGTCACTCGATAGCATCGGCGTCGGTGTGGTCGACGGCCTGTCTCAGTCAGCCGTCGCGACCCTCGCAGCCGATCCGGATGTCCGCGCGGTGGAGCCGGACGTCTCATTCCATATCGCAGCCGCAGCGGATATGCTCGACGCCGAGTCGGCCGACAATGGCGAGGTGACCATCCCGGCCGTCGCGACAGCGTTACCAACGGCTGCGACGCTCTATCCGCGGCAGTGGAACATGCGGGCGATCGGCGCGGACGCGGCCTGGGACGCGGGATATCTGGGATCGCCGGACGTGAAGGTTGTCATTCTCGACACCGGAATTGACTACCTACACCCCGAGCTGCAGGGACTCGTGGATCTGTCACTCTCAAGATCGTTTGTCCCGGCGGAAGACAGCGTGGTTGATCGATTGTATCCCGGACGAAACCACGTGACCGACCTGTTTTGGCATGGAACGGCAATGGCCGCGACCGTCGCGAGCAACGCGAAACGGCTCGCGGGCGTAACCCAACACGTCACGCTCATCGCCGTGAAGGTGGCCGACCGTTTTGCGGTGACGACGACGAGCGCCGGTCTCGCGGGGATCGTCTACGCGGCCGACCAGGGTGCGGACGTCATGAACGTCAGTGGCGGCGTGGGCATCGACAAGAGCGAGAGCCCGGGTCTCATCGCGGTCTATCTGCGGGCACTGAACTACGCTTGGCGCAAAGGCGTTTTGGTGGTCGGCGTGGCAGGAAACGACACGCTCGATAAAGATCACAATCGCGATCACGTGGGCCTGCCATGCGAAGCGCCCAACGCCATCTGCGCTTCCGCTACCGGCCCCATCGCGGCGCAGAGCGTCAATGGGTCATGGGATAGTGTGGATGCATCGGCGATCTACACGAGTTACGGGCGCTCGGTGGTGAGCGTCGCCGCCCCCGGTGGCCAGCGGTTTACCAATACGCGTGTCTGGGTGCCGTGCCTGACCACGCCCAGCAGCACGAGTCCTGCAGCGTGCCGGCCCCCAATGTGCCCAACGCCGTCAGGGGGCACGTGTCTCGTCCAGGGCATCGGCACGAGCTTCTCGGCGGCGCACACCACGGGCCTAGCGGCCCTTCTCGTGCAGCAGCAGGGCCATCGGAATTCCGCGCGGATCCGCGAGCGGATCTTGCAGTCGGCCGACGATCTCGGGCAGCCCGGGACCGACCCGTATTACGGCAGGGGTCGCATCAACGTCGCCCGCGCGCTCGGGCTCATGCAGTAGACGATGGAGCGGGGAATGACCCCTAAGCTTTGCGCCGCCGCGCCCGCATCCTGGATGCGGCCAGTTTCCAGAACTGCTGCTCTCCGATGATGGTGATCCGGTGTCCCGGCGCACGCAGGCGCCGGATCTCCATCAGCTTCGTGCCGCCGTGTTCGCGCTGCTGAAGCTCTAGCCAACCGTCGCCATATACTCGATCTCCACTCTGTCCCGAGCGCGGGCAGATCCCCACGCTATGGAGTCTTGCTCGCGAAGGCCTCGAGCCGCGCCGAGGCTACCCGTGCCTCCTCCACGAGATGTCGTTGCAGTCCGACGGGAGCGTCATAGCGAGTGAGGAAACTCGCGTATGCCTGCCGAGCGCCGGAGTTGTTCCGACGTCCTTCCTCGAGGCGTCCGCGTTCGAACAGCGCCAGACTTGCAAGCACCCGGCGGGACTGACGATAACCATCGAGTGCCCAGAGGGCATCGAACCACATCAGCGCCGTCGATGCGGCGGTGGTGTCGCCGGTCGCGATGAGCCATTTGGCTGCGGCCAGGCGACTGATGGCAATGACGTAGGGATGCGTGGCAGCAGCCGGCGCCAGAACGTCCGGTCGGTCCCAATTCAAGGTGGCCAGCATGCGTGCAGCTTCCTCGCGTGAGCCTGCGAGTTCGAGATCGAGAGCGGCCAGTGACCGCTCGAGTACAGGAGTTGGCAGCGTGTCGGTTTGCGCCAGGCGTGCGCGCGCCAGCGCGATGCCAGATCGGTCTTGCTCAGCCGCCGCCAGTACACCGTCGAGCCAGGCCAACTCCGCCTGGAGCCCAACACTGACGGCGGCACGAGCCGCGGCCCCGCGGCGTTGATGGGCGGCCGCGGGGGAGAGCGCACCCACCCACGAGCCGATGACTGCCAAGCGATAGCCATCGAGTGGCGCACGGGGTGACGCCACCGCGACGGCCGAATCCCACGCCCCACGACTCGCCCACGCATCGCTGAGCAGGCGCTCATGGACAGCCGCGAGATCCGGACGTGGCCTCGATCGGAGGACTCGTCGGCTCAGCTCGACTTGCACGCGTGGTGCATCCGCTCCGCCGCCAACACGAACACGCGCGCGGTGAACAAGGTCGCTGGCCACGCTATCAAGCAGGAGCCGGTCGAGCGCACCTGCGCGAGCAAACTGCACCTCCAAGCGATACACGCGGGTGATGTCGAACCCGAGCTCGGTGGTTACCGCCTGCGGGTAGGCGAGCTGCTCGAGCGCAGCGAGCGCGCGGGCGGCCGCCGTCGTGTCTCGCACGAGGGCCACCCAAAGCAGATGCTCCCACGCGGGGATGAAAGCCGGGTTGAGCGCGACGGTGCGCTCGAGCGCGGCCTGCGCTTCCTCTTCGGGATGGCCGTACACCGGACCGGAATGGAACAGCCAGTCGCCATACTGCATCCATCCAGGCCAGTAATCGGGAAATCGCTCCGTGGCCTCGCGCGCGCGTGACAGGGCGAGCGCGATCGTATCGGTCAGCCACGACTCGAAGACGAGCCGATCGCGCTCGGGCAATGCCGCACGGTGGGCCTTGATCGCATCGATGATGTCGCTGTCGTCCAGATTCAGATACCATGCGCGCGCGTACTCAAAACGCCAGTACGCGAGCCAGAACGTCGAATCGGCCTTCATCGCGCGTTGGTACGATTGCGCCGCACCCTGCCACCGGCCTTCGAGGAGCGCGTGCTCGCCCTCGAGGAATGCCTGCAGCGCCGGCAGGGAACGGGTCGTCACGCTGCTCACACCGGGCACTTCAGCGGTCGGAGTGCGCCACGCGCTCCGCAACAGGATCGCGGCGATCGAGTCGGTGATCGAGGCAATTTCGCGCGGGTCGCCCGTGACCGACGCACGCGCGATCGCCTGCCCGTCATCGGTTCGAAACAGTCCGGCGTCAATACGGACTTCTGATCCCTCGCGCACGATGGCGCCGTGGACAGCACTGGTGGCGGCGAGCAGGCCGGCAAGTTGAAGACCGGGCTGCAAACCCAGGGTACCGGATTCACGGGTCTGAGCGAGGACCGTCAGGGCATCCACCGCGCGGGTGCGGCGGACGCCCTCGAGTGCAGCGCTCAGCGTGACGACGAAGTCACGGCCCAGCCGAGCCAGACTGGTGTCCCGCGCCGTCGGGACGAGCGGAAGCACGGCTATGACGGACATCGGGTCAGGGCGACGGTGACCACCGAGCATCATGGTCGTCGCCGCACCGAGCAACGCCCCGGCGCCGACGATCCAGAGCACACGACGCGAGCGCTTCGCGTGAGCAGCTGCTGAAAGAGCTCCCGGCAACGGCAGCGTATCCGCGAAGCTCGAGGCGTCCGGGAAGCGAGCGGCGGGCGACTTCGACAACGATCGCTCGACAGCCACTTGAACCGAGTGGGGCACGTCTGGTCGAATCTCCCGCAGAACGGGAACTGTCGCCGTCAGGTGGTCGCGGAGAAGTTTTTCGACGCTTGACTCGGTAAAGGGCGGCGTGCCTGCGAGCATTTCAAAGAGCACGCACCCAAGACTGTAGATATCGGTGCGACCATCGATGTCGTCGGCTCCGACGGCTTGCTCCGGGCTCATGTACGCCGGGGTCCCGAGGATGATCCCGGTCTCGCTGAGCTCGTCACCTCCCGCGGCGCTCATCGCGCGCGCGATGCCGAAATCGCTCACGACCGCATGCCCAGCCTCGAGCAGGATGTTCTCGGGCTTGATGTCGCGGTGTACGACGCCACGGCCGTGCGCGTAGCTCAGCGCATCCGCAACTTGTCGTGCGATCTGCAACGACTGGTCCACACTCAGACGTTCCTCGCGACGCAGCCGATCCCGCAGCGATTCGCCCTCCACGTACGGCATCACGTAGTAGAGAAGTCCGCCGGCCTCGCCCGAGTCGTGAAGGGGCAGGATATGGGGATGGGTGAGCTTCGCCGCGATGGCAATCTCTCGCAGGAAGCGCGCTGCTCCGATGCTCAGTGCCAGGTCGGGGTGCAGGATCTTGAGCGCGACTTTCCGCTCGTGCTTCAGGTCCTCGGCGAGCAGCACGATGGCGGTCCCACCGCGGCCAAGCTCGCGTTCGATGCGGTATCGTCGCGCAAGGTCGTCGCCGAGCCGTGCGAGAACATCGTCGAGGGAGAGCGTGGCCGGTCCGCGCGGCCGCCGCAGCCGGTCGGTGATGCTATCCAGCTGGCCCCGGAGCGCGTGAGCGGTGAGGAGCGCCAACAACTCGCCCGTTTCAGCTGGATCGCTGCTCACCTGAGTGGCGAACGCCCTGCGCTGATGGGTGGGCTTGTCGAGTGCGGCCGCGAAGAGCGCCTCGAGTCGATCGAAATTGGGCGCGCTCATGAAGAACCGGTGCCCGGACTTAGCGCGCGATTCAACCAAGCCCGGGCGAATGCCCAGTCGCGTTTGACCGTTGCAGGCGAGGTGCTGAGAACGACGGCGGTCTCGTCCACAGACATCCCCGCGAAGCAGCGGCATTCGACCACACGGCAGAGGCGTTCGCTTTGGCTCTCGAGTCGCATCAGCGCTTCATCCAATGCCAGGAGCGCTTCGGGCTCGCCGCCGGGCGCCGCGAGGCCCTCAGCCAGCGGGATTCGCGCCCAGGTTCCCCCACGTTTTTCTCTCTTTTGCGCGCGCGCGTAGTCGATCAGGATGCGCCGCATGAGCCGCGCGGCGACGGCGAAAAAGTGGGCGCGATCCTTCCACTGTATCTGATCGATCCCCGCCAGACGCAGATACGTCTCATGCACCAGCGCGGTCGTGTTGAGGGTGTGCCCTTCGTCCTCGCCGCGGAGTTGGCGGTGCGCGAGGCGGTGCAACTCGTTGTACACGATGGGCATGAGACGATCGAGCGCCTCGGGCCGGCCTGCGGCCAGCTCGTGCAAGAGCTGGGAGATGTTCGGTCCCTCGGCCATGTCGCTCCCCTGCCGCGACCAAACTACGACATCTACGCATGAGCCGCGAGGCCCGACGACGGCGCCTCTTAGGGGGAAGATCGGGCTAGGCGACGGCTTCCCCATCACCCCGGCTAAGGAGGCAGCGTATGAGCGCTCATCGCAGCCGCTTCATCGTTCTGGCGTTCGCCGCGCTCACCGCGCCGTTCGCGTGTGACCCGCCAAACGATCAACCGATCACAGGCCTGCAGGGACCCTCGTTTATGACGCTGGAAGGGTCGGAGTGGTCCACGCCCGTGAATCTCGCCGACGCCGCGCTGTTCATCGGTAACCTCGTTCCGGGAGCCCCCGCCGGGAACGGCATCCTCCGCTATGATGGCCGTGGAAACTTCATCGACGCCTTCACGCCTGGCGGTTGCTGCATGACGTTCGGCCCCGGTGAGCATCTTTACGTGACCAGACAAAGAGGAGTGCACCGGTTCAACGGCGTCACCGGAGAGTTCATGGACGTGTTCGTCGCGCCTGACCCGAATCCCGCGATTATCGCCTTCATTCCCGTGCTTGGACCGGACGGCCATCTCTACGTCAGCTACCGGGGAGCCGCTCAGTCGATTCGACGTTACGACGCTGACGGCAACGTGGATGACGGTTTCTTCGTCGACGGCGCTGCCCAAGGCATGACCAACGCGCAGTTCTTCGCGTTCGGTCTGGATGGCAACATCTACTTTGCGAGTCAGGGAACGCATGAGGTACTGCTCTTCAGCGGCCGCGACGGAGCCTTCATCGACAGGTTCGTCGAGGCGGGCGAAGGAGGACTTGTAGGGCCCTCGGGGCTGACGTTCGGTCCTGACGGAATCCTGTACGTTGGGAGTCCGCCGACCGACCGCGTCCTGCGCTTCGATCGCGACGGGACCTACATCGGCGACTTCTTCCCCGCGGCGAGCGGCGGGCTGGATCTCCCGGTCGGCATCACCTTCGGTCCGGACGGCAACTTTTACGTCGCCGCTGCCGCGACGCCGCAGGCGGCGGGTGTGTTCCGCTACAACGGAACAACCGGCGAGTTCATGGACACATTCGTAGGGCCTGGCGACGGCCGCACAACCGGTCCGCGCACGCTTCAGTTCAAAGCAACGATCGCCATCTGCCACGTGCCGCGCGGCAATCCGGACAACAGGCACACGATCACGATCGGATATCTGTCTGCGCGCGATCACATCGATCACGGCGACGCCGTAGGCCCGTGCGCGGTGCCGTCACCCATCGGGAGGACTCGTGACATGCGTCGTCATCCTGGAAGATGACAGTACGTACTACTGCCAGACACCGTGATCAGAGCTCGCTATGGGAGAGCAGGGGTGATGCCGTGACCCAATACGACCGGCATTCCTGGACTCGGCGAGTGTCTCTTGGGGTGGTGCCGCAGTCATCACGCGCCAGCCATGAATCCTCTCAATGCGAGGTGGACCATGTATCGCACACAATCGAGCGTCCCAGCACTAGCAATCGTGGCCGCGTTGGCCTTGGGCGCTTGCCAGGAGCGAGCGCCGACCGAGACAAGCAGTCGAATCCTCGCCGCCAGAGCTGCCTCGCTCGAATCAAGCGGTCGCTACGTCGTGGTCTTCTCAGCGGAGCGCGTGCCCGGCGACTTCGGGGAACGCGTTACGGCGCTGGGCGGCTCGATTGAGAGCGCGCTCGACAGCATCGGTGTCGCCGCGGTGACCGGCCTGTCCGAGGCGCGAGCGGTTGAGCTCGCGGCCGGCGCTGACATCCGGGCGGTGGAGCCCGACCCAATGACGAGCCCGCGGGATGAAGGCGAGGCCACCGACGGTCTCGCCGCTGAGGCCGTGAGCGAGGCCGCCGTGCCCGCCGATGCGACCGCGTCCCCCACCACAGCGCAATTCTACGCGCGGCAGTGGAACCTGCGTGCCGTGTTCGCCCCCGAAGCGTGGGCCGCCGGCTTCCTCGGCTCGCGCGACGTCGTGGTCGCGATCCTCGACACCGGCATCGACTATGCGAACCCGGATCTCGCGGGGCTCGTGGATCTCGACCGCTCGATATCCTTCGTGCCCGAGGACGTGACGAGACACTACCCGGGCCGGCTGCCGTTCAGCGACCTATTCTGGCACGGGACCGCCGTGGCGTCCGCCGTCGCGAGCAACGCGAGTGTTCTGGCCGGGGTGAACCGGTACGTCACGCTTCTCGCGGTGAAGGTCGCGGACTCCACCAACACGCACACAGTCGGCCGCATCATCAGTGGAATCGTGTACGCCGCCGACCAGGGCGCCGACGTCATCAACGTCAGCAGAGGCAGCCAGCGCGACAGGAGGCTAGATCCGGGTACGGTAGTAGCCTATGAGCGCGCGGTGAACTACGCGTTCCGCAAAGGCGCCCTCGTCGTCAGCGTCCCCTTCAACGATGCGGCCGATCTCGATCACAACGGCGACATCGTGCGCTTGCCGTGTGAGGCCGCCAATGCGATCTGCGCGGCCGCGACGGGACCCACCGGAGCCAGCAGCATCAACGGGCCGTGGGTAGACGTGGATGCGCCCGCACCCTACACCGCCTTTGGCCGCTCAGCCGTCAGCGTAGCAGCGCCGGGAGGAGCGGGCGAGGTAGGTCAGTTCAGGCGATTCTGGTCATTGTGCACGACGACTCCGAGCGCAACCACGGGAGCGCCGGCATGTCGCGCACACCAGCCCATCGCGCAGGGCGCCGGCACGAGCTTCGCAGCGCCCACCGTCGCCGGACTTGCCGCGTTGCTCGTGTCGCAACTGGGACACGGCAATCCCGCGCTAATCAGGGCCCGGATTCTCCAGTCAGCGGACGACCTCGGCGAGCCTGGTGTAGACCCGTACTACGGGAAGGGGCGCATCAATATCGCCCGCGCGCTGGGAATCATTCCCTGAGATGTGTGGCAGGAAGGGCGCGGCCTTTACGCTTGGGCCGGCCCTT
>Ga0137382_10000982_pt1 | contig 12160 bp, 9 predicted proteins | sample SagtaG_15_FD_104816 | JGI IMG/M metagenome (GOLD analysis project Ga0137382, IMG submission 104816) | Vadose zone soil microbial communities from Sagehorn Ranch, Mendocino, California, USA - Sage2_R_20_16 metaG | ecosystem: Environmental > Terrestrial > Soil > Vadose zone | place: USA... | reverse complement strand
TCGTGGTCGATGAGCTTCGTGTACGACCGCAACCGTTCGTGGGTGAAGCAGCTCGACGTGCCGCCGTTCTTCCAGGGCGCCAACCTGCAGGCGACCGATCAGATGTTCCAGGTCAAGGAGGGCGAGCGGTTCGGGACCTTCTACGGCCGCAAGTTCCTCACGAGCTGCGGCGAGCTGCCTTCCCCGTTCAGCGCGGATTGCGGCAAGACCGGCAGCTCCTTCCAGTTCAACGACGAAGGCTGGCTCGTGTGGGTGGGCGCGGGCAACAAACCTAGCATGGGTATCACCAACAACCTGTGGGAGACGGCCCTGCCCGGCTGCAGGACCACGACGGGAGGGGTGGAGACCGTCTGCTCGAAGCCGGGGAGCTCGACTCTCACGGCGCCCTGGGGCGTCGGACTGAACTGGGGGATGCCGATCATCCTGCGGGGCGACGCGAACGACATACGTAACGCGCAGATCGTGGCGCTGGGAAACGCGCTGCCGGACTTCCGCTTCGCGATCACGCAGGATTTTCAGTGGAAGCGGGTGACCCTGCACGCGCTGGTGGACGCGTCGATCGGCCAGCGGGTCTTCGACCAGGGATTCCACTGGGCCCACCTCGACTTCCTGTCGAAGGACGTCGATCAACCGGGCAAGTCGGTCGAGAGCGCCAAGCCGATCGGCTATTACTACCGGGCGGCCCCGCCCGATAACTCGGCGGGTCTGGGCGGCCTGTACGACATCCTGGGACCGAACAACTTCTCGGTGGAGGACGCGAGCTACGCCAAGCTGCGCGAGTTGCTCGTGTCCTACCACGTCGGCCCGGTGAGCGGCGTGGGGGACTGGGGTGTGAGCCTCGTGGGACGGAACCTGTTCACGATCACGGGCTACCGGGGGTTCGACCCGGAGGTCGGGATCGGCGGCGCGAACGGCGGCCAGGGCTCCTCGGCGGCGCTCAACGCGACGGACTCGTTCACGTTCCCGAACACGCGCAGCTTCACGCTCGGGATCACGACCAGCTTCTAGGCTCGTCCTCCCCCGGCGCGGCGGCGCGATGACGCGCCGCGTCGGGGAGGGCCGTCCTTATTCGATTAGGGGGACCGATGGGAACGTTTCGCTTCGCATGGTACGGTGTGTTGGCGCTCGGGCTGGCGGCCTGTAACGACCCGCTCGTCGTCACGAACCTGAACCAGCCGGACCGCGGACGGGTGTTCAGCAACGCGACCGACCTGGAGCAGTTCGTCTCCGCTCTCTACGCCAACGTGCACGCGGGAACCCTCGGCCAGGGCACGGTGCTGGGCGGAGGGTCGAACGACGGGCTCCAGCCGCAGCTCGCGGTGATGGGCATGGAGAACGTGTCGGCGCTCGCGAACTTCGCGATGGGGCCGCGCGGTGCCGTGCCGCGTAACCCGATCACCAACGCGCGGGGCAGCCAAGGCAACGTCGGGAATTACCGCGATTGGGTGGTGGAGCACCGCGCGGCGCGGATGGCGGCCCTGGCAATCGCGACTCTCAAGACCGTTACCCTGGGATCCGCCGCGCGGGACGCCCGGGCGCGCGCGTTCTCCCGCTTCGTGCAGGGCGTAGCGCTCGGCAACCTGGCGCTGGCCTACGACTCGGCGTCGATCCTGACGGAGAACGACAACCCCCAGGCCGACGCCGAGGTCGTCGTGCCGCTCTCCAGCTACAGGGTCGTGATGGCCGCGGCGCTCCAGTACCTCGATTCCGCAATCGCCATCGCGAATGCGACACCGTCGGGCTCGGACGGCTTTCCCCTTCCCTCCACCTGGTTCAACGGCATCACCACGATGGACGTGCCGAGCTTCGTGCGGCTGTGCCGCTCCTACAAGGCGCGCTTCCGTGCCACGGTGGCGCGGACGCCCGCAGACCTCGCCACGGTCGATTGGACCGCCGTGCTGGGCGACGCCACGAATGGGATCACCGCCGACTTCCAAATCACGATGAACCCGCCGCCGGCGGGCGGGTGGGATATCGCGTGGGTCATCCAGGCCTTCGCGACGGGCTCCGCCAACTGGCACCAGATGTCGCAGTTCTGGCTCGGGATGGCGGACACCTCAGGTGCATACACGCCCTGGCTCGCCAGCACGATGCCGACATGCGGACGCTGCGCGTTCCTCGTCGTCACGCCCGACAAGCGCTTCCCCACGGGCGCGACGCGCGCGGCGCAGCAGGCTGCATCTCCCACGCCCACGGCTCCGATCGCGTTCACCGCGACGCCGTACTTCCGCAACCGGCCGACGGGGGAAGACCAGCCCGGCGACGCCATCGGTATCTCGCAGTACGACTTCTTCCGCTCCCGGGCGTTCCGCAACGCCAACCGCACTGGTCCCTACCCGGTCATGACGGCCGCGGAGATCCGACTGTACGCGGCGGAGGCGCAGCTCGAGCTGAACAACATCGCGGCCGCCGCCGGGTTGATCGATTCGTCGCGCACGGGGAATGGAAAGCTGTCGTCGCTCGTGGCCGCTGCAATCACCGACACCGTGATGCGCGTGCCGGGCGTGAACGGCGTGCAGGGGAGCAACTCCTGTGTGCCGCGGATCCCGGACCCGGCCGCGAATTTCAAGGCGACCAAGTGCGGCAACATCTGGGATGCCCTCAAGTGGGAATATCGGATGGAGACCGCCTACGCCGGGTACGGGATGTGGTTCTTCGCCGGCCGTGGCTGGAGCGATCTGCCCGAAGGCACCGCGCTCGATTGGCCCGTTCCCTACCAGGAGATGGACTCGCGCGCCGAGACGTTCTATGGAACCGGAGGCGTCGCCGGGCGCGACGCGGCAAGCCGGGGGAATTACGGCCTGTTCGGCGGCGGCGTGTATTAGAGGAGGGCGAGCTGTGCGAAACCGCATGCATCGGAGTCTACGGCGGTCGGTTGGGGCCGGCGTCGTGCCGGTCGCCTTGGCCGCGTGCTACAGCTATACGCCACTCCAGACGCTCGAGCCCGTGCCCCAGAGCCGTGTGTCCCTGGTGCTGTCCGACCAGGGCCGCGTGGGGGCCGGGCCCGCCATCGGGACCGGTGTCGCCCGCGTGGAAGGAGCGCTGATCGGTTCGACGGACTCGGACTACACCCTCCGCGTGGTGGGCGTGACCGACATCCGCGGAGCCCAGACCCGCTGGAGCGGCGAAACGATCCGGTTGCAGCGCACCTGGGTCGGGAATGCCTACGAGCGGCGGCTCTCGAAGCCGCGCACGTACCTGCTGGTAGGCGCGGTTGCCGCGGGGTTCGTGACGTTCGCCGTGACGCGGCAGCTGTTGGGCGGTGGGGGCAGCCTGATCCAGAACCCACCGGGCGGTGGCGGCGGCGGTCAGCAGTGATTCCACTACTTCAACTCTTCTCTCGACCCGAGCACACTATGATTCGATTCCGGTCTTCACTGCTGCCCGTTCTCGTCCTGGCCGTCGCCGCGTGTAGCCGCGACGCCACCTTCACGGAACCGGTTCCGCCGCTCGCGGCCATCAACTTTGTGAACGCCGTCTCCGACACCAACACGATGGCGTTCCGCGTCGTGGATATCGTATCGAACGCCGGCCAGTTCGGTGCGCCCTTCCGCGGTGCCAGCACCTACCCCATGGGGATCGAGGCAGGCGCGCGGCACATCAAAGTATTCTTCGACACAACCGACGTGGTCCTCGCCAAGACGGTGATGCTCGACACGACCGTCTCCTTCACGGCCGGCGAGCACTACAGCTTCATCTTGCCCGGCTTCGCCCGCTCGGCGGGGCTCCGGGCCATGATCGTCGAAGACGCCGCGCTGCCGACCCCGGCCGCGGGCAAGTTCGCGATCCGGGTCGTCAACCTCGCGCCGTCGTTCGCGGGTGCCGTACCGGCGCTGGCGGACACGACGGTCCGACCCGACGGATTTGTCCGGCGGGGCATTGCGCTGCCGTCGGGGACGCCGGACGCCACCAACTTGGGGTACCTCGGTAGCTCCCAGTACGTGACGCTGGACACCGGCGCCTATCGGGTAGCGCTGACCGCGAGCGGCACCGTCGGCCCGGTGATCGTGGAAGCCACCGTTCCCCCGGGCACCGGGGGAACAGCGTTGGGGAATCCGATCGCCGGGTCGCTGGTGCCCGGGTCGGTCATCACGGCGCTCATCGTACCCCGGTCCGTGGTGGGCAGCCGGGCGCCGCAGGGGGGCAGGCCGAGCAGTAAGGCCGTGGAGGCGATCACCCGCAGCAACGACACTGTGACGGTGCAGAGTGGATCCGCCTCGATCCTGACGAACCGCTCCGGCGGAGCCAAGGACTCGACCGTCGCGACGACCGGGACGGGTGCTGCCACGGGCGTGGGTCCGGTTGAAAACGTATTGGTGAGCGGGGCCACTCAGCCCGAGTACAACGGCTGGCAGTTCGTCCAGCTCGCCGATTCCCTTTCCTGCAACCCGGTGAATGCCGGGGACACCGCGAAGAAGTGCGCCGCGGCGAACGTGACGGCGACAACCCGCTTCAGGTTCAGGTATCTGATCACCGGCACACCTGCGTCCCCGGCGACGGGAACGCCCGTGTACCGGGTCTATGTGGCGGCGACGGGGGCGGCGGACTACACGATCCCGAATATCATGTACGTGATCGATCGGCGTCCGCCCGATACGGTGCCGTGAGCACGGGTGTCTAGGCGGTCGGCCCGCCAGCACGCAGGACGGGGGACGCAGATGCTTGCGCCCCCCGTCGCGCTCTGGCTGTCCTCAGTGCCGTGCGTTCTCGCCGCCATCGGGTGCAACCGCGCCGCGACCTTCACGGAGCCGATTCCGCCCTTCGCCGCGATCCACTGGGTTCACGCCGTCCCCGATACCATGCAAGAGGACTTCCGCGTCGTGGACATCGTGTCGAACGCCGGTCTGTTCGATCAGGACTTCCGCGGCTCGAACATGTTTTACCAGGGAATCGAGGCGGGGACCCGGCGGATCCGAATCTTCAACAGCAGCCCCGATCCGGTGATCGCGCAGCAGGTCCTCATCGACACGTCGTTCACCTTCACCGCGCTGAGTAATTACACGCTCATCCACATGGGATTCGCGCGCACCGGGCGGACGCCGGCGCGCGAAGTGCGTGTCATCCCCGACGCGGGCGCGGATCCCGGGGCGACCAATGTCGGATTCCGAATCGTCCACGCCGGGGCAGGGTTGGGAAACGTCGACGTGAACCTGATCCGGCACCGGGCGGACACGGCGACCCTGCCGGCCACGCCGCTCGTCGCCAACGTCGCGTACGGTGCAGCGAGCGCGTACATCACGGTGGCGGCGGACGCAGTAGCCGCCGATTCGTTGCGGGTCGTGGTTACGGCCGCCGGCACGACGCTCCCGATCGTGGCCAACGTGGCGCTGCCCGCGGGTCAGGCGGGGACGACCAGCGTCAACCCCATTCCGGGAGCGCGGGTCGCCGGGTCGGTGATGACCGCGGTCGTCGTGCCCCGCTCCGTGGTCGGCAGCAAGGCGCCCGCCGCGTTCACGACCCCGAGCGCGGTGATCCTGGTCGATCGACGGCCACCGGATACGGTGCCGTGAAAGGCTAGACGGATAGGCGGATAGCCGGATAGAGATGGATGGAAAACGAAACGGGGGACGCGAGCTGCTGCGCCCCCCGTTCGTGCTATCCGTCTATCCGCCTATCCGGCCAGCCTCTCAGTCCACGATCGCATCCGGCATCACGAACTTGACCGGATCCACCGCGTGGCCGTTCACCCACACCTCGTAGTGCAGGTGCGGGCCGGTCGACAGGCCGGTCGAGCCGACCTTGGCGATCACGTCGCCGCGCTTCACCCGCTTGCCGCGCGCCACCAGAATCGTGGAGCAGTGGGCGTAGCGCGTCACGATCCCGCCGCCGTGATCGAGGGTGAGCATGTTGCCGTAGCCCTCTTCCCACTTGACGTCGGTCACGATGCCCGCCGCCGGGGCCTCGATCTCGGCCCCCGCCTTCGCCGTCACGTCGATCCCCTCGTGCGGGCGGGCGAGGTGCAGGATCGGATGGACCCGCATGGACGCAAACGCGCTGGTGATCCATCCCCGGGTCGGCATGATCGACGGCGTCGCCGCGAGCCGCTCCCGCTGCTTGGCGAGCGAGCCGTAGGCCTCGTTCAGCGACCGCACCAGGATGTCGGCCCGCCGGCTGAGCGCGTCGATATCGACGCGCGCCGCGAGCGCCGCCTGGCCATGCGGCCCCACGGCGGAGAGGCTGTCGCGCTCCGACCAGGCTCCGGCCGGTCCACCGATGCCCGCCCGCTGCACACCGGCGTCGGTCGGCGTGAGCCCGGCCAGCAGTCGCATCTCCTGCTCCCGCTGGCTGAACTGGTTGATGGTGTCGGTGAGGCCCACCAGCCGCTCGCGCATCCGCTGGACCTCTTCGGCGAGCAGGCGGTTCTCGTTCTCGAGGGCACGGCTGCGCGTGATGTTGACCCCGCGCGAAACCGCCGCGGCGCCCAGCACCAGGAACGCCAGCGTGACCACGCTGCCGATCCCGGCCAGGACTTTCACGACGGTCTGCGACAACTCGACGGTGCGGGAAGTTCCCGAGCCGTGAGGCACCACCATGACCGTCCAGCGTCGCTCCGCTTTCTTGCTCATCTCCCTGTAGCGACCTCGCGTCAACGCGTGTGATCCGGCGCGAGACGCGCCGGCACTCGACAGCTTGTCATGTACCTACCGATGGGAGAATCCGGACAGGGCGTTGGGCCGGGTTCCCGGTGGGAGCTAAAAAGTACGGGTCGGCTCCCGACCCGTCAACATGGCAAAAAGTGAGCCAAAGTGAGCCATGTCACGTACTTTCGGGCTCTATGCGGAGGTCGGGCGGGGCTTGGGAAAGAGAATGGGCGGTTTTCCCACCGCGCGACCCTCCACCGCCAGGTTGTCCAGGTCGGAGAGGCGGACCCGTCCCGGGGGTGCGGGGGGCCCGAAGAGTGTCCACACCGTGTCAGCTGTCGCGGGAATGAACGGTGCGGCGAGGATCGCCAACCGGGCGACGGTGCGGGCCAGGCTCGCGAGCACCTGGTCGAGCTCGGCATCCCGACCCGCTTTCGCCAGCTTCCACGGCGCGGTCTCCTCGATGTAGCGGTTGGCGCGCGCCGCGAGGTCCATCCATTGCGCCGCGCCCTCCTCGAGGCGGTTCCCGTCCATGGCGCGCTGGTACGCGGCCAGATGCTCGCGTGCCGCGTCGTCGAGCGGCGTGCCGCGGGCGCCGGACGGGCGCGGCACGGCGCCGCCGCGGTAGCTGTGGATCATCGTGAGGGCGCGCGATACGAGGTTCCCGAAGGTGTTCGCGAGATCCGCCGCGTAGCGGGTGTCGAACCGCTCCCACGTGAAGTCGCCGTCGTTGGTGAACCCGACCTCGCGCAGCAGAAAGTAGCGCAACGCGTCGGCGCCCCACCGCTCGACCGCGGCGTCGAGGCTCACCGCGGTGCCGGCGGTCTTGCTCATCTTGGCGCCCTCCCATTGGACGTAGCCGTGCGCCCAGACGAGCCGCGGCAGCTCGAGGCCGGCCGCGAGCAACATGGCCGGCCAGATGACACAGTGGAAGCGCGTGATTCCTTTCCCGACGACGTGCAGGTCCGCGGGCCAGAGCCGCTCGTACCCCGGCTCGGGGAATCCCGTCGCCGAGAGGTAATTGATCAGCGCGTCGAACCACACGTACACGGTCTGCTCGGGGTCGCCGGGGAAGGGGATGCCCCACGGCAGCCGCTGGCGCGAGATCGAGACATCCTGCAGTCCGGCTTCGAGGAGACGCAGCACCTCGTTGCGGCGGATCTCGGGCTCCACCCGCAGCGCGCCGGAGCGGATGCGCTCGAGCACGGCGTCGCGGTAGGCGCTCAAGCGAAAAAAGTGATTCTCTTCCTTGACGGGTACGAGCGTGAGCGTGGGGTGCTCGATGCAATGGCCGTTCGCGATCTGCGCCGGCGTCTTGAACTCCTCGCAGCCGGTGCAGTACAGTCCCTCGTACTCCGCCACGAACAGGTCGTCGGGGCGGCGCTGCTGGATGCGCTCGAGCAGGGCGACCACGCCGCGGACGTGCCGCGGCTCGGTCGTGCGGATCCAGTCGTCGTGGCTGCACTCGAGTCGGCGCCAGTGGTCCGCGAACGTCGCGGCCATCCGGTCCACCCACGCCTGCGGCGTCACCTTGGCGCCCGCGGCGGCCTGGATCACCGACTGACTATGCTCGTCCATCCCCATGAGAAAGTGCACGTCGTCGCCGCGCAGCCGGCGATACCGGGCGATGCAGTCCGCCCCGATCTTTTCGAGCGCGTGCCCCAGGTGCGGGTCGCCGTTCGAATAGTCGATGGCTGTCGTGAGGTAGAACTTAGGCATCGCCGCCGGAGCGGGCGATGTCGTCCTTCAGCTTCTCGAGCGACACCACGCGCGTGTCGCCGTCCTCGGCGCGCAGCGTGACAGTCTCGCGGAAGATGTCCACGGCCAGGACCTGCTCGGATCCCACGCCGGTGCGCAGCACTTTCCCTTCCTTGGGGAAGCGCTTGCGCGTCTGCACGTAGAAGTCGTGCTCGTAGCGGAGGCAGCACAGCAGGCGCCCGCACCCGCCGGAGATCTGCGACGGATTGAGCGACAGGTGTTGATCTTTGGCGAGCGCGAGGCTGACCGGCCGCAGCTCGGGGAGCCAGCTCGAGCAACAGAACTGGCGGCCGCAACGGCCCACCCCGTCCAGGCGCTTGGCCTCGTCGCGCGCGCCGATCTGGCGCAGCTCGATCCGGGTGTGGAACAGGCCCGCGAGGTCGCGCACCAACGCGCGGAAATCGACGCGCTGCTCGGCGGTGAAATAGACGGTCAGCTTCTTCTTGTCCCACTGCCATTCGGCGTCGGAGACCTTCATCGGCAGGGCGTGCTGCTGCACCCGCTCCATCACCTTGCGGCGTACGGCGTCTTCTTCTTCATGCAGCCGCTCGGCCTGGGCGGTGTCGTCGGGGCTCGCGCGGCGGAGGATGCGGTGCGGAGCCGGGGGGGGCGAGGGGGGGGCCGCGACGGCCGCCGAGCCCGGCGGGCCCCCGGCCGGAGCGGCCCGCCCCTCGCCCCCGGCGAGACTGCACCCCTGGCACGCGGTGCCGCACTTCTTGGTCGCGACGGCACCCAGCGCCGACACGCGTCCCAAGTCCTGGCCCCGCTCGACCTCCACGATCACGGCGTCGTGCAGCGCGAGCGGATCCTCGGACGGCCAGGTGAAGTATTCTTTGCGGTTCCCTTTGAACCGGACTTCGACGATCGGCGTCAACTCACTTCTCGCTCAAAGCACCCATCGAAAGGTACTTCTCCTCGCGGCGTTTGAGCAGCTTCTCCATCTTGGTCTTGCGGAGCAGGCGCACATGGCGGCGCAGCGCGTCCCCCAGAGCTGCCGCGGCCGCGTCGGGGTCGGCGTGGGCGCCCCCGGGCGGCTCGGGAATGATCTCGTCGATCACGCCCAGCTCCAGCAGGTCTTCAGCGGTGATCTTCAGCGCCTCGGCGGCCCGCTCCCGCTGGGTCGCGTCCTTCCAGAGAATGGCCGCACACCCTTCGGGTGAGATCACCGAGTACACCGAGTTCTCGAGCATCAGCACGCGATCGGCGAGCCCTACCGCGAGGGCGCCGCCCGAGCCCCCTTCACCGATGACGGCCGTGACGACCGGGGTGCGCAGGGTCGCCATCTCCACCAGGTTGCGGGCGATCGCCTCCGCCTGGCCGCGCTCTTCGGCGCCGAGCCCGGGGTAGGCGCCCGGCGTGTCCACCAGCGTGATCACGGGAGCGCCGAACTTCTCCGCGAGGCCCATCAGCCGCAGCGCCTTGCGGTAGCCTTCCGGGTGCGCCATCCCGAAGTTGCGGTGCAGGTTCTCCTTCGTGTCGCGCCCCTTCTGATGGCCGATCAGCATCACGCTCATGCCGTCGAGCCGCGCCCACCCGCCCACGATCGCGGGGTCGTCGCGGAACAACCGGTCGCCGTGCAGCTCGACGAAGTCCGTGAACACCGTGTTGACGTAGTCGAGGGTGTAGGGGCGCTTGGGGTGGCGCGCCACCTGGACGCGCTGCATCGGCGTCAGGTTCTTGTAGATCTCGCCGCGCAGCTCCGCGAGCTTGCGCTCGAGGGCGGCGAGCTCCTTGGACACGTCCACCGCCGTGTCGCCGGCGGTGCGCTTCATCTCGTCGATCTGGCGCTCGAGCTCCAGCAGCGGGCGCTCGAAGTCCAGCGTGTGGGTCGCCATCGCTCAGGTCGTCCTCACGAGATGTACGTGGTCGGGGCCCACGACGTCGCGCAGCGCGGTGAGCAGCTCGTCGGCGACCTCGACGCGCAGCGAGCGGCTGCGCAGCCGCACGGCGATCGGCGGCGGGGCGTCGGCGGGGGGCGCCGCTCCGGCCGGCGGCCCGCCGGGCTCGGCGGCCGGCGCGGCGCCCCCCGCCGACGCCCCCCCCCCGTCGCGCCACTCCACCAGCACCGGCGCCGGCCCCGGATGCGCGGCGCACAGCGCGGCGGCCGCCCGCGCGATGTGGGGCGACGGCGGCGCCGTCCGGGACCACACGAGCGCCACGCCGATCGCCCCTTTCGCCCGCAGATCGTCGAGCGGCTGGGCCGTGTCGACGATGAACGGGGCCTGCTCCTCGTCCCGGTCCCGCGCACTGTAGCTCCCCGTGAGCAACAGCGCCCGGTCGGGACGGATCACCTCGTTGAGCTTGGCCCACGCCTCCGGGAACACCAGCCCTTCCGCCGTGCCGTGGAAGTCCTCCAGCACGAGGCGGGCGTATTCCGCGCCCGACTTCTTCGAGATCTGTCGCTTCACGACTGTCACCACCGCGGCGACCCGCACCGTTTGATCGCTCCAGCGGCCGAGCGTCGCGGTCGTCCGGGTACCGAAAAGCTCCACCTCGGCGCGGTACTTGGCGAGGGGGTGCCCGGAGATGAAGAAGCCCAGCACGGCCTTCTCGCGCGCCAGGCGGTCGTGCTCGCTCCAGGGGGGGACATCCGGGAGGGGGGAGGCGGGAGGCGGGAGGCGCCCTGGCCCGCCGAACAGGGCGTGCTGACCCGAGTCCCGCTCCGCCTGGCGGGCCTGCGCCTCGGCGAAGGCGTGGTCCAGCGCGGCGACCAGTTGCGCGCGGTGGCCGCCGAGCGAATCGCACGCGCCGGAGTCGATCAGCGCCTCGATCACCCGCTTGTTGCAGAGCCGCAGGTCGATGCGCTCGCATAGGTCCACCAGCGTGCGGTAGGGCTCCCCCCCCGCCTCGCGCCCCGCGATGATCGATTCGATCGCGCTCCCGCCGACGTTCTTGATCGCGCCCAGCCCGAAGCGGATGCGGCCCTCGCCGACCACGGTGAACTTGAACCCCGACTCGTTCACGTCCGGGGGCAACACCTCGAGGCCGAGCTCGCGCGCCTCGTTGATGTACTGCACGACTTTGTCGCTGTTGCCGATTTCGGAGGACAGCAACGCCGACATGAACTCGGGCGCGTACCGCGTCTTGAGCCACGCCGTGCGGTACGACAGCACGGAGTAGGCGACCGCGTGCGACTTGTTGAAGCCGTACCGGCCGAACGTCTCGATCTGCGCGGCGATGTCTTCGATCACGCGGAGCGGGTGCCCGCGCTCGACCGCACGCGTGACGAAGCGGCCCAGCTCCTGCTGGATCAGCTCCTTGTCCTTCTTCCCGACCGCCTTGCGCAGCACGTCGGCTTCCGCGAGCGAGAACCCGCCGAGCACGTTGGCGATCCGCATCACCTGCTCCTGGTACGTGATGACGCCGTAGGTCGGCTTGAGGATCTCTTCGAGCGCGGGGTGCGGGTAGCGCACCGGCTCGCGGCCCAGTTTGCGGTTGATGAACACGAGATGCATCCCCGTGTCGAGCGGCCCGGGCCGCAGCAGCGCGTTCGCCGCCACCAGGTCGTCGAACCGGTCGCACTGCATGTTGCGCAGGCAGTCGGTAGCGAGCGGGGACTCGAACTGGAACACGCCCGCCGTACGGCCGGCGCGCAGCAGCCGGTACACCTCGGGGTCCGCGAGGTCGAGGGTCTCCATGTCGAGCGTCACGCCGTGCCGCGCACCCACCATCGCCATCGTGTCGTGGATCACGGTGAGGGTCTTCAAGCCCAGGATGTCGATCTTCAGCATCCCGACCTGCTCGAGCCCCACCATGTCGAACTGGGTGATGATCGCGTCCGCTTCCTGCGGGGCGAGGCACACGGGGACGTAGTCGGTGAG
>Ga0137382_10000981_pt1 | contig 12168 bp, 9 predicted proteins | sample SagtaG_15_FD_104816 | JGI IMG/M metagenome (GOLD analysis project Ga0137382, IMG submission 104816) | Vadose zone soil microbial communities from Sagehorn Ranch, Mendocino, California, USA - Sage2_R_20_16 metaG | ecosystem: Environmental > Terrestrial > Soil > Vadose zone | place: USA... | reverse complement strand
GACCGCGGCCACCTCAAGGTCATCCACGAGCAAGCCGAGCGCGCCGGCAAGATCGTGCGCAACCTGTTGACCTTCGCGCGCAAGGGACCGGCCGAGCGCACGCGCGTGGACTTGAACGACGTGCTGCAGCGGACCATCCTGTTGACGAGCTACGACCTGCGGCTCAAGGGCGTGGACGTGGAGCGCGAGATCGAGCCCGAGCTGCCGGACGTCCTGGGCGACCGCCACGCGCTGCAGCAGGTGGTCCTGAACCTGCTCACCAACGCCGGGCAGGCCGTGGCGCTGAATCCCGACTCCCGCCCCCGGCGCATCGTGGCGCGAACCTGGTTCGACGGCCAGGTGCACCTGCGCATTTCCGATTCCGGACCGGGCATCCCGGACGAGGTCCTGCCGCAGCTGTTTACGCCGTTTTTCACCACCAAGGAGCCCGGCCAGGGCACCGGGCTGGGCCTCTCCATCACCTACTCGATCGTCGAGGTGCACGGCGGTCATATCGCGGTCGAGCGCGCCGCCGAGGGCGGGGCCGCGTTCCGCGTCGACTTGCCCCGCGCTCCCGCCGATGCGCCGGCGCGGCTGCCGCTGATGGACGTGGAGCCGCCCGAGCCGCCCACCACCAAGCGGCGCATTCTCCTGGTGGACGAGGACCCCGGCGTGCGGCGCGTGGTGCAGGCGCTGTTCGCGCGCGAGGGACACACCGTGGACGTGGCGCGCAACGCGTCGCACGCCCTGGAGCAGGCGCAGGCACACGCGTTCGATCTGATCATCGCCGACGGCCGCGCCGCGACGAAGGGCAAGTTGTTCGTGGAGGTGCTGGTGGACCGGCTACCGGCGCTGCGCGGCCGCGTGCTGGTCGCGACGGGCGACGTCCGCCCGGGCACGGAGGAGAAGCTGGCGCAGCTCGGCCTGCGCTACGTGCGCAAGCCTTTCAACCTGCGGGACCTGCGGGATGAAGCGGCGCGCGTCTGGGACGGCACGCCGTTGTAGGACTCCGCGGGCCAGCCGTAAGAACCCAACGACACCGCGCCGCCCGGTGCGAAGCGCACGCCCTCGCGCAACAGCAGCGCCCGCTGCAGCACCGCGTTGTGGTCGTGCGCGGCCAGCGAAATACGCCCCGCCGCGTTGATCACGCGCCACCACGGGACATCATTCTCTTCGGGAAGCGCCGAGAGGGCCCAGCCCACCGTCCGCGCCGCGCCGGGACGGCCGGCGAGCCGCGCCACGATTCCGTAGGTCGCCACCCGACCCTTGGGAATCTTGCCGACGACGCGATAGATACGGTGATAGAAGGGGTTCACACTGTCCGCTAGGATACTCTTAACACGTCATCCAGCAAGCCCCCCCAATTTCCACCCCCCTTGCCAAAAAGCGCGAGAGTATCCTCCAACGCGCGCCGCATCCGGGGCCACGTCACACGCGCCAGCGCGGCGTCGGGCGGGAGCCATTCGAAGACATCGTGCTCCGCCGACACGCGCACGGCGGCGTCGCGCGCCACGAGCGCCACAAAAACGGGAATCAACGCGACTTCGTCCTGCGCATGGCGATAAAATATCTCGACTCGGCTGGCGTTGTAGAGCCGCTCCGGCGCCAACCCGGTCTCCTCGCCCAGCTCGCGCAGCGCCGCTTGCACCGCCGTCTCACCGGCTTCGATCGCACCGTGCACCGCTTCCCACGTCCCCGGCGAGCGGCCCGTGTGCGACCGGCGTAACACGAGGATGGCGGGATCGGCCGGCGTCCCACGCAGCACGTACACGTCCACGAAGCGGACGGCCGTGCCGGTCACGTCCGGCGGCGGCCCAGCACCGCCTCGAGCCGCGCCGACAGCGCGCGCGGACGGAACGGCTTGGTGAGGAAATCGTCGGCGCCCAGCTCGAACACCCGGACTTCGTTGTCTTCGTCGCCTTTTGCCGTGAGGACGATCACGGGAATCGCCGCGGTGGCCGGGCGCGAGCGCAGGTGCGACAACACGCCGTAGCCGTCGAGCCCGGGCAGGTTCAGGTCCAGCACGATGATGTCCGGGCCCACGCGATCGACTTGATCCAGCGCTTGCACACCGTCGCGCGCCTCGGTCACCTGATAGCCGTCGCGCTCCAGCAGATCCTTCATCACCCGTCGCAAACTGTCCTCGTCGTCCACGAGCAGCACTTTGACCGCCGCGCGCGCCGGATGCGCCGACGCCTCTTCCAGCAGATCGAAGTGCGTCGACACGGGCTCGCTCGGCGTCGCGATGGCACCCGACACGCGGCGCGGCCCGCTGGTCCCGCCGCCCGGGCCGGCGGGAGCCGTCGCCGGCTCCGCGGGCGTTTCGTCTTCCTGCGGCACGTCCACCACGCGCATCAGCTCGTCGATCGTGCTCTCGCCCCGCAGCACGTGCGCCAGCCCGCTGTCCCACAACGTCTTCATCCCGCTGTTGCGGGCCGCCTCGGAGATCTTGTCGGCGGTGGCGCCGGACGCGATGCGCCGCTCCACCTCGGGCGTCACGATCAGCACCTCGACGATTGAAAACCGGCCGCGATAGCCCGTCATGGTGCAGTCGGGACAGCCCGCCGCGCGGTACAGCGGCGTGCCGACCGGGATCCAGCGCTTGATGCGATCGGGCGGGCTCTCCATCCATACTTCTTTGCATGTGACGCAGAGCTTGCGCATCAGGCGCTGCGCCACCACGCCCCGCAACGCCGCCGCGATCTTGTAGGCCTCGACGCCGATGTCCACGAGCCGGGTGACGGCGTTGGGAGCGTCGTTGGTGTGCAGCGTGGACAGCACCAAGTGGCCCGTGAGCGACGCCTGCACGGCGATCTGCGCCGTCTCTTTGTCGCGGATCTCGCCGACCAGCAGCACGTTGGGGTCCTGACGCAGGATCGACCGCAGCGCCGAGGCGAACGTCAGCCCGGCCTTCTCCTGCACCTGCACCTGCACGATGCCGGCGATGCGGTACTCCACCGGGTCTTCGACCGTGACGATGTTGACGCCCTCGCTCTGGATCTGGCGGATGGCCGAGTAGAGCGTCGTGGTCTTGCCCGAGCCGGTGGGGCCGGTGACGAGAATGATCCCCTCGTGGTTCTGGAGCAGGGCGTTGATGGCTTCGACCTCGCCCGCGATCATCCCCAGCGAGTCGAGCGACTTGACCGTGGCCCGCGGGTCGAGGATGCGGATCACGACCTTCTCGCCCAGGGACGCCGGCAGGGTCGAGACGCGCAGGTCGATCGGCTGGCTGTTCACCGCCACCCGGGCGCGACCGTCCTGGGGCCGCAACCGGTCGGCGATGTCGAGCGACGACATGATCTTGATACGCGAGATCAGCGGCAGGCCCGCGGCGCGGGGGATCTTCATCACCTGGCGCAGCACGCCGTCGATGCGGTAGCGGACGGCCACCCCGCCCTCTTCCGTCTCGATGTGGATGTCGGAGGCGCGGGAGAGAATGCCCTCCGAGATGATCAGGTCGACCAGCCGCACGACCGGGCGCTGGCTCGCCTCCTCGGCCGAGATGTTGATCTCCTCGGCGGCGTCCTGCTGGTCGGCCAGCTGGACCAGCTCGGCCGAGCCCTCCATGCTGTCGAGCAGCTTGTCGAGCGACTTCTCCGGCTTGTACATCTCGTCCAGCTTCTCGGCGATCTTGGAGGGCGAGAGCAGCAGCGAGCGGACCTCGCGCGCCGTCGCGAAGGCGAGCGCCTTCTCGGCGTCGAGATCGAACGGATTGGCGGTGGCGATTTCCAGGAACGAGTCGGTGAGGCGGAGCGGCAGGATGCGATAGCGGCGGGCCAGCGCTTCGGGGATGCCGTCCTTCACCTTCGCGTCGAGCTGGGCCAGGTCGCAGATCTTGAGCCGGAAGCGCGTCGCCAGCGCGTCGAGAATCTGCTCGTCACTGACCACGCTCTGCGCGACCAACGTCTCCCACAGGGTGCGGTTCGGCTCCGCCTTGGCCCGGATCTCGTCCAGGCGCTCGGGCGTGAGGATCCCTTCGAGGGATCGTCCCAGCCATTCATCGGGGAAGGCGATGTCGGTCATCGGGTCGCTGCATGAAACCTAGCCCGGCCGCTGTCGCCGTCCAGTCCGGAGCGCTTCACAGGATGCTCCAAAAATCGCGCGTCAAGTCGAATGCGAAGCGCACGCGGCGGCTCTGCACGCCATACCCCGCTTCGATCCGCAAGGCGCCCAGCCACTCGAACGCGGTCCCGATCGTCACGCGCGCGCCGGGCGTCGCGAGCCACGGCGTGCCGGCCACGGGCCCGCCGGCCCATCCCGCGGCCGCGAACGGCGCCAGCGTGATATGGCCCGGCGTGCGGACGTAAGGCCCGGCGCCCACGCGTACGAACGGCACGGACCAACGCCATTCGAGGTGCACGAGCGCCGCGCGGCGGCCGCCCCAGATGCGGAAGGGGTCGCCCAGCAGCGTGCCGCGTCCACCCAGCAGGAACGTCCGGTGCGCGGGCAGCGCGGCGGTCGCCGTACCGCCCTGGGCGCGCAGCAGCACGCGGGTGCCGCCGAGCGGCAGCAGCAGATGCCCCTCGCCGGCGAGGCGCGCGTACGTCGTGCCGCCGTCCGGCGCGCCGGCTTCGAACACCAGCTCGGCATGCACGTCGCGCCGTACGGCGAAGCCTTCGCTCTTGCGCCGCAGCCGCAGCTGGATCAGATCGAGGGCCGGGCCGCCGACGGCGGGATTGGGCCGGAACGTGCCGGTGGCAGGCGCCATGCGCACCGGCAGGCTGGTGGGCTGCTCGCGTACCACGCCGGCACTCCACTCACCGCGCACGCCGATGGCGTGGCGCAGCGTGGCGCCGCCACCCTGCGCGAGATAGTAGTCGCCGTAATCGTCGCCGAACTCCTGCGCCGCGAGCGAATTCACGATCGGCGACACCACCGGCCAGTCACCGATGTCGCGCACGTCGCGGTGCAGCTCGACCTCGAGCGCGCCCCGCCCCACCGCGCGCGTGAGGGTGAGCCCACCCATGGCGCGATGATCGGCGAACCCGTAGCTCGCGCGCACCTGCGCCTCGAGCCGCTGGCCCTCGCCGCGCCAGATGGCGCCGGCGCCCGGCGTGACGCCCTCGACCCGGTTCACGTGCAGCAGATCGCTCGCGCTGCGCGCAGCGAGCACGCGCGACTTGAGGCCCGACAGCGCGCGCCCGCCGGCGATGCGCTCCACCTGCGCCCGCACCGCCTCGAGGTCGCCCTGGCGCACGGGCTCGGCCACGTCCTGGATCGCGGCCCCCAGCGGCTCGCGCCACGGGAACGAGTCGCGCTCGGCCTTGGGCGCCGGCGTGATTTCCTCGCCCGCGAACCAGCTGGCCACGAGGCCGAGGTTGAACTGATAGTCGCCGATTTCCCACCGGCCCCGGATGATGCCGCGGGCCGGCAGCTCCAGGAACGTGCCGCGGCGGCGGATCTCGATCTCCTGGCGGTAGGGCAGCCAGAACCGGTCCGACCACAGCGCGTTGTCGAGCACGATGCTGACGTCCTCGAGCCGCGGGTCGCGGTACGATTTGGGCGTGAAGTTGAACGTCATCCGCACGAGGTCGGCCGTGCGCGCGTCCACGTACAGCGTGCCGACGATACGCGCCTGCGCGAAATCCTTGGGCCGCACCTTGAGACCGATCACTTGCACCGCGCCCGCGGGCATGGCGAGCGTGACCGTGTCGCCGAGTGCGAAGTCGTAGACCAGGGTTCCCGCGGGGCTCAGCGGGTGGGGCACGTCCAACACCTCGTCGCCCTCGCCCAACCGGATCACGTCGCCGAAATTGTTCTGGACGATGCCGAGGTGGTCGCGGTGATACACGTTGTCGGTGGGGAGCTCGGCCTGGTCGCGCCAGCCGACGATGCGTTGCTTGCTCAGGCCCGGGGCTCTCCAGTACACTTCCAGCGCGAGCTCGTCGGCCTTGATGAGACGGGGCGGCTCGTGCAGCCCTTCGCCGAACTGCCCGAGGAAGAAGAGGAATCCGTGAGCCTGGGCCTTGTAGTCGCGCAACGCGGTGTCGCTCGTCAGGCGGCCGCGCGCGAGGATCGCGCGGCGCGCCAGGGCGACCGCGGAGTCGGTATTCCAGGCCTGCGCGGCGGCGGGGACGGTCGGAACGGCCAACGCGAGGACCAGCACCAGCAGACGACGCATCGTGCCGCAATCTCGCGGGGCTTTCTGGCAGCGGCAAGCGCGCTGCTCCTGGCCTGCGGCGGCGGCGGCACCGGCCCGAGCGGCACGCCGCGCGCGGCCCTGCTCGCGCTCGCGCAGGCGGACACGTTTTCGCCCGCTACCAAGACGTATTACGTCCAGAACAACCTCACGACGCACGTTGAGGTGGTGCACAGCGATCCCTCCAGCACCGTCTTCGCCGACATCACGTTCACCCCGCTCAGTATCTTCTCGCTCGACGGCCAGGGCGTGTGCGACACGTGCACCGTCGGCATCACGGTCACAGTGCAGCCGGGCACATACTTCTTTTCCGTGGGACCCGCGGGCATCCGCTTCGACGCCGCGAACCAGCCCACCATGACGATCTCGTACGGCACGTTCGGCGACCCGTCCGTGTTCGATTCGACCGCGCGCTACGCCGATCCGGGCGCGTTCGAGGCCGCGCTCGAGCTGTGGCACGAGCGACACGCGGGCGCGTGGTATCTCGCCAGCGGCTCGGGCCCCGGGCCCGGGACGAGCCAGGTGTCGGCGGCGCTCGAGGGACCGGGCAACTATCTGGTCGCGGCGCTCAAGTGAGCGACCCGCGGGCCGAATTCCTCGCGCGCGCCGAGCGCGGCGGCGTGGTGCCCCTGGTGCGCGAAGTGCTGCTCGACGCCGACACCGCCGTCGCTGCGTTCGCCAAGGTGGCACGGCCGCCGTTCGCCTTCCTGCTCGAGTCCCTCATGGGCGGCGAGCGCTGGGCGCGCTACACCTTCCTCGGCACCGAGCCGAAGGAGGTGTGGCGCTACCGCGAGCGCCGCGCCGAACGCTGGACGCGCGACACCGGCTGGCAGGGCGCGGGCGCCGCGGAGGATCCCCTCGCCCATCTCGCCGCCCGTATGCGGCAGCTCGCGCCCGTCCCGGTGCCCGGCCTGCCGCGCTTCACGGGCGGCGCCGTGGGGTACCTGGGCTACGATCTGATCCGCTCCGTGGAGCGCCTGCCGCACCCGCCGGCCGACACGCTCGAGCTGCCCGACGCGATGCTGATGATCGCCGACTCGCTCGTCATTCTGGACAACCTGTTCGGCCGGGCGATCGTGGTCGTGAACGCCGAAGTGCCGGCCGCGGCCACCGCGCGCGAGCGGGTGCGGCTGTTCGAAGCGGCCGAGGCCCGCGCCGACGAGCTGGTGCGCCGGCTGGGCGCGTCGCACGATCTCGCCCCGCTGGCGCTCAAGTCCGCGGCGCCCGCCGTCGTGACCGAGTCGCGCTATCCGCGCGCGGACTTCGAGCGCGACGTGGGGCGCATCCTGGAATACATCCGGGCGGGCGACACGTTCCAGACGGTGCTGTCGCGCCGCCAGATCGCCCGCGGCGCCGTCGACCCGCTGCGCCTGTATCGCTGCCTGCGCGCGCTGAATCCCGCCCCCTATCTGTTTCACCTCGCCTTCGATGACTTCTCCCTGGTCGGCAGCTCGCCCGAAGTGCTGGTCCGCGTCGAGGACGGCGACGTGACGGTGCGGCCGATCGCGGGCACCCGCCCGCGCGGCGTGACGCCGGCGGAGGACGAGGCGCTGGGCCGCGACCTCGCCGCCGACGAGAAGGAGCGCGCCGAACATCTCATGCTCGTGGACCTGGGCCGCAACGACGTCGGCCGCGTGGCGGAGTTCGGCAGCGTGCGGCTCACCGACTTCCTCACGATCGAGCGCTACTCCCACGTCCAGCACCTGGTGAGCGAAGTGCGGGGCCGGCTGCGCGCCGGCTACGATGCGCTGGACGCGTTCAAGGCGTGCTTTCCCGCCGTGACGGTGACGGGCGCGCCGAAAGTGCGCGCCATGGAGATCATCGACGAGCTCGAGCCGGAGCGGCGCGGTCCCTACGCCGGCGCCGTCGGGTACGTCGGCTGGGGCGCGCAGAATCTCGACACGGCCATCGCCATCCGCTCCGCCGTCGTCCTGCGCGACCGCGTGGTGGTGCAGGCGGGCGCGGGCATCGTGGCGGACTCGGTGCCGGCGCGCGAGTTCGAGGAGTCGGAGGCCAAGGCGCAGGCTGTGCTGCGGGCGATTGCCTTGGCGTCTTAGCGTCTTGGCGTCCTGACGTCTATATTCTCGCCTGTGTTCAAGCTGCTGAGCACCACGGGCGACCAATCGATCGAGCTCCAGCCCGGCCGCGCGTTGGTCGTCGGGCGGGCGGTCACGAGCGACGTCCCCATTTACGATCCCACCATCTCCCGCCGCCACGCCGAGGTTTCCCTCAGCGACCGCGGCGTGAAGGTGAAGGACCTGGGTTCCTCCAACGGCACGTTCTTGAACGGCGCCCGCGTGACCGAGGCCGAGGCCTCGTCCAACGATATCGTCACGTTCGGGAAAGTCGCGTTCAAGGTGATCGAGGTGACGGCGCCGCAGCGGCCGCAGGTGGTGGCCCCGCCCGCCGATTTCGCGTCACCCAAGCCCGCCGGCGCCACCATCGTGCGCCAGCTGCCCGTGAGCTCGTCGGGCGGCGTGCCGGCCATCGTGGGCATAGGGGACAAGCCGCAGGGCGGCTCGCACCTCAAAGTGCAGGCCCAAACTCAGGAAGAGCGGCGCGAAAAGAAGTTGTCGCTGCTGCTCGAAGTCTCGAAAGAGCTGTCCAAGCAACAGGAGCTCGACCGCCTGCTCGAGAAGGTGGTGGACTTCACGTTCCAGATCATGAACGTGGACCGCGTCTCGATTCTCCTGGTGGAAGACAAGTCGAACGAGCTGATCCCCCGCATCTCCAAGAGCCGCACCGGCGCCGCTTCGGCCGCGAAGCACGTGCCGCAGTCGATCGCGCGCAAGGCCGTGGAGGAGCGCGTGGCGATTCTGTCGGACAACGCGGCCGCCGACGAGCGCTTCAAGGGCAAGTCGATCCTGATCCAGAGCGTGCGCAGCGCCATGTGCACGCCGTTGATGGGATCGGATCAGAAAGTCCTGGGCATTCTCTACGTCGACAACCTCACGGCCACGCACTCGTTCGCCGATGAGGACCTCGAGTTCCTGATCGCGTTCGGCGGCCTCACCGCCGTCGCCATCGAGAATTCGCAGCTGTCCGACCGCATCCGCCGTGAGGCGCTGGTGCTGTCCAACTTCCAGCGCTACTTCTCGCCCAACATCGCGGCGGTCATCGCGCAGCAGCAGGACGCGGGCCAGCTGCCCAGCCAGAAGCGGCCCGTCGTGGTCTTCTTCTCCGACATCCGCGGGTTCACGCCGATGTCGGAGACCATGAACCCCGACGACATCGCGCGGCTGCTCACCGAGTACTTCACCGAGATGGTGGATCTCGTGTTCGAGCACGGCGGCACGCTCGACAAATTCATGGGTGACGCCATCATGGCGTTGTGGGGTGCGCCCATCGCCCACGAAGACGACGCCGACCGCGCCATGCAGTGCGCCATCGACCAGCTCAACGCGCTCGAGAAGATGAACGAGAAGTGGAAGGAACAGGGCCGCCAGCCGGTGGGGATCGGCATCGGCATCAACTTCGGCGAGGTGTTCGCCGGCAACATCGGCTCCAACCGCCGGCTCGAGTACACCGTGATCGGCGACGCCGTCAACACCGCCAGCCGGCTCTGCTCGGCCGCCGGCCCCAACCAGATTCTGATTTCCGAATCGTTCTACAAGTCGCTCAAGAAGCCGCCCAAAGTCGAGGCGCTCGAGCCGATCCAGGTGAAGGGCAAATCGAAGGCGGTCGCGGTCTATCGCGTGAAGCGGTAATCGCGCCCGAAGCGCGCCAGCAGGTCGAGCACCAGCCGCAACGGCAGGCCCATCACCCCGAAGAAATCGCCGTCCACCCGCTCCACCAGCGGCGCCCCCCGGCCCTGGATGGCGTACGCGCCCGCTTTGTCGAGCGGCTCGCCCGTCGCGACGTAGCGCTGCAGGTCTTTGGTCGTCGCCGGCCGGAACGTCACCGCGCTCACGTCGAGCGCCTCTTCCACGCGTCCGTCGCCCGCCACCGCGACGGCGGTGAGCACGTGGTGCGTGCGGCCTTGCAGCTTGCCGAGCATCGCGACCGCGTCGGCCGCGTCCACGGGCTTGGCGAACAGCTCGCCGTCCAGCACCACCGTCGTATCGGCGGCCAGCACCAGCGCGCGCCGTTCCGTGCGGGCGACGGCCTGCGCCTTGGCGTGGGCCACGCGCCGCACGTAGGGTTCGGGCGCTTCACCCGGATGGCGCGTCTCGTCGACGTCGGGCGCCACCGCCCGAAAGGGGATGCGCAGCATCTCGAGCAGCTGCTTGCGGCGCGGCGAGGTGGAGGCGAGGACGATGGCGTCGCTCATTTGTCGACGATCAGCGTGACGGGGCCGTCGTTCACCAGCTCGACGTCCATCATGGCGCCGAATTCGCCGGTCGCCACGGTGATCCCGCTGCCCGCTCCCCGCTCCCGCAGCAGCGCCACGAATTGCTCATATAGAGGAATGGCGGCATCGGGCGGCGCGGCACCGATAAAGGAGGGGCGGCGGCCTTTCGACGCGTCGCCGTAGAGCGTGAACTGCGACACCACCAGCACGGCCCCCTGCACGTCGGCGAGCGCGAGATTCATCTTCCCCTCGGCGTCGCCGAAGACGCGCAGGCCGAGGATCTTGTCGGCCATCCAGGCGAGCTGCTCCGGTGTGTCGGTCGGCGCGAAGCCCGCCAGCACCACAAAGCCCCGTTGGATACTCCCCGTCACCCGTCCTGCCACGCGGACCTCGGCGCGCGAGACGCGCTGCAGGACGACTCTCACTCCACCGTCACAGACTTTGCAAGATTTCTCGGCTGGTCCACATTACAGCCCCGCCGCACGGCGATGTAGTAGGCCAGCAGCTGCAACGGCAGCACCGAGAGCACCGGCGTGAGCAGGTCGAGCGTTTCGGGAATCTCGATCTTATGGTCGGCCAGGCGCGCGACGCCCGTGTCGCCTTCGGTGACGATCGCGATCACGCGGCCGCCGCGCGCTTTCACTTCCTCGACGTTGCTCACGACCTTCTGGTACACGGCGTCGCGCGGCGCCACGAACACCACCGGCATCATGTCGTCGATCAGCGCGATCGGCCCGTGCTTCATCTCCGCGGCGGGGTAGCCCTCGGCGTGGATGTAGGAGATCTCCTTGAGCTTGAGCGCGCCCTCGAGCGCGACGGGGAAGTTGTAACCGCGTCCCAGGTACAAGGCGTTGGCCGTGCGCACCAGCCGCTCGGCGATCTGCTCCACTTCCGGCGCCTTCGCGAGCACGCGCTCCACCAGCTCCGGCAAACGCGCCAGCGCCCGCACCACTTCCCGGCCCTGCAGGATCGACAGCGAGCGCAGCCGGCCCATCTGCAGCGTGAGCAGCGCCAGCGCCGCGATCTGGCTGGTGAACGCCTTGGTGCTGGCCACGCCGATTTCCGGCCCGGCGTGCAGGTAGATGCCGCCGTCCACTTCGCGCGCGATGGTCGAGCCCACCACGTTGACGAGCCCCAGCGTGCGGGCGCCGCGGCGCTTCGCTTCGCGCAGGGCCGCGAGCGTGTCGGCCGTCTCTCCGGACTGCGAGATGCCCACGACCAGCGTCCGCTCGTCCACGATCGGGTTGCGGTAGCGGAACTCCGACGCGTACTCCACCTCGGTGGGGATGCGCGCCAGCTCTTCCATCATGTATTCGCCGATCAAGGCGGAGTGCCACGATGTGCCGCACGCGGTGATCACGATGCGGTCGATCTTCAGTAATTCGTCGTCGCTGAGGTTGAGGCCGCCCAGCCGCACGGCGCCTTCTTCCTCCAGGAGGCGGCCGCGCAGCGTGTTCCGCACGCTCTCGGGCTGCTCCATGATCTCCTTCAGCATGAAGTGCTGGTAGCCGCCGCGCTCGATCGTGGCGAGGTCCCACTCCACATGCGTGACCGTCTTCTCCTTCTCGACGGCGGCGAGGTCGAGGATGCGGTAGTCGTTCGGCCGGATGACGGCGATCTCACCGTCGTCCAGGTACACGACCGATCGCGTGTGCGCCAGCACGGCCGACGCGTCGGACGCGACCCAGTTCTCCCCCGTGCCGATGGCCACGAGCAGCGGCGAGCCCTTGCGCGCCGCGACGATGGTGTCGGGCTCGCG
>Ga0137382_10000977_pt1 | contig 12188 bp, 11 predicted proteins | sample SagtaG_15_FD_104816 | JGI IMG/M metagenome (GOLD analysis project Ga0137382, IMG submission 104816) | Vadose zone soil microbial communities from Sagehorn Ranch, Mendocino, California, USA - Sage2_R_20_16 metaG | ecosystem: Environmental > Terrestrial > Soil > Vadose zone | place: USA... | reverse complement strand
TGGTTGAGCAGATGGAAAGAGACGGCGTGGTTGGACCTGCCGACGGCGCCAAACCCAGAGAAGTTTATGCACGAAAACTCGAAGCCTAAGGGCATCTTAGTATTCACAGCCTGTGTAGTCGCCGCTCTAATGGCGCACATCGCTACCCGAACGAGCGGTGCCGCGGAGAACAACAGTGCCGAAGCCATCGTCGATAAATTGCAGCAAAACTACGACGCGACGGCGGATTTCGTCGCGGATTTTCGCCAGGAAACCGAAGTTAAGACCCTCAACCGAAGCCTGAAAGCGTTCGGAAAATTATCTTTTAAACGCCCCGGCAAGATGCTTTGGCGCTACGAAGAACCAAAAGGACAGTTCGTGCTCGCTGATGGTAAGCATCTCTACTTCTACCAGCCTGATCAAAATCAGGTGATCAAGAGCCCTCTCAAAAACGCCTTTCGCGGCGATATTCCGCTGTCTTTCCTGCTCGGGCTGGGCAATTTGAAAAAGGATTTCAACGCGACCCTCAAGGCAAGTGAAGACTCGCAGTATGTCGTGCGCTTAGAGCCCAAGGGTGAGGCAGGCGGCTTTAATGAAATCCTGATCGGCGTCAGCAAAGCGTCGTACGATATCGTGTGGGTGAGCGTGCGCGACGCTGCGAGCAATTTGACGACGTTGCGCTTCTCCGGCATGCGCAAAGGAGTGGGACTCAAAGATTCTCTATTTGAGGTGCAGATTCCGAAAGGCGCCGACATGGTTGAATTGGGACAATGAGCCAGACGAAACAAAAATTTGCCATCATCAGCTTGGGGTGCGCACGCAACCTCGTCGATTCCGAGGTTATGGCTGGGCTTTTGCGCAAAAACGACTACGAAATGGTTCGCGAGACGGCGGATGCGGACATTGTGTTGGTCAATACTTGCGGGTTTATCGGCGCGGCTAAGGAAGAATCCATCGACACCATCCTCGAGGTGGCACGTCTCAAAGAAGCGGGAAAAATAAAGAAACTCGTCGTGGCGGGCTGCCTCTCCCAGCGTTACCCGGACGAACTAGCTGCGGAACTCCCTGAAGTCGACCTGTTCATCGGCACCGGGGAAGTCCCGCGCGTCGCTGAAATCCTGCGCGAGCACGAGACCAACACCGGCCGAAGGCGATATATCGGCGTTCCTAGCTACATTTACGATCACGATACCCCTCGGTTGCGATCGACGCCGTCCTACACCGCATTTCTCAAGGTCTCTGAAGGCTGCGATCACAAGTGCGCGTTCTGTATCATCCCACAAATGCGCGGAGCGCATCGAAGCCGCTCGATCGAGTCTGTCGTTAAAGAGACCGCTGACCTCGCTCAGAGCGGTGTGAAGGAAATAAATCTCATCGCGCAAGACCTTACCGCCTACGGCAGGGATCGAAAAGACGGCACGACGCTCACTGGCTTACTGCGCTCTATGGTCCAAATTCCCGAGCTTCAGTGGATTAGGCTTTTATACGCCTACCCAAACTTTCTCGAACCATCGTTGCTGGAGCTTATCCGCGACAGCGACAAAATCTGCAAGTATATCGATATACCCTTTCAACACATCAGCAAATCGATCCTGCAGAGGATGCGGCGCGGTAAAAGCGGCAGCGCGGTACGAGAAGCGGTAAAGAAACTGCGCGACGCAATCCCCGCGCTGACGCTACGCACTTCGTTGATTGTGGGCTTTCCTGGTGAGACCGAAGCTGATTTCGAGGAGCTATTGGCCTTTGTCGAAGAAACTCAATTCGAAAGGCTCGGTGTATTTAAGTATTCGGCGGAAGAGGGCACCGCTGCGGCGCGTATTACTGCAGATATTCTGGAAGAGGAAAAAGAACGACGCTGGCAGGAAGTGATGGATTTGCAGTGTGAAATCTCGCGAAAAAAGAACGAGGCCTTGATTGGCAGCATTCAGCGCGTTATGATTGACGACGTCGATCTTGAATCCCAAAATGCGACCGGGCGTACACAAGCCCACGCACCTGAGGTAGACGGGGCCGTGTATGTGAAAATTTGTGGATCGCGCCAAGGACACCCCCCCGTTAATACAGGGGAAATGATCGACATCAAAATCACCGGCGCTCTAGATTACGACCTGACAGGTGAGATCATCGATGCCAAAAATTGACCCTGAAAAAGAAAAAAAACAGCGAAAAGAATTTCTGAAACAAGCCTCGGACATGCTTGAAGAAATGAAGCGGCAATTAATGAGAGAAATGCAGGGCCGCGTCAAAGAAGAAACCGAAGGTGTAAAGGACGAAGGGCGTGACACCTACGATCTCGCAAGCGACGAGAGAGATCGGGAGATCAATTTTATCCTCAATGATCGCGAGCGGGAGAAACTGGTCGCCATTGACGACGCGCTGCTGCGGATTGCCGACAAGACCTACGGGATCTGTGAAAGTTGCGAAGGCGAAATCCAGCTCGGCCGTCTAAAAATCCTCCCCTTCACAAGGCTTTGCGTGAAATGTCAGGAGGAAAATGAGAAGGAAGCAAAGCGCCAAAAAACTCTAGAAAACGAGCGCAGCTATCGTAAACTCGACCTAACCGATATTGAGGAGGACGGGTTTTAATTACTACTCCTTCCATCTTAACTCCTCGAGAAACAGCGAATCGCTATTTCCCGCCAGCGGTGATCTCAGAGCACTTGGCACGACCGTAAACAGTCGTATTGAGCTTTTTGACTTGATTCGAGCAAAAAAAAGTGGACACGGCATTCGCCCTGTCCACTTTCTCTAATCTGGCAGTTCGTAAACTAGCTATTCGCCCTTTGCAGGGGTGAATTCCATTTTGGTGAGAACGTTTTTCTCGCCTTTAGTTACATATTCGATAACCGCGGAAGACCCCAACCCAACGTCTCCCATCTTCACCTTAGTTTCTTTGATTTCCATCGCCTTGGTCTTCGTGTTGAAGTCCAAAGTAATCAACTTACCCTCTTTGGTAACGACGATCATATAATTCTTCTCGGTGTCCAAGAGTCCGATATCACCCGCGACCTTTTCAGCCTTGGCCTTCTCAGGTTCCGCCGCCTTCTTTGATTCTTCGCCCTTTTTCTCCTGGGCGATTAAGGGCATGGCCAAAAACGCAGCCAACAATACAGTGATTCCGCCTACAACTTTTGCTTTCATTGCCTCTCCTCCTGATTCATATTTATCCGAAGTATTCCAGCGATAGGCTACTCGCCTTTGGCCGGTACGTATTCAATGTTCGTAGCGATGCTTTTTTCGCCGTCTTTGGTATATTGCACGACTGCCGAGGATCCGAGTCCGATATCGGCGACCTTGGCAGGGACAGGCTCTTTCTGAGTTGGTTCATACTTCGGATCGAAATCAATAGTAACCAGCTTCCCTTCCTTGGTCACAAGAATCATATAGTTCTTTTCAGTATCCAAAAGCCCCACGTCACCAGCGAGCTTGGTCGCTTTGGCTTTCTCAGCTGTCTTTTCCGCCGGCGCTTTTCCTTCCGCCTTTTCCGCGGGAGGAGCCTTGGCCTCAGCTTTTGCCGCCGGAGCCGGTGCGGGCGCAGGCTTTGGCGCCATTTCTTCCTGGGTCGAACAAGCGGACAGAACCAGCAGCATCGATGCGGCGGCTACACCCGTGAGTGGAAACACATTTTTCATATTACCTCCGTACTCTCGCGAAATTGGTGTGTTGAATCAGCAACGATCTTTATCTTGCCCCCTGCGTCATCTCAATACGCTTTAGGTAGGATTTTAAATTCAGTTCTGGGGGATAACCTTAGGGTCATTAAGACTATAGTCGCATCCATTAAATGGCGTGCTAATTTAGAGGTTTGCATGTATTGAGAATTGATGTATTTTCGTTTCAGTCTAATGAATTGGTCTAAGATCGCGAGGTGACAATGTTACCGATCAAAGTCGTAATTGCCGACGACCATGCGCTCTTTCGAGACGGTTTGCGGAAAATTCTATCGCTTGAAAAAGACATCCTTGTCGTCGGTGAAGCCGGCAATGGCGACGAGGTCCCAAAGGTGGTCGAACGTACAAAGCCGGACGTGCTCCTCCTCGACCTAAAAATGCCCAAGGGCGACGTCGTTCAGAACCTGCTCGAAGTCGGAGCCAAGAGCCCGGCGACGCGGGTCATGATTCTTACTGCGTTCTCAGACGAAGAGAACGTTTTGAATGCAGCCAAAGGCGGAGCCAAAGGATACGTCCCCAAAGGTGTACCGTCGGCCACGTTGTTACAAGCAATCAAAGTGGTCTATGGCGGCGGGTTTTGGATCGACAGAGAAGTCCCGTCGTGGGAGACTTTCCAAGAAATCGTCCAAGTGCAATCCGCGCCGCGTGAAATGGCCCCGCAGGTTGATGATAGTATTAAGACGCTGACAAAACGAGAGATGGAAATTTTGCGACTTGTCGCCGAAGGTCTGACCAACGAGGAGATCGGCAAGAAAATCTTTATTAGCGAGAAGACCGTCAAAACTCACTTGACGAATATTTTCGACAAACTAAAGGTTAATAACCGGTTCAAGGCCGCGCTCCTGCTGATGGGTCACTCTGCTAATTGAGTTAGATCATCGAACCTCCAGGTAAGTTTCTTGTGTTTAAACGGACGCGGTGACGGCGTTTGAATCATTATGAAATTGACGGAAAAGATCACTCCCGAGCTTGGGTGGCTACTCCAGAGGGAGAGAGCGGTCGCCTGGCTTCGCGTCGCCTTTGCAGCGTTAGCCGTCGTGGTGATTCAACTCAATCCGGAAAGAGTAGCGCGCTTTCCCGCATTGTCATCTTTTTCCCTCATATCTTTCTTTTTTTACAGCCTGGCCGTGCTCCATCTTGCGCGGCGAGACAAACTGATGTCGTCACCCATCGGGATATTGACCAATTCCCTCGACGTAGTTTGGATCGCGCTGATTGTTTTTTCCACCGGAGGAACGCGTACCCCGTTCTTTTTTTACTATTCGTTCCCCGTCATCACGGCAAGTATTCGCTGGGGGCTAAAAGGAAGTCTTCCCGTCGCCTTTGTCGGCGTTGCGCTCTACGGTGTTGTCCGTCTGACTCTGGCCGCTGAATCCATGGACCCTCCTATCGGCATCGACACACTTCTCGTACGCAGCCTGTATTTGATCGTGCTCGCTTGCATATTCGGTTACGTTAGTGAATTCGAGAAAATACAAAATCAAAGATTGTTGGCTCTCTCGAGAACAGCAGGCCAGGCCGCGGCGCTGGAGGAACGGCGAAGAATCACGTTTGAGTTGCATGACGGGATCCTGCAATCGCTAGCAACGTTAATTCTTCGCCTTGAGGATTGTGGCAGACGCCTATCAGATTCTCAGCAAGAATTAGCCAATGAGCTGCGGTCTCTTGAAGAGCTCACAAGAGGCTCTATGAAGGAAATTCGCCAATTTCTCGCCGGGCAAGCCACTAAACCGCTGATTGCTGGAACCCTTGTCGAGAACTTGCGCGAAGAGGCGCGATTTTTACGTGACAGTATGGGTCTTGATGTGATTCTCGAAAGCGAGCCGGAAGAACTCGAATTGACGCCGGACATCGAACGAGAAGTTTACTATGTGCTGCGCGAAGCGCTAACCAACGTCACCCGTCATTCGCATGCATCGAAAGTTGACATTCACCTGGCGAGGAAAAATGGCGGGCTGGAAGGATCTCTATCGGATAACGGAGTCGGATTTCACACGAGACAACACAAGAGCGAAACTGGATTCGGCCTAACCGCGATGGAACAAAGAATAAAGAAAATTGGGGGAGAATTTTTGGTAAAATCCGCCCCCGGTAGCGGAACTAAAATAATCTTCCTCGTACCCGTCAAATCACAGTTGGAATTTGCTAGCGATAGCGATACCACCTCGCCATCGACGGTGTGAGCTTGCTCTTGATCTAGCCGCGGAACTCTCTACTCACCTTTGGCCGGCATGAACTCCATCTTTGTCAAAAAATTCTTCTCACCCTTCGTAACGTATTCCACACTTGCGGCAGACCCGAGTCCGACGTCCGCCATTTTGACCTTCGTTTCCTTGATTTCCTGCGCTTTAGTTTTGCTATTGTAATCAAGCGTGATGAGTTTTCCGTCTTTCGTAACCACAATCATGTAGTTCTTCTCGGTATCCAACAAGCCGATATCACCCGCAACCTTCTCGGCTTTGGCCTTCGCGGGCTCCGCCGCTTTCTTTGCCTCCTCGGCTTTCTTCTCTTGAGCGATGACGGGTAACGCCAAGGTCGCCGCCAGCAACACAGCCATTGCACCGACTAGCTTTGCTTTAGCTCTCATTTGCCTTTCCTCCTGATCCCTCATGATTTTCAATCCATTCGCTGCCGCTTTATTCGCCCTTAGCTGGCAGGTATTCGACGCTTGTTGCAACGTTCTTGTCCCCTTGCTTGGTGTATTGCACGACCGCAGACGAGCCCAGGCCGACATCAGCCATTTTCGCGGGGTGCGGTGTTTTCTCGACCGGCTGAAATTTCGAATCGAAATCGATGGTGACCAGCTTGCCTTCCTTAGTCACAATAATCAGGTAATTCTTTTCCGTATCCAGAAGTCCCACATCGCCAGCGATTTTCGTCGCCTTGGCTTTCTCCGGCGCCTTCTCCGCGGGAGCCTTCGCCGTCGGCGTAGCGGCGGCGGGTGGAGGCGCGGCAGGCTTTGGCGCCATTTCCTCTTGAGTTGAACAACCTGTAAAAGCAGACAGCAAGATCACGCCCATCACTTGTCTAAATGGAAATGCTCTCTTCATTTGACCTCCTGTATCAGACTTTAGTCGTGATATTTTCTAGTTCTTCAGTCGTATACTTCACCTTATGCTCGCTTGTCAAGCCACAAAAGGAATTGCGGTTGATCCACAGCCTACGTTTGTTTAGAAGGTAACAATGAAGGCCGTACTGCGCGACACAAATGCATGCCATAAAAAGCGTCTTATAAGATTAAAGTCGTAGATTTGAGATAGCTAGAGTTTTGGAGAGCCCAAATCCGTCAATCACTTCATTTGAACTTGTTCTAGACGCTCAGGTTTGCTCTAGAAAAGAAAATTTTCTCCGACGTGTGAACAGTAAGCCTCGTATCGGTGACGATACCAAAGAAACGTCCCCCGGACTCATCGAAACCCATCTCCGAGCTGGATGAGTCGGAATCGCAATGGCACCCTTACTAGTTGTGACAACCAGCCCAGAGGAAGATCGTCGCTTCTGATAGTTAGTTTTGTGCGGATTAGAAAGATTGAGACGGTTTGACTATCGTTTCTCTATTCATCCTTTGCGGGCTCCACCGCGGATGTGATCGATTCTAAAAAGTGGTTCGCTTCGATTAGGTCAAACGTCTTGACCGTCGCTACTGACTAAGTCTCCATCGAGTGTCAGGTCAAAGGCAGCAACTGCCCAATCACGACAACCATCGCCATAAATACGTCTCAATCGAAACGGAACGGAATGCTGGAGAAAAAAAGGGGAGCCTCTTCGGCTCCCCTTTTTTGAGACACCAGTTGATAAATTTCAACCTAGAACGTGTATCTCCAGTTGAGCATCACATCCACCCAGTCACCGCCGATGCCGTTTCGGCAACCAGTTGCGTTAGTAACCCGAGGTGTGTCGCAAATACCTAGGTTATGCGCTGCCTGGTTCGCGCCGTTGCGCAGGTTCGATGCATCGTACCACAGCGTGTTAACGCCCACACTCATGCGCGGTGCTATGAAGTACCAGATATCCCACTCGCGGAGCAGAACCCGCTCACGATGGAATTGACCACCGTTGATTGCGCTGCAGAGAGCTGCCGTAGTACAGGACATGTCAACCCGCTCGAAGTGCGTTCCGATCAGGATCGAGTTAGTCGTAGTTGCAGACCCTGTCAGGAATCCCTTTGGGCTCCACAAGAACAGGTCGTGGCCAATCAAAAAATTATGAGCGCTTTTCTTGCCTCTCGTGCCACCACGATCTTCACTCTGCTGGAACGAGCCCATCACGCGCGCAGTGTAGGGGCCAACGTTCCAAACAACTCCCGGTCCGTGCGCTCGGTGCAAACCGTCGCCGATGCTATTAGCACCTGTGTCAAACAAGGTCTGCCGTGCACTGTCGCCGTGATCTTGAATGCGGTAGCGGTCGCAACCATTCTCTCGTGCTCTATTGTCAACGTTACAGAACCAAGAACCATATTCAAAGGTCAACCCGCTGATCCATTTGTTCTTGACCTGCGAAAACGGCTGAATGCTCAGATAGGCATTGAAGTCCTTCCTGTCTGTGAAGCTCGCCAGACCATCATCACCCTCGCCTATGCTCGACATGCCAAGCTGGAACTTCCCGATTCTTCCAGGAATGCCGATACCTGAAAGAGATCGGTCATCCCAGTTGAGTACGATGCCCTGACCTGCACGGCCGGTGTTGAAGCCGTTGTTACGGGTGTGCAGGTCGTATTCGGCTTGTGCGCCGGTCGCTCCTGACCCCTGTCTAGCCAAGCTGCCACCACCGGCATTCTGCACTTCCATGCCGAACTGCACCGTCGGCAACCATGGATGGAGATTCTCAGCGTGGAAGTTAACCGCGCCGCGCTGCAGAATAGAACTAGTAGCGGTGTTGAGCGAATTCTTGCCATTACCAGTTCCAAAACCGTCTAAGTCGAGGGTTGCCTCGATTTCCCACAGACAGTTGTTGATGCAATAAAGAACTCCGGGCCGAAACCGCCGGCCCATCAGCTCACCGTTGCTCCGGCCAATTTGATCGCGTCCGGATTCAAACTCGTAACGGAAATGCGACTCAACGGTAAAACGCAAGCCCCACGACTTGTCCGCGGCCTCGATGTTCAAACCGTTGCCAGGCCGGTACTCGAACGACGGCAGCGCCGCTGCCGCTGCGGTGGCTTCCTTCTTCAATTCGACCTGCTGATCTTTTAGCTGTGATAGTTCTTGCTCGAGCGTTTTGATTTTCTCATCGACGCTCTGGGCTCTCACCGTTCCCGCAGCTAACAGGAAAGCAGCAAGCACCCCTAATGCCCAAAACTTCTTCTCCATCTTTGCCTCCTTTGCCTCCGAATTTTTTATTACGCATTTCGTACTACTTTCGGCGTCTTTTAGCCCAAGCATCCAAACCTGTCAAGCCTAAAGTTGTACTTTAAGGCAAATTTTTTAGGTATTAGCTAGGACATTCTGGCAAGATCGCACGGCTTTTGGTTTATTTTTCGCTCGTCATCACTCATAAAGTCGTACAACTTAGTTTCCTGGGATATTCTATTTACCTGTAAAGATTGAATAATATGGGCAGAACGACGCTAAAACCAAATGCGTAGAAACGATCTGCGCCGACCCGGTACCGCCGTAGAGCCGACATTTCCCCCACGCCGGAAAATGGCGCGTGCGAGGATTTGCCAAAGCAACCCCCCTGAGATGACTTAACCTCGCCGCAGTTGCTTGTGGTCGCTTTTGCGCTCCGATAGACTTCGTCGCGCGATGTTGACGAAGCGCATCATTCCTTGTCTAGACGTAAACGCCGGGCGCGTTGTAAAGGGAGTAAAATTTCTCGAGCTGCGCGACGCCGGTGATCCGGTCGAGATCTCACGATATTACGACCACGAGGGCGCGGATGAGCTTTGCTTCCTCGACATCACCGCATCGCACGAAAATCGAGCGATCATCCTGGACGTCGTGGCACGCACGGCAGAGCAAGTTTTCATGCCGCTCACCGTCGGCGGCGGGATTAACAAGACCGAAGATATTCGTAAGCTCCTACAAGCTGGAGCCGATAAAATTTCCATTAACACGGGAGCGGTCGTCCGGCCCGAATTTGTCCGTCAAGCAGCGGAAATGTTCGGCAGCCAGTGTATCGTCGTGGCGATCGACGCCAAACGCGTCGGCGATCACTGGGAAGTGTTTACCCACGGTGGCAGAAATCCGACGGGCATCGACGCCGGCGAGTGGGCGCAACGAATGGAGAGCTACGGCGCGGGCGAAATTCTTTTAACGAGCATGGATCGGGACGGCACCAAGGCAGGATACGATTTGGAATTAACTCGGTCCGTTTCCGATCGCGTCAACATCCCGGTTATCGCTTCCGGCGGTGTTGGCAATCTCGAACACATCTACGAAGGATTAACCGAAGGCAAGGCCAGCGCCGCCCTAGCTGCGTCGATTTTTCACTTCCGCGAGTATTCGATCGCCGACTGTAAGCGATACCTGGAAAGCCGCGGTGTCGCGATACGCCCGGTGCGTTGAGATCTACTCGACTTAACCGAGTTCGTTCGATCCGTGTCCGTTCGAGGGCGTGGCCAGCGCGCGCTTGCGGGGTGGATCGAAAAAGGGCGTTCTCACGACAGTCGCGCTAGTCGTCTTGCGCGCATGTTCGATGGTAACTTCCACTTCGACTTGCGTCCCGGGTGTGGCGCAGGACTTTTCTACAATCGCTAGGGCAACGTATTTTTTCAATGTCGGCGACCAAGCGCCTGTCGTCGCACGTCCAACTTGTCGGTCTTCTTTGTAAATCGGCACTCCGCCACGCCAAGCCGCCAGCGGAATTTGTGGCGGCAAGCCGACTTGATGAAATCGATACTCGTAATCGGGGAGACTCATTTCTAAACCGATCATTCGGCGAGACCAAGGCTGTTCGTTTGTTCTTCTTAGGGCCTCGCAGCCGACAAAATGTTCCTTTTTCAGGTCGACGGTCCAAGCCAAGCCGATTTCAAAGGGCGAATAGCGTTGCGATGGGATCATCGCCTTTTCCGCCCCGATATAGTCGACTTCCAAAAGAATAAAGCCGGCCTCGAGCCGCGCCACGTCGAGTGCCAACATGCCTGCAGGCTTGATCCCGAACGCTTTCCCCGTCTCTATAAGAATATCCCAGACGGATAACGCGTGCGCCGCGTCGAACCAAATTTCATAACCCAAATCGCCCGTGTATCCGGTGCGTGAAACGATGACGGGGATGTCGCGGATTTTGGTGGCGGTCAGTCGAAAAAATCGTAGACGGTCCACCTCGGCGTCGACAATTTGTTCCAGTATCTTAAGCGCGTTCGGTCCTTGGAGTGCAAGGGCGGCGACTTGTTCGGAAACCTCATCGATCGACAAGTTCATTCCGAAGGCATTGAGCCTCAACCAGCGTAGACTCGGATCTGCCAAGTGAAAGCGAAAATGATCCCCTGCCAGTCTGAACACGGTCCCGTCTTGGATTACTGCGCCATCGTCTTCGCACAGACAGCCATAAAGTGCCTGACCGACCGCGCATTTCGCAGCGTCCCGGGTGATTACGCGGTTGACCAGCCGCAACGCGTCTTTACCGCGAATTTCATATTTGTATAGCGGAGAAATATCGATCAGCGCAGCGGTGTTTCGAATGGCGTGGTACTCGTAATCATGCATCACGTCGTAAGAGCTGGCAACGAAATAGCCTGACCACGTGCGCCAGTTCTGGCTCGCGCAGAGCGCTGAGGTCCGTGGGTGAAAGGGCGTTCCGATGGGCATCTAGGATTTTGGGGGTTCGATCCTTCGCCTTAGGTCAGGACAGGTTTTGCTTTTTTCGATTCACAAATACTCCATTGGCGCGTTGACTTCGCAGACGAAATTACCAAATATGCGCTCTTAAGCAAATCGCAGCCATGGCAAATTACGACGCGATCATCGTCGGCGCCGGCCACAACGGCCTCACCAGCGCCGCATACCTGGCGAAAGCCGGCAAGAGAGTCCTTGTTCTGGAGCGCCGCCATCTGGTTGGCGGTGCCGCAGTAACCGAGGAGATTTACCCCGGTTTTAAGTACTCGGTGTGCTCGTACGTGGTCAGCCTGCTCCGTCCAGAGGTGATCCGCGAGCTTGAGCTGGCGAATTACGATCTCGAAATCATCCCCCTCGACAGCACATTCACGCCGTTGCCGAATGGTGATCATCTTTTCCGCTGCGGCGATCACGCCCGGACGCGCCGCGAGATCGCGCGCCATTCCGTGATCGACGCAGAGGCCTACGAGCCGTACGGCCAATTGATGGTGCAGATGGCGATGGCTGTTAAGCCACTGCTCGGCATGATCCCACCCGAGCCCACCACGTGGAATCCGAAAGACCTCTTCGGATTGGCCAAGGTCGGGAATCACATGCGCGGCTTGGGTGAGAAGCTTTTTTACGATCTCACGAAGCTCATGACGATGAGTTCGGCGGATTTTCTCGACGAATGGTTCGAGACCGACGTGCTCAAGGCCACCATGTCCGCGAGCGGCATCATCGGCACGTTCATGGGGCCGCGCTCGCCGGGAACGGCGTATGT
>Ga0137382_10000975_pt1 | contig 12190 bp, 11 predicted proteins | sample SagtaG_15_FD_104816 | JGI IMG/M metagenome (GOLD analysis project Ga0137382, IMG submission 104816) | Vadose zone soil microbial communities from Sagehorn Ranch, Mendocino, California, USA - Sage2_R_20_16 metaG | ecosystem: Environmental > Terrestrial > Soil > Vadose zone | place: USA... | reverse complement strand
TGCGCCCCTACGTGTTTACGAACAATGGGCGTGTTGGCAAGCACCCGAGCCTTTGCTAAAATCGATTTGCTGCTCGTGGGCGAGTAGCTCAGCTGGGAGAGCGCCTCGTTCGCAATGAGGAGGTCGCCGGTTCGATCCCGGTCTCGTCCACCAAACTACTTTGCTTTGCGAAAGCCGGATGCTCCATCCGGCTTTCGACTTGGGTGGATACAATGAAGGAAATCTCGGTACCTAACGTCTTCGGAACGCTGATTGACCACGACGGCGATTTGAAACTCGTGTTGGAAGGCGAGGTCTTCCGCCCCGGGGATGAACTGCGCGGGGTGAGGCCGGAAGTCATGATTGCGGAACCGCAGAAGCCGGGAGCAGATCGCGCGGTGAGACGCTGGAACGACCATACCGATGCAGATGTGAAACCTTTGCCGAGGCTTTGGTGAATTACGAGCAACCGTGGGAGGACCAAACAGGATTCGAGGACTGGGAAGACGAATCGGAGCCTACCGTAGCCACGGAAATAGGTCCGGCATAATCTCTTGCCCGCGTTTTCGAATTTGCGCCTTCCAACCTTCGTTTTCAAATTCGAGTTCAACATCTCCTTTTGCGCGGTTCCACAATTCCTCCGCGATTGCATTGTTCTCGCTAGGTGTCTTTCTCTCTTTGTATGCGCCAGCGCAAGCCGCGTTCCATCTACGTCTGTCATCTTTTTCACCTCTGAATCGAGAAGTCGTGGCTTTCGCGCAGGCTACGCCGCCTGCCGCCAATGCCTTCGCTGTTTTGAGAAGCCAAACAGATTCGGGGTCCTCAGGAAAAGGTTCCCACGAGCGAAGTTGAACTGCGGCCAGTTGCCTCTTAAATGGTCTGTTGGTGTTGTCCTTGCGGAAGAGAACAACGGGAGGCTCGAAATCCAAAATCACTTTTCCCGACAAATGGAAGTAATGCTCATGCGCTGCCTCATGAACAGCAAGAATATCTAATCCCACTTCGTCTAAGTCATCCAACAGCATGTCTCTTTCGCGCTCATAGCGACCGTCCGTGTCCCTTACATATTGAGAAACCTTCCTGCCAACCACTTTCTCAATCTTAGGGTCAACTCGCCGCGTCATTTCGTAGCCCTCAACGCTGCCTTGATGCCCTAGTCTAATCCAGCGCAGTAGCCCTGCTATAATTTTCGGGATGCTAGTTTTTGCCTTCGACGCAAGTGGTGATGACGCAAGGCCGCACTTAACGGTGGCGGGGTTCGTGTCTAGTGCAGCGGATTGGGAGAAGTTTACTGTCGCGTGGTCAAATCGCTTGAAGCAGGATGAGATTGAATATTTTCATGCGGCGGACTTGGACAATTTTTGGGGGCCGTTCAGGCATTGGCAGGACAGACCAGACCGCAAAACGCTACGCGAGAATCTGTGTGCAGATTTAATGAGCATCTTGAAGGCGCACGTTTATCAGAAATTTGGTAGCACCGTCATTAACGACGCCTTCCTGAAAATGGATGAAAAACTGCGCGAAGGATTCGCACTGTGTGCTTACAGCTTGGCTGGACGCACTTGCGAGAAACAGATTCGGGAATACGTCGCTTCGCACTTCGCAAGAGAAACTGAATTTGCCGTGATCTTCGAGGCGGGAGACAAGGGCAAAGGTAAGTTACAAAAAAGAATTTCCGAGGACAGTGGTCTGCAAGTGACTTTCCTGCCGAAGAAAGACTTCGTTCCGTTGCAGGCAGCGGATTGGCTTGCTTATGAAGCGAATAAGATGGCTGCGAAATTTGGCGAAGGGACTTTGCAGTCTGAGTCTCAGCTACGCTGGCCGATGCGGGAATTCTGGCAATATCCTCCGGGTCCGCTTGGTGTTTATACGCCTGAGGACATCAAAGAAGTGGAAAAGAAGGTGGAGGCAGCGAAGCAGACGTGATCTTTTACGCGGTAAGCCATTGGGCGGATTCGTTCAGCATTGTTACTGCGTTTTGATGCTCTGCGGGATAGTCCAAGAAAGCTGTGGTAAGCAAAGCCGTTAGAAACGCAATCGTCATCGTCTCGCGCACCAAGCTACGGACTTCATCTTCTGTGTAGCTCGAAACGATGTCTGAGCCGCTTGCCTGTCTGACCAGTTGTTCCTTGCCGCCGTGAGTGAACCCGTGCAAGCCCTGAATCTTGGTTTGAAGCCACGGACCAACTTTACCCTGCAATCCGATCTTTTCGTAAATCTGCTTCCACACGAGTTCAAACTCTGTTTTGTACGCCCCTTTCCAAAGTGCCCCGGCCTGCTTGTCTGTTCCGTTCATAGCAACGAACAATCGAAGAAACGCTTCTTCGAGTGGGCGCATTAGAGCGAAGGCTGGAGCGGGGAACCCATTTCGGAGCAAAAGCAGCATGCCCTGATGATGCTCGAAGATGAGCGACCAATGGAGCAGAACAAGGCCATCTCGATTCGTCTTGATGACATGCTGCGTGTCGTTACTCAGAAGAAGTTGCAGGCGTTCGCTCACACTATTCGCCGCCGTGATTAGTTCAATCGTGCTTGCGATGGGTTTTGTTACTGGGGTCGCCATGCGATGTCCTCTTTCCAGTTTTCCGTAAGGAACTAATTCATTCCGAAACGACGCCCAGTTCTAACTTTTGGGTCGCCCACTACAATATCGGCTGCGTCCGCGAAATCATTTCGTGAGGCAATGACAAATCGTTCGGCGTTGATAATTTGAAGCGAGTTGTGAAATCTCACGTTCTCCGGTTGCAGTTTCATGCTCAAGCCGAAGTCGCGAGCACGCAAATAGCAAAACGCTTCTTCAAGAAATAGCCCGCCATGAGACCTATAGTTCTGCTGCATTGCCTCAAACGCTGCGCCAATCGTGGGGCATGTGTACGCTAGGGACAATTCGCTGCTAATCGGCAAATGAATTTCAATTCCCGGAACTGCCAATCCAATTGTGCCGCGCAACCCGTCGCCCGGATTGATTGTGTTGGTCATCGCTACAGGGTCATCAGAACAACAGAATGGCGCGTTGCGATCTGTCTCGTACAGAATCAGATTTTTGTTTAGCAAATGCGGCAGAAAATCCTGCGTAAACTCGCGAATAGTTTGTAAGTAGTGCTCTCGCTGTTTTTCAGGCTGACCTTCTTCCTCCCACTTCTCAGGAAATTGCCCCGTCATCTCGTGAACCCTTGCGGCCACGGTCTCCTCAAGATTCCGCATCTTTTCTTGCATGCCGCGAGTACGCAGGAATTGAAGTACGACAAATCCCGCAAGCAAACCACGGTCTTGACCGGAAAGCCGTGACACAGAACGCCTCTGGCGTATACTGTCGATAATCGGGAACGTCATATCATCCGCGCGGGTCATCACGTCATCAATCGTCGCGTTTTCTCCCAAATCGTAATAGCCGCGCTCCGCAGCGATATTGCGAACGGTTGTTATGAATGCTTTGTCGGTTCGTTTGTCGAAGGCCCACACCTGTTCAGACCCGGGCTCTATTTCAAAACCCCGGAGCAACATTTGCGGGACATAGTGCTGGTTCGTGTTGATAGAGGTTGCAGACATTGCAAACGTCCTAGTGATTTTCGAACTTGCTGTCGTGGTAGAAAATCTTCCAAATCGGCATGCCGCCACCGACGAGTGCAGGGCGGAAACGTTCAACAATTTCAACGGGTCGTTCCGCCAAGGGAATTTCCGAGATGGAAACTCCCTGCGGCATTTGAGTTTGCAGTGCATGCACAATCACGTCTTCGACGAAGCAGTTGAGGCGGTCGGACACGTGAGCCACAAATTCTGTAACAGGTTGGCCGTCAACCATCGGCTCGATAGCCTTGACCGTGGTTCCATTCGTCTCGTGTTTTACCTTCGGCAGAACCCATGTTCCGTGTTCCAGACCAGTCCGGCAGTTGGTTAACCGTTCCGACCATTGCGAGCGCGTTTTGGTGACGTAATCCGCCAAGGCGGGATTAGCCAATTTCAGTTTCGCGGCCCCGTTGTTGAAAGCGTTTTGCTTTTGATACAGAAAGCCGATGTCGGTTTTCAAAACGCGGAGAACCGCCTGCGTTCTATCCTTCATCACCCGGCTCGTGGTACTGATTACTTCGTCGGTCAGTTTTCGAAGTTCGCGGTCGATGCTTCCGTCGATGTAAGTCACTCCGCGCTCGACTCTCGCAATTTCACCGGATGCGATCTTCCGCTCATGCTCTTTGTAGAGTTTGATCGCATCAGCGGCGGCAGTCCTTACCGTTTCGACTCCCGTGATTACCGCTTCGAATGCAACATCGAACTCATCCCGGCGCTGTTGGTCAAAAATAGCTTGGTCGCGCATGTGACAAATCCCCAGCCACATCCGGGCCATAAACGGCGAACTTGTCCCTTCGTCTGCGCGTTTTTCGACCGTCCATTTCGGAATCTGGTCCGGCTTCACGTACATGTTTCGAGATTGCCTCGCGGTGCGGTTAGCCATCTCAATGAACTGTGCCCGCGAGAGCGGAATGACGCCTGAATACTGTTGTCCCTCCCATCGAATGATGGGTTGACTCATGGCCTCTCGCCCAGCGAAAACGAGGAACGCTTCAATGGGCAATTTTCCGATTACACGAACTACGCCCCCATCCTGCCAAGGCAAGTACTGAACTCGCGCTAGTTCATTCCCGTCGCCATCTTCAACTCGAAACCCAAGTGGAAACAGGAAAAACTGATTGAAGCGAAGTTCTTGCGGCACCGGAACCAGTAAGCCCTTCAAATTTACTTGGTAAGGAGCGATGTTCATTCCGGTTTGCGGCGCTCCTTCCAGCAATTCCTTGTACGGCGGTAGATTTGTGCCGGGAGAAAAGAAATAAAGATAAGGAAAAAGCAGGGAGCACATCCGGTTCAGTGAAAACTCCGCGTGCGGTCGAGCAAAAATATGCACGTACATCGGCGCGAGCATGATGCCGTCACGTGCAGGAGGCAGAAAATCACCGAGAGGTTTATGTGGGAATTGGCACGCATAGCTGACAGTTCCACGCGACAGAACGACAACCACGTCAACCCAATGATGGTGCGAATGCGTCTTATTCAGTTGTTCCAGTTCTTCGCCGATCTTTTCCAGTGGTACACCCGAATCCACGGCAAAGATGATGCCCATCGTAACGTCAGCCACTGGCGTCTTTGATTCCGTCTTTGGAATAGGAGTCTTCGCCAGCTTCTTAACCTCTGCGATTTTCTCGTAGGCCGCGCGGAGTTTTTCCAGACTCAAAGTCTGGTGAACATCAATCGCGCACGCCAACGCATCGGCAGGCACTTTCTCAAGGTCTTGCGCCGATGTGTAAATCAACGAATCAAGGTGCGCTGATTCCGCGCCCGCAGTATCAACAGCAATTCCCGGAGTCGCGCGGAAGGGCCACGGCAAGTATCGGTTCAGAAACGAGTTCAGCAATGAGCGGAGATTCGAACCGGGTAACCGAGAGTCCGCGATTATTTGTGCTGCGGCTGATCGAATCTCTGCGGAGACGGAGCCTGTGCCGAATCCCCACGATTTTTTGGCTTGTTGTGCTGCACTTGCTGCGTTCGTCTGTTCCGACATCGCACTGCATCCTTTTCCGCTGGTAAAAAAGAAACTTCCCAGTTACTTCATTTTACCACACCACTGCCAGACCGAAAGTGATGCGAAACTCGTGGGCCGAGGCACTTGAATGGCTTTGGACTTATGGACAAGAAGAAGCAAGCGGTAGCTCCCCGTTGTTCCTACTCGCGGCAGGGGTGGGAACACGATTGCATCTCCGATGCGTGATAGTATCCACGGCGTGAAATCGGTTTGAGAGTTCCAATGAGAGTCTTCATACTTTCTGTAGATCACGGAGAACAACTGCTTCCAACGGAGGCCGACAATCCTCATGTGGTTGAAGGAAAAACTAGGCTTACGCAGCGCGTACAAGAGATCATCGAAGAGCGGGATATAGACCTAATTTGTGAAGAATCGGACCCAAACCAAACATCCATCGCTCAAGAAGAGGCAGCACACCGCGATCCCGAAATACCGTGGAAAAATATCGTCATGACCCAACAGGAAAGGACCCAAGCCGGTATTGCTGAAGCTTTAGCAAACCGCCCGTCTCACCCAGTGGAAATCGATGGAGTGTTTCGAAGCGTCGAACACAGAATTCCAGAGGATCACATCCGCGAAGAGTTTTTCAAGGATGAGATCATCCAGGAAGCCGAATCCAAGGGAGCAGAAAGTGCGCTTGTTCTTTGCGGAGATATGCATACTCAAGCGTTAGAAGCTAAGTTAGAAGAAGCGGAGCATGAAGTCGAGATAGATCGAAGTCTGACACCAATTCAACTTTGGGAATAGACATTTTCATCGGAATCGCTCATGCATGCTGACTGTCGGCTGCTCCATTAAAAGCAAGAGTCTGAACTTTAAGAACATTAAGTTTCCGAATTCTTGTTGTAATCGGCTGGAACTACGCGGCTTACTGTAAAGTTCGGGACCAGGAGGTCGAGCATCTATAATCCAGCGTTGATTCATGAGGATGTTCTACTACCCGTAGTTCAGCCCGGATAAAAACAAACTTCTAGGGGAGCGGATCGTGGTATCGTCCACGGCATGGGCGCAGCTCTTCCCCTGTCATTCGCCAAAACTCCGGCCGACCAGCTTCGCTGCTGTAACATTGTTACGCCGATGATTTTGGCGGGGGACCGGGTAATTTCAGTCTTCAGTCCAAGTCCCGTCGGATTCGAAGCAGCAGTCGCCGAGTTAAGGGCCCGATCCGCCAGTGGCTTTGGCTTTGCGCCCATGATCACCAGCCAAAGCATGAACACCACTTCCCCAAACTGCAGCGGACTCATCCATCGCGAGACGATCGCTTCGTACTGCGGCAGCACTAACGACGTAAAACTGTTTAGCGGATAGGCGAAGCAATTCACCATCAGCACGACCCCCAGGATGCGCGGAAGAAAGCTCGACTGGTAGACCAGCCGCCCGAGTGGAAACAGCCAAAGACCCCAAAATATTCCGGCTACATCAAATCCGTGCCCACGCAGATTGAGGAACAGCATAGCCAGCGCATCGCGCTGAGGCTTGTCAAATAGCGACAGGAAGTCAGCTCCGCGCACGAGGATGAGGGCGGCGATTCCGTTCAGCTCATTCAGTAACGCTATCGGGATTGAGACCAGAATCAAAGTCACCATGACCAAGGCGTGCCGCCGGTTGACGCCCTTGAGCACGTCGTACAGAGCTAGAGCCACAAAGCTAAACAGGGCTTGGCAGATCAGGTCGGCGGCGATGCCCAGACGAAACAGCGTCTCGGAGACCACGATGTTGTGCGCGGTTGCCGTAGCGTTTCCCCGGACGATCAGCTTGCTGGGAACATAAACGAGGGCGAAGACGCCCGGGATTGACGCGAGTATATACAGCAAACCTGCGAATCTGCCTGCGTTCCTGGTGAAACTCATGTGTCCTCCCCGTGCGAGTCTAACCCGAGGTACGGCGGAGGCTGTCGAAAAGTTTGCCACAGAGCAAAGGCGAGTCATATAGGGCAGCCCGGTAAACGGCTTCAACGCGCCCCCCAACGCCGGAATTGGCAAAAACCCCATTTGACTCTCTTCAGTTCGAGAGTTGCCGCCCATGCACAGCGATGGAATTAGCTCGTTGCAACTACTGGCGCAACCAACGATTCAGGACAGGAAACGGCATCTCTCTTCGGCCCGAGCAATCCGGAAATAATCTCTTGGACAGCAAACGATAGACAGGCTGTGAAGATGTGCCGTAAGTGAGCCGTATGCTTCGAGCCGCTATGCCCTTTTACGAGTTTTTTCGCTACCTCGTAAAAGTGCTTCCGTGCGGGCGACGTTGGTCTCTCGACCTGTGCCCTAACGTGCCGCAGAACTCCGAGCAAAGAGGTGTTTGGCTAATTCAGGCCGACACGGTGGATTAAATCCTTAAAACGGGGGTCGTCGCGTATGGGATCATAGAAGGGGTGCACTTTCAGGAATTGCAGCGAGTTATTCTGCTCCTTGTAGGCCTCCTCAAGCCACACAAATGCTTCCTCGTAGTCACCGAGGCCCAGGTACGCGTGAACGAAGATGCCGGTCGGAACATAGCCCTTCTTGCCGCGTTGTTTCAATTCATCAAGGAGGCGAAGCGCATCAGCGCGTCGGCCGGCGTGGGCATACGCCCTTACCAGCGGACCGATGACGGCTGCACTCCGGTCGGAAGCAGAAAACGCTTTTTCCAGCACGGGGATCGCCTCCTCAGGGTGATCCTTGGCCATGAGCACAAACCCCAGATACCAGAGGCTTGTGGCATCGTCTGGCCGTAAGGCGAGAGCGCTGCGCAACTCTTGGATAGCGTCATCGTAGTGATGAGCGTAGAAGAGAAGCGCACCGGGCCGATAGCCGCTGGTCGCAAGCGGATCCAACTCCCGGGCCCGCCGGGACCAGGCAACTGCCTCCTCCATGCGCCCTTGGCAGACCAGCCAGAATGCAAATGAGAGGTGCGTAGCTGCGTCGTTCGGTTTCAGCTCAAGGGCCCGCTTGTATTCCGCCTCGGCTTCGCTCCACCGGAACAGTTGCTGATACAGGTCTGCCAGCCGGGCGTGCACTTCGGCAAGCTCCGGGTCCAGTTCCAGCGCCTTCTGAGCTGCGCTGAGCACTTTTGGACGTGTTTCGGTGTTCGGAGCGCCGATAAAACCTGAGCCGAGCCATCTGTACGCATTTGCCAAGCCAAGGTAAGCCGGCGCAAAGGTTGAGTCCTTCTTTATCGCCTCTTCGAAATACCGAATACTCTCCTCGGCGTCAGCTCTGTTGTTGCTTTTCTCCAAGGCAAACCGGCCTTTAAGATAGCTCTCGTAAACTTCAGGCGAGACGGAGCGCGCTGCGGTGAGCCTGTCATGTTCCTTCCCGGTGACCGTTACCTCGACTTTTCGCGTGATCGATTGCGCCACGTCGCTCTCCAGCGCCAGGACATCCCGCAATTCGCGATCGTAGGACTCGGACCAGAAGTGCTCATCGCTTGTGCCGCGTATCAATTGGGCGTGAATGCGAATTCGATTGCCTTCGCGCATTACTGAGCCTTCGACAAGGGCATCCACGCTCAGCGTTCTGGCGATCTCAGGCGCCGAGAGCTTGGTATCTTTGAACTGCATTACTGATGTCCGCGAGCTGACCCGCAGATCGCGAATCTGCGACAAGCGCCCGATCAGCTCCTCGGTCATTCCGTCAGCCAGGTATTCCTGCGTCGGGTCACCAGAGAGATTTTTCAAAGGCAACACTGCCAGGGACCTGACGGCCGGTGTGCTCGTGCGTTTGGCACCGCCACGACCCAGCACCAGCACGATGGTGATGATTGCTGCCGCCGCTATGATCCCGAGCAGCACTATCAGGCGCGTAGAAACGACTTTCTTTTTAATGGCTGGAACTGCGGATTCCGCAATCCCTTGTGCTTGCGATGGAACTGGCCGCTCCTTTTGCGGGATTTCTGACGAGGCATTGACAAAACCAGAACCGCGGTCCGAGGTGACCGGAGCCACAAACCGGTATCCGCGACGGGGTAGAGTTTCCACATAGCGCGGACTGTCCGCGGAGTCACCCAAGGCTTCGCGCAGGCGATTGATGGCTGCATTGACACTGTTGTTAACGTCCACAAAGGTATCTCTGGGCCAAAGCTTCTGCCGGAGCTGCTCGCGGGTGACAATCTCACCAGCGTGCTCGAGAAGAACTACGAGCACCTGAAACGGCTGATCCTGAAGTTTGATCTGCATGCCCTGCTTGCGCAGCTCGCGGGCCTGCAAGTCGGCCTCGAAAGCGCCAAAACGCAACACGCGCGCTGCTGCCGGTGAATGCACGTCGAGGCCCCTTTTTCTTTTGTGCGGGGTAGTTTATCGCAATTAAGAAGTCAAAGCGCAAGTAATCCCTGTCCGCAAGCGTATGGCGGCAAAAGGACTTGATACGTAAGAAACATTCAATCTGCGAACTATGGACATACGCGGCCCTCGAAGCGCAAAGTCGCAACCGATGCTCGCCATTAACTCGGCGAGTTCCCGGAGACGACGGGCAATCGGCAACCACAATTGCCAAAAAACTCGTGCCGGGCATGGAGGATTTTATGAAAACCAGTTGCGAGACCAGAATGGGGGGTTCCCAAAACTGGCCATGGCGTGTCCTTGGGCTATTCGCGCTTTTACTCATGCTGAATGCACCCTTGTCCGCGCAGGATGCGGTTACTGAGTGGAATCTCAACGCGGAGAAGGCGATCCTTGCCAGCCCAACGGTGAGCGGAAGCGGGGCGGCCGCGGCACGCGTGTATGTGCTGATGCACGTCGCCATCTTCGATGCCGTCAATGGCATTGGGCGGCGCTACACGCCCTACCATGTGGACGCCACGGCGCCACGCGGAGCTTCGCGCCGGGCGGCGGCGATCGCAGCCGCTTACAACACTTTGTTGGCTCTTTTCCCTTCTCAAAAACCCACACTGGACGCCGAGTTGTTATCCTCGCTGGCTTCGTTGTCGGCTGATGATGAAGATCCCGAAGACAGCCAGTCGATTGATCGCGGGTTTGCCTGGGGGCAGCAGGTAGCCAGCGACATTCAGGGCTGGCGCAGCAGCGACGGATTCAACACAGTGTTGCCTCCGGTTATCGGTGGGCTGGCGCCAGGACAATGGCGGCCCACCCCGCCCGCCTTCCAGTCCATGGCTACGCCGCAGTTGGCAACCATGATGCCCTTCGCGATCGCGTCACCGTCACAGTTCCGTCCGGCCGGACCTTCCGCCTTGAACAGCGCGCAATATGCGGCCGATTTTAACGAAACCAAGACTCTGGGAAGCGCCACCAGCTCAAGCAGAACGGCGGAACAGACGCTCATCGCGAATTATTGGGCCGGAAACTCTTCCATCTCCTGGAATCGGGTGGCCTCATCGTTGGCGATTGCCCATCACACCACACTGTCAGAAAACGCTCGGCTATTTGCGTTGATGAATCTTGCTCTCGGTGATGCGACCGTCGCCGGATGGGACTCCAAACTCCACTTTATGTCGTGGCGGCCGGTTACTGCCATTCCCCTTGCGGACAGACTGAACCCGGACACTATGGCAGATCCTAACTGGCGGCCTCTGTTGGTTACTCCCCGGCATCCCGAATATGTTTCCGCGCACGCGATTTTCAGTTCTGCTTCAGCGGGCGTGCTGGCGGCCTACTTTGGTGATGACACCACCTTTTCCCTCGAATCCGTGAGCCTGCCGGGCGTATTCAGAACTTACAACAGCTTCTCTTCTGCGCTCGACGAGATCACACTGGCCCGAATTTACGCCGGCTTTCACTTCCGCTCGGCCTGCGTAGATGGCAGGAGCATGGGAACAGCTATCGCACAGTATGTCTTGGAGAATGTGGCTCAACCGAACCACGGGGAGCGACGGGGCCAGGTAAGTCATGATCATCCGGAGGGCGGGAGCCCGAGTATCGAAAACGCCGGCCCCGATAATTGACACGCAGCTTGGAGGTTGCGAACCCAAACAGTTTTGGGAGAGGAGAAAGAGATGATGAAGAGAGTACTTTCTGCAGCCGCTGCCCGAGTCACAATCATTGCGACAATCGTTGCGGCAGTCGCATGGGCAACAAGCTTGGCCGGAGGGAACAAGAAGGAAATTGTCGCGCTAACCGCGGACGAGATGCGGTGGGTTACGCCGCCGTACTACCATGACGGCAGACAGCGAGCGTATCTGTTCGGCGACTCCAGCCAGGGTGGCACCTGGATCGATCGAGTGAAAATACCAAGCGGTGCGCGTGTCCTCGTACATACGCACCCGCGAGACGAACTGGCCACGGTGATCGAAGGCACCTGGTATGTGGGCGAGGGAGCGAAATTCGACGCAGCGAAGCTAAAGAGCTACCCGGCAGGTAGTTTCGTCGTCATTCCGGCCAACGTCCCTCATTTTGTCGAAGCCAAAGGCGCTGTCGTCGTTCAGCTAACCGGCATCAGGAAATGGCAAACTGACTACCTGGAGAAATAAACTCTTCCTTAATCCCTGTAAGGTGAGAGTTGCCGACCATCCTCCCGTGACTTCCTAGAAGCGCGTGTGTTTATCAATTGAATTCCACTTGCCTGGCAAGTGCCGTTCTATTCTATATGACCAGAAAGCTTCGCGGCGTGAGGTCACGGCTCCGCAAACGCTGTTTAACGGTACTCGACCGGCATGTAATTTCCGTCCAACTTCCTTGGGATTCGAACGGAGTGGAAATACCGAAAT
>Ga0137382_10000971_pt1 | contig 12205 bp, 7 predicted proteins | sample SagtaG_15_FD_104816 | JGI IMG/M metagenome (GOLD analysis project Ga0137382, IMG submission 104816) | Vadose zone soil microbial communities from Sagehorn Ranch, Mendocino, California, USA - Sage2_R_20_16 metaG | ecosystem: Environmental > Terrestrial > Soil > Vadose zone | place: USA... | reverse complement strand
CGGCCAGCTCTTGGCGTATTCGGTATTCACCTCCAGCCATTTCTCCAGGCCGGGCTCGGTGTCGGGCTTGATGGCGTCGGCGGGACATTCAGGTTCGCACACGCCGCAATCGATGCATTCGTCGGGATGGATAACCAGCATGTTTTCACCCTCGTAGAAGCAGTCCACGGGGCAGACTTCAACGCAATCGGTATATTTGCATTTGATGCAGGCTTCAGTGACGACGTAAGTCATCCAAAACTCCGAAACGGACGAATTTTACGTGGGTTGCGTAGCCCAGGAACTCCGCAGCCGCAAGGAAAGACGGCACTTCCAGGATGCGTTTTCGAGCGGTTCTGAACCAGGCTGAATCGGTCGCGATATAGATAGTTATTCTTGCCGATCCTGCAAATCGTCGTAGAGCACGCGCGCCGCCGCCGCATCGCCGCGCCGCTCGGAAAATCCGACTACCTTGAGGATGCGCACGCTGCGATCGAGCCCGATCGTCAGCACGTCGCCAACCTTCACGCCATGTCCCGGCGCCATGTCGCTCACGCCATTGATGCGGACATGGCCGGCCTCGACCAGCGCCGCGGCGCTGGTGCGGGCCTTCACCACCCGCGCGTGCCACAGCCATTTATCGAGACGCTGGCGCTCCAAGGAATGCGTCATCCCAATTAGTGGACGTCGTCCCGGCGAACGCCGGGACCCATAATCACCGATGTTGGTCGCAAGAGGGATAGGGGCCCCAGCCTTTTATAATCTTGGCATCAGTGGTGTGGTCCCGGCTCAAGGCCGGGACGACGAAAAGTTTTGTTGGCCTAGCGATCCTTGCGGTTGGCGGTGAGCTGATCTTTCAGCGCCGCCAGTTTAGCAAAGGGCGAATTGGGATCGATGGGGCGATCGCGTTCGCGCGGGGAGGCGCTGGTGGCATACTGCCGGTGCGAGGGCCCGCTGTCACGTCCGCCCTTGTCGCGTCCAGCTTTGTCAGGTCCGCCTTTGTCGCGGCCGCCTTTGTCGCGGCCGCCATTGTCGCGCCCGCCCGCAGATTTGCCCCTTTGCTGATCCGCATCCCGGCCCTTGTCCTTGTCCCTGCCCCGAAACCGCTCGCGGGAGGGGCGACCCTTGTCCTCGCGCGGTGCGTGAACCGCCGCGCCGTCGGCCGCAGGCGCGGCGGCTTCGAGCGGCGCATCGGTGCTGAGTTTGGGGAATTCACGGCCGCGGTCGCGCCGGCCGCGCCGGTGCCGCTCGTGTTTCAGGGCCTCGCCGGCCTCGCCCGCGGCAGCGGTGGCAGGCGCGGCACCTTCTTTGGGGCGATCCTGATGACGATGACGGCTGCGATCATGACGCGGCCGGCGCTCGTCCGACCGGCCGCCGGGCCGCCAGACCTCTATTAGTTCGGGAATGGCAACCGCATCGGGCGCGGCCGGGGCGGTGGCAGCATCCGCCGATGCGTTATCGCCCCCCGCAGCGGTCTCGGTGGTTGCTTTAGCAGCAGCCTGATACTGCGTCGCTTCCATTGGCGCAGGTTCTACCGGCGTCGCTTCTACTGGAGGCGCCTCAACCGGCGCAGCCTCGATCGAAGCCACAGGCTCCGGCAAGACTTCACTCGACTCGCCTTCGGCAGGATTGGCTTCGACCGCAGCCGGTTCGTCCACAGCGGTCGCGGAGGAAAATGCCACATCCGGCAGCAACGTAGCCGATGGCGCACGCGCCGCGTCTTCTGAAATCGGAGGAGCATCGCTGGTAGCGTCGGCGGCGTTGACCTCGTCGGCCGCAACCGGCGCTTCCTCGGCAGCCATATTCGCGGTTGCTGCCGCGGCCTCGATCGCTGCCACCTCCGACAGCGTTTCCGAGGCGGCTTCCGGCACTGTCGCCTCCGCAGTCGTTGCAACCACCACCGGCACGGGTTTCGGCGGCAGCGGCGGGCGGCGCTCCATGCGATAGCCGAGCGCGCGCAGGATCGAGGCGAAATCCTCGCCGGCCGAACCGGTCAGCGACGTCATCGCCTGCGTCACCACAAAACCGCGGCCATCGAAGGCGCCGGCCGGCTTTTCGCCGGGCGAAGTTTCGCGCCAGGACAGCGCCGGACGGATCAGATCGGCGAGCCGCTCCAGAATATCGACCCGCACCGCGCGCTCGCCGCACTGCCGGTAGCCCAGCACGCGATAGGCATCGCGGGGAAGCTGCTTGTCGACCGGGAACGAGGTGCGGCCTGATCCCGCCAGATGCTGCGCCCCCGACAGCGCCGCGAGATCGACGTTGTCCTGCCTCTCGGCCCACAACAGCGAGGCCAGCGCGCGCGCCGCCGGCTTCAAGAGCGCCGGCATGTAGATGTGATAGGCCCCGAAGCGCACGCCGTATTTGCGCAACGACGCCCGCGACGGCTGATCGAGATCCTTCATCTCGGCCGCGATCTTCGAACGCTCCAGCACTCCGAGTGCCTCGATCAATTGAAAAGCGATGCCGCGCGCAATCCCCGTGACGTCCTCGGCCTTGGCAAGCTCGAACAGCGGCCCCAGCAGCTTTTCGATGTGCGTCTTCAGCCACAGTTCGAGCCGCGCTTGCACTGACTCGCGCGGCGCGCCGCTCAGGCGCTCGTCGGAAATGATGCGCAATCGCGGATGCAGCGCGTCGTCGGCGGATACCAGTTTTGCCACCGCATCGCCGGTCCAGCGGATGGTGCCGTCGGAGGTCAGCACGAACTGATCGTCGGGAGCGGCGGAAAGTTTCTCGGCGCGGGCGTCGATCTCGCCGGCCAGCGCCTTTTGCGCGGTCGCCTGCAGCGCCTTGGCATCGGAGCCGGCTTCCGCCGCGTCGGGCGCGAAGGTGAAGCCGTCGAGGCGGCCGATTACATGGCCCTCCACGGTCACTTCGCCGGTCTTGCCGATTTCCGTACTCAAAACGGTGTTCTCCCGCAGGCGGCGCATCAATACACTGGTACGGCGGTCAACGAAACGCTCCGTGAGCCGTTCATGCAGCGCATCGGACAATTTATTTTCAACTTCTCGGGCGATTCCCTGCCAATGCTCGGGGTCGGCCAGCCAGTCCGGGCGGTTGGCGACAAAAGTCCAGGTGCGGATTTGCGCGATCCGGCCCGACAGCGTGTCGATATCGCCGTCTGTGCGGTCGGCCTGCTCCACCTGGGCTGAAAACCATGCGTCGGGAATCCGACCTTTCTTCATCAAAAATTCGAACAGCGTCGTCACCAGCTCGGCATGGGCGGCCGGCGCGATCTTGCGGTAATCCGGAATCTGGCAGGCGTCCCACAGCCGTTCCACAGCAGCTGCGCCATGCGCCATCTCGCGCACATCGCCGTCGCGCGCGGCGTGATCGAGCACCCGCAGATCTTCGGCGATCGGGGCGCGGGTCAGCGCCTCATGCGAGGGCGTCAGCGCCAGCGACACCTGCAGCGCGCCCAGCGAGGAAAAATCCAGTTTTGAATTGCGCCATTGCAAAACCTTCACACTGTCGAAGGTGTGGTTCTGCAGCGCGTTCACCAGCTCCGGCTCGAACGGCGCGCAGCGGCCGGTGGTGCCGAAAGTCCCATCACGCGTGGCGCGCCCGGCGCGCCCGGCGATCTGCGCGAATTCGGACGGATTGAGCCGCCGGAACTGATAGCCGTCATATTTGCGGTCGGAGGCGAAGGCGACATGATCGACGTCGAGGTTGAGCCCCATGCCGACCGCGTCGGTCGCAACAAGATAATCGACATCGCCATTCTGGAACATCGCCACCTGCGCGTTGCGGGTGCGCGGCGACAGCGAGCCCAGCACGACAGCCGCGCCGCCATGCTGGCGGCGGATCAGTTCCGCGATCGCGTAAACTTCGTCGGCCGAAAACGCGACGATCGCGGTGCGCCGCGGCTGCCGCGTGATCTTGCGGTCTCCGGCGAATTCGAGCTGCGACAGCCGCGGCCGCGTGACGATCGACGCACCCGGCAGCAGCCGCTCGATGATCGGCCGCATGGTGGCGGCCCCTAACAGCAGCGTCTCGTCGCGGCCGCGCCGGTGCAGGATGCGGTCGGTGAAGACGTGGCCGCGTTCGAGATCGGCGGCGATCTGGATTTCATCGACCGCGAGGAACGATACGTCGATATCCCGCGGCATCGCCTCGACGGTGGAGACCCAGAACCGCGGCCTCGGCGGTTTTATTTTTTCCTCTCCGGTGATCAGCGCGACCGAATCGACGCCGGCGCGATCGGCGATCTTGTTATAGACCTCGCGCGCCAGCAGCCGCAGCGGCAGCCCGATCACGCCAGAGGAATGCGCCAGCATCCGCTCGATCGCGAGATGGGTCTTGCCGGTGTTGGTCGGCCCGAGCACGGCGGTGACGCCGGAGCCGGGAGCCCGGTCTTGGCCGAACGAAGAAGAGAAAGTCATATTTTGCAGGTGTTTCTTTTATTGCTGCGCCTTTCGTCATCGCGAGCGCAGCGAAGCAATCCATTGGGCCACGAAGGAAGATGGATTGCCTCGTCGCTTCGCTTCTCGCAATGACGGGGGAAACTCAACTCATTTGTTGTTTGGCACCATTTAGCGCCGATTTGTCTCACAATGCGACGCGTTTGAGGTCGCGGCTTAAGCTCTGGAACGGTTGCGGAACGAATCGCGCCCGAATCGGTGACTCGCCTGCCCTCCGGCTTCGTTCACCGCAACATCTCGCGTCGGCCCTTGGGTTTCGGCACTAGATCAAGTCTGGCGCGGCTCCACAAGGGACCGATTGGCGCTGCATTCCTTAAACGTTTTGCGCATGGCGAGTCGAATCAGAACTGACAAAGAGTCAACAGGATTCGGCGGCTTTCGTCATTCCGGGGCGATGCGCAGCATCGAACCCGGAATCTCGAGATTCCCCCGATGCGCAATTGCGCATCTGAGGTCTGGTGCTTGCGCACCATCCCGGAATGACGGGTCTCCTAAGGTCACTCTGCTTCGGTCACTGCGTCTTGGCCACCCGCGGCGGCGTGGCCTGGGTGATGAACTGGGTGGCCTCCAGCGTGGCGGGGCCGAGCGGGGTCGGGATCCTCATCCAGAACGGCACCAGGATGCGGGTTCCCGCCACCGGCACAAAGGCGATCTCGATGTTGCGCTGGGCGGCGAGGTATTTGATCACCGGGCGGTCGGGGATGTAGCCCGCGACCGGCGAGAAATATACCGCGCAGACCAGCGCCGGGCCGTGATAGCCCCGCTCCGCCCGCACCATTTCCATGCGCTTGAAGTCGAGCTTGAGATCGTAGCGCATGCGGCCGTCGAAGATCGGCGCGCCAGCGCGGCAGACCTCGGGGCTGAGCGGATCGACGCTGGCGGGCGCGCGCAACATCGATCCCGTCATCGGGTCGAACACACCGCGGCGATGCGCTTCCGTGATCGGAAGCCGGTCCGGATCGACCGGCGGCGCCGGCTCGATGCCGTATTCCCTGACATTGCCGTTCGACAGCACCATGTGGATGGCTTCGGTTTTCTTCGACGTCGTGGTGCTCGCGGAATAATTGGTCGCGACCGGCAGGCCGTTGACGACGCGGCCCTGCGCCGCGCCGGTGCCGGAGCCGGCCGCGAACGCTTTCAGCAGGCCCGCGGTGCCGCCGGAGGCTGACGCCGAAAACTGGTCGTCCGCGATATCGATGGTCCAGGCGCCGGTGCCGACCGGAATGCCGGATAGCGTCGCCTCATAACGCGCGTCCAGCCTGCCCTGCGCGAAAGCCGGCGGTAGCCCCGCGAGCAGCAGCAAGGCACCGACGCAGAGGCTCGCCGACACCCGCAAGCCCAAGGCCGCGGAGAGCGAAATCGTGCGGTGCGTGGTCACTGGAAGCCGGTCCTTGAGGTCGCGCCTGTGAACTGTCATTTAGGCGAAAATAGAGGCCAAACAACGGATTGGTGTTGCGCAAATCCGCGTTATCTGCGGGCGGAACTGCCGCAAGGATGGTGTCGGCGGGGAATACGCCGTTTTAATGATGGTTGACGGCTGCAGAACGCCCGTAAAACCGACGTTTTCAGCACCGTCAGACACCCCAAAACCTTGACGCCCCGACGCTCTCCCCCTATACGTCCGCCGCTCCCTTCGATGGACGTGATTTTGAACCCCCGGGCCGCGCGCCATGCGCTTTTCGGAAGTGCCGGGGATGGCAGAGGATTTTTGAAGATGTCGCGGCGCTGTGAACTGACGGCCAAGGGCCCGCAGGTGGGCCACAAGGTCAGCCACTCCAACATCAAGACCAAGCGCCGGTTCCTGCCGAACCTGTGCAACGTCACGTTCATCTCCGACGCGCTCGGCCGCAACGTACGCCTGCGCGTTTCGACCAACGCGATCAAATCAGTCGATCACCGCGGCGGCCTCGATGCTTTCTTGCTGAAGGCGAAAGCGACCGAGCTGTCGCCGCGCGCGCTGGAACTGAAGCGGGCGATCGAGAAGAAGAAGGCGGCGGGGGCGCCGGAGCAGAAGGCGGGCTGACGCCCTCACCTCTCCCCGCAAGCGGGGCGAGGTGATTCGCCGCTATTCGATCACCTCGTCGGCGCGCGCGATCAGGATCGGGGAAAGCTCGAGGCCGAGCGCTTTCGCGGTCTTCAGATTGATCGCCAGCTCGAACTGCGTCGGCTGTTCGAGCGGCAGGTCCGCGGGGCGGGCGCCGCGCAGGATGCGGGCGACGAAATCGCCGGCGCGTACCCCGATCGCCCTTTGGTTGGGCCCGTAGGACATCAACCCGCCATCCCGCACCAGCGCGCTGAATTCATAGATCGCGGGCAGACGGTTGGCGGCGGCGAAATTCATGATCCGCTTGCGGTTGAGCACGGTGAGCGCGTCGGAAACCATCAGCATGGCGTCGGGCCGCGCCTTGGTCATCTCGGCGAATGCTTCGTCGAAATCGTTCGGCTCCCGGACGCCGAGGGTCTGGACGTCGACATTGAGCTCGCGGGCGGCATTGGCGGCGGCCTGTGAGCGCAGCGTCATGCCGAGGTCGGTGGCATTGAACAGCATGGCGACGCGGCGCAGGTTCGGCACCGCCTCTTTCAGGATCTCGAGCCGCTTGCCGCTGAGCTCGGTCGACAGTTCCGTCATGCCGGTGACGTGGCCGCCCGGCCGCGCCAGGCTGTCGGCAAGGCCGGTGGCGACCGGATCGCCCGCGCCGGTCACGACCACGGGAATGTCGGTTGCCGAGGTCTTGGCTGCCGCGGCGGCGGGATAACCGAAGGTGACGATGGCGTCGACGTTCGCGGCCTGCAGGGCCGCGGCAAATTCGGCGAGCCGCTCGGATCGCCCTTCGCCGGAGCGGACATCGAATTCGAGGTTGCGTCCCTCGAAAAAACCGTTCGCCGCCAGTCCTTCCAGGATGCTGTTACGGCGCTCGTCCATCGCGGCGACGACACCGCCAGTCGCGAGCAGTCCGACCCGATAGGTTTTGCCCGCCTGCTGCGCGCGTGCGGCGCGCGGCCAAAGCAAGGAGCCACCGACGATGGCGAAAAACTCGCGCCGACGCATGCGATGTTCCGTCCGGAGTGAGGTTGATCAGACTGCAATGAGGTGGTGGCACCATATCCTCCCAGCAGCAAGGCGAGAAAGGGCGGATCGTTCACGTCCCCGCGAGGCTATCCTGAGACAGGTCTCCCCAGACGATCCAGTAACCCTCTCGCATCGTCCAGATCAGGCAAGTCGATGCCATCGGTGAATTCATCATAGATCGGCGCCAGCAATTTTCGCGCCTCGGCATCGCGGCCTTGCCCGCTCCACAGACTGGCCAGGCTATGCGCGGCGCGGAGCTGCCAAAACCGCGCGTTCTGGCTTTGCGCGGATTTCAGCGCCAAGAGAAAGCAATCCTCCGCGCGCCGGCGATCGGCGGGATTTGCGGCGAGCAGGATGTTTCCCTTGATGCGTTGAGCCTCGGCAGCCCACCAGCGCTCGCCGGTCCGCTCGATCTCGGAGATCGCCTGGCCGGCGAAATCGAGTGCGCGCTTAGAATTGCCGGCGCGGGCATAGGCGTCCGCAAGGCAGGACAGGTTGAACGAGCTCTGGAAATTCGCCCCGGTGTTGCGATGCTCGATGAGCGCAGCATCCATCAGTGCAATTCCCTCGACGGCCCGGCCGCCCTCGACGAGGTTGACGGCCTTCAAAATATTGGCGCGGGAAATGTGGTAGGGGCTGCGCTGCTCGGTGGCGATGGCAAAACCCTCTTCGGTCGTGGCAGTCGCAGCCGGCAAATTGCGGGTGTGAAGGAAGAAACGCGCCGAGGCCAACAGCACCGATACCAGGGTGAACGGATGAAGCCGGCTTCGCGCGTCGCTCACCGCGGCCTCTCTCGTTTCCATCGCCAGTTTCAGTCTGCCGAGATAAAGATAGGCAAGGCTGAGCCAGACCAGCGAAAATGCCCGGATATGAGTGCCCGCCATGAAGGCCACCGGACGGCAGGATTCCTCTTCATAGAGCGACAGCCCCGTTTCGAGGTGAAACTTCGCGTCCTCGAACCTGCCGATGTGCAGGCAGGCGGCGCCGGCCTCATAGTGACCAATCATCGCGCTCGGCGGGTCAAGGCGGCGGCGCAGGAATGGCTCGGCCAGCTGCAGGACTTTCGGCGCCTCCGACCGGATCAAGTGATAGTTGCAAAGGCCGCCGAGCGCCCGAAGCGCTTCAAAGGGATGCGCGGCCTCATCGAGCAGATCGCGCGCCCTTGTCAGCGCGGTGGCGACATCGGGCGAGGCAAATCCCTTGGTCATGACATAGGTGTTGCCGAGCTCGACGTGGATGCGGGCTTCGAATTGCCGGCGCCTCTCCGGGTCGGTGATTTCAGGCAAGAGCGTCACGGCCTTTTCGAGCTGCGCCTGCGCCTCGATGCCGGCCGAACGAACAAGCGACAGGCGGGTGGACTTGAGCCAGTAATCGATGGCCTTCCCGAAAGCACCGGCCTCGCTGCAATGATAGGCGAGCACGTCCGGATTGCGTTCCAGCATTTCGGGAAATTGGCGCTCGAAGGTCTCCACGATGCGCACGTGGATCTGAACGCGCTGGCTCTTGAGCATGGTGCCGTAAGCGGCATCCTGCACCAGCGCGTGCTTGAAGGTGTAGACGGCGTGCGGGACGACGCCGCGCTGATGCACCAGCTCGGAGGCGACCAGCTGCCTGAGCAGCGGCGCGAGCTCGGCATCGCCGAGATCAAAGACCGCACGAATCGAGGTGTAGGCAAATTCACGCCCCAGCGCCGATCCGGCCTGCACCACCGCGCGCAGCGAGGCGAGCCGGTCCAGCCGGGCAACCAGTGAAGCCTGCAGCGTCGTGGGCACGGCGAGAGGCGGCAAGGCCTCGGCGAGCACGTAAGCGCCGTTTTGTTCGCGCAGAATGTCGCTTTCCAGGACTGACTTCGTCATCTCCTCGATGAACAGCGGAACGCCGTCGGTTCGTGCCACGATTTGTTCGAGCAGGACCGGCGGAAAATCCCTGCCGTTGGCCACCTGCCGGATTACTTCGATGTTGTCGCGCCGGCCGAGCCTGTTCAGCGTCAACACCGTGACATGCGACTGGCCCAGCCAGGGCGGCACAAATTCCGGCCGATAGGTGATAACGAGCAGAACCGGAAGCGTTCGGATGCGCTCCGCCAGGATGTCGAACAATTCCTGCGTGGTCGGGTCGACCCAATGCGCGTCTTCGAGCACGATCAGCACCGGCTTCTCGCCGGCAAGACCTTCGATCTGGCCCACCAGTTGCTCCAGTAACAATTCCTTGCGTCGCTGCGGACTAATCGACAACACGGACGAACCCTGGCACGGAATCGAAAGCAGCTCGGCGAACAGGGCTGTGTCCCTCGCCGGATTTTGCGACGACGGCGCCAGCAGCGCCGCGAGTTTGTCGAGCTTGGCCGCGTCGCTGTCACCGGCGGCAAGACCGGCCGCATGTTCGAGTTGATTGATGACAGGATAAAACGCGGTCTGGCTGCGGTGCGGCGAGCACTGCAGGCGCAGGCAATGGTGCGGCTCCTCTTTGATCGTCTCCTGCAGCGCGAACACCAGCCGCGATTTGCCGATCCCTGGCTCGCCATAAACAAGCACCAGCCGGCCCTCGCCTGACTTGATCTGGCTCCAGCGCCGCTGCAGCAGCGCGAGCTCTTCCTCGCGGCCGATCAGTTTTGTGGGCTTCGAATGCAGCGCTTCGAAGCGGCTGGTGGCCGCGCCTTCCGAAAGCACCTGCCAGGCCTCGAGCGGATCGGCGGACGATTTCAACTTGAGCGATCCGAGACCGCGCGTGTCGAACAGCGCGCCAATCAGGCGACGGGTGGTTGCGGAAATCACCAGCGCGCCCGGCTCGGCAAGCGCCGCCAGACCCGCCGCCAGCGGCAAGGCATCGCCGATTGCGGCATGGTCGGCAGCAATGCCGAGTTCGTTCAGATCGCCGACGACGACAAGCCCGGTCGCAACGGCAACGCGCGCTTGCAGCGGCTTGTCGGACCGGGTGTTCAAGGACGCGACCGCCTTGATCACGGCAAGGCCGGCGTGCACCGCCCGTTCCGCGTCGTCTTCGCGCGCGCGCGGGTATCCAAAATAGACGACGACCTCGCCGCCCAAAATTTGGCCGACAAAACCATCGTGCTCGGTGATAACCGTCTTGATGCGGTCCTGGAGAGCGGACATCACGGCGAGCAGGTCTTCCGGGTCTCGGGCCAGCGAATGGGCGCCGGCGCCGGCGAGGCTGCAAATCATCACCGAGAGTTGCCGGCGCTCCGGCCGGTCGCTCCTGCTGCGCGCCGCTTCCGGTGCATCGTTGCGCGCAGCGCTCGCCACCTCTGCGAGGCGGAGCTTTTCCCGCTCGCATTGTTCCCTTACCTCGCCGACAAAGCGAAACCCCTTGCGAGGCAGGGTGCGGAGCAGAATCTGCCGCTCGCCATCGTCACCGATGGCATGGCGAACCGCGTTGATCTGACTGCTGAGCGTGGATTCCGAGACGATACGGCCGCTCCAGACCGCCGCCATCAGGTCATCCTTGCTGACGACGCGCTCGCGATTTCGAATGAGATAGAGCAGGAGATCGAAGGTCTGCGGCTCGGCGGCGATCAGCGCAGCCCCGCGCCGCAATTCCCGGCGGTCGGCGTCGAGCAGATACTCTTTGAACGCGTAGATCATTCAAATCCGCCAGGGCTTGGCCGTTTCGCAAAACAAAACCAGCGAATTCCCAAGGTAAATCCAAGCATATCCCAAGGACGGCCGCTTCCACCAGCGACTAAAAGAAGCGCCTGCCGAACGACGAAAGGAGGCGGCCATGGACGCGCTTTTGACGGCCATCGTCATCTGGATTTCGGCCAATTACGCCCTGCCCGCGTGCCTCGATCACCCGCGCATCGAGCGGGTAGCGTCGATTGAGATGGCCGGGCTTCGCACCAAGGGCCTGCTATCGGCGCTTGCGCGCCAAGCAAGCGTAATCGAGGTGCAGGAATCATCCTTCGAAAAAAGGCGCGACGTCGTCGCCCTGTATAACGATCAGACCAGGACGATCTACCTTTCGGACAAATGGACCGGCACCACGCCCTCAGAACTATCCGTCCTCGTTCATGAGATGGTGCATCATCTTCAGAACGAAGCCGGCACCGCTTATGAATGTCCGGCCGAGCGCGAAAAGCTCGCCTACGAGGCGCAGGATAGATGGCTGCGCCTGTTCGGCCGCAATCTTGAAGCCGAGTTCGAGGTCAACGGCCTTGCGCTATTGGTGTCGACCTCCTGCGGAATGGCGATGGGGCTGCACTGAGGACGCGATGAGTTTAGGTTGAAGCGGCGAACCACTTCTCCCTCGCCCCGCTCTTGCGGGGAGAGGGTCGGGATGAGGGGCTGTCTCCACAGACCGGACTCGCGGATAGTCCCCCTCACCCGGATTGCTCCGGACGATGCTTCGCATCGCCGAGGCAATCCGACCTCTCCCCGCAAGCGGGGCGAGGTGGGCCAATACCCGTGTCGATTCAACTAAAGGCCATCGCGCTTTAGACAAGGATGCGAAGCCGCTATGCGGCGTTCGACAAAACCCGATCAGCTCTGCTCTTCGACAACTCTCAAGTTTCATCAGTCGGACGGTGAACCATTTTCACGCTGACCCAAGCGCGCGGCAAATCCCGCGCTCGAATTGCCGATAGACCCTGAGCGCCTGCCGGTCGGCAAAGGGGAGGATCTGCATCATGATCACGCCGGCGATCCGCATCGTCGGGTCGATCCAGTAATAGGTATTGAACAGACCGGCCCAGGTGAGGCTGCCTGCCCTGCGGCCGTCG
>Ga0137382_10000970_pt1 | contig 12211 bp, 15 predicted proteins | sample SagtaG_15_FD_104816 | JGI IMG/M metagenome (GOLD analysis project Ga0137382, IMG submission 104816) | Vadose zone soil microbial communities from Sagehorn Ranch, Mendocino, California, USA - Sage2_R_20_16 metaG | ecosystem: Environmental > Terrestrial > Soil > Vadose zone | place: USA... | reverse complement strand
GCGATGCTTCGAGGAAGTGGCGCTGCACGAACTGCAGGCGTTTAAGAACGCAGAGGATGCACTTGAGAAGCGTGGTTATAGTCGCGGCATCACACTAGTTAGGAATGCCGCACGTTCGTTGTACGACACTAGAATGGAGGAGGACTTAGATGGCAGCCCCGATAGCGCCAGTCAAGCCGACAGATCCACCGGAGAATCCACCAGCCCCAAGCCCAGCACCTTCGCCTACTGATCCACCAGCGGCACCGGCAGGGAATGGCGGAGGCGGAGCACCAGATCCGTTTGCTGGAATGTCTCAGGATCACAAGGACAGAATGCTCTCGTTCTACATGAGAGCCGGCGGTGAGCAAGAGAAGAGAATCAGAGAGCTAACGGAAAGAGTTGAGAGAGTGGAAGCTCCAAAGCCTCCAACTCCAGACTCAGCAGCTCAAACCAAGGGCTTCTACGACAGGCCCGTCGAGTCTGTGACAGAGATCGTAAAGCGAGAAATCAATGAAGCCATCGCTCCTCTCAAGGGCTTCGTTCAAGCCTACTCGACCAACGACGAGCTGTCGAAGATCAAGAATGAGCTGAGAGGTAATCCAAGTATCGCGAGGGTTCTCGATGTTGGAGAGAGCTACGTTGACAATCTCGTTTCAGGCGCAACGTCAAAGGGTGCTCCTCTCACGAGAGAGATGGTAATGGGAGCAATCTCAAGCGTGAAGGGTGGGATTGACCTCGGCTGGATTCAGCCTTCAGGCGTTCCTGCAGCACCTGCGCCTGCAGCCGGAGGAGGGAATCCCGTTCCACCAAACACTCCTCCCCATCTGCGTCCAAGCGCACCCCCAGCTCCAGCGCCAGGCGCGCCTCCGAAGCTCCGTGATTTGAGCGAGGAAGAGCGGCGTCTCGCGAGAGAGAACAAGATGTCAGATGCGGAATATTTGAAAGCGCTCGATATGCCTGCGGGCTCTGTCACTAACCCTGAAGCATGGAAGGTCAAATGAGCGAGCAGAGGACCGTCCAGACGAGCGGCGGAGAGCGCGTTATCACCATAGCTGATCAGCGCGCAGCTGCTCTTGAAGCAAAGAAGGTCCAGGAAGCAGCTGGAAAGAAGCGTGCTGAGAAGAAAGCTCGCATCGCGCGTGTTCTCGAACGCGGCTACATCGTTGATCGACTCACCGTCGATCTGCCAGGCGAGCTACATGGCGAATGGGTAGCGATCGATCAAATCGAGCGCTGGGAAGCGCTGGGATTCTGGGTAGACAAAGAGCACGCTCACAAGCGTGCACTGCACCCAGATACTCAGGAGCCCGCAGCGGCTGGACCATCTCGCGTAGGCGACGTGATCTTCATGACCTGCCTGCAAGAGGATTTCGAGATCATGCAGGAAGTGAAGAAAGAGATGTACGCCGAGCGACATGGCTCACCTGCGGACAAGAAGAGGAAGATGCAGGAAGAGGAGAGGGAGTTCAAGAACCTAGTTGAGGAGGACATTGGCCTTCCCGTAGTAGACGAGGGGAAGGAAACTCCTGTCGGAAAGTCTGGCATTGACGATGGTATCAATGAGGCGAAGAGGCGCGTCGAGAGTGCCAATCCTGCTCCGGCAGGCTTAGCTGAGATAGGCAAGCGGTAGTGTAGCGCCTAATCAACGGATGTTCTATTAACCTCAACAAGGAGTACATGTGGGTCGTCCATTCTTGCCTGCAAGGTTTGCAGGGGCCGGCGCACCAGAGAATCAGTCGATGCAGTACGCTGTCGGCCAGACGTATGTCAAAGGCGCCGTAGTGGTATATGAAGGCGGCGCGACGGGTAACATCATCGAGGGTGGTGCTGATCCAGCCGCTATCGTCGGTGTTGCTCTGGAAGCATGTGATTCAAAGCCGGGCTTCAACATGAACTTCAACCCGACTGTCGTAGCAACAACTGGACGCGTTCGTGAAACAACGATCGCGAAAGCGAATCGTCTGACCGTATTCACAGGCCGCATCGTGAACGGCGGTACCGATCCCGTCACTCCAGTGCAGGGCGATGTTGGCAAGACCTACTCGATCCTGAAGGCTGGTACGGGCGAGTGGACGCTGGACGCCGCAGACGGCGCAAACCAGCGGGTTCGCGTGATTGACATCGACATTGATGCCAAGATCGCGTTCTTCCGGTTCCTCGAAGCGAACCTGGCCAACCCATAGACCTGGGCTGGCTGGCTCATCCTCAACGGTTGAGGATGACGTTTTTCACCTTTACTTGGGGAGTCCATGTTAACCCAAGGTGCATTCAATCATCTGTTCCGGTCTGGCCTTCGTAAGGACTTCAGGGATAACTGGACGACGTATGATCCAGAGTTCCCTGGGTTCTTGCGTCAAGGTACGATGGATGGACCGGAGATCGAGGCAGTCGCCATCTCGGGAATGTCTCGGTTGCTGGAGCGTGGTGACCTGGAAGAGATCACCTTCGAAGATCCCGCCATCAGTGGTAAGGTGGTTGGGGTGGACAAGGAGTTCGCTCTCGGGTTCGCGCTCTCTCGTCGTACTGTCGAAGATGACAAGTACAAGAAAGCGAATCAAGCAGCCAAGTGGCTAGCGAACGCTGGCCGCATGACGAGCGAGGTTCGCTCTGCAGCACTCTTGGACGACGCCTTCGCAGGCGCTACGTTCAAGGGGATCGATGGACTGGCACTCTGCAGCACAGTCCATACGCTGTTCAACTCTTCTGCCACGATGGCAAACTTGCCAACGACGGTGGTGGGGTTCTCCGTAGCTGGCGTCAACGCGCTGATCGATCTTCACGCGCTGATGAAGGACTGGAACGGCGATCCTGCGCGTTCCAATCCTGACACTGTTGTCGTTTCTCCGAAGTACATCTCCAAGGCGCTGCAGATCTTCGGCAGCCAAAAGGAGCCGTTCACGGCGGAGAATCAAGACAACGCGATTCCGAAGCGTCTCCCTGGCCTGAAGCAGCAGGTATCGCGCTTCAAGGCGAACGCTGAGTCGTATTTCCTTCTCGACTCGAACCTGAACGATGCGTGGTATCTGACACGGCGTCCAATCGAGTTCGATGACAGCTTCGACTTCAAGACGGACGCCGCGCTGTACAAGGCCTCCACTCGTTTCCTGATCTGGTTCGTGGACTTCCACGGCTGGACTGGGGCGAATCCTTCATAACGCCAATACTCTGAAGAAAAGAGGGATGGTATGGCGCAGATTCGTGGCGTAACAGTGATGCCCTGGATTCTCTCCAATGATGAAGGAGGGGATAGCGAGATCGCATCTGGTGGTCTCGTGCTCAGGGCAATCGCTGGTGGTACGCTGTTGGTTGGGGATGCTGTTATTCTCACAGCTAACGGCACGGTCAACAAGGACACAGTTACAGGCAATCACCTGAAAGCCTGCGGCATTGTTCTCGGTGGCCGTAACTTCGGGCGCAACATGATTCAGCGCAAGCTGGATGTTGGAGCACAGGCTGCGCTCGTGAACCAAGAGGTCTATGTGTGCATCACGGGCTTGTGCTACGGTGTAGCGCAGGCTGCAATTGCACAAGGTGCATACGTCAGGCCTGATACAACCACAGCTGGACGTTTGCTCACAGGCACGGTGACCACTGATGTGGCAGCTGGTGACACCGGAAAGATGATCGGAAAGGCCTGGGAGGCAGCGGCTGGCGCTGCATCTGTGTTCCTCGTGCTGGTCTCCTTGCAATAGGAGCTAATTAAATGAGGCTTCCACTCCAGCCAGAAGTGTTGGCCTATGCTGCTGGCATAGTTGATGGAGAGGGATGCATTGGCTTTCGTCAAGATAAACGAGCTAAGGGCTATTCTCAGTATGTTCGAGTCTCCAATACAGATCCAAGACTTCTTGCTTGGCTAAAGAATAACTTTGAAGGTTCAATTTTTCTTCAAAGAGCAGCTGGTCAAGCAGGTAAAGTAAGAACAAATAAGGACTTGTACTCTTGGGTATTGTATGGGCACAAGGCTGCTGCTTTCCTTAGCTCTATTAGGCCTTACATGATCGTTAAGTCCAAACAGGCTGACTGTGCTATTCTTCTTCAATCCATGAAAAGCCTAAAGAATAGCTCTGGAATTGAAGAAGATCAGCTGAAGGTTGAACGAGTTCTAGCTGAAATCGCTACTCTAGACAAAAGAGAGGTTAAAGAATTATGAGACTCCCTCTCCTGGCTGCCGCGAGGCCTAGGACTGCTAAATACGGTCCTATAGTACCGCTACCGAGTGGGAAGTGGCACATCGTTACCGAGAAACTCGTGGATACTATCCTAGAGTTACTTGTGAATGATGTACCATTTCCCACTCCGATAGCTGCAGTGATGGACGGTCATATCGTAGTTGGCCCATGTAACGCTCAAGTGATGTTCGTTGTTCGAGGTAGCGAAGAATATATCAACGTCAGCGCGGAGCTAATTCGTGGGTCTTGACATAGTGTCGCTAAGGCGACAGTTGAGAGAAGGTATCGGGCTGGAAGGTAACGACACCACTAACTTGCCCGATTTGGACAGCGTAAGCAAAACTGGTGCCGACACCTATCTGAATCGTGCGTATTGGGAACTCCTCGACAAGTTCAAGTTCCGTGAGAAGGAAAGAACGGGAACGTTTCCGACTGTTGCAGGAACGAAGTTCTACCAAGTTCCTATACCATTCGAGGCGTTGCAAGGGATTGCAATCGAGGACCCGAATACGCTGAAGCACACACCTCTTGATCGTACTACAGCCGATGCATACGAGCAAGCGTTCACAGACACTGTAGACGCGGAAGGAATGCCAGAGCGTTACTTCCGTGAGAATGATGGGATTCGTCTCCATCCAACTCCCGACAAAGCATACGAGATAACGCTGCACTACTGGACAGTGCTCACTGATTTAAGCGGCACAAATCCTGATCCAGAGTTCCCACAGAACTGGCAAGAAATCCTCTTGTTTGGTGCTATTTGGCGGGCTTTCATCGGAGTGAACGGAGACTACGTTGGAGCGCAGGCTGCGAAAGCTACGCAGATTGCGCTCGTTGCAGGCACCGATCAAACCGAAGAGAAAGAGCAATTCGACTCTCACAGGGCTGGCGTCGAGGTCCCTGGCTATGACGAGCTGATGCTCTAATGGCCGAATACTACGTAGCTCCAACTGGATCAGCAGCTAATTCAGGGCTGATCACATCTCCGTGGACGCTTGATTATGCGTGCGGCGGGGCAGGCGGAGTTATTGTAGCTGGAGATACGATCTGGCTCCGCAAAGGATTGTATACTAAGGTAGATGGTTTCCAGATCAACACAGTTGGTGCTATAGGCACCGGCGTAGACAATCCTGACGGCAAGATTCGCTGGCGTAACTTCCCAAGGGAACTCGCCAGCATTATTGCTAGTGGAGACAATCAGGACTCGCTACAGATAAACGGGAATTACAACTGGGTACTAGGTACTATCGGGAAAAGTGAAGGAATTGAAGTATATCGTCCCGTACTAACGCGCGTCGATCCTCGTGGTACTTGCATCTGGTTTGGTGCTACACCGCAGTCTGGTAACAAAGCGATCAACGTTATCGTGCACGATGGCGCTAACGGCATTCTCAATGGTGGCTTCACGGCTGACTACCAGTACGGTGAGATGGAGGTTTACGGCTGCATCAGCTTCAACAATGGCACTGAAGATACATCAAGCCGCGTACATGGAATGTACCTTCGGCATCAAGGTGTAGCCACGAAGCTTCGTTGTACGAATAACGTAGTGTTCAACCAACTCGGCCTCGGTATTCAAATCTACGTTGGAACAGGCGCTTCTCACGATGACGGCTTACGCAACATCTGGGTGAACGATAACATCGTGTGGGGCGCTGGATCGTTGGGGACTTTAACAGGAGATATCTACGATAACATCTTGTTCGGTGGAATCGGCGGTAATGTAAATAGTCCAGCTCGTGGCTGCCAGTGCTTACGCAACGTGCTGTATCAACCGACTCAAAGTGAAGCCTCAGCTCAGATGCATGTCGGCGGCAACAACGTAACAAATGAAGATATGGAAGTCTCAGATAACTACATGGTCGGCAGCGCATTCGATCAGACCTTCGGTGCGGTACGCATTATGCCATTCCGTGTAGACGGCAATCCATCACTCAAGTTCAATCGCAATGAGATCATTCCACTCAGCTATACTGTCGTTATCGAGATAAATCAAGCAGGTTCGGTTGCAAACTTCACACAGTGGCAGAACAACAAGTATTCCAATCCAGTCTCGGTAACAACGCCAGACAGTAACACGAGCACACTCTGGCGCAATGGTGGAGTTAATCGGACTTTTCCGGGTTGGAAAGCTAGCACTGGTATCGGTGGAACTGACACAGCCGATATCGCTAGACCGACAGTTAACAAAACATTCGTCATCCCTGCGAACAAGTACAACGCTAACTACGGATACTTCTGTTATTTCAACTGGGAGCAGGGCGAATCTGTTAACGTCAATCTCTCAACGATTCTGGCTGTAGGCGATAAATACGAAATCTACAACGTCCAGTCTTGGAGAACGGGAGTAGGATTCGGTGCTCCGATACAGACTGGTGAATACGGTGGTGGAGTAGTAGCGATTCCGGTAGCTGGCGTAGAGCCTCCATTCCCTATCGGTATCACTCCACGAACACCGATTGCGACGAGTCCATTCTTCGATGCGTTCTTCGTGCGGAAAGCTGATCCCATACTGCCGCCTGACGTTTGTGATACTGAGGTTCCGACGGCCACTGTGATCACACTAGAAACTCCTGCGGAGATTGTCTGCACATGACAGCTCCAATCAGAACAACACGCGAAGTAATCATCGAAAGCCCGCAGACCAAATTGGTCTTAGATAAAGAGTTCGTGAGCACCTTCAAGGCAGCCGATGCTACGCCTAGCGTGCTCAATCTCACAAAGTTCAAGGCTGGAAACTCCGTAGCGAACAACGTCACCTATTTCGATGATGGGCAAGATGGTCAAGCAATCAGTATACTCGGTGACGGGTTCACGACTGTTGTTCATAACCTTGGTCCTCCTGCTAAAATAGCTACACATGGCGCAGCCAATCTCTTGTTACTAGCTAACAAGGTCTATCGTTTCACTCGCTACGACAGTGTGTGGATCGAAGACGCATGACAGATTTCGAGACAGCGCTCATATTCATCCGTCGCGAGGAGTGTAGCCCTCGCTGCCTAGACGGATTTCACGCAGCTTGCTTCACAGATGTTCCTGACGATCCAGGCGGCGCTACATGCTGCGGAATCCTTCAGCGTACTTACAGCGCATGGCGTGTCACAAAAGGACAGGAGCCACAAAGTGTCGCGGATCACTCCTGGGAAGAGCACTCAGCCATCTACTGGGAGCGGTTCTGGCAGCGTGGAGCTTGCGAGAAACTTGCTTGGCCTTTGAGCTTGCTCCATTTCGACGCCTGTGTGAATCACGGAACAGAGCCGAAGGACGCTGAAGGCAGAACGAAGATGAATGCAGGGAGATTGCTCCAACGTGCTCTATTGCTGGACAACAGTGAACTCGATGGAATCGTTGGGCCACAGACTGTTCAGTTGACAACACTCACTCCGATGAAAGAACTCTGTGCTCGATATCTGTTGGAGCGATTCTTCCGATACGATAAGCTCGTAGACCAGAATCCAAGGCTTTCTGGATTCCTAACCGGCGGCTGGGAGAAGCGATTAGAGGCCCTGTATAAAGAGGTCTTTAGTCACTGATCCTCAACCATTGAGGACGAGAAATGGCATACGCAAGGGTGTGGACCAAAGCTAATCCTCCTGGTGGTCAAGCCGCAAACACGGCTGATGACGAGATTAGGAACTTAAGGGAGGACATTGAACAAAGAATGGCAACACTTGTTGGTGGCTGGACAACAGGTTTTACTAGCGATCCAATCACAGTAAATCCAGAGATTCTTGGGAACGTTGCTGGTAAATCACAAACGATTCATCACGGAGCATTTCGACCAGGTAACACTGGTTTTGCTGTTAATATAACTGATCTTTACCTGGAATCGAATGATGGCGTATCAATGGATGTACATGCTCCTCTGTTAGTTCCAGCTGGATGTACGTTAGTAACTGTATCGTTCCTTGTGAACAGAAATGGCGGAGGCAATATTACCGGAAGCATCCGATACAATGACTTCACTGCTGCACCAGCAACTACAACTGTTGGAACAGTTACGACAGCATCCAATGGAATCCAGATCATCAATACTTCTGGTATGCCTGTTGCAGTAATAGGTGGTAGAACTTATTTCCTCAAAGTTGTACTACCGAACGCAGGCGCTAGATTATACGGTGCTCAAGTTGTTTACAATACACCAGACTGCCGCAATACACTATGAGCCCACAGCGAAAGCTCGTACTTCCTCAACTGCCACAGCTTCCAGAGCGTGTTAAGCTCGTGGAAGCCCGTGTGAATAAAGGGATCGTATCTTCGATCCATGCAGTTGATATTGAGAACGCAGCACTCACTGTAGCGCTCAATGCCCGCTGTCGTTACGACGTAACAGGAAGAAGGCCAGGGCGCGTTCTACTAACTCCAGCTAAGCCGAACTCGACCAAAGTATTAAAAGTTTTCTTGTTCAAGGCAAACGATGGAGTGACACATCTCTTTCGTTTTACTAAGAGCTCAATTCATGAGCGCGGTGCTATTGCTTGGACAGCTTATGCAGCAGGCACTGGGGGCGCGCTTACAGGTGGAGACGATAATCGTTTTCAGCCTGTTGTAGTTCTCAACAAAGCATTCTTTGCCAACGGAGTTGACAAGGTACAGAATCTCGATACGGTTGCAGGTACCTACAAAGAAGCAGGACCTAATGCTCCGAAAGTAAAATACTTGACGGGCTTCTATAACCGTCTTGTCGGAGGTTATCGTGTAGAACCTGCTCAACCAAATGGACCTGTTTCACTCGTTTGGTGTGCTGATGGAGACACTACAAAATGGCCGGACGATGCTCCAGCTGATGTATCGACTGGTCAGTCTCCATTGGTGGATTCACCAAGCGATCTCGCGGACTTCATTACAGGGGTCTTTGGACTCACCAACGTTCTCCTGGTAATTCGAGAAAAATCCATCTGGGTTGGAACCAAGCAGCCTATCGCATCCAATCCGTTCAACTTCTACACAGCTGTGCCTGGAGTAGGCTCCGACTGTCCTTATGGGAGCTTCGTAATTCCAGGTGGCCTAGCGTTCATTGATACGTTGAGTTCGACCGTCTGGGCCTACCAGCTCGATGGTGGTATTCAACGTATCGGAGAATCCATCGAGAAGGATCTCTTCAGAGCAATCAGTGAGCCCAAGAACGTTTTCGGGAGTTATGATCCAATTAACTCTGAAGGTTCATGGGCTATTCCTCTTTCGGGAACGTCGGTTCTTCGCACATGGACCTTCAACTTTCGGACGAAAGCTTGGGTCTATGACGAAGTTGATCTTCTAGCTTCGATCAACGATATCGACTCCTCGTTCGAGGGCGTGCTTTCATTCGATGAATTGATTGGAACATTCGATCAGCTGGTGGGTTCGTTCGATAGCCTAGTCAATACACAGCCTGCAAGCAGCCCAGCTCGCTACTATGGCTATACGGACGGTGAGATTCTTCAAGAGCTGGACACAGTTGACGAAGATAACGGTGTCCCATTCACAATGGATCTGCAGAGCAAAGAGTTCTCAGCTCCAACCGTGGATGCGTACTTCTGCGAGATAAGAGTACAGTTCATATCGAAGCTCGCGGGCACGCTGGCGCTGCACTACTCTCGCGATCACGGTAAGACTTGGATTCTTGCGAAGAGTATGGCGATGGTTCCAGATGAAGATTCCATACTTCGCTACACTCGCATGATCAAATCACGTTCTCTTCGCTGGCGTATTCTTGCAAGCGATGGAGCGCCGAATATCTTGTCATACGAAGTTCACATTCAGCCTTCTGGCCCATCGAGGACATAGTGCTAACTGCGATCGACCACGAACCTATTCTGCGTGCGGTGTGTCAAGAGCCTGAAGGTAACATCGAGCGTGCTGTTCGCTTCATGCCGCTCTCAATAGGCAATCTACGCACCTTGTGGGAGCGTGCGCGTCAGTTCGATACACTCTTTGGCAACGAGATAAATAACGACTTCGCCAAGTTCATCGACGTCGTTATGCGTCAAGGTCCAGACGGAATTGAGCCAACAGGGCTCTTCTGGATCGTGGATGATTTCGTAGGAATGTTCTACCTTACGCATATCATCCCAGAGGAACAAGCAGACGTTCATTATTCCTTCTTCGATAGAAGGCATCGTGGACGTTTGCACTTAGTAAAAGAGATGCTGAAATACGGATTCAAGCGCTATGGCTTCGTGAGACTGAATGTCTGGATTCCAGTCTACGCGACGAAGCAAGCATTTGAGTTCGTATCTCAACTCGGATTCAAAGATGAAGGTAAGAAGAGGAAGGGCGCCTACTACAAGGGAAAATGGTTTGACGTTGTTCTCTTCGGGCTGCTAAGAGAGGAAGTCTTAAATGAATCCCAAGGTTAAAGAAGTAGGCGGCAGCGCTGCTCTATCTGGGCTGAGCGAAGACTTCATCAATGCACTCCACAGTGTAATTGGTGGAAACTTTGGTGGACAGCCTACAGCAGGGCAACGCTTCGACGCTGCCAATCCTGTTGGGTCTACTGATAATTTCCTAGGTGGACTCACAGATGTTCTATCGCCTGGAGGCGGTGGAGCTGGATCGGCCCTGCGCACCAGCATTGCGACAAAGCAGGCTGAGGATGTGGCTGACCTGCGGGCTCGGTTCGGAGCGTCTGGAGGGCAAGCCTTCGGTACGCCAGCAGCCTATGCTGAAGCCGGGTACAGAGCGAAGGCAGCTCCAGAGGCTGCGATTCAAACATCGCAATTACAGTTACAGGCTCTTCTTCCGTTCTTGAATATCTTGACTCAGCTATCTGGAAGAGGTATCTCGCCGCGCACAACATCCATACAGCCTTCTGACTTCACGCAGATTGCATCGGGACTTGGTGGACTTGCAGAAGGAGCTGGTAGTCTCGTCAAAGGGATCAAAGCATGACAGGCCCAATCGTACTGCCCAATTACGGCGAGCAACTCGCTGAAGCTTTCAAGAATATCGGTGGCGGGCTCGCAGAGATTATTGCTCCGAACGCACCAGAGCGACATGCGTTCAGGAAGGCTGTTGCTGACAATCCAGAGATTCTGCAGAACCTTGCGGACCTTGCGTATATCAATGGTCCTGAAAGCGTGTTCAACAAGAGCAATGCCAAGTTCATTCCTCAAGACATATTCGACACGATTCATTCGCTTAAGCCTTCTCCAGAGGCTGTCATAAGGAGGGCTGGAGCTGGTGCGATCAATACCGCATCACCTGGACAGCTAGCAGCTCTCGGGCTCGGTAGCGCGATGCATCTACCTCCACTTGAGGCTGCGAGGCAGCTCGCACTCTCTCCAGTGGTTCCAGTGGTCGCAGGTCAAGCGCCCGGCGACGTAGGTACGACTACGGCAGAGCGTAGCGCTTATCAGACTCTAACTGGTGAGCAGCCACAAGAGGGAGCGGCGGGAGTTGTTCAAGGTAGTCTTATTCAACTTGCTGGGAAGTACATCAACTCTCTTACTCCAGAGCGTCGAGCACAACTCGGTGCCTATCAAGCTGTGCCTACCTTGATAGCAGACGAGCACTTCATGAAGCAACTTGCTCTCCAAGAGGAAATCTGGCGGGCTCGTGATAGAGACCGCATCAGCGACATGATGGCTCGACTGCATGAACAGAACATCATCTGGTGGCAGCAGAATACTGGAGTTGGAACGACTGACGGCTGGGATAACTTCTTCTCTGACAAGGGGAGACGGAGACTCGAACAGCTCAGCGGGCAAGATCCGAAACATCCAGTCACTAGTTTAACAGCAGATGATCGCGAGTTGATCGAGATACAGCGAGCTTTCCAAGCCGCACCTGCAGAGAAGAGAGCACTCGATCTCAATCGTGCTGATGCAGGGATTCGTCAGCTTCGTACTGCCATCGAGAAAGAGACGGATTCAAGCGTGCGTGCTGGCTTCATTGCAGCGCTCAACTCTCAACTCTTGAACAAAGCACGTATATCAGGAACAGAGCCAATCCATGCAGCTTGGGCCTCAAGCGAAGCAGCTCGTGCAATGGCTGAAGGTGGAGGTGCGCCTCCAGGAATGGAAGGGCTGTATCAAGGATTCGGCGCTGTTCTGTCTAGATTCAGAAAGCTGCGCTTCTAT
>Ga0137382_10000969_pt1 | contig 12212 bp, 10 predicted proteins | sample SagtaG_15_FD_104816 | JGI IMG/M metagenome (GOLD analysis project Ga0137382, IMG submission 104816) | Vadose zone soil microbial communities from Sagehorn Ranch, Mendocino, California, USA - Sage2_R_20_16 metaG | ecosystem: Environmental > Terrestrial > Soil > Vadose zone | place: USA... | reverse complement strand
CAGGAGATGATCGACTCCAACCAAGTCGGCGCTGTCTTTGTAACGCTGAACTCTCACGTCGCGAACACGGGTTCGATTCCCGTTGGGACCACCAATCAATCCGCCAAACTTGCCAACCTGTGGTTTAAAAATTAAAAGCTGCAACTCCAAACGGCGGCTTCGACCCCATGGACACTCGCGGGCTACGGCTCACGGTCGTGTCAGTCGCTTACATCGTGATTTTCTAATCGGTATTGTGCAATGAAATCCCGAAGCGGAGGTATGAAGGACGGCAGGAAAAATGTCGCAGCCCTGAGCCGACGGGTTCCCGCAGAGAAGCGAAACTCGGACGGGAAATAACCTTCATCAGCAACTTAGATTTTTCCTTGATAGCGCAAATTCTCAATTCGCTGGCGCACGATCTCTCCTAAATCGGCGGTCGGCAAACCATCCGGGATGACAATCGATTCGGCGCCCAGCTGGGTGAGCTTTTCATTCAGAGCGAAAAGACCAGAACGAATCCGCTCGTAGTCTTGGAGATACTGCTTACAGGCCAAGATATTATCGTCGATTTCTTCCAAACATTTCGAAAGTCTTTGGCTCTCTTGGCCAAAAGTTTGACGTAGATGATCCACATTGGCCTGGATGATTTGTTCCTCCACCGGCCGTATTTGTTTGGCGATTTCGCTCTTCATGTCTTGAAGAGCTTGCAATAAACGCTCGTATGACTGTTCTTCCCGCATAAGGTCCTCCGGCAATTGAATTCTCGACTCACGCGTCGCGATATAATGCTGCGCGAGAGACTCCGACACTCGCTTTTTGACCAGCATCAGCACCGCCTGAGTGTCGCGAATCTTGTCGTCGATCCGCAACTCATCTGCTATCAACTTGACCAACTTTTCTAACGGGCTTGGTGCGAAGCTCACGGCTCTCCCCCCGCTGTATCAGTCCGGGTGTTAATCACCCAGAAACATGTATTTCTAATTATCCAGTCCCGCGTCAAACTGCAAGAACCCAGGAATCTATGAACATTAAAGGCGAAAAAACGCAATCTTGGGTGAAATTAGGCGCGGCGAATCGCAAACGGCGACTTGGCGATGCCTGGTGGAAGGGAAGCGTAGACGGAGACGGCTGCGTGCTCGCGCAGTTTTATTGGGGCTTTTGCTTATCGCGAAGCTCGCGCTTCCAGCTTAGCGTTCTTGCTTTCGCGGCGATCTGCTCGGCTTCGGCAATCAGGCCTTTTTGCTGGTAGAAAATCGAGAGGCTCGTATGAGCCAATTCATCCTCGGGCGCGACTTCAATGAGCCGCTTGCCTGTTTCGATCGCTTGATCGAGCTTTTCCTGATGCGCGTAAGTCATCGCTAACGCGTGCAGCGCGTCGGCGTAATTCGGATCTTCGTCGAGGGCGCGCTGATAAGCGGCGACAGCCTCGTCCAGTTTATCTTGGGCGAACAACTCCATCCCTTCGTTATAATGTTCTTCTTTGTTCACGGCAGGCTAACTGGACTTCGCGGTTGCGGTTGGATCGGATGCGGGTGGAGAGAAAGAAGCGCTGGATCGGTTGATTTGCTCGGGGCGACATTGTTGCAGAAGGATCTTTTTGAGCATCGCTGGGTTCACCGGCTTCTTAAAGATAACTCCCTGCAGTCCCTCCAAACAGCTCCGTTTGATAATATGGTCTTTGTCATAATTGAAGGCGGTCATCAAAACCACGGGAAGCGTCGGCGTCTTCCGTTTCACCGCCTGATAGAGCTCGTAACCATCCATGTCCGGCATCACTACGTCGCTTAAAACAAGATCGAATGGTTGGCGCTGCAGCCGCTCCAAAGCAATGACACCGGATGCGGCGGTTTCGACACAGCAGCGTTCCGCCACGAGCAAATCGCGAAGCGACTCGCAGACGCCGGCGTCATCATCGACAATCAGGACTTTAAGGCTGCTTAACGGGTAGCATTCATCGGGCTTCGGTCGCTCGCAGGGCTTCACCTCGTCCTCGACGTGAAGATCGGTCATCATTTTGCCGTTGAGGTATTCTTTGGTGCCGTATTCGCCCTCGTCCGCCATCTGACTGATGCGACCGGTGATGTCTTGGATTTTCTTGACCTGCGAGGCCAGCGATTCCAGCCGATCCGATTCGACCAGGTAATCTTCGTCGCTTGCGACTCGACCTACATACTGCCGCAGCATCTCGATCTGATTGACCAGCACTTCGAGGGAATTGTTGACTTCATGCGATAGCCCGATGGCAATTTCGCCCAGCGTGACCAGCTGATCGCGGCGCCTGATTTCTCGAATATCTTTGGCAAAACCGATGGAGCCGATCTCAGTGCCCTGCTCGTCGTAAGTCATCGATGCCGAGATCGCGACCGGAATTTTGTCGCCTTTTTTTGTCTTAAAAACGGTTTCGAAATTTCGTATGCGGCCCTCGCCTGCGGCGTCGGCTGCGCGCATGGCAGCCATGACCCGGCGAGCCTCGGCGAGACTCGGATAGATTTCCAGGACGTTTTTTCCTAAGACCTCTTCGTAACTAAAGCCGAGGTTCTGACGCGCGCCGTCGTTGTAGAAAATAATCGTCCCTTGCTTATCGACTGAAATGATAATGTCAGGGCAACTCTCGACGAGCTTTTGGAAATATTGTCCGGGCAGAGCCATAGAAACGCGATGATATCTTGTATGATAGGTCGAACGACGCTAACAATGCAAGAGCTAGGACAACGCAACGGGCTGCTCGTCTTACAGCCAGTTCGATGCGATCATTCACAACTCGATGGGACCCACCAAAGACACCAGACAATTGAATTGGTTCCTGGCGTGGGCGGTGGTTTTTTGCGATATCGGCACGTCGGTCTACTACGTGCCCGGCATCCTCTACGGCCATGTCAAGGACGCCACGCCGTTCTTCGTATTGCTCACCACCGGCGGTTTTATTCTCCTGTCGCTCAAGTACATAGAAATTTCGTGGCGCAATCCGGAAGGCGGCGGGGTCGTTACGATGACGACCAAGGCTTTCGGTCCCATGTGGGGCTGCCTCGGCGGCATGCTGATCACGGTAGACTACTTTCTCACCACCGCGATTTCCGCGGTTTCAGGGTTTCAATATATTGGCAGCGTCTTCAACTCCCTGGATGCTCACGTCGTGCTGCTTTCTTGTGGCAGTGTCGCGCTACTGGCTGGGCTGAATATCATCGGCATTCGAGAAAGCGCAACTGCATCTCTGGTGATGGCTTGCGCGTCATTTGTCGTGAACCTTGTCGTTATCGGCGCGGCGACCGCAAGCATGGATCGCGTTCAATGGCATACGGTACTCAGCCGATTGGGAACCGGCCACAACCTGTCTGCCTATGATCTGCTGGTCGGCTTTGCCTCGGCTTGGCTGGCATTTTCAGGATTAGAGAGCATCAGCCAGCTCAGTCCCGCCATGCGGTTTCCGCTCCGCCGAACCACCCGGCGCGCCATGGTCGCCGTCATCATTACCATGGTCATCACCTCACCGATTTTAACGGCGCTGTCGATCGGTTTGCTGCCGGAGCAACTAAAAGCCGCCGAAAGCGAGCGCTTCATCTCCGAACTGGGCATGTTGGTCGGCGGTCTGGGTATTAAGCTAGCGGTCGTTCTAACCGCGTCTAGCTTGCTATTGTTTGCTTCCAACACGGCGATCATCGGCTCCTACCACGTCTTTCTCGCATTGGTGAAGGGCGGCTTCATGCCGAAAATTATCGCCGTGCGCAACGGCACGTTCAATACTCCGCATATTGCTGTAGCCATCGCCACTATAATTCCGGTTCTAGTGATCTTGGTGAGCCGCGGCGAAATGAAAGTGCTCGGCGACATGTACGCATTCGGCCTATTGGGCGCCTTTGTATTTTCGTCGCTGAGCTTGGATACAATTCGTTGGCGGCTTGGCCGCCGCGACGTCGCTTTTTGGATCGGCGTTTTCACGACGGCCATGGTTGTTGTCGCCTGGGCGATCAACCTGGTGGAAAAACACATGGCGACTTATTTTGGCGGCACCATAACGGCGATCGGCATGCTCACCGCCATCGGCGTGCGGCGCGCCTGGTTCGTCGATTTGCTCGTGCAAATACCGTTTATCCAGCGGCTACAGTCGCGCGCCTATCGCGCGTCCGAAGATCTGGTTGAAGACGAGCTCAAGGGCTTGGTGACGCTCGCCGAAGCGATCGAGCTAAAGCCATTTTACTCCTCGTCGACGCTGCTTGCCTTGCGCGACGAATCGCCGCGTTTGATTCAAGAAGGCATTACCCGCGTCAAAGGACGCGGCGAGTCGGCGCTCTATTGCATCTATGTGGAAGAGTGGCCAGGGCTATTTGCCGGCGATACGCCGCATGTTCCCAATGAGGAAGGCATCCGCACGCTGCGCGCCGCCCTGCAGGCTACGCGTGCAAAGAATATCGAGATTATTCCGATCTGGACGGTCTCGCACAACGCCGCCGAAGCCCTCGCTAACGCGGCTAAGCTGCTCGACGTCGACACCATTATTATCGGCGCGTCGCGGCGTTCGGCGTTTTATCACATGCTGCGCGGTCACGTGCTTAAGGGGCTGACGAAGAAGCTGCCGCGGGATTGTCACTTGCTGATTTCCAACTGAGCCAGGCGCAGGATCGGAACAATTTAAATTAGGCTTTCTCGATTGACCTCGCCATCGCGCCGGCATCCAGCGCGAGCTGTTGCGGATGACGCAACCGTCTCCCGAGCTTGCTCCAGACCGAGAAGGCGATCGATCGCAGAATGACCGGCGTAACGCAGCGGCGTTACGGTGGGTGGCTGAAAGAAGGGTTTGAGATGCCGATCTCAAGCACTTAGCGCATGCCGAGATTTTTCAGAAAGCCAGACTTGGCCAAAGCGTCGACGAAAGAGTTATCGTAAAAATCCCGCGGATCAGCATTCCTGGCATTCGGAAATTCTCTTTCATCGAGATATTCGAACTGCCCTTTGATCGCCTCGGGTCGCACCGCAAGGCTGAGCGCCCAGTACGGCGCAAACGCTTCGTAGGTCCCGTCGATGGTCGGCGCATCATCGATCTTGACGTACTTGGCGATCGCTTTCTTTGCCACCGCGCTTTCTTTGCGCGACAAGACCACGGCTTCGGCCATCGCTTTGAGAAACGCGTAGACTGTGTTCGGATTGTTTTTGAGATATTTTTCCGTTGTCCCGTAAACCACTTGAAACGCCGGAATGTTCAGCTTGCCGATATCGACCAACAGATTGAGACCCGCGTCTCTGGCTTTCAGCGTGTTGGGCGCCGAGAGTGTGCCCGCGACGGTCTTGCCGCCGATTATCGCGCTAAGAATCGCCGGCACGGTCTGCACGTAGAGAATCTGCACGTCCTTGTCGGGGATGAGGCCGTTCTTTTTCAGCGCCTCGCGCGTCGCCGTATCGAGCGCAGCCCGCGGCGTACTCGCGGCGATGGTCTTGCCTTTCAGGTCTTGCATCGTCTTGATCTCTTTTGCGCCCCAAATCTCGAAAACCAATTGCTGTATCGTTCCGCCAAAGTATTTTACCTGCCCACCGCGCAGCCGCGCGTTGATCAGATCCGGCCCGTCGGTGTAAAAATCCGCTTCCTCCGACACCACCGCCTGAGCGGAAACCTGCGGCGAAAGCAATTGCAGACTGGCGTTCAAACCGTGCTTCTTGAACAAGCCGGCTTCGTAAGCGACCCAGATCGGCGTGAACGCACCGCTCGCTTGCGCATAGGTTACCACCACGTCCGATTTCTCCGGCTTGCCGCCGACGTCGGCGGCACTCGATGGCGTGACGGCCCACGTGATCACCGAACCAATTCGAATCATTTGCATCACGACAAACCTGAATTTTGATCTGGTCATTTCATTCTCCGCTTTTACCATGACCGGTCACCCGGAAATCTGAAACGCGAAACGCGAAACGGTTTCCGCCGGCCGCATATCAACGATCTTTAATTCCACCGTCGTGGCGCCGTTCCATTCATTCTCACTGAGCCGATAGGCGACATCGACCAGCTCGCCCGGCATGCCCGGATGATCGGCGGCGACGCCGAAGAAAACCCCGCTGACGAACCGGCCGGCTTGGCGCAGGCGGAGGCGCACGCCCGCCGAAAAAACTTTCCGCTCGCAGATTTCGGCTCGAGTCGTCATGAACAACGGTTCGGGATTGCCGACGCCGAAAGGTTTCAGCACATTCAACTCAGCCAACAGCGGCAAGCCGATCGCGGAAAATTCCAATGGCGCGTCCACTTCCAGCAGCGGCAGCAAATGTTCCTCGGTGAGCGACTGGCGCACGGCTCGCTCGAAAGCTTCAGTGAAATCATCGAGCTTCGCCGCCTTGATCGACAAACCACCAGCATATTCATGGCCGCCGAATTTCTCCAAATGCTCAGCGCAACAGCCGAATCCTTCGACCAGGTGAAAGCCGCGGATGCTCCGCGCCGAGCCTTTACCGTCGCTGCCGTTAAAACCAATGACCACCGTGGGACGGTAATATTTTTCGACGATGCGCGAAGCGACGATACCGAGTACACCGGCGTGCCAGCCTTCTCCGGCGAGCACGAGCGAATGGCGGCTGCCGCCGTTCATGGTAATCTCTGCACACGCCAACGCTTGCTCGAGCACAGCCGCCTCGACCGCCCGGCGCTCGCTGTTATGAGCGTCGAGCTCCTGCGCGATGCGCAGGGCGACATCGCTCGAGTCCGTGGTTAGCAGCTCGACCACCTTGATACCGTAATCGACGCGCCCCGCCGCGTTAATGCGTGGTCCCAAACGAAACCCAACCTGCCCGGCGCTGACTTCGCCGGCTGGAATGCTCGAAACTTGTTTGAGCGCGATCACTCCCGGTCTCGACGAGGAACTCAATTCAGCGAGGCCGCGCCGGACGAGCGTGCGATTAACGCCGCGCAGAGGCACCATATCGGCGATCGTGCCGAGCGCCACGATATCGAGATAGCGCCGGATATCGGGATCACCCGCTCCCTGAAACCAACCTTCGCCGCGCAGTTTGGCGCGCAGGCCAATGACGAGATAAAAAGCCAACCCCGCGGCACAGAGATCTTTATCGGGAAACGGACAATCCTTGCGATGCGGGTTGATCACAGCCACGGCGGCCGGAAGCTCCCGCGGCGGCTGATGATGGTCAACAACGACGATATCGAGGCCAAAGCCGCGCGCCGCTTCGACTTCCCGGGCGTTGGAAATACCGCAATCCACCGTCACCAATAAATCGACGCCGCGCTCTTTCAGCGCGCGCAGTCCCGCGACGTTTAGTCCGTAACCTTCTTCGATACGGTGCGGCACATAATAAATCGGCGCGACGCCGATTTCGCGCAGAAACGACACCAGCACGGAAGCGCCTGTGGTGCCGTCGACGTCGTAGTCGCCCCAGATGCCGATCTGCTCCCTGTCCTTGATCGCTTTGATCAGCCGCTGCACCGCCGGCTCCATATCGATCATTTCGAACGGCGACGGCAGATCTTCGCGCAGGCTAGAAGAGAGATAACGCCGTGCCGAAGCGGCATCGGTATAGCCGCGCAAAACGAGAATCCGTGCGACAAGTGGGGAAATTCTTAACTGTTCAACGTGGCGCGCAACCGTTGCCTCGTCAAACTGTTTCGACACCCAGCGTTTGGGTAGGTTGCTCCGCATCTGGGTAAAGGCTTTATGATTCCCTTGACCGATGCGCACAAACGAAAGCAGCACTCATAATTAAGCGTGTAAACGATTTTAGGCGATGTGAATTGACTCGTTGATCATTACTTTTTTGCCGCCGCTCGCTTCTCCCACAAGAGAACGACGGGACTCGCGATAAAGATGGTCGAGTAGACACCGGAGAAAAAACCAACCAACAGCGCAAACGCGAACGGCCGAATGACTCCACCGCCAAGAATAAAGAGGGCCAACAACACGAGAATGGCGGTCCCGGTAGTGATAATCGTCCGGCTCAGGGTCTCGTTGATGCTCGTGTTGATGATGCTTTCCAAGGTGTCTCGTTTGATCTTGCGCATGTTTTCCCTGACGCGGTCGCACACAATTACCGTGTCGTTGACCGAATAACCGACTACGGTCAACAGCGCGGCGATGATGGTTAGATCGAACTCGTAGTTGGCAATGATCAGCGCGCCGACCGTGACGAGAACGTCATGAATCAAGGCAACGACCGCGCCTAGACCAAAGCGGAGCTCGAAACGAAGCCAGATGTAAACACCCATCATGACCGTCGCCGCGATAACCGACCAAGCTCCTTTTTCGCGTAGTTCCTTGCCGACCTTCGGCCCGACCGACTCGATTCGACGAACTTCAAAACCACTGCTGCCAAAATGTTGAGTAAGCCCCGCCTTGATCTGTTCACCGAGTTCGCCCAGTTGCACCGAAGTCCTTTGTAAACGTACGAGAAATTCATTCGACCCTTGCTGCCCAAAGTCTTGAATCACCGTGTCCCCAGCGCCGAGTTCGCCGAGCGCATTGCGAATCTCGGGGATCGACACCGACTTTGCAAATTTTAGCTGCGCCACGGTTCCGCCAGCGAAATCGACGCCGAGCAAAGGACCTTTGGTGAAAAGCAGGACGAGAACGAGCAGATTGACCACAGATGAAATCGCGATTGCAATATATCGGTAACGAGTAAACGGAATTTTGATGCCCGGTTTGATGAGTTCCATGACGCTTCCTTCAGATGCTGATTCGCTTCAATTTACCCGTGACCGCGCGATAATCGTAGTAAATCCGAGTCATATAGACGGCCGTGACCACCGTTGTCAAAATCCCGACACAAAGCGTGACTGCGAAGCCTTTGATCGGGCCCGTGCCAAATTGAAATAGAATGATGCCTGACAGAAACGTCGTGACGTTGGTGTCGATGATCGCGGGCATGGCGTGTTGAAATCCGGCTTCAATCGCCGAGCGTGGCGTTCGACCTGCTCTCAGCTCTTCACGTATCCGTTCGTTGATTAGAACGTTGGCGTCCACCGCCATACCGGCAATGAGGACGATTCCAGCGATACCTGGCATCGTCAGCACCGCTTTGAAGGCCGCTAGGATCGAGAGCAAAAACAGAATATGAAACAGCAGCGCGACATCGGCGAGTGCCCCCGCTCCGCTGTAATAGACGATCATGAATATGACAACCAAGCTGGCGCCGACAACGAACGAGATCACGCCTTGACGAATAGAATCGCTTCCCAACGAAGGCCCTACGGTTCTTTCTTCAAGTATCTCCACCGGCGCCGGCAGCGCTCCCGCCCGAAGTACGATTGATAAATCTCTTGCTTCTTTGATATCGAAATTCCCCGTGATCGACGCGCGACCGCCGCCGATTCGTTCCTGGATAACCGGGGCCGAATAGACGCGGTTGTCAAGCACGATGGCGAGCCGCCGCTTCACGTTGGCTGCGGTGATTTGCTCAAACAAGCGCGCGCCCGCGCCGTTTAAAATAAGCTCAACGGAAGACCCTTGCAGCTGCTGCGCCGGTCGCACCCGGGCGTCTTGAATATATTCACCGGTCATTAACGGTCGCGACTCCAAGACATAAGCCTGTTTTTCCGTGCCGACCCCTTCGCCTCTGCCGGCGTGGCCATAAAGCACCTCGCGTCCGGGCGGCGGCCCATTTTTGATCGCCTCGTCGACATTTGCCGTGTCATCGACAAGCTTGAATTCGAGAAGCGCGGTCTTACCGATGATTTCCTTGGCGCGCTCCGGATCTTGGATGCCGGGCAGCTGGATCAAGATATTTTCCTGTCCTTCGCGTTGAATAACGGGCTCGCTCACGCCGAATTGATCGATCCGATTGCGGATCGTTTCCAGAGATTGGTCGATTGCATAGTCGCGCAGGGACCGCAGCTCTTCTTTGCTGAGGGTCAAATAAAAGTCCGTGGTTCCGGCGCTGGTCTGCGGCGTCTTCGCTTCGACGAGGTAAGCAAAGTCGCTCTTAAATATTCCGCGCACGCGCTCCACGTTTGCTGCCGGCACTCGAATCTGAAGCTGTGTCCCCTCGATACGGTCAACCGAGACACCCGAGACCCCCTTCTCACGCAGCACGTTGGTTAGATCGCCTCTGATCCGCTCCACGTTATTTTCGATCGCCTTATCAACCTTCACGCCTAAGACCAGGTGGCTGCCACCTTGGAGATCCAGACCGAGATTAATTCGATCCGTCGGCAAAAAACTGCTCCACCAAGAAGGCAATGGGTTCACAAATGTGGGCAGCAAATAGATAATCGCCGCGACAATCGCAATACCGAATATGATCGTGCGCGTCAGAACACTTTGGCGCATTCCCTATTCCTTTCCTTCTTTCGCTGCCGTTTTCTCGCCCGTGAGCACGGCCGAGATCTGTGGCCGGTGCACGCGGATTCTCACGTTCGGAGCCACCTCCAGCGTCACCACCGTTTCCTTTAAGTCGACCACCTTACCGTAAATCCCGCCGGAGGTCATCACGTCGTCGTTCTTTTTCAATTTGTTGAGCAGCTCTTGATGTTCCTTACTCTTCTTTTGCTGTGGCCGGATCACCATAAAATACATGATGACGAAGATCAGAGCGAATGGGATCAGCGTCATTATTGGGCCGGGCCCGCCCGCGCCTGGCGCGCCTTGGGCGTATGCGATATCGAACATGCGTTCCTCCTATTTTGCTTTCACTCACGAAGCTTCGCGCGGCTCCCCCAGTTGCGCCCATAGCTCGGCTCGGCCGGCGCGAATCGCTTCCCGACACTTATCCATGAGCCGCTGGTAAAAGTAAAGATTGTGCAAGCTATTTAACTGCGCCGAGAGGATTTCGCCGGCCATATAAAGATGGCGCAAGTAGGCGCGGGAAAAATTGCTGCAGACGTAACAGCCGCAGCTTTCGTCCAGCGGCCGCGCGTCGTCGGCAAACTCGGCGCGCTTGATGCTGAGCTTACCGTTTGCAGTATAGAGCGTGCCGTTGCGGGCGTTGCGCGTCGGAATCACGCAATCGAACATATCGTAACCGGCGCGCACGGCGTGGATAATGTCCTGCGGCCGGCCTACCCCCATCAGATAACGCGGCCGGTCGGCGGGCAATCGGTCAACCGTAAAACTGCCGATCGCGTTGAGCTGCGCTTCGCCTTCGCCGACGCCCAATCCGCCGACGGCGAAACCATCGAACGGCATCGGCGCCAGCGCATCAACGCAGGACCGGCGCAAATCTTCCAAGATGCCGCCTTGGATGATCGCAAACATGAGTTGATCGCGTCGGGTACGCGCGCGCAAACAACGCTCAGCCCAACGAACGGTCCGCTCGGTCGAAGCGTGGACGTAATCGCGCGCCGTGTCGGCGGCAATACACTCGTCGAGCACCATAGCGATGTCGCTTCCCAGCGCTTCTTGAATCTCCACGGTTTTTTCCGGTGTGAGCAAGTGATGCGAACCGTCCAAATGGGATTGAAACTGCACGCCCGCTTCGGTGATCTTGCGCATCGCGCCCAAGCTAAAAACCTGATAGCCACCGCTGTCGGTCAGGATGGGTCCATCCCAGCTCATGAAGCGATGCAAGCCGCCGAGCCGGCGGACGAGTTCGTGACCCGGACGGAGATAAAGATGATACGTGTTGCCGAGCAAGATCCGGCAACCGATCTCGTGCAAATCGCGCGGCAACATCGCCTTGACCGTGCCCTGGGTGCCAACCGGCATAAAACAGGGCGTCTCGACTTCGCCGTGAGCGGTGAGCAGCCGGCCAAGTCGAGCCTTGCTGTTTGGGTCTGTTCTCAGAACTGTGAATGGAAGAGTCATGTATACGGGAGTGAGGCAACAAGCGTGAGTCCCCTCCCGCTTCATGCCGGTTGCTTCGCGCCTATTCTTAAGTGATTAAATGATCAGCATCGCGTCGCCGTAACTGTAAAACCGATACTTTCTTTCAATCGCTTCGCGATAGGCGCGTCGGACGAGTTCCAATCCTGCAAACGCGGCGACAAGGAGCAGCGGCGTCGATCCCGGCAGATGAAAATTCGTGATCAATGCATCCAGAACACGAAACTGATCGCCTGGATGAAGAAAAAGCCGTGCAATCCCTTCGTCGGCAGCGATCCGGCCTTTTTGTCGCACCACCCATTCGAGCGTGCGCGTGCTCGTCGATCCCACCGCCACGATCCGACGGCCGGCTTGTTTCGCGCGGTTAATTTTGTCCGCTGCGTGCGCATGAATCACATAACGTTCGCCCTCCATGCGGTGGTTTTCGATCTCGGCTTCGCGCACCGGCTGAAAGGTACCCGGCCCGACATGGAGGGTCAAGAACGT
>Ga0137382_10000960_pt1 | contig 12253 bp, 24 predicted proteins | sample SagtaG_15_FD_104816 | JGI IMG/M metagenome (GOLD analysis project Ga0137382, IMG submission 104816) | Vadose zone soil microbial communities from Sagehorn Ranch, Mendocino, California, USA - Sage2_R_20_16 metaG | ecosystem: Environmental > Terrestrial > Soil > Vadose zone | place: USA... | reverse complement strand
AAGTCGCCAGAGACACAGCCAGAACCTAAGACTTGCTCTGATTGCGTCCCGCATCGGTATTATCGCATCAGCCCTAACCTGTTTGGCCCCATGGTTGAACTCTGTCCTCGCCATGCCAGAGTAGATAAGTTATTTGATGCGTTAGTAAAAATCATGGGCGGCTACGGTGAGCCTATGTCGGCAGAAATCGCTCGCGCTGCTCTTGCTGAAATGGAGCAACCAAATGGATAAACACGAATTCAAACTTGTGCACATTCTCAGCGCACGCGGCATGACAATCGGACTACTACCTAACGGCGATCCTTGTTGTGGAGCAAAGCTAGACGGAGAGATTTGCGCCCTTCCCGCGAGTGATGATATTCACATGCCTTCTGTCGAAGCCTCTACGTCTAGTGAAGCACCAGAGATTTTGCCCTGTCCATTTTGCAATTCAGCGGTAACGGTGGAACGCCGTACGCGGCTTGACAATGAACGCGCACCTGGTCCGCATTATGTTTATGGGATTGAATGCGATCCGTGTGATCTACGCATGGAGGAATGGAACGACCGCTGGACTAGCGGAACACTTGGAGACGAAACCGATGACGACCTGAACGCCAAGGCAAAACTATTACAACGCTGGAATACCCGCATTGCTCTCTCTCTTAAAGCAGAGAATGAAAGACTACAAGCGGTGATCGGTCTGGCTGCGGACTATATCGATCCAACTACTAGCCCTCATCGAATGTCTGGCTCTGATATGGCGGCGATGTTACGTTGTGCTGCATTAGAAAAGAAGGGGTAGGCAAGAAATGGCAATACCAATGCAACCGATTTACCGGGACACGAACGGCGACACTCGGTTTCAAAAGAATCTCATCGTCGAATGCTTACTCGATAATAACGGACGGCACTTGACTCTTAACGATTTAGCAATGCGCGACTTCCCTCAACACGATTGGGAACAGTTCTATCAACTTATCGGCTACAGTTTGAGTGGCTACCATGAACTTAGTAACGTGTCGGATGCGAGCGCATTAGAAGCAAGTAAACAAGCGCAAGGTGCCGTAGAGGGCGCAAAGGGATGCCGAGATGATGGTTGCTCAATTCACGGTGGAGTAGAACACGAACCATGATCCGACTACCGCTAATCATCACTGAATCAGAGAAGCCACCAAAGACTGAATCCTGGTCTGCGGTTGCTGGTAAAGGGTTATTGTTAATCGCCACTATTTTGTTTTGGATCTATGTTCTGTTGCCGATGTTGGATCAACCATGAACAAGTATCACGTTCTGTTTAATCGCAAAGGTGGCACAGTCGAGCAATGGTATTTGAATGCGCCCGACTTCGAGACTTGCGAAACTTTCTTTCTTTCGCTTTGCGCGACGTTTTACATTGACGTGGAATATTGGGAGATTGGCGTACCTGAAGATGTTGGCGTTATCAAGCACAAACGATCCTAGTCCGCACGTTAAGCGCAGAAGCCGTGCTTGTCGCGTTAAGACCCTGGCGCACGATTCGTACATCGTCACGCCGCCAGAGACAGGGAAAGAAAAGCGTCTTGTCCATTTTGACGTATCAGATCAAGGAGTGGTCAAAGTAGAGTGTGTGGCCGTTGGTACTGGAGAGGTCTGTCCGGCAAATAACTTTTCAAGACACTGTTCACATGTTGAAGCCGCGATTCGCCGTCTACATCAGAACATTAAGCGTGAAGAGAAGCGACAAGCCAAGGCGCAAACCGATCTGAAAAGATCGAAACGAATATCACGAGAAGTTAAGAAGCATCCGATACAGAGAGGACTTTTATGAGCGAACAACAATCACTGGAAACAATTGCAAACCCCGTAACCTTCATGGAGATATTGCGCGAGGTCATTAACAACCCTGAAGTGCCGGTTGAAAAGGTACAAGCCCTCTACGCCATGCAGCGTCAAATGGAGGCCGACAAAGAGGAACGGGCATTCGACGCTGCTATGATTGACGCACAAGCCGAAATTCGAGAACTGAAGTGGGATAAGCTAGGCGATAACAATCGCTACGTCAAATATCCGACTATCGAAAAAATGCTTCGGCCTGTGCGTGAGAAGTTCGGATTCTCAACAAACTTCGACACTGAGGCAGGCCCGACACCCGATCAGATGTTCATCTGTATGGACGTAGCCCACAAAGACGGTCACAGGCGGCGCTATCGCTTACCAATGGCTATTGACGGACAAGGGCCCAAGGGCGGCGGCGTGATGACTAAGCCTCAAGCGGTCGGTAACGGCACCTCTTACGGAATGCGCTATCTCGCGAAGATGGTCTGGAATATCCCGATGCTGGTTGACAAGGACGACAACGACGGCGCGGCAACAGCAGAGAAGATCAGCGCCACGCAGTTGGCAGACCTAAAGGCACTGGCTGACGAAACTAAACGACCCGGCGAAACATTGGGCAAGGTGATCAAGAACATCTGCTATTACTATAACATACAGAAAATCGATGATATGGCCGTCTCTGTCTATGAGGGAGCGGTTAATGCCCTTCGCGCGAAGGGAAATCAACAGCAATGACCGAAGAGTTGCTCCAGCGTTCACCAGAGTGGAGGCAATCCCGAGCAGGTCACGTGACAGCCAGCAAGGTTGGCGATCTGCTCAAGACGAATAGGAACGGCGCATACTCTGCGAAGCGAGCCAATTATTTCGATTTGATCGTAGCAGAGCGCGTGACCGGCAAGCCTCAAGACTGGAAAGAGATTCGATCTCTGGAAGAACGCGCAAAGCTAGAGCCGGCAGCCCGCGCATGGTACACCCTAATGACCGGGAACGATGTGGAAGAGGTTGGATTTATCAAACACCCTACGATTGAATTCTCAGGCGCAAGCCCGGATGGGCTCCTAAAGAAATCTGGCGGCTTGGAAATCAAGTGTCTGGACGCCGGGAATCACCTTAAACTCTTTTCAGAAGATACTAGGATCGCAGTGCTGACTGAATATCTACCACAAGTTCACTTCGGTATGGCGTGCACGGGTAGAAAGTGGTGGGATTTGATCGCGTTCAATCCAACGATGCCAGAGAGCATGAGAATGTTTCGCCAAACTATTAAGCGCGACGAAAAGATTATCGCAGCGATTGAATTGGCAGTGCGCGAATTTCTGGCAGAAGTAGACGCGAAGGTTCGGCGGATTTTAACGAAATGAAATTCAAGGAACACATACGCCTAGTAGAATCCTTGTTGATTCGTAAAGCTTTAATCCAAGCGGAAGGACGAATAAGCAAAGCCGCCAAGATTCTAGGGTTACATCACGGTCAACTGGCGGACATGATGAAACGGCGACATGCAGACTTGCAACACTTGAGAATTCCACCTCGTAAGCGGAAGTCGCATTCTACGCCTCATTGGGAACGAGAGGCTTTATAGTTTCGTGGCTTACGGCCATGAAAAAGGGGCGGGGCTCTTGAAGCACCTTGGATCAAGAGGAAGTTCAAACCCCGCCGCTTTTGCCTGACACTGGAGAACATTATGAGTTTCGCTGTAGAAGAAAGAGCCGCACGTCTGCAAGAACTACTGACTCGTGACGATATTCAGGAGGCCATGCAAGAACGTTGCGAAGAGCAAGGACATGATTATGAGAATTGCTGTTCCGCCATGTTCCGAATCTACCAACGGTGTAAATGGTGCGGAAAAGAATTCTAATAAGCCTGAGAGTGACAGCAGCCCCGTACGTTGAATACGTGAAAGGATTTTACAATGAGCGAAATAACACGACAGGAACGGATTGACGGGATGCGTCGTGTATGCGACTTCTTGGAATCGAACGCTGATTTTCAATTGCCTTACGAATTCGCGCACGGCGACGACGGGTTGGGCGTATACATCGATGGTAAGTCCAGCTTTGCGGCACACGTCCGACTATTAGGGAGTGGTCAAAAGACAGTTGATGAATCACTCTTCCGATTCGCGCGAGACTTTGGCGGCATTAAGATCGAACTACGCGAATCCCGATCTGCTATCTGCGAACGCATCGTAGTCGGCACCAAAGAAGTTGAAACCGAAGAAGCCGATCCTATTGCTGTATCTCAAATTCCGAAAGTCAAAGTAAAAAAGACCGTAGACATCGTAGAGTGGAGATGCCCGGATAACCTTTTGGGCTCCCTTAGAACATAGTAGGGCCATTCCCTTTAGACACAGCTACCTCTTTCCCGTCCTTAGTTGTTGAGGTAATTGCGGATGATGCGCGGCATCTGTCCTGACATTCTCATATCGTCTCGCAGTTGGCGTTCTCTGACATATTGTTCCTTGCGTTCTCGTTCCTGACGTTGCTTCTTATTCGTGATCGTTACGCACTGATTGACGAAGCGTTCTCGAAATTCTTCTTTGCTCTTTCTCTGTGGGGGCTTCTTCCCTTTGGCGCGAGTCACAGCGTCAGTGTGCTTCGCGTTCGCTCGCTTGATCGCGTCGTAATAGTCCGAATCATCCGGCCTTTGACATTCAAGAATCTTCTTCAGCGGCCATTGGTTCGCATGAGCATTGGGAATGCGCCAGACCGTAAACCCATGAGCGACTAAGAATCTATCACGCGCGGCGTCATGTTCTTCGCGGCCTTTATGTGATGAACCGTCAATCTCAACAATGAGCATCTGCGCCGGGAATACAAAGTCGGCAATATAGAAGCCTATGCGTACTTGGAAATCAAAGCTAACAATGTTCGCCATCGCCAACCGCCGCAGGAATACTAATTCACTTTTGGTCAGGCGATGGCTGAGAATCCTGGCGCGTTGGTTGACCGTTCGCGGCGTTACTTTCATGACTCAATTATACCACGCGGCGTCCGCTCCTTCGGGTATTTCTTTGTCTTAAAAGAACTGAAATTAAGTTGTTGACTTTTAACGTTGGCGCGAGTAAGATTCTCTTCGATGACAAAGCAGCAACGATGGGCAGACAAAAGACAGGCACTTGGACTATGTAGAATATGTGGACAGCCCGCCATCGAGGGGCGCAGAGGGAAGTCGCCTCACTGTCTTATCCATCAAGTCGCTCAACGCGAACGCGAGCGAGCTAGGAAAGGATCGGTTCAACGATACGACAGCCTAAGCTATCAATTAGAAGCTTTGACTAAGAAGCAGAAGGGAAACAAGAAGCGATGAGCAAGCGCAAACCAACCAACGTTGATTTACTAGATGAGGCGGACTTGGACGATATTCGTCGTCGGCTTGGAGCTAAAAACGAAGGCGACACGTCACGCGACGAAGAAATAAATATGATGACCGCCGAAGAATTATGCGCCAAGAAATCCGGTTGGGAATTGGGCGACGAATCTTGGGCCGAAGCTTACATATACATATACCGCAAACTTGTTGCCGATGGGGTTAAAACCGCTCCATTAGACCGGGATTAAATTGTTCGCCCAAAACCAAAGAAGGGAACGCGACCTGATTGAAAAGCAATCTTCTCAGGCAACGCATGGCCTTAAAGCACCTACGTTAGCGCCTGAAAGGTCAGCCTGACCTCTGGAAAGAATTACTTGAGCACTGACATGATCACGCGAAGCAGACAGACCGCAAGACAGGCACAGATGCCAGCGATCAGCCAGCGTCTTGCGAACTTCTGCGCCACAGATACACGTCTGCGAAGTACCAGCGGGATTTACTCGAACAAACACGCGACCAGCATCTTCCGCTTTGTACGCGATCATGTTCAGGAATTGACCCCAACCAGCATCATTAACAGACTTCGAGAGCATTCCCGAAGCCAACCCCTTGACGTTCAAGTCCTCAACAGCAATCAGTCCGTTCTCATTGACGATCTTTCGCGATTCTTTGTGATGAAAGTCCGCGCGTTGCGCCCGTACATGGGCGTGGACTCGCTGAAGCAGGACGATTGCCTTACGTCTTCGATTAGAACCTTTCTTGCGCCGCGCTACGCGCCTTTGCGCGACCCTCAGAGCGCGTTCGGCCTTCCGGTAGTGTCTTGGATTGTCAATCGTCTTGCCGTCGCTCAGGGTCGCAAAGTGCGTCAGGCCAACATCAATGCCGATGATGTTAGGACTAAAGGGCAAAGGTGCGGCGGGTTCGGTCTCGCAAGCAAATATGGCAAACCATTGCTCGGCTTCTCGTTTGACAGTCAGTATCTTAATCGCGCCTTTAATTGGGCGATGGAGCTTAATTCTAATCCATCCTATTTTCGAGACGCGCAATTGGTTTCCGCGCAGAGCGTTTCCGATCTGGTGAAACGTCATACTGTCGTAGCGGCGGAAGGACTTGAATCGTGGATAACCCGGTTTTCGTCCTGCTTTAGCGCGACGGAAAAATGCCTTGAATGCTTTATCTACACGAACCAGAGGATTTTGGAGAGAAAGCGCGTTGTAGATAGCAACGTCAGGTCGGAGCGTTCTAATTTCCGCGATCTGATTAGTTTGATCAAACCGAGTAATCGATTTGCGTTTGAGCTTCCAGGCATCGCGCCTCTCTTGCAGCGCAGCGTTATAAAGCTCGCAGCAGATCGCCAATTGATCGTTAAGCGTCTGGGTCTGGCGCTTGCTAGGGTAGATTCGATACTTGTAAGATTTAATTGCCATGCCGAGCGTGTCGTCTCACGTTGGGTTTTGGTTTGGCCTGACGGATTCGCGTCTGTTGGGCCTTTTGTATTGTAACAGAAAAGATCAGCCAAGAAGGGAACTAAGAAATGAGCAAAGCAATATTCAAATTTGAGTTAGGCGATATCGTTCGGCATGCTACCCATAAACATAACAGCGTCTTTGCACAAGAAGAAACGCTAGCCGGGATTGTTATCGTTCGATCATGGCACGAAGAATTTGACGGATTATTCTACCCAACTTACACGATTGACACTATAGCAGGAAAAGAATCTGGCATATCGGAATTGACTCTTGAGCTTGTCGAAAGGCCCAAACAACCAGAGAACGAAACATAAGAGTAGGCTTTAGCTAAAAGGGGAAGGCTATAGCAGGAGGAAAGGAAAGATGAATCAGACCTATCGTGAACGCACAATGGACTTGGAGACGGTCAGATTTGCACTTGCACGAGGCTACAAGTCGCGGCAAGGCAATCAAACTGCTATTAGGCACTTCTCTTTTGTTTATGCCGGGATGGGCTCGCCCGATGTCGATGTTAGTTGGCACAAAGGATCAAAAGAGGCGTCCGTAACGGTTGGCGATACAACGTCCGACGATAAGCACGCATTAGAACTTCTCCAGGAATCCCAAAAGTTGATCACCCCAAAGGAGCAAAGATGACCACCAAGGAACTTGATCCAATCATGGAAGAAATTGAAGCCGCGCTAACCGACTTATGGGAGTCTGCTTTAACTGCCCGCAATGCCGCCGATGAGGTGCTGAGAAAGAAGCTGGCGCTTGCCATGCGAATCACTCAAATCAGAACTGAAGTCGTGAAGGCTGAAATCGCGGGGCGCTAATCACCAATAAGGCCGAGAAGGAGAGAAGATGAAAGCGACTATTAGACTTACGCCAAGCCAAGTTCAAAGCCTCAAACCGCTATTTGACGCCGTGGCTGACGCCATGAACCGAACATCGCTTGATCTATCGCGCGATGAACGAGGATCGATCCTCGGCCAAGTCTGGGGCTATGGCGTTAAGAAAGGTGTAGCCGAATTCTATTGGCTTAATAATCAGCAAGCCCGAGAGATCAATCGCGCCATTAAGCGAGCGAAGATTGCAGATACAGGGTTCGCCACTTCCAAACTAAAGAAAAAAGGAGAAGCAATGAACGAGTGGCAACCAAAGTTTCAAAGGATAGCCATAGGAGAAGAAAATGAACAACCCTGAATTTAATTTTGCCGCAATGACCGCCGCTCTTAGAGACGCGGCGCGAGCATTCCCCTTTTGTCGAATCGCTAATTGCGAGTGCAACAGTATCGCGGGAGAATGGAAAGCTGGTTGTGGGTGTATGTGCCACTTTTTGCAAATGGATGAGAAGTTCGGCAAAGACAAATGGACTCTGAATGAGTTCTCTAAACAATCGGAGATCGGATTATGATCCCCTCAACCCCAGCACAAGAGAGAGACAGCTTATTAGCCGCACAAGGATGGATCGGGATTGTTAATTAAGCGCTTAGGACAAAAGACGTGGAAACCATATCGCCAATGAAAGATCGATCTGCAATCATCTATACTACCAGGAGCGCACTGCGAGCTACGTTAATGGATGTAATTGACAAAGGCGATCCGGCACAACCCATCGCCGCATCGACTGATTGTTGCGCATGGCGACTCTATGAAGAAGCAGTGGATAACCAGTTTATCCATAGCGTAGTCACAGAAAAAGAAGCCACCGCTCAACGAGTCAAGTTTGCGGACGCTGTTCTAGCCCGTCTCTCTGAGTACCGAGACACGCAAGTAAATTAGTTCTTTGAATTTCAATTTGCGCGGCCTTAATCTACTTGTCTACGACAGCGCGAGACTTAAAGTAGAGTCCGGCACAAGCCCTCTTGCGGTTGGCCGTAGCGCGTCGGATCGCTGAGAACACGCACGGGTCGCGCAATTCATTTCAGGTTGGGCGGCGTTGAAGGGTGAAACGAAAATGGGTCTTATAATTGCGCTAGGAGTTTTTATTTATTGCGCCACAATGGCCATTCATTCCATACCTCAAGATTTTACTCCAAAGCGTTGGTGTCTATTTTGTCGAACTATGAAACTGAAGCATCCCGAAAGTAACGAAAGGAACTGAAATGAATATCCGACCCTTCTTCCGTTGGTACGATCTATGGATAGGTGCCTATGTCTGGTGGCCCGCGCGGACGGTATTTATCTGTCCGCTTCCTATGATTGGTCTAAGAGTTGAGTTTTCTCGCCCTATGAATTACGCGGCACTAGCAAGCGTGATTGACGAAAAAGCAAGGTTAGAGCAACTGAGTAACAAAGCGCTGGTTAGTGAGTGCTTAAAAGTCGCGGAAACTGATATTCCTATTATCGAAGAAATGATGAATCGCCTTGATTCGACATGGGCAGACGAATAATGACTCAACCATCACTTAACTACCGAAAGTCTCAGGCTGACGAAATCTCGCTAGCCTTGCGTTCTTAGTTGCAATCGTGCTACCATGTCGCCATGTTAAAGATAAGCAAGTCCATTCCAATTCCACCCAAGCGCATCACTGACATTTCCGAGACAATGCGAAAGCTTAACATCGGAGACAGCTTCTTTGTTGAGGGCTTCCACAACAACGGCAAGTTTCATTCGACCGCCAAACGTCTTGAGATTAAAGTCACCGTCCGAAACGAAAGCAACGGAGTTCGGGTATGGCGCACGAAATAGATCAAAGTAGGGGAGAAGCATGTTACTCAGTACAGCGTTGAAAGAGGATCGCTCTAATGCCAAAGATCGCATACAAATCCATCAAGCTTCGCGGCGCGGCGCTGCTACTGATTGAGCAGTCCAATAAAATTCTCGAACAATATGCGGACATGGGTTACGACATGACCCTGCGCCAGCTTTATTATCAGTTCGTCGCGCTCGATTTATTTCCTGACGATAGGCGTTGGCGGCAAGTTCCAGGTACTACTAAGTGGGTACGCGATCCCAATGGAACTAAAAACGCGCCGCCAAATTACATGTGGCTTGGCGATGTCGTAACCGATGGGCGATTGACTGGGCAGATCGATTGGAACTACCTCGTTGACCGTACTCGCAATCTTCAGTCAATCGGACATTGGGAGTCGCCCTCGTCAATTATGAACGCAGTCGCCAAACAATACGCTGTAGACAAGTGGGCAGAGCAGCCTTATCGCCCTGAAGTGTGGATCGAGAAAGAGGCTTTATCAGGAGTCTTTGAATCTGTCTGCAATCAACTAGACGTACCATTCTTTGCTTGCCGTGGTTACACGTCACTCTCGGATTTATGGGTGGAGTAGAAGTCAATCGCCTTGCTTTGAACATGGATCAAGTTAAAGAATACCCCAGCAAAGATCACGGACTCTCGCGCTAAAATCTACATTCGAACCTATGGCGATGAATCATGGGAACTCGACGCGCTAAAGCCAGACGTTCTCGCGAACCTTGTCAAAGACGCAATCTACGGCGTGCGTGATGCTGCGAAGTGGGCAAAGGTGGTTAGGCGCGAGACAAAGGAACGCAAGACATTAGAAGCGATCAGCGCCAACTTTGCCGACGTTAGTAAATACACCCAAAAGCAGGGAATGGCTCAAGGGTTAAGTTCCCATCGGGGGAAGAGAGAAATTTCACCATTGCAATCTTGAGTGAATGAGAGTATAAGGTCTTTGACAATTTGGAGTAGCCGTGGCGACGGCGTTACAATAATCGAGAGCGGCTTTTCACAGTCGCGTCCGTCTATCTTGCTTACCTTTCTCGATGGGTTTGCGGGGTCGCCAGACGCGGCGCGACGGTGAAAGGCCGTTTTTGTTTTTCCATGAACCTAACACGCGATCTTCTCAGCAAAGTACATTCCAAGACAAGCGGGCTTTGCTGGTATTGCGGCGTTTTCCTGCCGCACTTTAGTGATTGGCAAGTTGATCATCAGAATCCTGTGAGTAAGGGTGGATCAAACGCACTGGACAATTTGGTAGCCGCTTGCCGTGGGTGCAATTCACGAAAGAGAGACAGAACGATAGATGAATATCGGCACTCCTTAATTGTAAAGCTAGAGCACCAGATAAGCAGCGCGTGGGAATTTGCTCACGAAATAACCCCTCTTATTTCGGAGTCCAATTATCCCGAATCGGACACTCCGTTAATCGACTTGCTTTATACGGCTGCTAGTACGGCCTGCGGCCTGAAGCTTCTATTTTATGGTGAAAAGTTTGGAGCAGTCGCGTCTCAAGAGGTCATTCGACTGGAGACAGAAGCATGACCCCAGAGGAAACAGCGAACCTCTTAAAGGCAGTCCTAAGGCGTCCGGTTGCGTACCATCGGGCGTTTGCTGAAATCGCTGGCAAGGCCTCTGCTGGGTTGATGCTATCTCAGGCTTGGTATTGGACGCCGCGCACCGATAATGAAGATGGATGGTTCTATAAAACTCGCGCGGAATGGACAGAAGAAACAGGCATGACACGCACAGAACAAGAAACCGCCAGAAGGCGGTTGGTAGACCTCGGATTAATGGAAGAAGCACTCAAAGGAATGCCGGGAAAAATGCACTTCCGAGTTAACACCTGTCGGCTGGTTTCCCTCTTGGCGGAAAACCTACCAACAGAAAGGCGGAAAGGCTACCAACAAGCCGGCAGAAAAGCCGCCAACACTGAGGCCGGAAACCCGCCAACTGTCCTTAATACAGAGAGTACAACAGAGACTAGATCAGAAACCACACAGAAATTAGACTTGCAGGTTTTTCGATTTTGGCAAGAACATCTCAATCATCCTAAGGCCGTCTTTGACAGCAAAAGACGTAAGGCAGTCAACGCTCGGCTACGCGAGGGGCATTCTGTTGATGATTTAATCACTGCCGTACGTGGTTGTAAGTTGTCGCCACATCATATGGGCCAAAACGAGCAACAGGCAGTTTATGACGATCTCGAATTAATTTGCCGCGACACTACACACGTTGAACGGTTTATCGCGCGAGCGGAGAGTCCAAATGGAAACGGCTATCAGCCATCATCAAAGGCAAGTAGGACACAAGACGCTTTCGCTAAAGCAAGACTGAGGACGGTTCATTGACAGACGAAGAATACCAGGCGCGGCTTACGGCAATTGAGCGGCTTGCCGACCGACTTCCCGGCGCTGAAATCACCGAGAAGAATGCCAAGGGTTATGTTTGGAGTCTTAGTGATCTTCCCTTAACGACCTTGGAAGCGGCAATAGACCGAACAATTGACACTTATAAATTTGGCTCGATCTTTCCAACTGTTGCCGAGATTCGAGAAAACGCAGAAGCCATAGCATCAAAATCCGATGGCAATGAGCATCCTGCTAATTGTGTTTGTCACGGAAGCGGAATGATCGTTCCTGAGCGGGTAGATGGATATTCATCGGGAGCGCGGCGATGCATAGATATAGATATAGTGATCGTGGAGGCAGAAGATGAAATCGACAAGTGGTGAAGCTGCCAAGTTAAACAGTCTTACACGTGTGGTTGAAAACCTGTCTGCGTCTGCCATGCCGAAACAAAGCCGAGCCGATCGATACGCGGCCTATTGTCGTCTTTGTTATCAGAACGGAATGAGTCCGCTAACTTTTCGGCGTTGGGCTGAGTCAGACGACGAGTACGAGCGCGAGTGGGAAGTTGCGAGCTATGAATATGAACACGCAGGAGAACAAAGATGAGTGACTGTACCGATCCAGATTGCCCGCATGATGTCTT
>Ga0137382_10000958_pt1 | contig 12261 bp, 9 predicted proteins | sample SagtaG_15_FD_104816 | JGI IMG/M metagenome (GOLD analysis project Ga0137382, IMG submission 104816) | Vadose zone soil microbial communities from Sagehorn Ranch, Mendocino, California, USA - Sage2_R_20_16 metaG | ecosystem: Environmental > Terrestrial > Soil > Vadose zone | place: USA... | reverse complement strand
ATTTGAGTTAGGAATTACCTCGACGAGCACGATCAGAGATTCGAGGGGACGGAGGGGAAGGCCATGTTCGCATTAAAGTGGTTGTTGATGGCAGCGGGCGTTGCGATGTTCGGTACCGCAGCGGGAGTGGTTGCGTACGATGTGTACCTGGCGATGCAGTCCCAAAAGCTGATGGGCTCGGGGGAGCCTGGGGCGGCCGGGCAGGCGGGGCCGCGTCGCCCCATGCGTTGGCCGCTCGCCAAGAAGTGGTTTGGATGGGCGTGGGCGCCGCTGCTTGTGGCGTTGAGCATGGTGGTCGTCCCGGAAGGATCAGGAGGAGTTCGAATCAGCCAAATTTCAGGCGTGCAGCAGGGAACGCTGTACCCGGGCATACATTTAATCGTACCGCTGGTACAGCGCGTGGCCGTGTATGACCTTCGCGACCACCTGTTCACCACGACGGCGGCGCTAGATGCGGCGACCAAGAGCGAAATCCTCACCGTTCAGACTCGGGAAGGCCTGACCATCGGCCTTGCCATTTCCGTGCGCTACCGCCTCGATCCCCAGCGGCTCGGCTATATCCACTCGAATCTGGCCCAGCCGGTCGACTCGGAAATCGTCGCGCCCGTGGTGTCGACGGCGTTTCGCGATCTCGCGCCCAATTACGACGTGCGCGAAGTCTTCGCCTCGAAGCGCGACGAGTTTCGCACGAAATCCACGAAGGCCATCACCGATCGCCTGGGCTCCGACGGCATCGTGGTGAAAGAAGTCCTCCTGCGTGACGTTCACTTGCCCGCGGAATATGCGAAGGGCCTCGAAGGCCTGCTGCTGAAGGAACAGGAAAGCGAGCGCATGGAATTTGAAACCGAAATCAGCGCGAAACAAGTGCGCATCGCCGAACTCCATGCGGAAGCCGCCAAGGCGCAGCAATTGAAACGCTCTGAGGCTGACGCCGCCTCGCGCGTTATCGCGGCCAAGGCCGAAGCCGACGCGATGCAATATACGCTTCCGCTTAAAAAGAAGCAGATCGAAGAGTCGCGCCTGGAGGCCGAGGCGCGCAAAGAAGCGACCGTGCAGAATGCCGATGCCGCTGCACAGTCAAAAATCACCGATAGCAAAGCGGAAGCGGAGCGTCGGCGCTTGCTTGCCGCAGCCGACGCCGACACGACCCGCCTGGCCGCGGCTGCTAACGCCGACACGATCCGCTTGACCGCGGCGGCCGATTCCGAGCGCCTGCAGCAGGAAGCGGCAGTGCTCAAGCAGAATCCCATGCTGATTCAGAAAATCATTGCCGAACGCCTCTCGGACAAACTGCAAATCATCATGGTCCCGACGGACGGCCGCAACTTCTTCGCTTCCGACGTTCTGCGCTCCGCATTCGCGGGAGTACCGGCGGCAAACAGCACAGAGGAAGCCGGTCAGGACGCTCCTGCGCCCGCGCGCAAGACGGCGCAGGCAGCAAAAATCAAATGAGATTGAATTCCACCGGCAAAAACCCTTGCGGGCCACTCGCAGGAATCCGGGACAGGGACCGCCGCCCCTGCGAAGGTTTTTCTAAAGCGGGCGTGACCCAGCCGGTGGTCAGTGCACGAGCCGCGTCCCGACTTTGTCGGGGCGCGGACGTGCGTTCGGCATGGTCGATCAATCGGACTGATACACTTTGCGCAATGCACTGGCGAGGATCGGCATTCCTGCCGTGCGGCTGTGCTATGATTTCTTGTAGTGTTGGCAAACGCGTGGGGTTAGTCTTTGTGCCACGCGTGGCCGGGCGCAACACACCGATGACGGGCACCGATCGATTCAACCTCTCGTACAGCACCATCCTGATTTTCTTCGTCCTATTGGGAGCGCCGATGGCGGCACGCTCCGATACCTTGGAAGACTCCGCCCGGGAACTGGCGGGGAAGATCGCGGCAAGTTTGCCCGCGCGAAGTAGCCTATCTCTAGGAATGAAAAATTCGTCGTCATTGATACCCGAGGAAGTTGCCCGAATCACGCAAGCACTCAAAGCGGAGTTGCAAAACCGGGGGATTGGTACGCCAGAAAATGGCTTTGTAGAAGTCATGGTGACGGTTACCCTGTCTGAGAGCTTTGAGAATCTGGTTTGGATTGCCGAAACACACACGTTCGATTTGTCTCAAGCTGTTCTCATGACGGTTCCACGGCCAATGAAGCCTCGCGCCTTTGCCGATGCAATGCCGGTGACGCTCCACAGCGAAAAATTCTGGGAAGGATCGCAGCGCATATTAGACGCGGCCATCGCAAACGCGTCAAATGGCGATCCCTTGCTGCTTTTGCTCACACAAGATGGATTGCAGATTCGCAGGGTTGGAAGCGACGTGATTTCAATCGTTCAAATTCCTCCCGGTGAGTTTCGCACGCGCGATCCAGGAGGGGCAATAACACAAACTGAAAACGGAATTACCGTGACCTCCATGCCATGGATTTGCAGTATCGACCTTGACGGTCGGATGCTAATCGAATGTCATAAGATAATAGAAGCTCCCTCGCCTGGTCGAGTCTACGAAAGCCTTAGGTTGCTGGCGATGCCAGGCCCTATGCGTGTCGAAAGGGGCAGTCAGGTTACGGCAGTTCAAAGCGCTTGCATAAGTGGTGGACAGCTATATCTTGCCGCGGGGACAGGGGACTACACCGAACCGGACGCTATCCGGCTTTTCGAGTCGATGGAGGTGCAAGGCATCATCGTCGAAAGACGGCTGAGCAACCTACTACACTTTGTCGGGCCAGTGATGGCTCTTCAATCCGCAGGCGCTACGCCAAGGGCGATTGTGCACAATCTTGAGACAGGAAACTATGAGGCGCATAGCATATCCATCACCTGTGGGGGGTAGCAGAGCGAATCCCCCGATACTCTTGACTGCGCGAGTCTTCCTCTGTGCCGTCACAATGTGGCTGATCGTCAATTGCGCGGCTGCTTCGACCTCACCTCATTTCGGCGGCATTTTGCGCGTCAAGATAAGCGAGCGCGTCGCAACTGTTGATCCGCGCCAGTGGCCTTCGAATTCAATCCAGGCCGCTGCGAGCGAGCGGCTAGCCTCCCTCGTCTTCGATCGCCTGGTGCGTTTTGACGATCACGGTTCAGTTCAATCGGTACTGGCAATTTCCTGGGAGCACGATGGGGGTGCGAAGCGCTGGCAATTTCGACTGCGCGGGGACGTGAAATTCGCTGACGGTTCACCACTGACCGCCGAAGCGTCTGCTCTTGCGCTTCAGCAATTGCTCGGAAATGAGTTTGACGTGAGTGCAACTTCTGACTCCGTCGTGATTCTGGCGGATCATTCTTTGCCGGACTTGCCCGCGCAACTCGCCACGGGCCGCTACTTTATTTTTCACTCTGCGGCCGACGGCACGCTATCCGGCACGGGACCGTTTCGCGTCACCGAATGGCCCGCAGGAGATGCTCCTGGGAAAGTGGTATTTTCGGCGAACGAATCCTGCTGGGAGGGGCGGCCATTTGTCGACAGGATTGAGCTCACCATGGGCGCGAACTTCGAGCAGCAGGCCAACGCCATCGCCTTCGGCCAGGCCGATGTGGTGGAGCTGCCCGCTTCGCAAGTACGCCTCGTGGGACAACGCGGCGTGCGCACGGCATCCAGCGATCCGGTGGAATTATTCGCGCTCCAGTTTGATTTGGCGCGGCCTGCCGTTCAGGATGCGCGTCTCCGAGAGGCAATCTCAGCGGCCGTCGATCGAGCTTCCATTGCGGACGTTGTCTTGCAGCGGCAGGGTGTTCCGGCCGGTGGTCTGTTGCCGAACTGGCTTTCGGGATACGCGTTCCTTTTTCCCACGCCACTGGATCTTGCCCGGACAAGAGAGTTACTCACCGCAATCGGGCGTAAAGTTTCTCGCGCTGCGCCGCTTGTGCTGGTCTATGATTCGGGCGATGACGAAGCGCGCGCCGTGGCTGAGCGCGTCGCCGTCAATTTGAAAGAAGCGGGGATCGCCGTGCAGCTTTCAGCGCAGACAATGGGCAGCGCCACAAAGCCTTCGGCTGGCGACATGCGTCTCGTGCGCCAGCGAATCACTTCGCCGGACCCAGCTGCGGCGCTGTCAGCACTGCTGGATTCACTCGGAGAACCCATACCCGCACTAGATACGCCGCAGCAGGACTACGCCGCCGAGCGCGCACCCATTGATGCATTCCGCGTGATTCCTCTCGTGCATGTCACCGAAAGTTATGGCCTGGGTCCGCAGGTGCGTGATTGGATGGCTCCGCGCTGGGGTGGCTGGCGTCTTGAAGATGTCTGGCTGGAGCCGGCGCCCGCAGCCGGGGGAACAACGCCATGAGTTTTCGCACCAAGCTGCTGGGGCTATTTACGCTGACGATCGTCACAGCCGTGACGCTCGTGGCCTGGGGCGTGTCGGCCTACACGCGGCGCGCGTTCGAGCTCTTCGATCACCAGCGCACGGACGCGCTGGTGGCGCAATTCCGCCGTGAATATGCGCAGCGCGGAGAGGAAGTCGCGCACCGCGTGCAGGGAATTGCCGACGCCGAAGCCACCGTCCGGATGGCCATCGATCTGAGCCGTCCGCAGGCGGATGCTTCGCAGTATTACAACGACGCCCGCGGCATCGCCCAATCGCAGCAGCTTGATTATCTCGATATCGTTGCCGATAACGGCGCGCTGATTTCTTCCGCCGAGTGGCCGGCGCGCTTCGGTTATAAGAACGACTGGGTGACCGCGGAAAAAGACTGGAATTCGCAAGGCGCCTTTCTCGGCCGCGTGGAAATGACGGACAATGTCGATCTCGGCTTGCTTGCCGTCCGCGCGGTTCGCGTCGGCGAAAAACATTTTTATTTAATTGGCGGGCAGCGGCTGAATCAGGATTTTCTTGCAACACTGGTTCTGCCGGAGAGCATGCGCGCCGTGCTTTATCGAAATCTCGAGCAGGGATTCGTATCTTCCGAACTCACGGACCTGCACGGCCGGGTGACTCAGGCCGACCTATTCGCGCCGCTGATCACGGAAGTGCAACGAACCCACCGCGAGTTGCAAAAGACGATCAACTCGGGCTCGGACAGCGCTGCGGGGTCCGAAACCTTCGACGCGATTCCGCTCCTGGGGCGGGAAGGCGATTTGCTTGGCGTACTGCTCGTGGGAAGCTCACGCCAGGACCTGGTCCAGATGCTGAATTTTATTCGCGCCCTCGCGTTGCTGGTCGCGGGCGGCGTGATTTTGGTTGGCTTGGTTCTGGGGTGGTGGATTTCTGCGCGCGTCACGCATCCCATCGAGCAACTCGCCAGGGGCGCGCGCGAGGTCGCTGCGGGAAACTGGGAGGCGCGCGTCGAAGTGCATTCGCGCGATGAAATCGGCCAGCTTGCAGGCGCCTTCAATGAGATGACCCGGCAACTCGCCGAGCAGCGCGAGCGCCTGGTGCAGACCGAGCGCGTCGCCGCGTGGCGCGAACTGGCGCGCAGGCTCGCCCACGAGTTGAAGAACCCGTTGTTCCCCCTCCAATTGACCGTGGAAAATCTGCAGCGCGCGCGCGAACAAACCTCGGGGCAATTCGACGAGGTATTTTTTGAGTCCACCGCGACATTGCGCGCGGAGCTTGAAAATCTTAAGGCCATCGTCACCCGCTTCAGCGATTTCGCGAAAATGCCCGCGCCGGAATTCGAGCGGGTGGATTTAAATGAATCCGTTCGCGGCGTCGTGAAACTATTCGAGCCGCAATTGTGCGCCGTCGGCCGGCCCCCGATCACGCCGGAGCTGTACCTCGACGAGAATCTCGCGCATCCCCAGGCCGATCCGATTCTTCTGCGCAGGGCTCTTGAAAATCTCGTCCTCAATTCTCTCGATGCTATGCCCGCCGGCGGGACTCTGACGGTGCGGACGTCCCAGCACAACGGCTCGGTGCGGCTCGACGTCACCGACACCGGGGCCGGTCTTACGCCGGAAGAGTGCGCGCGCCTGTTTACACCGTATTACACGAGCAAGCAGCATGGCACCGGCCTCGGCCTGGCGATCGTCCAGTCCGTCGTGAGCGATCATGGCGGAAAAATTGCTGTGGAGTCGGCGCCGGGCGCGGGAGCAACGTTCCGGATCGAGCTGCCGATCGAGCGTCCAGACTCGCGATTGCGAACGGATTATCTGCGATCCATGCCCGAGGATCCGCCCGTCAGCAGCGCCGCCTAGCGAAACGAGCGATCCATGACAGCTCCCAAACCTCATCTCCTGCTGATCGATGACGACCCGAGCACCCTCGCGTCGCTTTCTCGCGCCTTCCGTCTGGCCGGCTACGAGGCGACCGTGTGCGACAGCGCCATCCGGGCATTGGAGCTGATTCGCGCCGAGCGATTCGACATGATTTTTTCGGACGTTGTCATGCCCGGCAAAGACGGGATATCGCTGCTTGAGGACTTAAAGGCCGCAGGGACGACCACCCCGGTCGTGATGATTTCCGGGCAGGCCAGCGTCGAAATCGCGGTGCGGGCCACGCGCCTGGGCGCTGTCGATTTTCTCGAGAAGCCGCTTTCGACGGAACGGCTCCTCGTCACCGCGGAGAACGTCCTGCGGCTGCGGCGCCTCGAAGAGGAAAACCGCGACTTGCGCCGCCGCCTTGGCAAGCACGACGTCATCTGGTCCGGGCCGGTGATGGAGCGGTTGCTGGCGCAGGTGGAGCGTGTGGCGGCGAGTGAATCGCGCGTGGCGATCCAGGGCGAAACTGGAACGGGCAAGGAGCTCATCGCGCGCACCATTCACCAAAAAAGCGCGCGCCGCGCCGGGCCGTTCGTGACGCTCAATTGCGCCGCCGTGCCGGGCGAGTTGATCGAATCCGAGCTGTTCGGCCATGAAAAAGGTTCTTTCACGGGCGCGACAGGCCGGCACATCGGCAAGTTCGAGCAGGCCGGCGGCGGCACGTTGTTTCTCGACGAAATCGGCGACATGCCTCTCGCGATGCAGTCGAAGCTGCTGCGCGTGCTGGAAGAGGGCGAAATCGAACGCGTCGGTGGCGACAAGCCGATTCCGGTGGACGCGCGCGTGGTTATCGCGACGCACCGCAATCTCGAGGAATTGGTCCGGCAGGGAGCGTTCCGCGCGGATTTGTTTCACCGCGTCAACGTTTTCCCGATTGTGTTGCCGCCACTGCGGGAGCGCGCCGAAGAAGTCCCTGTGCTGGCGGAATATTTCGCCGCGCAGGTCGCGGCGCAGAACAGTTGGAGAACGAAGCATTTTTCAGCGGAAGCGTTGGATATTCTGAAGCACTATGCGTGGCCCGGCAACGTGCGCGAGCTGCGCAATGTCGTCGAGCGAGTCCTCCTGCTTTCGAACGCCGAAACCATCACCGCCGGCGAAGTGGAGATGGCTTTGCCGGCGGTTCGAAACGGCGCAACGGCGCCTGCCGCGGAAAACGGCACGCTGGCCCATCGCATCGAATCCTTCGAACGGGAAGTGTTGCTCACCGAACTGCGCCGCCATCATCACCACATGACCAACGTGGCGCGCGCGCTGGGCCTCGAACGCAGCCACCTCTACAAGAAGTGCCAGCAACTTGGAATAGACGTCGCCTCCGAACGCAAATCGGATTGAACTCTTAAATAGTTGATTTAATAGATGTTATTGTGGGAGAGGTAGCCTGGTCCTTTTTCCCTTGACATGTGATATTACAATATGAGATATGAGTATTACTGAATGTAATTGGACGGTGGCGATGACTCTGGCAGACAAAATCCGCAACCTGCGCGCCATCGAAGGTTCTTTACGCGGCTTGGGCCGTCCGATGACGCAGGAGGAAGTCTCGCGAGCCATGCGCAAGCAGTTGGGCAAGGCAGTCAGTCAATCGTATTTGTCCCAGATTGAAAGCGGCGGGCGGCCTCATCTGACGCACACGACGCGCACGCTGCTCGCCAGGTTTTTCGGCGTCTATCCCGGCTTTCTTGTGAATGATCCCGAGGGATATCACACCGAATTGATGTCTGAATTGCGCGTGCGCGAGGCGACGTTGGATTCCTGGCTGCTGGCTGGCGCGGAGAGGTTTCAGTCCGATCCGGAACTGAGCGCGGCTCTACTGGCTGTTGCGGAAGCTGAGGATTCGCGGCGGCCCTTGCTGCTGTTGCGGGAAATTCTGCGCTCTCCGGGACTGCTGGATCGACTCGAGGGAGTGTTGCGTCCCGCGCGACAAGAAAACGCAGACTCGTAATTCGGCCCGGATTTTCGACGGTGTGAATTTCTTCGCGGATGTAATGGACGGAAGGAGGTCGCATGAATTGGCAGGCCTTCTACCTGGGATGTTTCGGCGTCGGACTTGTGCTCAGCCTGGTGTCGTTCCTGTCGGGAGCGGCGCACTTGCATCTGCCGGTGAAGTGGCATCTCCCCGTCAAAGGGGGACACACTGGCTCGCCGCATTCGGGAGCTACGGCGCGAGACGGAGTTCGCCACGGCTCAACACATTTTCCACTTTTCAATTCCGCGGTGCTGATGGTTTTTCTAGCATGGTTTGGCGGCGTTGGATTTCTCCTGACCACCCATGCGCGCCTGTGGTTCCTCACCGTGCTGGCCCTGGCAACGGTCGCCGGATTGTCGGGCGCGGCCCTGGTCGCGGCGTTCATGGTGAAGGTATTGGACAACCCCGATGCGGCGCTAGAACCCATCGATTTTCAAATGGTAGGGGCGGTCGGAAAAGTAAATATCGCCATTCGGCCGGGCGGCACGGGCGAAATCCTCTACGTGCAGGGCGGCACTCGGCGAAGCGCAGGCGCGCGCAGCGAGGATGGCAAGCCGCTTGAGAAGGGCGCTGAAGTGGTGGTTACACGATTCGAACGCGGAATTGCATACGTGCGCCTTTGGGACGAGTTCACCAAGGACACCTAGAAACAAATGGGCTCAGACGAAATTTCAGACACGAGTGAGAGGAGGAAGAAATGAATATTCAAGCGATTGGCAGCGTCTGGGTGGTTGTGGGATTAATCGTGTTAGGCACCATTTTAATGATGGGTGTGCTGGCAAAGATGTTCCGCAAGGCGGGGCCGCACGAAGCATTGATTGTGTACGGATTTCGAGGGACGCGCATCGTGCAGGGGAGCGGCACGATTATTTTTCCGATGGTGGAGAGTTGCCGCGAACTCTCGCTTGAATTGATGTCGTTCGACGTCGCACCCCAGCAGGATCTTTACACCGTGCAGGGCGTGGCCGTGACCGTGGAAGCGGTGGCGCAGATCAAAGTGAAGTCGGACCCTGAGTCGATCCGCACCGCAGCGGAACAATTCTTGACCAAGACGCCGGACCAGCGCGAAGGGTTGATCCGCCTGGTGATGGAAGGCCACCTGCGCGGCATTATCGGGCAATTGACGGTCGAGCAGATCGTCAAGGAACCTGAAATGGTCGCGGACCGCATGCGCTCGACTTGCGCGGACGACATGAACAAGATGGGACTCGAGGTCGTGTCGTTCACGATCAAGGAAGTGCGCGACAAAAACGAATACATCAGCAATATGGGCCGCCCGGACGTAGCGCGCATCAAGCGCGATGCGGACGTCGCCGCCGCCGAAGCCGACCGCGACACTGCCATTAAGCGCGCGGAGGCGCAACGTGCCTCGGCCATTGCGAAGGCCCAGGCCGACCAGGAGCGCGTCGCCGCGGAAACTTCCTCGCTCGGGAAGCAGGCGGAGGCGCAGCGCGACCTCGACATCAAGCGCGCGAATTTTCTGGAGACCACCAAGAAGGCGCAGGCACAAGCCGACAAAGCGTACAAGATCGAAACCAACATCATGCAGCAACAGGTGGCGACGGAAGCCGTCAGAGTGCAGCAGGTGGAGCGCGAAGCGCAGGTGAAGGTGCAGGAGGCCGAGATCGCGCGCCGCGAAAAGGAACTGATCGCCACCGTGCTCAAACCAGCGGAGATCGAGCGGCAGCGCATCGAAACTCTCGCCGAGGCCGAAAAGCAGCGCCTGATCGTCGATGCCGAGGGTCACGCGTCCTCGATTCGCGCGCAAGGCGAGGCGGAGGCGGAGATCATTTTCAAGAAGGGCGAGGCCGAAGCGAAAGCGATGAACGTAAAGGCCGAGGCCTTTCAGGAATACAACCAGGCAGCGGTTGTGGACCGCCTGTTTACATGTTTGCCGGACATTGTCAAGGCGATCGCCACTCCGTTGAACAACGTGGACAAGATCACAATCGTCTCGACCGGCAATGGAGATGCCACGGGGATTCACAAGCTCACCGGCGACGTCACGAAAATAGCCGCACAGGTCCCCGCGTTGTTTGAAGCGCTCTCCGGCATGCAGATATCCGACCTGTTGCAGAAAGTGCGACTGATCGGCGCCCAAGCGCCCAAGCCCATCACTCCTGCGACGGGCGGCGACGTAAAGTAGGTTTTTCCGTCGTGGAGTCCCGGCTTGTGCGCACGATCCAGGACTCCACGACGCGGCAGGGTTTCGCAAAGGAGGAAATCATGTCATTACTGGACCGAGTTTCCACATTGATTCGCGCGAATTTGAATGACCTGATCGACCGGGCGGAAAATCCGGAAATACTGATCAAGCAAGTTCTGCTCGACATGGAGAACCAGCTTCTTCAATTGAAAACGCAGGTAGCTGTTTCCATCGCCGATCAGCACATGCTTGAAAAAAAACAGAAAGAGAATGAAGCCGCCGCCTCCGATTGGTTGCGCAAGGCGGAGCGCGCAGTGGATAAGCAAAAGGACGACTTGGCGCGCGCGGCGCTGGAACGACACCGGAGCTGCCAACAGCTTTCTCAAAACTATCAGGAACAAGTCACGGATCAGGCCGCGCAAGTGGAGACCCTGAAGTCCGCGCTGCGCAAGCTGGAACAGAAATTGGCGGAGGCAAAATCCAAGAAAGAAATGCTGCTGGCCCGCCATCGGCGCTCACTTGTGACGAGCCGCGCCAACCGCGCCGAACAATCCATCGGCGACCGCTCCAAGGCAGCCACTTTCGAACACCTGAAGGAAAGGGTCATGCATTCCGAGGCCGTCAGCCATGCGGAAACCGAATTGCTTATGGACGACGTGGGCGACAGGCTGGCGAAGCTCGAGCAGGAAGATGAAATTGACCGCATGCTCGCAGAGATGAAAACGCGCCGCGGCGTTGCGAACTAACTCACACTTTTCATCGCGATCCAAGTGCGCGGATAGGGGGCGCGCAATGTGCCGCGAAGTGCGGGGTTTGGCGGCGCCAGCGTCCCGCCGGCGATTCTTGCATTTCCATCGCCGCATAAAACCGCCGGCGAGACGCCGGCGCCACCACTGCGCTCCCCGCGCAGGATAGGACGAGATTGCGGTGCAAGCTGCACGTGTTGTGAGAAATCCAAGCCAGCTTCGATTTTACGGAAACACGGACTGCACGACGGGGTCAGCCGGACGAACGGCCCACACGCCGGCCGCGCCTTCGCGGAGGGCGGCGAGCAGACGCTCAGCGGTTTCGTCGTGGAGCAACGGGTCCGAGAGTTCCTTCAACGTTTGCTCGAAGCCACCACCGAGTTCGAGGGCGGAGATCAAGGCGTGCAGCGCGTAGCGGTCGCGTGAATCGACGATGTTCTGAAGAATTTCTATTCGACGATGTTCGAACCGGGCCAGCGTGCAGGCTGCCCGCATTCGAATGAGGCGGTTAGGATCGCGCACGGTTTCGAGCAGAATCGGAATCGTGCGCGGATGGCGGATTTCGCCGACCGCGATAACCGCTCGAAGCCGCACGAACCAGACTTCGTCTCGCACCAAGTTACCTAGAGCCGGGATCGCGAGCGGCAGCGGCGCCAGTGAAAGAGCCTTGGCCGCGGCAGCACGCACTTCCGGCCGCGGATCCTCCGCCAGAACTATCATTTCATCGGCCATCTCGGCGGTGGCCAGTTCGCTCGCCACGCGCGCCAGCAGTTCGCGCGACTCCCCTTGCGAGCGCCGCAGAAAGGGCAGGATTGCTGCCGGACGATCGAAGTAGCAGCGCACCAGCGCATTGGTGACCGGATCGAGTGGCACCTTGAGGCAGCCGACCATGAATGCCTCGATGATGGGCTCAGCCGCTTCGGCGAGCTCGGTGCGGCCCAGGGCCTGCACTGCGGCCACGCGCGTCTCGAGCTGCCAGTCACCGAGAACTTCAGATAGTGGAGCGATCGCTTCCGGCACGCGCATCGCGCCCAGCGCCAGAATGGCTCGCCGCCGCGACCATCCATGTCGCTCTTTTACTTTTTCGATGCACAGGCCAATCAGACCGCTCGCGCGCAAGAAATCTTGCAGCCCTGCCCGGTCCTTGTCGGTCGCCGCGCCGATTTCCTGTATGACAATCGACTGCACGATTTCGCATTGCAT
>Ga0137382_10000952_pt1 | contig 12285 bp, 14 predicted proteins | sample SagtaG_15_FD_104816 | JGI IMG/M metagenome (GOLD analysis project Ga0137382, IMG submission 104816) | Vadose zone soil microbial communities from Sagehorn Ranch, Mendocino, California, USA - Sage2_R_20_16 metaG | ecosystem: Environmental > Terrestrial > Soil > Vadose zone | place: USA... | reverse complement strand
GGCGTCTCATGACGGTTGGCAAGAGGTAGAAACCGGAAAGGAAGACTTCAAGTTAACCTGACGAGCACGGCCTGCTCCTTTTGACTGCGCGGGCGAATCCGCGCGTCTGTGGGCGTCTCATGATGGTTGGCAAGAGGTAGAAACCGGAAAGGAAGACTTCAGGTTAACCTAATGAGCACGGCCTGCTCCTTTTGACTGCGCGGGCGAATTCGCGCGTCTGTGGGTGTCTCATGACGGTAACTTGAAAGGAACGATTCAATTTAACCTGATGAGCACGGCCTGCTCCTTTCCACTGCACGGGCGAATTCGCGCGCCTGTGGGCATCTCATGACGTTTAGCAAGAGGCACTGGACACTTAACCTGATAAATATGGCTTGCGCAGACGAATTCAGAAACTTGAAAGAATGACCTAACCTTAACCCTAGGTCATAAGTATGGCCTACTAAGTCGACTATAAACCTAACCCTTGAGTCCTGGTCTTGATAAGAGTCAGGCCAGATTGGGTGCAGCGAAAGCGCATAACTCATGAGCAGCAAACGAAAGTCTCTGAGTCGTCCTCGCTCGACCTTCAATGTCACCCAAAGGCTGTTGGTAGCGCGTGAGTCGTAGGCACTGAGTCAGGTTGACAGAGTTATGCCGCTTGACAGTATCAGGCTGCATATTGTGTGCCTGAACGTTGTGTGGCTGCCCCTTCGGGAGTAGATTGACGACTAGGCGCTAACAGGAGACGGGGAGTAGCGAAAGTGCATAACTCACGAACGGCAAACGAAAGTCTCTGCGTCGTCCTCGTCCGATCTTCAACAACGCAGGTGTCGCTTTCAATTCTGTGTAAGGGGAGCTGGCCCAAGATAAAATCCACATAGCGTTGTGGGCCGCCCGGGTTTAGCTTGCACCGGCGTCTTGGCATTACCTTCGTAGAAAGCATATGATCATGAATGAACCACAGGCGGTCACTAACGAACGTTGACACGTAACGCTCTGATTGCACAGCAGAGATGACATTTATTCAAACGTTATAAAGAGCAGCTACTAGAAAAGTCTCGGAGCACATCGGAGAAGGAAGAATAGAAACCAATCTGCTCCAGAACTTGAAGAGGGTATAAAATTGTGAGTTGAAAGTTGGAGCGCCAGTCAAACACTTGTATAAAGTATTCCATCCTTGTACTATGTTAATCCTCCCAAGTCATTTCCAAATCTTGGGTTCCGTCGACTTCCGTTGCGCCAGAGCTTCCGTCGTTGGAAGCCTTTCGAGCACGGGGTTTGAGATAGGCCTTGGCAGCCTCGTTTATTTTGTTCCACCTCGCTGTATCATTCTCCAATTTCTTAAGCTGATTCATGAAGTACCCGGTAGATTTTGACCAGTTATCGGCAGAGAATGAATAGTCCTTTGACCCAACATATTGCGAGCTAAGTTGAAAACCTTTCTCAGGTGATGGTTGCAGAATCCCATCCCTCCAATACGTCAACGCCCGCTCAACCTGAAACACAGAAGTAAATTCCATTAATCCTGTATTTGAGATCAGACCTATCAATCAACGTACAGCTGAAGCTGCTAGCGCCATAGCAACTCTTGGCTTCTCCGGTGGCGGTAGGCCTGGAACATCGTACTTCTTGCCGTTGACCACTGACAGGTGATACGCGAAAGTCTGCAAAACAAGTTGACTGAAGAACGGCCCACTGCGTCGGACAACCTAGTAGTATTATAAGGTTACCATAATCACATATCCAATGTCGTGAATATAACACTTACCATCCCCTCGTTGCTGGTTTCTAAGGTCCTATACACAAAATTCTTGTTTTCAAGTTGAAGCTCCACCCTCGCCTTTCGCTGCTCGATCGTCTCATCCTTGTGTCCTTCGAAAAACGTTCGGAGTGCTAAAAATGAATGCTCTACAAACTTATGGCGCCAATCATTCATCTTCTGTTTTAACTTTTCCACACCATTAGCAAAAAACTCAAACAATTTTTGTCGTACGAACCAGAGGCAAAACAGGGTCACGTCGAGCGAATTCTTGAGCTTGATTCTTGTTTGCAAAATGATTCCAAATTGCCTGGAGATACTCCAAGGCCGTGCTATCATTTATGGTCCATACTTCACCACTACAAGCAATGTAAGCACGATATGCGCCAAGGACAGTGACCTTCCAGAGGTTATTGTCCTTCTTGATAGCTTCAGGAAGATTAGAAAGGTTAGTCGGACGCTTGCGTCTCTGTCTGGGTTTGGCGTCGATCGGTTCCAAGGTCTCTGCCGCAGAATCCTCAGATACATGATCTAATTCCTTTTTTATCTGATGCCCTGAATCATTTCTCCTCGACGAAGGCCTCCCACGATGTTTCACCGTGATGCCTTTGGCATCATCAGAGGCACCCATCTCGTCAGCAGAATCAGCTTTTTGTTGCTTGGCTTTAGCAGGCTTTTTCTTCGACTTGTCTCGAGTCTCTTTCATAGTGATCGTAACAAGAGCCTATTACGAAAGCTAAGTTAGAGTCGACTCGAACACGGGAGTCCGGGGTCAGTGGGCGCACCTCATTTGTGATACGTTTCCCATGTTTGATAGGGCTCGAAAGCATGGCCTGCCATTCAACTTCTTGATCCTCTTCGAAGGCTGGCACATCCTGTGGGACCTTAGCATGCCGACTACCGTTCCGATTTGCAGCCTGGCTGAGAAAAAAGCAAGGACCTCAGCATTGATAATTCAACACTCGTGAGAACGACAGTACTTACTTCAGGTTGGGATCTGATGCGACGTCATCCGACTGAATCACATGCTGCGACTCCGTCAACAACAGGCTGGTCGCCGTTAATCCCCTCGATATATTTGCCTTCAACCGTTCCTTCACTGCATCAATCTGTTTCCTGAACTCATTGGGATCATCTTGGACTTTCTTTAGGCGCTTGGGTACTGGGGATCCTGTGGCCTCTGATTCATCCAGTGTCGAATGCTCTGACTCAGAGACCGTCACGGATGGACAACGCGGCTCTCCACCTTTTTGTCTACCTGTATCAGCGGTAGTACGCGGTTGGTTCAGATCATGGGCTCCAGGATCATTTACTGAGTTTCTGTCAAGCTTGGACACCGACTGCTTGGTGGCAGCCAACTTGGAGAGGTCGAAGAAGTCAGAATCGTGACCGCCGTCCGATTGAACAGGCCGGTGCATGCCTGGTGGAGCAACTTCCGTAGTTTCATCTTCGGATTGGATGAAGGCGTATGTCCTTTTTAGCCTTTTTTGCCCAATTCCTCCATCGGGACTGCTTGATAGGCTGGATGGCGAGTCAGTATCGCCACCTGTCTCAGCCACTTCAATTATGAAGTGTCATCAAGTAAGCTTCATGCTATTCAGCTTGTGACGTATAAATTCTTACCATTTTTCCCAAGTTGATTTCGTTTATTTGGGACCGGAGTCTTTGGATCTTCCTTGAATGCTAGCACTGTAACATGAATGCTATGATTGGTGTTTTTTGTGACAACGTGAAATACTCACAGTCGTCCACCTGCATTTCGCCTTTGTCAAAAGCAACTTCGTCTTTGGCAGCTTAATCAATCGGGCCGGATATATATGTAATTTCTTCTACTCACTTTTCTTGTTCTCAGGTTTCCTTCTATGGACCGGTCTAGGTCTGACGCTTTCAAGCGTCTCTACTTTGCTGGAAACCCCATTGTCCAACTGGTAGAGCAGTGCACCTAACCTTGTAAGTAACACTGGCGTGAAGAGGGTTTGTTTACTTACCCATTTCTTTTGTGATGCCATTAGCAGCCCGAGATCTCTTGGATCTGGGCTTTGGTGTCATATCTCCATCGTCCATGCTATTGACCTCCATGGACTGTGCTCTGTCGTCAGCGCCATCGGTGACCTCCATGTCATTGGCCAGATCTTGCTTTTTCTTTTTTTTGGGTGGTTGTCCGTGCTCTCTCTTGCTTCCTTCTGGTTTTTCGCTCTCTGTTTTGACATTTTAGCCAACGCTACCAGCACCAAGGCGTAATACGAATTCGAACCTATCCTGCTACGGGGATAAGTGGCTTCTTCCTTGGAATGAGTCATTTCCTGTTGAAGTTCCGTCAAGGCTAGCTTTAACATGGCGTTTTTCTTTTCAAGCGCTCTAGCCTCTTTATGAGCCTCCTTTCGGGCCATATCGGCCTCCTTCTCCTTTCTTGCAAACTCCATTTCTTCTCTGGTCCGTCTCTTTGCTTTCTCCGCTTTAGGAGATAACGCAACAAGGCCAGGATGTTTTTGAGAGTTAGAAGCACGGGTTCCAACAGGCATGATAAGGGCGGGGTAAGTTAAAGAAGGGCGGATTAAGTCGACGACGAGCGGCACTTCTAATATTTACTGAATTATGTCTTTCAGGGTCTTGCAGCTATGTTGAGTCAGAGCGAGGCCAAGCGAATTGCGTGCCTTGATTGCATTGCTCAACCGGCATGGGTGAAGCCTCGGGATTTCTGTCGATTTACTGGGACAGAATTCAGATAGTCGTGGGTCAGTGTAATTCACATTTGTACATAGGTGTTGCAATACAATCTATGTTGCCCAACATGCCTAATGCGACTGCGTGCGGTTTCTCGTGAAGTCCCAAATCAGAAACACATACTAAATTCAGACAACTTGAAGCTACCGGTCGTCGATGCAAGTACACATCCGCCTTCATCATACTCACCCTCTGGTAGTGAGTGTTGTACATTTTCAATATGAAGTTCTGAGATCTATAACGGCGAAAGCATTTACTAATGGCGACCGACCAAACGTTTTCAACTCGGGAACCCGCCAAACTTAATTCCATAAAAGGTCCATCGCGATACCACTGGCTCTTCAGAGATGTGAACCTGACCCGTCATGCAACTCGGTTGCTTCTGATGCACCTCCTCACACAGATCCTGGCGACTCAGTGGATGATTTGGAAGCTTGGGCTGAAAGCGAAACTATCAGTTCTCTTCACGTGGGCCGGGCCGCTGAATTTATCAAAGCTCTTCAACTTTCGGATTGTCTCAACGATAAACTCACAATCAAATGGATCCTAAATCCCCAAAGATTGCACAATGGGCGCGGTCCGGTCTCGATGGGCACGGTCTAGTCTCGATAGGCAGGTCTGGTCTCGATGGGCAGGTGGCAAGGTCATGATGCCAGAGTAATACTAAGGTTCAAATTCAAACGTTCATGTGTCATGAAATGTCATGTCATTGAAGCTTCGTTCATTTGGTTATCTACAATCTATTAAGGTGCATTTTTATCCATTGTCGATTCAGGGGGCACTGGCTATCTCGTCAGCCCAAACCACATCTTCTCACAGCTTCTGACCAACTTTAATCAGCCCAAGGATGCATCGATGATTCTTAGGAACTTATCGATTTATCATGGATCCGATCTCCGATCTGTAGTGGCAATGGTACCCCAAACCTTCTCGTCTTGATTGTTGCAGGGACAATTTCTTTCTAGTGGAAGCCGGGTCTGGATATAGGCGACAGCGGACTATATGCATTATTGTTCAATTCTTCCCTTACATAATCATATGGCTAGGCTTCCACCTTAACACAGCTACTATTTAAGCTTCGACCTGCAAAATGGCGTATCTTCGCTACATCGACGACCCTGCTATTATCTGCGACTCAACCTGTTTCTCAGTCTCAAGTTTTGACGAGAGTATCGTATACGAGTCTACCATGACTGGCACACAGAACGTTACACCTCATGCAGCTTCAGCCTCCACACCACCAGCTCATATCTTTCCAACTCTCCCCGAGGCTCACAGCTTCTCTGTCCTAGGCAATCCCTCCAAGTTTCGTAAATATATTGATACGGAACTTCCGTTGGCTCTAGCGGATGGGGCACCACCGCTATCACCATCACCATCACTACCACCACTACTACTACCACCACCACCACCACCACCACCACCACCACCACCGCCCTTATCTGAAAAGCTTCGTCGAAGCGTGAATAGCGCTTACATCAACAGTTTCCTTAAGAGACCAGAGAAGGTGGCAATTGGAACCTTAGAATGGGTTTGTATGCATGTCTTCCCCGATACCAAACTTCCTGTCGCCTTCTCGCACGCCAGCATCTTCAGTTGCGAGAAGTTATGGGATTTAAAATCTTCGACCCTCTCCCGCCGTCCTACAGCAATGACAGAGGTCGATGTTAGGATATGGCTCAATCACATCAGCAACAACCTAGCCGCCACTCACAACCTCAACACAGGCGCTAGCGAAACTGGAAGTGCCGACCGCGGCTTTGACTCCAGGACTGCCACGAAAGGGCCCGCTGGGGGTTATATGTTGAGGAAACCTGACATATCCGTCGTTAACCGGGGCCTCCTGCATGGTAGCCATAGAGACGAACGTCTCCAATGGCGCAATATCGAGGCAATTGTTGAGGTTACGAAGTCGGCGCCAGTCAGGGATGTAATTCGGCAAATTTCACAGAAGGCGGCATGTATGTTCGATGTCCAACCGCAGAGGCAGTTTGCCTGCGCTCTCGGCATATTCGGCGAAGCCGAGAAGCTCCAGTACATATTCGCTGTCGTGGACCGTGCGGGTATAACTCACACCGAACTGGTGTCGATGGAGCAGTATCACGCTCTCGACTTCCTTCGTATTATATTCGCCTTTTCCTTTGCGTCTCCAGAAACCCTTGGTTGCGATCCATCCGTTGAGGTCAATCCCGAGACAGGTGACATCACACATATCACCGTCAATGGGGTTGAACGCGGTTCCATCAGCTCCGCCAAGCACCGGTTTGCAGTCGTCAAGCTGCTTCACAGCTCACCCATTCTATATGGTCGCGGGACCCGGGTATGGATTGTGAAGGACCAACATGGTTCCTTCTATGTATTGAAAGATTCGTGGATTCAACAGGTCAGCACAACCTCAGAGATCGAGTTCATTAAGCATATCAAGAAGGTAGTCGACGAAGACGGTGATGGGCGACTTTTCAAGCACGCCTATCCCCAATACTACGTTGGTCAGGATTGTGTATGCTGCACAGACATGATTCGTGGCATCCTGCTCAAGCCTCCCAACCGCGTCCAAAGACGAATCGTCACAGGTCCTATAGGGGATCCGCTCACGTCCTTCCGTTCGAAATACGAATTTGTCGGCGTCATGCTTGATATCGTAAACTGTATGTCTTATTTGCGTAAACTAGGGAAGTTAAATGACGTTCTTGACAGTCTTGGAGTTCCTCTCCCAAAAAGGAAATGTTATCCATGGCGATATCTCTATCAATAATATCTTGATCAACCGTGTTTGGGACTGCTCGCTTGAAGACTCACCTGCTCGACTTCGCCTTTTAGCATCCAATATAAATGCCTCTACTAATGATCCCGGTCCCAACGACGAACATGGCCAAGACGCTGACGACCGCGAGGACAATTCCATGCCCATGCTTGGTTTACCTCATGACCAAGCCAACCCCCCTGTTCTACCCCCGGCTTCGGCTACGGTATCCGTCAACTATGATGGCACGCTGGAGCCTATTGAAGCCGCCGGCATGCTGATTGACTGTGACTTTATGCGCTACAAGGACAATAAGGGCCACCAAACATCGGTACGCGTATCTGGCATACTCTCATGACATCTGACCCTAACTCACTACTTGCTCAGGGAACTTTGCCTTACATGGCACTTGAGGTGCTGAACCCCCAAGCTGGGTTCGTTCACCAACCAGGCCATGACTTAGAGTCACTCCTCAACTCCATGCTAACCATTTGTCACTATACAATTGGTCCTGGCGGGATGCTTCGTCAACCGATCCAGGGCGATGACAGGATTAAGTTCAACGACTGGTTTACCACCGGCAATCGTGAAAATTTAGCCTTTGTTAAGTCGGGAACGCTGGAGGCATTCCGATCTCTTATCAAGCCTCGTCTTCCCCAATATTGGCAAGATTTTGCACCGTTCCTCGAAAAACTAATCAAAGCAACCTGGAATGGATATCCCTACCTTGAGCAACCCAATGCTGCGACACATGCTGAATACCGACGTATCCTGATCGAGGCGCTCGAAATGTATGCCCAAATTGACAAAGACATGCCCTCTGTCTATGCCTTCACCCCATCCGCAAAGCGACCCCATGAAGAACTGGATTCCCGAGTTCGTCCGTCAAAGACTCGTCGGGGAAGCAAGGGTGTGCTCCGCGACGCAACAACCCACTACCTGGAGAGCTATCAGGAATCTGCTCCGATGCAGGATGTTGTTCACAAATAGCGTGTCTCGAGATTGGTGATACTGTTTTACTTATACTTATGGCCACAAGTGGACTTTTCTAGTCTGTCTTCCACACGTATATACGCTGCATGCCGTAACTCCGTTGTAGTCTATATATGTATATATGCTTACATCATCTTGCTACAAAATAACGCGAACCAAAACGACCGTCTTCATGAATATCCCAACGTTTGAGCCACACCTTGGCGTAGCAAGTCCTGCCCCTTGTTCCTATGTTACGGAAACATTTGATGCAACCTATCTTTCCGGCGGGGCCCAATCGACCCAGATGCTTCACTCGTCGAGCTTTGAAAGCTCAGATAGCTCCGCTTATTCCAGGCCACAGAGCATTTATGGCACCACTTCAAATGCGGTATGTAGGACAAAGGATAATCTAGGCGTATGGCTAACGATTTATTACAGAGCTGGTCTTCAACAGAGGGTAACTGGAGTTATCCTGGTACGGTGGGCCAGAATTATGTTAGCGGGGAACAATATCATGCTCTTCAACGAGAAAACGTTCAACTCTCCAAGCAACTGACTATCTGGCAGGCCAAGTACCAAACGCTCGAGTGGGTATCCACTTTTCTTGAGTACTTCGCTGTCTGAACGTTGTAAATTAGGTTGTCATACAAGCTTCTATTAGGGCGGGTACCTACTCCTCGTGAAGTAGAGCGCGATAAACTCGACCCTAAGGATTTCCCGCACATTGATTACTGGTACAAACACCAATGGATGGCTGCAGCACCTGATCACAGCACCAAGACCAGGAATGAAGAGAGCGAGAAAGAGGATGTGGCAGGTACCCAACGCGGTCAAGGTCGCTCTCGCATGGGGATTAATGTTGCTATGCGGTACATTCAGACGGAGGATGGCACAGTCATTGATGGATATCGAGCGACAGAGATGCGTCACCATGCAAGGGCTGTTTTCATTGGACTTGTTGATAATGGAAAACAGTTTGCTTCATGGGGAGAGGCTGATGCAATGAGTCGCAGGGTCTTCTACAATGAGATGGCGTCTCGCTTTACAGAACTCAGCTACTGCGAGCTTGATTGGAAGGCCGAGCAGATCGCCACTGACACCTATCCAGGATGGAAGTTGAATTGGACAAACAAGGAGAAACGATCTCGCCAAGAATCTGTCCCCAAGACATCGCATCATAAACGTCTCAAGGGCCCAGAGAGTATTAGCCTGGCACTGACCTCACTGCCCGGACCCACTCCCAAGTCTACTATGCCCTCTATTCCATCAGAGGTGTGTTCTCTTGGTCTCTTCTCAGCGATGCCTGACAAACTACACAAAGCTCCAGCCTCCTATCTGTGATCCTTTTTTACTTCCGTCCACCAGTCAGCCATTGGACGATAACAGCCAGTGAAATAGCACTATTCCAGGAATATTATCTATCTCCATCCATAGTATTCAAGTTTGGGCACATCGTGTAAGACAAATATACTTCATTTTGTCTCGCTCTATTTGCTGTGAATCGCCATGAACGCGCGACTCGGAGTTCACGAGTAATCAGGCATGACCTTTGAAGGGAATGGAAGGACTGGGAAATCTCTCACTTCGGCTGATTCTCCTCCACCTGGCCAGATTTACTATTGAACTGGTATCGAGCCCGTTGTCACCATCAAGAAGGCGGACTGTGCAGAAAATGCAAGTCTTTCCTGCAAACCATTGTCAATGTATCGCAGGTACATGAAGCCAAGACACTATGTAAACCACAGCGGTGAGCATTGAGATATTACTCCAACTCTATTTATTTCCTTGCCAGATCTTCGATCCTCAAAGCCGCAACAGTGCGTTTGACCTTTTGAAGACTCCTCGTCGTTCCTGAGCATGTTGTGCAACAGTTGATATAGTCTAGGGACTTTCGCCATCGGGCGTTTGACGCACTAGTTCCCCCAACCGCATCTCTATCTCGTCTCCATCCCAGTAGTGCATTTCCTCCGCCGGTGTCTTGCGCGCCAAATAGTCGGCGGACTTAGGCGTTCCTCGCATGGATGAGCGTGATACGGTTAGCGGTAAAGTCAATGGGGAAGAAAATCAGCCCGCGATCAAGCCAAGACAGTAACTCGTGTCTACCTCCCTTAACTGAGAAAAGGTCTACTATGGCAGATTTTCCGCATGACGCATCATAGTCGAAGGTCCTAGGCCGAATTGAACGTCCCAGACATGCAAGAACGACGACTTAAGCCTCACAGTGTTTTCCCGAAGCTCAGTGTACCTGCCGAAGAGCAATACAAGCACTACTACTAAGCGACCGCACTCCTCGTGGCTCCGGCAGGCCCGACAACTGACATCACAATTCCAATCTGTTAAAAGGGTAACCTAAAATAATCTACGGTGAGATATAAGTAAAAGCGAAGAGATAGAATAGTGGAAGAAAACGCGCCTCAGTCTCGTATATCCGGGACTGAGTACTGAGCACTAAAAACTACTGCATTTAAGTTGGCCTTTAATTAGTTATTCATTGATTGCTGTGCGTGGTGATGGCGCGGCAAAACGCGCAGTGACGTCGTGATGTATTTCACTCCTTTCAACACAATCCCAACCCTCTATCACTCATCATAGCGCAGTCATTTTCCAATTCGAACTTTCACTTTCATTCTCATCAACCGCCGCCCCAGGGACCGTTGTTTCACTTGGGCTCATGGAAAAAAACCTTTGGAAGAGCTGGATCTGGAGAACTGCAATCTGCCGGATACAATCGCTGTCTCGCGGGGAAATCTTAGCTCGCGAACGAACGAGACTATTATCCCACTTATATCGAAGCTTTTCCACAACTTGCGAACTCTCAACATGTCATACAACGCACTGCCATTGGTGGGTGTTGCGAGACACGGAAGCCCTTCCGTCGTTGATCCTGGCTCACAGGGGGAGGCGCGGTTTGCAGCACCTGCGTCATCGCGGGGATGGGATAAAGGATTCTGATGAATTACAAGGTGTTGCGTTCATGTTCAAGGGCATTATGGAGGAGCCCTGGGTGGAAACTTGACTAACTGGATCCAGGATATCAGGGACCGCAACATTGAGAAGCTACTGCCAGAGGCTAGAGCCTGGCTTGTTACCGTTGGAGGTCTTCTTGGTGGATGGAAACGTGTAAGTTCCAGTCTAATCTCGTGATGTCAAGCTTTTTATACCCTTTTTCAGGTTTCGCGTTCCTCGACATCGCGTTTGGGAGAGGGAAGGGAATATTTCGCTTTTTGCAGAACATATCACCCCCCGATTTGTGCTGAACTCATCACTGTACACCAGAAGGACAGCGAGCTGCTCACCAACGAAGCTGGGGAGGTCACTTGCCATCTGATGGTGTTCTGGTACAGAACAATCGGAATCATTGAAAAAAACGGAATCAAACCGGCATACGTGGTTGACGGGAAACCACCAGAGTTGAAAGAAGAGGTGAGTCTATGTCTGATTTTTTACTGTAGTAGCAAACTCTGACGTGCGTCGCGTCTCATAGCTCTCAAAACGGGTCGAAAGGCGGGAAGAGGCGAAGGAAGAGGGTGAAGAAGGGAAAGGAAAGCAGAGGACATTAACAGGTTTTCAAGGCGGACGGCCAACTTGAAGGTGACGAGTCAGCATAATGAAGAGTGTCGAAAACGTCATTGGACGTTTCATGACATTTTTTGCTCTCATGTCGGTATAGCCACCTTCCGAGGCCGAAGCTCAGTGCGTAGAGCTAGCAAGAGCCTAGAGGTGAAAAGGCACATGCAACGGCAATCGTTGCGTTCAATATAACTCTCAGCCACTCCCTTCTCATCCGCATGGCTCTCCCTCAGCCATCCACTTAGCACCAACACCATCCAACAAAACCACTTGTTATAGGTTGTATCAACACCCGCTTGTTCAAGAAATCACTTCAAATTGGCACCCATCAACCCCCCTATATCCCTCTTTTACAACTCGGGATGGTACGTTCACCATTCCCCAGGTTCTCCACCCCACCCATCTGACGGCGCCAGGCCAAACGACAATGGCAACTCAAACGGTTGCATCCCCACATTACCAACATAACTGGCTGAGTAATCTAGAATCCCCGATTCAACGGCTATGCCACCATCGATTTTTGCCCCGCGGC
>Ga0137382_10000942_pt1 | contig 12338 bp, 7 predicted proteins | sample SagtaG_15_FD_104816 | JGI IMG/M metagenome (GOLD analysis project Ga0137382, IMG submission 104816) | Vadose zone soil microbial communities from Sagehorn Ranch, Mendocino, California, USA - Sage2_R_20_16 metaG | ecosystem: Environmental > Terrestrial > Soil > Vadose zone | place: USA... | reverse complement strand
ATAGATCACCAACGCATTTCTTAATTCATGTTTTTTCTGTTCTGATTTCCTACTCCATGCAGTCGAAAAAGCCCTCTATTTCTATGTCTTTCTTTATCGGCTAATCCATAACTGGGGTTTAAAGAATCCGGAGCAGACGGAGTGATGATAGGTCGTGGTGCCTACGGTAAACCTTGGCTGATTAATCAAGCAATGAACTTTCTCAGTGGAAGTGAAACTTCTGAGCCAACAGCTTCAGAGAGATTAAGCATCATACTCGAGCATTACGACAATATTCTTGAGTACTATGGAAATGATACAGGAATAAAGATGGCCCGCAAACACATAGGTTGGTACAGTAGCGGGCTTCAAAGCTCATCTGAATTTCGCATGAGAGTAAATAACATGACAGATAGCACAGAAGTGAAAGAAAATATTATTGGCTTTTTTGGTCAAACTAGCTGTACTCAATTCGACTGATCATAATGTGATGCTACCACGCTCTCTTCCTCACTAGAGTGTAAATGACAACCATTATCCATCAACCATTTTTCGTCATAAGTTTCAATATCAAAATATTTTTCATATTTATCTACATTATCACAAAGTGAAAGTGCTCTGATCTTATTCATAATCAAACCTGTACCAGCAGGAATTAATCTTCCTACTATAACATTTTCTTTTAATCCACTTAAAGGATCACTCTTCCCGCAGAATGCTGCTTCTGTAAGTACTTTTGTTGTCTCTTGAAAAGAGGCAGCAGAAATAAAGGAGCTAGTTTCAAGACTTGCCCTAGTAATCCCCTGCAGAATAGGAAGATAATGAGTAGGCCGTTTGCCAGAGTTACTCATAGCATCATTTTCCCTATCAACTTCCAGCTTGTCAATGCTTTCGCCAACCAAGTACATAGTATCACCAGGATCAGTAATTTCCACTTTTTGTAGCATTTGTTTTAAGATCACCTCTAAATGCTTGTTGTCTATACGAACACCCTGCAATCTATAAACTTGCTGTACTTCAGAAATCATATAGTGCGCTAAAGCTTCTAACCCAAGCACACGTAAAATATCATGGAGATCAGGGTCTCCATCCATCAATAGATCACCTTTACGTACAAAATCACCTTCATTGACTATTACATGCTTACTTCTTGACACCAAATATTCAACCGGAGAAATTTGCTCATCTACAGGTTTAATTAATATACTGCGTTTTCCTCTACGGTCTTTTTCAGAAAACGCTACATAGCCATCTATCTCACTAACAATAGCATGCTCTTTAGGACGACGTGCTTCAAATAACTCTATAACCCTCGGTAAACCACCAGTAATATCACGAGTTTTAACTGACTCTCTTGGTGTTCTTGTAATAACATCACCTGCATGAACCTTCTGGCCATTTTGCACATTGAGCACTGCACCAATTGGTATAAAATAACATGCTTCAACGCCACTTGCGAGTGTCATTACTTCACCATTATCGTCAAGCAGCACAATACGAGGACGTAAACTAGCTCCACCAGAATGCAATTTCCAGTCTTTTACTACTTTGCTTGATATTCCTGTAGATTCATCCATCACTTCAGTGATCGAAATTCCATCTTTTAAGTCCTGATAAGACACTATACCAGTCTCCTCCGTGATAATAGGCAATGTATAAGGATCCCATTCCGCAACTTTATCGCCAATTTTTACTGACCCACTCTCATCCACATAAAGCTTAGCACCGTAAGGTACACTATGCTTCAACTTCTCACTACCAAGGCTATCAACCAACACGACTTCACAGGAACGGCTTATCACAATTTTATTTCCGTTTCTATCTATAATTATATTACTATTGTTTAACTTTATTTTAGCACTAATAGAAGCTATAATATTTGAGGATTCAACGCCTCTAGTCATTACCCCACCTATATGGAAAGTACGCATCGTTAACTGAGTACCTGGCTCTCCAACAGATTGAGCAGCTATAACACCAACTGCTTCACCTATTGAAACAATTTTACCAGTTGCAAGGTCTCTTCCATAACATAAAGAACATACACCAGGACTTATTTCACAAGTTAAAGGCGATCTAATTTTTACAGCATCAAGACCTGCAATGCTGATTTGCTTTACTTTATCCTCATCAATTAATTCCCCTGCTTTTACTAATAATTCTTTTGTCACTGGGTTATATATATCATTTGCAGCTGTTCTACCCAGCACAACACTCTCTAGAGATGCAACTATAGTACTTCCTTCAACTGTAGCTCTCACAACAAGACCATTTTTTGTTTTACAGTCATGCTTTGTAACTATGCAATTTTGAGATACATCAACTAAACGACGAGTTAAGTATCCAGAGTTTGCAGTTTTAAGTGCAGTGTCAGCTAAACCTTTACGCGCACCGTGAGTAGAATTAAAGTATTCAAATACGTTCAATCCTTCACGGAAATTAGAAATTATAGGTGTTTCTATAATCTCACCAGAAGGTTTGGTCATGAGCCCTCGCATTCCTGCTAGCTGTTTCATCTGTGAAGTAGAACCCCTTGCACCAGAGTTAACCATCATATACACTGAGTTGTACTTACTATTTCCATCATATATAGATATTGCTTTTAACATATCATTAGCTATCATATCCGTACACTTAGACCATTCATCTATAACCTTGTTATACCTCTCACTTCTAGTTATTAGCCCATCTTGATATTGCATAGAGAATTTCTTAATTTCACCCCTCGCGTGATCAACATGTGTAGCTTTAGTTTCAGGTATAACCAGATCACAACGACCAAAAGAAACACCAGAAAATGTGGCATACTCAAAGCCAAGTACCATTAATTTATCAGAAAATGCCACTGTAGCACTTTGACCACAGTTACGATATACTAAATCAACTATACCAGTTATTTCCTTGACTGTTAATATCTGATTTATTAGATCGAAGCCTAGATTCTCATGCTTAGGAAAAATTTGCCATAATATTAAACGGCCAGGAGTTGTACAAACAGTTTTATAGTGAGTTTCACCGCTGCTATTAATATACTCCATCCTATACTTTATACTAGAATGAATATGTAAAGTACCATCACTCAAGGAATGCTCAACTTCACAAAAAGCACCAAAAGATGGTAAATTATCTTCCTTAGGTTCTTGTAAAGTCAGATAATATATACCAAGTACTATATCTTTACTAGGAACTATAATCGGTCTGCCATTAGAAGGACTTAAAACGTTATTAGTGGACATCATCAACACCCTAGCTTCAAGCTGAGCTTCCAATGAAATTGGCACATGCACTGCCATTTGGTCACCATCAAAATCAGCATTAAACGCCGTACAGACAAGCGGATGAAGCTGTATTGCTTTGCCTTCAATAAGGATTGGCTCAAAAGCCTGAATACCAAGTCTATGTAGCGTAGGCGCTCTATTCAACAAAACAGGATGCTCTTTTATTACCTCTTCAAGCATATCCCAAACTTCTGGTTTTTCTGCTCTTATCAACTTACTAGCAAACTTAATAGTTGGAGCCATACCATACATCTTAAGCTTTGAGTAAACAAAAGGTTTGAATAGTTCAAGAGCCATTCTTTTTGGTAATCCACACTGATTTAGTTTCAAAGTTGGACCAACAACTATTACAGAACGTCCAGAGTAGTCTACCCTTTTTCCTAAGAGGTTCTGGCGAAAACGACCCTGTTTTCCTTTTAACATATCACTAATGGACTTTTTATATCCAACAGCACCAGCTTTGTTTACCAAAGTATTACGACGACTATTATCAAAAAGAGAATCAACTGCTTCTTGTAACATCCTTTTTTCATTACGAATCATAATCTCAGGAGGATTTAAGCTCAACAATTTCCTCAACCTGTTATTTCTATTAATAATAGTCCTATAATGATGATTCAGATCAGAAACTGCAGGACGACCACTTTCAAGCGACACCAAAGGACGCAAATCAGGTGGTAAAATAGGTATAGTTGTAAGTATCATCCACTCAGGCCTATTTCCAGATTTAATGAAGTTTTCAATAATACGCAATCTCTTTATAATTTTCTTTCTTCTTATCTCAGAAGCAACAGACTCTAATTCTAGTCTTAAATCCTTCCTAATTTCATGTAAATCAAGGCGCGTTAGCAACTCTCTTATAGCTTCAACACCTTGCATAGCTACAAAACTATCGATCCCATAGCTATCTTTAGCTTCATTATAAGCTTTTTCACTAATAATCTCACCTTTTTCAAAAGGCGAAACAAGAGGATCTATTACGATATAATTATCGCTATATAAAATATTCTCAATATCTCTGAGAGACATATCCAATAATGCTCCAATTCTTGAAGGAAGCGATTTCAAAAACCATATATGAGCAACAGGAGATGCAAGCTCTATATGACCCATCCTTTCTCTTCTTACTTTAGAAGATGTAACTTCTACTCCGCATTTTTCGCATATGCGACCTCTGTGTCTTCTTTTTTTGTATTTTCCACATAAACATTCATCGTCATTGACAGGGCCAAAAACCTTAGGGCAAAATAATCCACCTTTCTCAACTTTGAACGTACGATAATTTGCAGTTGAAACATCTTCTATCTCACCACAAGATATACGCTTAATACTTTCAGGGCTAGCAATCGATATGCTAACCTCATTAAAAGGTTGTGCAATGTTAGTGTGAGATATATCTTCAATCACTACATCATTTTGCTTTAAATCTACATTTAAACATAAAGAACGTAGTTCTTTTATCATCACATTAAAGGATTCAGGAATTCCACATTCAAAATTACTGTCACCTTTTATTATCGATTCATAAATCTTAACTCTACCATTAATATCATCAGACTTCACAGTTAACATTTCCTGCAAAGTATAAGCAGCACCATAGGCTTGTAATGCCCAACATTCCATTTCACCAAAACGCTGACCACCAAAATGAGATTTTCCTCCAAGAGGTTGTTGAGTAACCAAACTATAAGGCCCTACTGAACGCGCATGAATTTTACCATCAACCAAGTGGTGCAACTTAAGCATGTACATGTAACCAACTGTAACCTTGCGGTCGAATTTTTCACCACTGCAACCGTCATATAATACAGCTTGTCCAGAGTTATCCAAACCAGCAAGTTCAAATAATTTTGCTATTTGTTCATCTTTTGGACCCTCAAATACAGGTGCAGCAACAGGAACGCCATCACGTAATTTGCGTGCAAATTCAATGAGATTATTATCACTAATATTACGAATATCATTACAGATAGATACGTTACTGCCATAGCTATAAACCTCAATCAGGAAGTTACGTAAATTGCTGTATGAACTTTTACAAGAGTTCAAATAGTTCTCTACTAACTCATTCAACTCGTCATTTAGTGCATTCTTATTAGGTGTATTTAAAACAGAAGCCGTTATTTCATCATCATCAATATTTTCAATTTTTTTATTATCAAGGTACGCTACTGCAAATTGTGTAAAATTATCATCGTTAAGGGACCTAATTCCCTTGCAAAAAGCACTTTTGATCTTATTGATCTCATCGAGAATATTACTTACCTTTTCCCCTAATTTTCTACAAGCCCAACCTACATGCGTTTCCAGTATTTGCCCTACATTCATTCGTGAAGGAACACCAAGAGGGTTAAGAATAATATCAACAGGAGTACCATCTTCCAAATAAGGCATATCTTCCACTGGCACAACTCGAGAAATCACACCTTTATTTCCATGTCTACCAGCCATTTTATCCCCTGGTTGCAGACTATGTTTCACAGCAATGAAAACTTTTACTGACATCGACACACCTTGAGGCAGGTCATAACCTTCATGTAATTTTTCTACTTTTCGCTTAAACTGTGCTATTGCATGTGATACTTTTTCATCAAAATCTTTTTTTAAGCTCTTAACTTGCTCAGAAATGGATTGGTTTTTTAATCCTATACCCCACCATTGCTCACGTTCAATAGAGTCAAATTTTTCTCGATCTTGAGAACCAGAATTAATAAGAAGTTTCTTCAGTTCATCATAGAAATATTCACTAGTAACATTGATTATATAATCTCGCTCTTCCTCAAAGTCATTTACCTCTTTTTGTTTGATGAGTAATGCCCTTTCATTTTCTTCAACCCCCCTGCGTGTAAAGACTTGTACATCAATTACTGTCCCTTCAACATCTGGAGATGTATATAAAGAGGAATCCGCACAATCGAATGACTTTTCACCAAAAATTGTCATTAATAACTTCGTTTCAGGAGGCAATGAAAGAGAAGGTTTAGGTGTAACTTTACCTACCAGAATATAGCCTGGACCAACTCTTGTACCAATTTTCACTATACCACTATCATCCAAGTGATATAGATTTTCTTCATTAACACCAGGTATAGCACGAGTTATTTTTTCTGATCCTAAAGGGGTATCATGTACAACACAGTCAAATTCTTCTATATGAATAGAAGTAAAGAGATCTTTTTTAACAACTTCACTAGAAATAATAATAGAGTCTTCAAAATTATAACCTTGCCAAGACATAAAAGCGACTAGCAAATTTTTACCAAGCGCCAACTCACCACTGTTAATTGCAGGACCATCAGCTATTACATCACCCTTTTTAACATAATCACCTACGCACACTAGCGGTCTTTGATTAATACAAGTATTATGGTTAGAACGCTGAAATTTCCTTAGATGATAAATATCTACGTCCAAGTAGTTAACCCTTTCTTTATCAAAAGCACGTATAACTATAGAGTTACTATCAGAACTATCAACTATGCCATTGCGTTTTGCTAAAACTACAGCACCAGAGCCAGAAGCTACAAAAGACTCCATACCAGTAGCAACCAGAGGAGCGGTAGGCTTCAATAAAGGTACGGCCTGACGTTGCATATTTGAGCCCATTAATGCTCTATTAGCATCATCATTTTCTAAAAATGGAATCAAGGAAGCTGCAACTGATATTACCTGCTTAGGAGATACGTCAATGTAACTAACTTGGTCGCTACTTACCATGACGAAGCTACCAGCATATCTACAGTATAGCATGTCATCAACAAAGCAATTATTTTCATCAAGCTTTACGCTAGTGTCAGCTATATGATGTGAGCCTTCGTCTATAGCAGAAAGATACTCAATTTGATCAGTAACAACCCTATTGACTACTTTTCTATAAGGGCTTTCAATGAAACCATATTTATTAATACGCGCGTATATAGCTAAGCTGTTGATTAACCCTATATTTTGCCCTTCAGGAGTCTCAATAGGGCAAATTCTTCCATAATGAGTTGGATGAACATCACGCACCTCAAATCCTGCCCGTTCTCTTGTTAAACCGCCAGGACCTAACGCGGATAACCTTCTTTTATGTGTTATTTCAGATAACGGATTAGTCTGATCCATAAATTGAGATAATTGAGAAGAATTGAAGAAATCTCTTAAGACATTAGTTAACACTTTTGGATTAATAAAATCAGATGGAGAAACTTTATCTAAACTAGAAGTGGACATAGAATCAACTATTGCGCGTTCCAATTTCAACAACCCAGTTCTAAATTGATTTTCTATAAACTCTCCAACTGATCTTACTCTTCTGTTTCCTAAATGATCAATATCATCTACAGATCCTTGACCGTCACGTAACAATACTATTTTTTTTACAATTTCAATAATATCTTCATACGTTAAAACAGTTAAATCCTCATCATAATTTAATCCAAGGTAAGAGTTAAGCTTCAACCTACCAATGTTAGACAAATCATAATATTCCGGACTGAAGAAAAGATTACGGAAAAACTCCTCTACTATCTCTAAAACAGGAACTTCACCAGGACGCAAAACTCTATATATTTCATATAGCGCATCCTGATAAGACATGTTTTCGTCTAAGAAAAGCGTATTTAATATATAAGGTCCAACAGATACATTATCTATGTTCAATACTGATATTTCATCCACAGACAATAACTCAAGCTTCTTTATGTCTTCCAGCTTTATAGATTCACCAGCAGATAAAATTTTCGTAGAGCTAGCACTATCCATTAGATCTTCTGCGAGGAATAAACCACATATAGAATTAAAAGGAACCAGATACTCTTTCAATTCATTATCATATAGCTTTTTAGCTAGTCTTGAGGTAATACGAACGTTAGCTTTAAGCAGAACATTACCTTCAATATCCATTAAGTCGAAAGGCAACCTCACTCCTTTAAATTTATCAGGAACAAAAGGCACTTTCCAACCATCTTTATGTTTTACATACTTTATTTTCTCATAAAATCTATCGAGTATATCATTATTTGATAGACCTAACGCCTTTAACAAAACTGAGATTGGCAATTTTCTTTTTCTATCAACACGAAAATACAAATGGTCTTTAACATCAAATTCAATATCAAGCCAAGAACCCCTATAAGGAATAATTCTAGCAGAATAGATCAATTTACCAGAATTGTAAGTTTTTCCCTTATCGCTATCAAAAAATACACCAGGAGACCTATGCATTTGTGAGACAATAACTTTTTCTACACCATTAATGATAAAAGTGCCCTTATCAGTCATCATAGGCAACCCACAAAAGTGGACTTCCTGCTCTTCTATAGATTTTACAACGGTTGCAAGTTTAGAATGATCTCCACTCTCTTTAATCGATTTATATTCATCAAGAGAAATACCATCCTGCATAACAACAAGACGTATAGAAGCTATAACCTGAGCAGAAAAAGTTACACCACGCTTTATACACTCAGATTCATCATACTTAGGATCATCTACCCTACAACTTATAAACTCAATAGTAGCCCTACGCAAAGGATCATTTATTGGAAAGATTGTATGAAAGATAACTTCAAGTCTTTCATTACCCTTATTCTTAGGAGCAAATGAATCATACGATTCTTTTTGAACCTTAACCAAATCCAATAAAGAATCTTTTAAATCAATCGACCCAGAATAAGAAACTCTAGGAACAAAAGCACCAGAAGCGTACATATAAGAAGAATCAACCATTAAAATACCCCAAACTAATTAAAAGAGCTATATCAATATAAAATTAATACATTAAATATTATTCAAGCTCCACTTTAGTTACTCCTGCTTCAATAAGTTTTTGCTTGATTTTTTCTGCTTCATCTTTAGGAACATTAGCAGTTAAATCTTTAGGTAAAGATTCAACCAACTCTTTTGCTTCTTTTAAACCCAATGTAGAATTAACTTCTCTCACAGCTTTAATAACTCCTATTTTTTTACTCGCATCAATTTCTTTAATCACAACTTTATACTCAGCTTTTTCTTGAGCAGCAGGAGCAGCAACATTATCACTAATAGGCGCCCCAGCACCAACAGCCCCACCAAGAAAAGAACCAGCAGGCAACCCTATTTTCTCTTCTAGAACTTTTACAAGTTCAGAAGCCTCTAATAGGTTTAAAGACAATATTTTATCAACCAAATCACTTGTTACATTACTCATAATTACCACCTTACTTAACAACAAATTTATTTTTTAGAACTATAATAATCCAAAACTCTCACAAGCCTCATAGAAGATGAATTAATAGACAACGCCAATCGAGCAGGAATATCATAAGATATTAAACGCATAATTTTAACACGCAATTCATCCAGAGAAGGCAACTTAGCCAGTTTATTAACATCTTCCACTGTTAATAATTCATTTATATGAGCCGCGCAAATCACAGACATTTTTTCTTTGTTAGCATTAATAAAATCAACTATTAACTTTGCAGCTTCTACTATGCCACTAGAGTATATAATAGCAACAGAACCAGAAAATTTGCCTGATAAATAAGAAAATTTACCACTCCTTTCCAAAGCCAAGCGCGCTAGAGTGTTTTTAACTACTAATACCCCACCTGCTATAGACTTCAGGCTATTCCTCAGAGTTAATGAATCATTAGCATTTATAGATTTAAAATTTACTAATATCAAGAAATCATTATTTACAAATACGTTTATTGTGCTCTGTATAAATTCATCCTTATTTTTACGCTTCACGGTATCACTCCCTTAAATTATATCTTCCACTTTGCTTATCTTATAAGCTTCACCCATAGTTGAATTTAAAAAAACACCCTTGAAGTAAATTCCCTTCGCAGAAATAGGTTTATTATCTTTAATTACTTTAAGAAAGGCTTTTAAATTTTCTAGCAAGTCATCAATATCAAATTTAATATTTCCTAATTTACCATGAATAACACCATTTTTATCTGTTCTAAATTTTATCTGACCAGACTTAATGGTTTTAATAGCTTCTGCAATGTTAGAAGTCACAGTACCAAATTTAGGGTTAGGCATCAGCCCTTTAGCACCCAATACTTTTGCAATAGGAGTGATTTTTGCCACAAAATCAGGAGTAGTAATGCACCAATCAACATCTAATTTTCTACCTTTTTTTATTTCTTCAACTAAATCCTCTCCTCCTGCAATATCAGCACCAGCTTTTTCAGCTTCTAATAAATGTTTATCTTGAGCGAAAACAGCTACTTTAATATTCTTCCCGATACCTTTAGGCAAAACTACTGTACCACGCACCTGCTCTTCAGATTTACGTGAATCTACGCCTAAATTGACTGCAATATCAACTGATTCATTAAACTTTGCTGAAGCAGACTCAATAATCTTCTTCAAACACTGCTTAGGATTATCATTATATGTATTCATTTACCTAACCTTCCACAACTTCTATACCCATAGATTTTGCAGTGCCTACAACCATTTTCACTGCTGAATCTTCATTATCCACTTTCATATCAACCATCTTGCACTTTGCCACTTTAATTATAGCAGACATAGGTAATTTAGCCACTAATTCTTTACCAGGATTACCAGAACTTTTACTTAATTTAGCCTCCTGCTTAAGTAAATAAGCCACAGGTGGACCGCTGACAGTAAAATCATGAGAGCGATCATCCTTTATGGAAATTCGCACTGTTACTAAATCGCCTACTTTATAATTAGCGTTAGTAGCGCTAGTAACTTTATTAAAAGCTTCACAAAACTTAGGAACAGGTATACCACGTGGACCAAGTACTGAAGCAATTTTCGGTCCTGGAATTGCTTTCCCAGCTTCCATAAGTAAGTTAATCTTAGCAACTATAACACTCATAATTAATCCTTTATTTTCTCTACTATAGCCATATCAAGCTCTATTATTGTCGGCTTACCTAAAATTGATACTTCCACATTAATAATTTTTTTCTCATCGTTTACCATATTTACCTTACCAGTAAAATTTTGAAAAAGACCATCATTAATTTTCACTTTTTCACCTTTTTCATAACCATAACCTAACTTCTTTGTCTCTTGAGCATTATAAAGTGCATTACACATTGAGTGAATCTCATCGTCCAAAATCACCTTTGGAATATTACCATTTTTCAAAAACCCATAAACCTTAAGAGATTTTGGTATATTATTGATAAAATTCAATACTTCATCGCATAAATTCACGTATAAAAAGACATAACCAGGAAAGCATTTCCTTCGTGTAGCAATTTTCTTAGATTTCAACTCTACTTCACTTAGCTCTTCATATGGAATAAAAACTTCCTTAAAGTAACCATTAACACTCAATCTCATAGAATTTTCCAATATATGTTGGCGCACTTTCTCTTCACAATTGGAAGCAACTCTCAAGATATACCATTTATATCTATTAAATTCTTTACACTTTAAACTTATCTCATCATCTGAAATCATCTCAAAATCTCCAGATTCGCCACTGCAGAACCCAGGCGTTTGATTCAAAATATTTTTGCTTTCATCACATAGATGCATATATACATACACTTCACATAACTCTTTTATATCAGACTTTGAATTACATACCGTTTGATAAGGAATAAACACTTCCTTAAAATAAACAGCATTACTTACCAATTCGCGTATATTTTGCTCATATCCATAATCAACTCTAATGATATACCATTTATATTCACATTCCATAAATAATTCCAAATAAAGCCTTAATTACGTAAAGAGACATAAAATCCACAAAACAGAAGAAAATCGAAAAGCATAATATAACAATCATCACAACAAATAGAGATGACAACACCTCCTGTTTCTTTACCCAAGCAATTCTTCGTATTTCTTGCTTTATATCATAGAAAAAAACACACAAACTTTTTAACATTTTCACCACAACATTAATGCAGGAGCGATAGGAATTGAACCTACAACCTCTGGTTTTGGAGACCAGCGCTCTACCAATTGAGCTACACTCCTATAACTCAAACTCTCACTCCAAAATTTCAGAAACAACACCAGAACCAACAGTTCTACCGCCTTCTCTTATCGCAAAACGCAATCCCTTATCCATTGCTATCGGTACTTGCAATTCTACTTCTACACTCACATTAT